>Ga0209553_1000075_pt1 | contig 45733 bp, 34 predicted proteins | sample LauGreFBDMM110DN_2_FD_188217 | JGI IMG/M metagenome (GOLD analysis project Ga0209553, IMG submission 188217) | Freshwater lake microbial communities from Lake Michigan, USA - Fa13.BD.MM110.DN (SPAdes) (version 2) | ecosystem: Environmental > Aquatic > Freshwater > Lake | place: Lake Michigan...
TCGATGCGCGGCCGCATCAATGCCGCGGGCCAAACCGCTCACGATCGTAAACCCGGCTCGAGACAACGCCGCCGCCATCCGTTCGGCCTGTCTCCGACCATAAGCCGTGCAACGCCTCGAACCCACGATGCCAATCGCCAGGTCATCCTGTGGCAGCAACACGCCTTTTCGATAGAGCACAGTCGGTGAATCGCAGATTTCGCGCAGCCGTTGCGGATAATCACGATGCTTCTGATCCAACACATCGACTTGCAGAGCGTGGCATTCCAGCAGTATCAGGCGGGCTTCGTCGAGCAGTCCCGGACTGACAATCGACGCTGCCGTTTTTGGCCCGATGCCACTGACCGTCAGTAAAATCTCTGTCGGCTGTAACAGCACATCGCAGGCGGTGCCAAAGTGTTCCAGGAGCGCAGACTGCAACTTTGGTCCGATTCCAACTGCGAGCGATAACGCCACGAGTGCCACAAGTTCGTCAGAAAATTCTGGAGAGGGTGGCGTGTCGGGAATCATGACTACTCAAGCAATTCCGGGTCACTGGTTGTTTTATCGCGTGCCCATGCGACTTTGCCATGTTGCAGCAGACAGACCAGTCGCGGAATATGCACTTTTGTCCGTCGTACGTTGTACCAAGTATCGGCGGAGGATTCGAAAACAGCAACCGTGGCGGTGGGAGCTGACAGACTTTTGTCCGCCCAGGCGCAAATCAGCCCGGCAATGCCTGGATTGTGGCCGACGATCAATACGGCTGATTCGTCTTCTAACGGGTTGTCGCAGATGGCCTTTTCAAACAAATTTGCCGGTGCCAGATACAATTCATCCAGATCCAACCGAGCTGCGGTGAGCTGCATTCCTTCGGCCACCAGATCCGCCGTTTGGCGAGTTCGCTCGGCGGCGGACGCGATGATGCGGTCGATGCGAAAACCGCGGCTGAGCAAAGTCGTCGCGGTTTCACCTGCGAGCCGAATTCCATCTTCGGTCAGACACCGTGCGAAATCCGGCACATGAGGTTCCTCGCTCGCAGCTTCCGCGTGGCGCATGAGCAGAATGGTCTTAATAGGCTTACTCCCATTCAATTGTCGCGGGCGGTTTCGAACTCACGTCGTACACGATTCGATTAATACCACGGACCGAATTGATAATCCGCGTCGAGATCTTTGCGAGGATCTCGTAGGGGAACTGATACCAGTCTGCCGTCATGAAGTCTTCAGACTGAATAGCGCGAATCGCGGCCACGTTTTCATAGGTACGACTGTCTCCCATCACGCCGACAGACTGCACGGGAAGCAACACCACAAACGCCTGCTGAATATCGCGATAGATTCCGGCCAGATGCAGTTCTTCGATCAGAATCGCATCGGCTTCACGAATCACATGCAAACGCTCTTCAGTCACTTCACCCAGACAGCGGACGGCCAGCCCAGGGCCAGGGAATGGATGTCTCCAGACCATGACTTCCGGCAGTCCTAGTTCAAGACCCATGCGTCGCACCTCATCCTTGAACAGGTCGCGGAGTGGTTCGATCAATTCGAACCCCAGTTCTGCTGGCAGGCCCCCGACATTGTGGTGCGACTTAATGGTCGCGGCTGGGCCGTCGGGATTTGCGCCGGATTCAATCACGTCCGGATAGAGCGTACCCTGAGCTAGAAACTTCGCATTAGGGATCGACTTAGCTTCATCGCGAAAGACATCGATAAAGACTTTACCAATGATTTTGCGTTTCTGCTGCGGATCTGAGACACCTGCGAGTTCACCGAGGAATCTCTCACGGGCATCGACCACGTGCAGATCCGTCTTAAAGTGTTTCGAAAACTGTTCTTCGACCTGTTGCCGCTCATCCTTTCGCAGCATTCCGTTGTCTACAAAAATGCACGACAACTGATCACCGATCGCTTTTGAAATCAAAGCCGCCACGACCGACGAATCCACGCCCCCGGATAATCCGCAGATGACCTGATCTGTGCCCACGATCGTGCGAATGCGATCCATCTGTTGTTCGATGAGCGAACTGATCCGCCATGTGCCTTTACAGCCGCAGATTTTCAGCACAAAGTTGGCCAGCAGGTGACCACCAAACTGCGTATGCGTGACTTCGGGATGAAACTGCAGTCCGTAGATCACGCGGGATTTGTGGCGGACGGCCGCGTTGGCGCACGTGGCCGTTGACGCGATCGTTTCAAAATCGCCTGCGAGGGTTTCGACCTGATCGCCGTGACTCATCCAGGCATCGAACGTCTTAGAAATGCCGTCGAACAAAAAATTGGTCGCCGTCCCTAGAGCCAACTGCGTACACGGTGCGCGGCCGAATTCACGCGCATGGGCGGGGAGAATTTTTCCGCCTAGCGTGTGACAGGTGATCTGCATTCCATAACAGATGCCAAGGATCGGGATCTTCAGATCGTAAATTGCGGGATCGATTGTCGGTGCCCCGGTGTCGTAAACGCTGGCCGGACCACCAGACAGGATGATGCCTTTGGGGTTGAGCGCCATGATACGGTCGGCGGACAAATCATGCCGCACAACTTGGCAGAACACATTCTGATCACGCACGCGGCGCGCGATGAGTTGCGCGGTCTGCGAGCCGAAGTCCATGACGAGGATGCGCTCCTGCTGCGCCGCCGGAGCAGAACTCAACGTGACTTCATTGGCAGTGGAGGCTGAATCTGTAGAACGAGAACCAACCATGAGGGACATCTATCTCATGAAGAACGGCACCGTGGCCTGTCACAGCCTAAAAGCATGGCTCCGATGACTGGTCACTGAACAGCGCCTGGTGACTTGGCCTCAAGCCATCACCCGTTGAGCGATGAGTTTGAGAAAAACGTGACAGCTTAGCAAGCAAGTTCTGGCGTTCAATCCGATGCCTGTCACGCTGTTCAATTCCCCTCATATTTTCTTGTAACCCCGATCTTTTCTTGAGATTTTGCCTGCTCAGTCCTGAGACAACTGTTTCACGGGTGAAAATTGACACTGCCACTTGACGTAGACCGGGCTGAAGTCATTATTCCTCGGTCGTGCATCGAAATCATAAATTTGCGGGCAAGCGGGAGCGAATGCCTTGGCGTTTTGGTTTTAGGTGTGTGCATCGGCCCTACGAGTTTTATTAAACGCAGGGTTGGGCGGTAGCCTAAAGTTCGCCGTCGCGCGGTGGCGGGAAGATTTGCGTTGGAGGCACAAGGCAACATTGCCGCAGCCATACATGGATTCGGAAATCCAATGAGTTTGGGAAGAGCAGGATCGGGTTGGCGAGTTTCCTCGGCAGACGTCGAACGGATTATTCCGTTTGAACTGCTGTTGGATCGAATTGCCGACGAACGCAGTTCTGACTGGATTGCGGTTCGCCGCTACCTGCACACGCATCCGGAGCCCAGCGGTGATGAAGTCCAGACCACGCAATTTATAGCCGAGCGACTGCTGGCGCTCGGGATCGTGGCGGACATCCCCGCACGCGGAGTGGGAGTCCTTGCCGATTTGAAGATCGGATCACCGGCTGCGGATGCTCCGATTGTGGCGATTCGCGCGGACATTGACGCATTGAGAATGCAGGATCGCAAGGCGGTTCCATATGCGTCCGGTTGTCCGGGAGTCGCCCATGCCTGCGGCCACGACGCACATATGACTGTTGTTCTTGCCGCTGCGGAACTGATCACAACGCTCTCGCGACGACTCCCAGAATCGGATGTTCCGTCCGCTCATTTTCGATTTATTTTTCAGGCTGCCGAGGAGACTGCTCAGGGAGCTAACTGGATGGTCGAAGACGGTGCTTTGCTCGGCGTGACGTCGATTTTGGGACTGCATGTAGATCCGACAATCCCGGCGGGCAAAGTGGGAATTCGCTACGGCGTGCTGACGGCTCAGGTGGATGAAGTCTTGCTTGAAGTTCGCGGCAAAGGAGGTCACGCGGCGAGACCTCAGCACACAAGTGATCCGATTGGAACAGCCGCAATGCTGGTGTCTGCCTTGTATCAGTCCGTCCCTCGCCGCGCAGATTCGTTGACGCCGATGGTGTTTTCGGTCGGTTCAATTCATGGTGGCACGGCGTCGAACGTGATTCCGGATCGAGTTGAAATCACGGGTACGCTGCGATCTACTGATCAGCGGACGCGTGACAGTGTGCTCAGTAGTATTCGGCAGATTTGTGCGGGCATCGCCGCCGCAACTGCAAATACGATTGACGTGACCTATCGCAGTCCGTTGGGTTCTGTGATCAACGACATCACCGTGACGTCGGCGATCGAAGCTGCGACGATTCAGGTCGTCGGCGGTGAAAATATTGTCCTCATTGATCGCCCGAGCATGGGAGGTGAGGACTTTGCGGTCTACATCGATCATGTTCGCGGAGCGCAGTTTCGCTTGGGCTGTGCCGGGCCGGAGGGTGATTGGCCGCTCCTGCACGCGCCCACCTTTGATGTGGCTGAAAGGGCAATTCCGCTGGGAGCGAGGATCATGACACGTGCGGCTTTGCTCCTGGCGCTGATCGGGCCGGAGCCAACGTCATGACAATCATGCGATTTACTCCAAATACTAGCCCTACGATCGGCGTGGAGATTGAACTTCAACTGATCGATTCCAAAGAATTGGGACTGACCAGTGCCATTGATCAAGTGCTGGCTGCGTTGCCCGAGCATCTCCGCGATTCCGTGAAGCCGGAACTGATGCAATGTTATGTCGAAATTAACACCCGGATCTGCCGCAATGTGCGCGAAGTAGGTGAAGATCTGCGGGACAAATTGACGCAATTGGAGTCAATCATTCATCCCATGGGCGTCCGCTTATTGTGGTCCGGGACGCATCCATTTTCTTCATGGCGGCATCAGAAGATCACCAATCATGAACGCTACGCGCGACTTGTCATGTTAATGGAAGACGTCGTCAGGCGACTGGTGACATTTGGCCTGCATGTGCATATTGGTGTCGATTCTGGTGACAAGGCTGTGATGGTCTGCGACCGGATGCTGCACTATGTGCCTTTGCTGCTAGCATTGTCGGCAAACTCGCCATTCTGGGAAGGCCGCAGCACGGGGTTGCAGTCCAATCGTTCGAAGATCATGGAAGGTCTGCCCACGGCCGGTCTGCCGTATCAAATGCGCAACTGGAGCGAGTACGTCTGGCTGGTGAAGCATCTGCGGGAAACCGGGTTTATCAATTCCATTCGCGAAATTTGGTGGGATATCCGTCCGCATCATGATTTCGGAACGGTCGAACTGCGTGTCTGTGACGTGCCACCATGCCTCGATCACGTGCTCGCGATTACAGCCTTGGTGCAGTGCCTCGTGCATACGATTTCGAATGAGATTGACGAAGGCACGTTTTTATCGGAATACCATCCGATGATGGTCGAACAGAACAAATGGCGGGCGACACGTTACGGTGCCGACGCCGCCCTCGTGAGTTCCTCGACGTTTCAGCAACGTTCAGTGCCGGAACTTGTAGAAGAGTTAACCGCGCGGCTGACACCAACGGCCATTGAGCTCAATTGTCTGGCTGAATTAAGATCTGTGCTGACGCTTCCCGCCGCCAGTGGTGCGCGACATCAGGTGGCGATCTACGAGGCCACCGGCAGCCGCCGTAAAGTCGTCGAAAAGCTGCTCGAACGCCCGGCGTATTAGAACCATTCGGAAATTATGTCACACTTGGTCGTCAGCCGCTTGCGCTAGAGGTCGTGCTTCAGTGGATTCGTTACGGCGTGCGGGTTTGATTGCGATGTTTTGTTGGTGCCGGATTCGTCAAAATTCGGCCATGAGAATCCACACCTCCGAATTCTTGCGAATCCGGCTAAATTCCAATTGTGGCGATGCGGGGTATAGTAGAGTGTGTCGTGCTCCGTGTTACGCAACCCACCCCATGCAGGAAATGAGTTTTGTGAAATGTCATTGAAAATTGTGCTGATGGGGACTGGCGAATTTGCTGTGCCGCCGTTTCGCGGGCTGTTGAATTCGCCGCATGAGATCGTCGGAGTCCTGACGCAGCCGGACAAGACGGGGCGCGGACATCATCAACACACAAATCCGGTGAAGGAGCTGGCGATCGCGAAGGCGGTGCCCGTGTTTCAGCCTGAGCGAGTGAATCGCCCCGAGATGCTGGCTACACTGCGTTCACTGCAGGCTGATCTGTTTATCGTGGCTGCGTATGGTCAGATTCTGAAGCCCGAACTGCTGGCCATTCCGCGATTGGGTGCCTTCAATCTACACGGTTCTTTACTTCCGCGTCATCGCGGTGCGGCTCCCGTGCAGTATGCAATCTGGAAAGGTGATGCGGTCACTGGTGTGACTATTTTTCAGATTGAAGTCGCTCTAGATTCTGGGCCGACGGTCGGGCGCGTCGAAACGCCAATTGGCGAACTGGAGACTTCCGGCGAACTCATGTTGCGGCTCGCGGAATTGTCGGTGCCGCTCACGCTAGAAGTGGTCCAGCATCTCGCGGCAGGCACTGCCGTGCTTCAACCGCAGGATACGGCACTTGTCACGCTCGCCCCGAAGATTCCGCGCGAAGCCGGAGAGCTTGACTGGTCGAAGTCTAGGCATGAAATCGATTGTCACATTCGCGCGATGCAGCCGTGGCCTAGGGCAGCGTCGGTGTTGCAACGACGCAACCAACCGCCCTTGCGGTGTCTTGTGTGGCAAGTCGCTGCTCTGAACGCTGCTAGTCTGCCGCCGGGTCGAATTGTTCCGGGCCGAGTTCAGGGGTATGAGGGCAGATTGCTGGTAGGTGCCGGTGACGGATGGCTGGAGATTTTGAAACTGCAACCCGAAGGCCGGAAAGCCGTCGATGGACGTTCGTTCGTCAATGGATATCCACTGGCTGAGAGTGATGGATTTCTGACGACTGACGAGCATGAATCATGAATCAGCGATTTATGCACGCGGGACAAATCACCTTGAATTGGGTAATCCGCGGCTGGTCGCACCCGTCGATTTGCGCTCAGACCGTGCAGCATGGTCTCGACGTCAGTTCCATTCCGGATTGCGAACGTCGTGCGGCAGAACGCGCGTCAGGCGATGCAGTTTTCGCATACAGACTTCCCACAGGCCGTAGGGATCTTCCTCTAATAATAGACTTCCGGCGGACGGCAAGACATTCCAGTCGCCGCGGGCCATTTCACTTTCCAACTGTCCTGCGCTCCAACCGGCATATCCGCTGATGAGTCGGAACTGGATGTTCGTACCCGGGGGGGCTTTCTTTCGCACGACTTCATCAAAGGAAGTTTCACTGCCTGCAAGGAACAATTCTGGCGAAATTTCCTGATCCTGTGTGCCTAGCGTCACGCAGTTGTGCAGTACGAAGAGGGCATTCTGTTCAACAGGCCCGCCGCAAAAAACAGGCGCATCGATGCTGTTGACTGGGTCATGCTGGGCGAGTGCTTTTCCGATCGTGGTACTGGTCGGGCGATTCACAATGAGCCCCATCGCGCTGTCCGAACTGTGTTCGAGCAACAAGACAACGCTCCGATAAAAATTTGGATCGCGGAGGTGATGCGCGGAAATTAGAAACGAACCTTGAAGTGAAACAGTCATAAGTAGCCTCACCAAAATGGGGCGAGTACGGTGCTGGACGAAAATTGACAGATACCGGCAAAAACGTCGGACGCGGTGATCTGTCGCACAGGAAATACGGAGTGTAGTTTGTTATGCTCTCAATCTTGTTCAAGGCGACAATGCCGAATTTATGTTGTGATTTCAAAAAAGTCCGGAAGATTTGTTCGGTATGAATACCCCGCAGCATCATCAGGCACTGCATATCGAGCTCTGCGTGGGCGGCATTGACGACGTGCACCTTGCCGCAGAATTGCAGGTCGAGCGGATTGAACTCAATTGCGGCATGGCGGTCGGAGGCCTGACACCGCCAGCGGGCCTTGTCGCAGCCGCAAGGCGAATTTTTTCTGGTCCGATCATCGGGATGGTGCGTCCGCGCGAGGCGGGGTTTGCGTATTCGGAGGCGGAATTTACGCACATGTTGGACGACTGCGAATTCCTGCTGGCGGCGGGAATCAACGGGATCGCCATCGGATGCCTGCTGCTAGATGGCAACATTGATCTTGCACGATGCACACGGGTTCGCCGCCTATTTCCGAGAATAACACTTGTCTGCCACAAGGCGTTCGATGTGACACCGGATTTGCAACTTGCCAGTCAGCAGTTGATCGACTGCGGCTTCGACCGCATTCTGACCAGTGGAGGCTGTGCCGCCGCGATTGATGGATGTCGAAAGATCCGAAGTCTGCTTGATGCCTATGGCAGACAGATTGAATATGTAATTGGCGGCGGCGTACGGGCCCACAATCTGGAATTGATTGTGCGTGAATCAGGTTGTGATCAGATTCACACGGCCGCCCGCGGTGTGGTTGTTGATCCGTCCACGAATGGCAACGCTGCGCTCGATTTCGGTAACATCCGTGAGCGCGAAGTTTCAGGCTATGGTGCTGCTGACGGATCGCAACTTCGCGAACTGCTGGCGATCGCCTCAAGGGGTTTCGGAGCACGTTGTGTGACGGAACCATAACGATGACACCCTCACTGCCGATCATTGAGTCATGCGATCATTGTTCGGCCTGCTGTCGTCGGACCCCGATTCCGCCGTTTCAACCGGGTGAGGAGTTTGTCTGGAACGTACCTCCGGAATGGCTGATCCCCGTAGAGCAACGAATTGCGGCTGATCAGCAGTTTGAACTTCTGCCGTGCGTCTGGCTGGATCAAGACTCCGACCGCTGCCTGCATTACGAATTCCGCCCCCAGGCCTGCCGCGACTTTCAGATCAACAGCGATCTCTGTCGTCTGTCGCGCTGGGATGAGGAGGCGGGGTGACGCCGTCACTCGATCACCTCGCGTCCGACATCTGGTCCAGATTTGGTCACTCCATGCAGTTGGGATGGTTGACAATCACAAAGCAAATCCACTAGGTTCAGTCGCCGCCTCGCCAGAGGACGAACGACGAATTCACCGTCTCGCACCTCAAGTTGGACTTGTGCTCCTTCGCCGACGCCCAATTGGTTGGCTAAAGCCGCTGGTATCAGAACAGCGAGACTGTTCCCCCACTTTTGGATTGTTGCCAAATCTGACTTCCTTTGCTGATGTATCTACAATGAGTCCACATAGACCGTACGACGGTGTCAAGGCAGACATCGCCGGATGGCAAGGCTGGCCGGGTTGCCGGAAATAATCCAGAAGAAAATGTGGTGGAAACTTTCACCCCAAAAGCCAGAAAACACAGTCTTTTTTTTCAGCGAACCGGGGAAGTCGGGCTGACCAACGCTGAATTCAGAGACCGCCCGGTCGGCGGCTCCAGTTGAACCGTTTATTTGCCGCGTTGGTTTTCCCTTTTGTTCCTCCGGGTCTCGGCGAGTTTCGGAAGAACGAATTCGAAGTAAATCTGACGGACAATCATGACAATATACGCTGCCAACAATGTGCCGCAAATTGCAAAAACGGCAACGGCGTAGACAGCACCAGTTGTGCCGTCAAAGAAGTTCCAGACGACGCCCAACGCCTTGAATGCAAAGTACGCCAGCGCAACAAATGGGGTGAGCATCAAATAGAGGACACCCACACTCCACCATGTGCCTTGCGATTGCTGTTTGTCGTCATTGATTTCCGTCATGCTCGTTCATGATTGTCAGGAGCCGTGCTACCGCCGCTCGGGAGCATTGGCTTGTTCGCCAATTCTCGGTGACGGATGATGCGATGACCAGACTGATCCTGGCGTCGCATAGCGTCCTCGACAATAGCGCGAACATCACCGGCGAACTGATCCGAAAGTTCGCGGCGCCATGCATGAAGGTCGCGAATTGCTGAATCAGCGGAATCACTCTTGTAATTCGAGTTCATCGTCCACCATTTCTTCCGGGGTGCATACTATCGGCGACGGAAAGCCCGTTTGTACAAGGACTTCCTGAATTCGCGGGAGAATTCGAGCATTGGCGATGTGCGTACAGTTCCATGTTAACAGGTAGTCCACACGATAGTACGCTGCAACGGCAAAATGAAGTGCATCAAATTCGGCTTTTGCCGGCAGAATCGCCTAGGCCAAAATCGCATCTGCAATTTCTTGAATTTCCGGCACGATTTCGAGCAGCGGAATTCCCTTGAGATGCTTCAACCGCTCGGCAGCAAGCGTCGGATTGCCTTTCGATGCTTCATCCAGCACATATTGTGAAATCACAAGGTCGTAACTGTGACGTTCTTCGTCCCACCAGCGTTGAGTCAACAATTGGCGCGCAGCTGCAACAACATGTGACGCTGCGCGGGATCGCAGGTAACTTACGATCGATGTTTCGACATAGACGGTTTGCATACACTCGGTAATCTTGACGAACTCAAATACTTACGCCGGTCAGGCTTGAAATTTATCTTTGCGTATGGTCTGCAGCAAGTGTGGTGGGGGTGACAACTTGATCAAGTGTCTGCATCTGAAAAACGGGCAGGAGATTATCGAGGAAAAGTGGTCGCGAATGGAATGCGCGCCACAAGATCAGGGCAATTGCACGTTCAGTCGTCAAGTCGAACAAGAATGTCCGACGGACATCACACATCCGTTACGGGGCCATGCGGGGATCGTAAATTTTAGCTGCGGACGATGTCTCTACGCTCTGCTTGACCGGGATCACAGGGAAGCGGCGATGTTGGGTTTCGAGCAAGTGTTCCAGCAGAATGCGGCGAACTTCGGCGACGGCCTCCGGATGACGATGGACTTCGCTGTGGCTGGCTCGGACGATTTTTTCGCTGGACGCATCTGCGCAATGCGCACTGCGATAGGCGACAACACCATCGGTCCAGTTGGCTTGGGAAGATCCACGCTTGATCCCAACGATGTTATGATGTTTGACGTCGTCAGGAACGCGGGTTTCCCGGATCAGTCGCAGCACACCCGATTGTTTTGTGAGCGAATCCATACTGGTGCGCTGAGTGGCGAAACTGTCCCACCAGCTTTTGTCATCCTGTTCAAAGATGACCCGACTGAGCTGATAGGTTTTCGCCGGAAGCCAGACGAGCGAACCACTCAACCATTGCGTGAAACGATTTGAGAGTGAGCTGCCATTGTACGGGCTGGCAATGGTGACGATCCGATCGACCGAAGGATTGGATTCGAAGAAAAACACTCGCCGAATGTCCGATTTGACTTCGGCATTGGCTTTCAAGGAATCGACAGGCCTGTTACTCACGGAACTCCACAATTTATTGCCGCTGTTGATCGTGAGCATCTGCGAGATCAGGCCGCCCATGCTATGCCCCACAACGACCATTTCATTCAGTCGATCATGGCGATGATATGGGTCGCAGTCGTGCCGCACCTTCTCCAATTCTTCCCGCAGTTTGGCAGCCGAGAACGCCAGCGGCTCTCCGGTCGGGTACAGATAGAACCAGAACTGGTACTTCCGACGAATTTCCGGGTCGGCCTGCAGGTCGTTGAACATTTCCATCCATGTCATGGGACTGGACCAGACGCCGTGCACCATTAAAACGGGGATCCGGTCCGGGTCGTATGGCTGCACCATGTACAGCCCGGAAACTTTGTCGGCTCGATCCGGGCGAAGATAGCCCCACGTGTCCAGCAGACTGAGATCTTTGTTGCTCAGATACCGTGCCAGTGGCGTACTAACGTCTGTCTCGAGCGGCATCATCGTGTCGCCAACCAACATGCCGTCCGATTCGCGAGGATCGAAGATCTGCAAGCGTGCATCTGCTGGTGTTTCATCATCAAATCGAAGCACCAGCGTAGCCGCAAAACTCATCCCTTTTGGATAGTATTTTTCAACGGGATCACTTTGCTCCGGCTGCCTGCGACTGACAATAATCGGCACTCCGAGTCCTGCAGACGTGTTACGACTGCGAAGATTTTTGAGTTGGTAGTCTGAGACAAATTCGAAATCGCCCATCTGATCGAGTGACAAGAGTCGTGATGAAAACGGAATCTCAAAATGCAATTGCCGATGACTGATCGCCATAAAAATTGGTTGCCCTAGTGGCACTTTTCCTACATCTTGGGCGATCCGCAACAGTTTTTCTGAACTGGCGTTGTAGACTTCTGATGTGCCGCGATGCTGCGGATCATTCGGGTCCGGTTGCCGACCACCGGAGTTCGGTGTGGCAAAGTAACGCCATGCAGACTTAGCAGAATCAAAATACAATTCTGATGCCAGTTGGACATCATGGGTTTTCGCTGCTTCCGCGCCGAGGTACTTGAGTTCCGCGAGGGCGTGAACTGCTTCGTGAAATTGTGCGCTAGCGGTGTGTTGCTGCGTATGCAGAATCATGCTCTTCAGATCAGCAGTCCCCTGATATCCGGTTTGACGCAGGAAGATATCGGTCCGCTGCGAATACTTCACCAATCCAAAGGCGGTGGTATTCATACGATCTGTCAGCGGGTTATGCGGTCTTTCACGCAGTTGCACAAATTCTGTCGTCGCGCAGCCACAAGCCAGCAGCAGGCTGCAATAAAGCAGCACTGGCCGAACTTGCAAGACGATGTGACGAGTAGACGACATGCAGATAGAAATCTGGATTGAGGGAGCAGCGCAAGAGACAAAAAATGAAAAAGCCAACGCGCAGCGGCAGCAGGGAACGCGACGCAACTCGTTTTGCCGTGTAGAGTCACCGTTCTTGAAAACTGCGTCAATATGTCATTGCATGACGCCGGGGCTTTAGTAAATCTAGGTAGCATGCGGCTGGCGATGCCGGGACATATTGCTTTTAATGCTTGACCAGATGCTGCATGATGCGTCGCCGATTTGGAAGAATTTGTTGTCTTCAATGCCCTTAAGGCCGCAGTCTGAAGACGTCGGCTACCACGAAATATCCCGCTAATCAGCTGTCAGGAATGTTGTGGGTCGCACGCGTTCAAAATTAGTTGCCGCAATTTGGAGTGCCGTGTGCGGCAGTGTGCTGATGTCGGGCATGGTGTGGACGGTGCTCACGGAACCTCGCCTCAGCGCTGGATTCTGGCCGCGGGACATCGGTGAAGTCGTGGTGCAGGCCTGTGGCGGAACGACCGATTTTCGCTTCGCGGCTGAACCGCAGATTGAACTTTCGTGGTTGTCAGTAGTGGTGCGACTTGCGGCCCTGCTGATCTTGGGTGCAACGGTGTCAGTCAGCTGGACACAGCTGCGTGCGACGCCTCATGCCGCACGGCGCAAGAGCCAACGAATCGTGACTGTATTCCTCTCCACGATCGTAGCGATCTCACGACCATGGTGGTTTGCCGGATTCTGGATTTTGGCGTGGCTGCTTGCCACCTCGACAAGCAACCCGGCATTGTTGAATTCCCTGCTGTTCACGACGCCTTTGCTGGCCGCTTTGCTGTGGGCTCTGTCCCTCAACGGTTTCTGCAATTCGATGGCAGTTGCAGGACCGGCAACTGCAGTGAGCCAGAACGGCGCTGGCAACGCGACACGAGGTCGGAAGGAACTGCTGGTTGTCCTGCTGGCGGCAGTTTGCTGGGAAGCCACATCGTTTTGGATGAATGAACGGCTCTATGCGGGTCTGTTGGTGCCGCATGGAGATTCAGCCATGTATGAAGAACATCTATGGAATGTCTGGCACGGCAAAGGATTTCGCAGCTATTTAGATCAAGGTTTGTTTTTGGGTGAGCACATTCAGGTGATTCACTTATTTTTGCTTCCGCTGCATAGAATCTGGCCTTCGTATCTGATGCTTGAGTTTGTGGCTTCGTGTTCGTTGGCGATCTGCGTAATCCCCATCTTTTCGATGACAAAACGTCATTCCGGAAGTTCATGCGCCGCCATGTGGCTGTCGTTGGCGTGGCTGCTGTACTTTCCGATGCACTTCCTCGACATTGCGATTGATCTGAAAACACTGCGGCCCAGTTGTTACGGTCTTCCCTTCCTTTTCTGGGCAATTGATTTTGCTGAACGCCGCCGCCTCATCTCTTCATCAGTGTGCTTTCTGATCGCGTTGACGACGCAGGAAGATTTTGCCCTTGTCGTTGGATCTATCGGAGCGGTCTTTTTTCTGATCGCGCGACAGAATTCCACAGGCCTTCCGTTGGGCGAAGCAAAACGTGTGGCATGCTGGTCGATAGGGCTGCTGGTCTTTTCTGTGGCTTGGGTATTGCTCGCGGTGTTGGTGGTAATTCCCGCCTTTCGAGGTGGCGAAGTGGTTCATTACAGCCGTTATTTCGGAGATCTAGGACATAGCCCGGGTGATCTCTTGCGGACGGCACTGCATGCACCAGGTAAGATTGTGACGCAGTTGGTCAGTCTGAGGACGCTGTTTTACGTGCTTGTGTTGACCGTTCCGCTGGGCCTGAATCCCCTGCGACGGCCGCTGTATCTGCTCGCCGGTGCGGCCACATTTGGGATGTTAAGCCTGATCCAGTTGGGGAATAGTTCTGCCACGACCGAGATGTCCGGGCTTGCCGAATTGCCGCCGATCCCGTTCCATCATTTTCACGCTCCGCTGCTTCCCGTGTTGTTCTGGGCCGCAGCAGCCAGTCTGCGTTCCAACAACGGGATCCGCCGGGGAGTTGAGCAACGTCAGCCTAATGGCACTTGGTTTCGGTTCGTAGTCCCGCCTTTAGGCGGAATTGCGGCTGGCGTTGCCAACAAATTCCGGCTAAAGCCGGGACTACAAACTCGCCGCAACGCCGTGAGTGCAGCCAGACTGGCGTTCTTCTGTGCGGCGTTTACCGGGATTTCCGGTTCACTCATGCCACTTGGGTCCACGTTCTGGTCGCACAAATCACAATTCGGCTGGAGAAACCTGTACGTTCCCGGCGAACGAGCGGCGGAGTTGCAGAAAGTACTGGCAATGCTGCCAACGGATGCACGAGTTGCTTCCACGGACTATGTTCATACGCGACTGACGCACTTTGATCGGTCTTACGATTACAGCGGCTATCTGCGAGCCGTCAACGACTACAAATCTGGCGTGCCTGCTGATACGGATTACATTGTGATTGACACTGGTCATCGCTACAGCGAGATTAAATCGATCGATCAAGTCCGGGAACTGAAAGAGAACCCTGAACAGTGGGAAGTTGTCCCGATTGAAACGCAGGGACTCTTTATTGTGCTCAAACGAAGGTCAGTGATCGGGCAGTGAATGGCATGTACGATGGACATTCATGTCCGTCGTATGGACGCCAGCCTCAGCGCAAGAGAAGAGCCATCGCGAAACCCGCACTTCGCGACGGCTCAGACCCCGGAAACTGCTCAACTGCAGTGAGGACGAAAGACTGATTTTAGCACTGGCGTTCCGATCAGACCGCACCTGAATCGGAACGCTGATTCCGAAAGACGAGTCTTTCGGAATCGACCGCATTCAGCCCAGCGTTTATTCAGCGGCAGTTCCGATGACGTTCTCCTCTTCTTCTTCCTGAATGATGATCCGAGGTGTCACCATCAACATGATGCTTTCAGTTTCTCGGCCAACCCCGCTGTTTTTAAACAGGCGGCTGACGTAGGGCACCTTATTCAGAATCGGCACACCATTCATTTTGCGACTTTCTCGCAAGCGTTTGATCCCGCCCAGAAGCACGGTCCCTCCGTCAGGAACACTGACCGTAGTCTGAACGCTGATATTGGAGATCACAGGGAGCTGAACCGTGCCTTGTGAAGCACCGCCACCTTGGCCTTGCTGGCCTTGCTGGCCACCACCACCTTGGCCACCACCACCTTGACCACCACCACCGATGCCGCCGAAGCCAAATTGACCACCACCGCTGCTAGTGAAGCCAGATTGGCCACCGCTGCTGCCGAAGCCGCCACCGATGCCGCCGAAGCCTTGCTGGCCGCCACCCTGGCCGCCACCTTGACCGCCACCTTGACCGCCACCTTGGCCGCCACCTAAGCCAGCTCCGCCACCTAAGTTCACCTGAGTAAACGTCTGAACTTCAATCAGCTGCTGGAACTGAGGCGAGAGCGACAAGCGAACGTAACGTCGATCTGCAGAGATAACAGCTACCACAGTCAATTGAATCCCGTCTGGTATTCCCGTGATCTGTGTTGCGAAACCTACCGAGCCAGTACCGACAACTGGAGTCTGACCGGTCACCAAGTAACGCGTCGTCGTATCGTTGATGCTTGCAAGTTGACCATTGTACAACGTGACTTTCGGAGCAAACATAATGTTAGCTCTGCGATCTCCCTGAGCCGCTTGGATAAAGAAGAAGGCTTCGATATCGCTCAGGATCGCCATGCCAACCTGAATCCCGGCATCCGGCGTGTAGCCGCCGAAGTCTGGGACTCCAAGCTGAAATGATCCTTGGCGGAATTGAATATCATAGTCCGACGTAAACTTGCCTGGTGACGCAAGCCCTACGACGCTACCGCTACCCCAAGAGTCACGTGGGGCGTTGACACGATTGACATTGTCAAACAGACCTTGATCCTGCTGACCCTGCTGACCACCACCTTGCTGACCACCGCCACCCTGCTGACCACCGCCACGCAAGTCTTGGGCCTGCTGACCACCACCACCACCACCTTGACCGGCAGCAGCTCCCGGGAATGTTAACTGCCGTGATCCGAACGCAGGCACCCCGGCAGGATCTCCGAGTGAATCTTGCAAGTTGAAGTCGAAGTCCACCCCGATTCGTTCAAAGAAGTTGTCCGAGACGCTGATGAATCGAACTTCAACTGTTACCTGCAGGTCCTGCAGTTTACGAAGCTGTGAAAGCAGGTCGGCAATCTGTTCATGGACAGCCGAGGTCTGACGAATCACAAGACTCAACGTATTCTCTTCAGTCGCGATCGTCGCATTGCCACCGTCCATTTCCCAAGTGCCAGGTTCAACCGAGGTGGTAATCAGATCAATCAGCCCGGAAAAGTCCACGCCGTTGTTTGGCAATGAGCGAGGATCACTGTTCTGACGCCCCTTCGATCCACCCAAGCCGACGGTGAGTTGATCATCCATCTGATACAGACCAGTCCCGGCTGCGGCACGATCACTGCCCATCTGGACCATATTCCCGGTACCTGTGGCAACCGACATACTCAATGGTACGACGAGGTCGGCGACCGGATACGTGGCGAGGGCCAATGTCGTTTCCTGCTCCAGACGATTGCTGATCATCAGCGTTTCGTTCTCAATGGAATAAACCAGACCACCCGCCTGATCGAGCAGCAAATTCAAGGCACTCTTGAGCGTGATGCCATCAACGTCGATACTGACCAGCTGCGTTGCCGTCAAACCTTCCGTTTCGATGGCCCGTGTTTTCATCGCAATGTTGATCCCATGGACAGTCGCAATATGGCGAATGACTTCTGTCAGGGGAACATCATGAAAATGCAGGGAGACTTTCTGTCCTAGACTCGTTTCAATCTGCAATTCACTTTCGGTGCGGTTACGATTGTCGGCTCGATCGTACTTCTTGCGTTTGCCAGACAATTCTTTCCATGTCTTCGCATCTGGATGATTGTATTCACCGGCAGGTAGGACGGACGCCAGATCAACATCGTTGAGCTGTCGTGTGAAGCTGTCAGCCTTGCGGTCACGAACATCCTGATTGAAGTAGTTCTGGCGATACATTTTGGCCTTTTCGACCATCAGCGTCGCGGCACCGGCGTCGGCGTTCAAATCCTTCGCTTTCTTTGCTACTAGTTCCGCTTCTGCAAAACGTTTTTCTTTCAGTAATTCATTGTATTGATCGACCAATTCTGCGAATTCCTGTTCGATCCGAATTTTTGTTTCAGTTTCTCGCTTAATGTCTTCCAGGACGTTGCGGTTCTTTTCTTCCCGAACTAGGTTCGGTGCGATCTGCTGCCGATATTCTTGAATCGTTTCCTGACTGCGGCGAACATAGCCAGCCAGTGTCTCCTGAGATTCCTTGTTCAGATCTGCCGCTTCCACATTCTCCAGTGTATGGTCCAAGATCAGTAATGCTTCGTCAGGATTTTCGTTCTTCAGTTTTTCCGCCCGGAACACGCTGTTCATCACTTCTGTTCGAAGTCGATCAAATTGCACGTCAGATGCTTGGGTGGCAACCGTCAGGGGATCTTTTTCGGTTGTGGGATCTGCTACTGCGTCGCTCGCGTCAGAAAATCCGGATGTCTCCTGCTGAGCCGAAGCCAGTTGGACATCGTTAGTCCGCACGATGGCCAAATCCTGCAGAACTTCCTGAAGCTGACGCCGCTGGACGCCGCTGAGTTCTCCGGCATTCTTCCAAGCCTGTGTAAACGCAAGTTTGGCCCCTGCTCGATCTCCACTTCGATAAAGTTCAAGACCATGTCGATAAGCTTCGTCAGCCGACATCCGATCTGGTGCGATTACCGGAAAATCGGCTGTCACGAATTCTGAATTTGTCGTTCCGGAGCCAAATGGATTGTTCGAAGTCGGAGTCCCAGCAGGTGTCAAGTCCACTGGATTATTTCCAGCAATCCCCTGATTGGCTGAACGCTTTGCATCGCGGCGAGCCATCAACTGTGCGTCTTCCAGCACAAGTTCCGGACGATCTTCCAAAAGCCCATAGGTCATATCCTGCTCTTGAGCTTGAACGGCAAATTCCTGAGCGGTGTCGGTGTCTCCGTCGTTGAGTGCGGTGCGGGCATTGGCCAAGAGTTGTCGAGGACCAGACGATGCTGCTGCACCCGTGGCCGCGATTCCATCGTCAGCGTTTCGAACCGACTCAACTTCGTCTTGACCGTGCTGGACAGATTTCACTTCAGTCAGAACCGATTCCGGAGTGTCATCCAAGGCGTTGTACGCCACATCGAGACTCAATGCCTGCTCGGCTTTAGCACGGGCTTCTGCCAGTCGTCCCGCGGGGAGAGCAGCACGAGCTTCACGCAGCAACTGGCGAGCTTTGTCAGCGTCGGGCGATGCCTCATCTGACGTCGATGCGAATGCCTTGAAGGCTTCAGAACCCGATCCGGCCAGTCGCTTAATGTCCCGACTTAGCATTGTCGGGCTGTCTTCAAAAATCCCGTATGCCACATCAAGCTGAGCCGCTTCGTCGGCAAACTTTTGTGCTTCAGTCAATTTCCCCGCATCCATCGCTGCCCGAGCCTGTCGCAACAGAGCTGTCGCCTGCTGGTAAGTATGTTCGGTTTCCTGTGAACGAATTTCAGGTGCAGCCGCGGTTGCGCGTCCGCCTGGCACAAAAGTAGAAGTCTTAGATTTCTTGTCAAGGTCAGCAAGCACATGTTCCGGACGGTCATCCCACAGTCCCCATGGTGCATTCAGTTGACGTGCCTGCAAAGCGCGGGAACGAGCAAGTGCTGTGTCACCACTAGCCAGTGCCTGACGTGCTTCCTTGAGCAATCGCTGAGCTTGCTTCTTCTTCAGCAGATCACGGCTTTTGACCTCAGCTGGCGGTTTCGCATTCGCCGGAGCGACGTCCTCTGAGACGGCTTCCTCAAAGGGATTCTCCTCAGGAGCCACTTGCGGCTGAGACGAGTCGGTGATGAGCTCCTCATCAGGCTCTGACGCGTCAAACAGGCTGGCGTCTGTAACAGAATCCTTGCTGCTCGTTTCGAGCGACTTCAGAAACTGATCTGGTGACTGCTCCGATTTGCTCCAGTCGGAACACAGCGAAGCTGCGGTTCCCGCGAGGCGGCGAGCTTCGGCAAGATTGCCTTTCTCTGCCTGTTCCCGAGCATCCTGAAGAAATCGTCTTGCGACAGCTCCGTAACCTTCTCCGGTTTCGGAGTCGGTCTGGGCTGACAGCGTTCGTGAGGAATCGCCGCCGCTGAACAAATACAGCGACACAGCCATCACCGAAGCACAGGTGATAAGTCCGATGGCCTTGTGCACTTTTGGATTCTCCTTCAGGAATACTCGACAGAACTTCCCAGTCCTGACCAGCGATCATCCATAATCTCCGCACCGGTCATTTCCGATGCGGACCATAAATTTATTTAGAGTGACTCGATCCGAGTCCGGAATCCATTTCCGGAGCGTCGTTTGAATACTGATCGAACCTGCTATTTCCGTCCTTCCGCCTGCCGAGAATTGGCGCGACTTCGGGACGATTGTCGGGAGTGATAGCCGCTGCTGTCCGCGCCCGTCAAGACGATGACAAGTCCAACTATGACCATTTTTTTGGGGATTCCGCAAAACCCATGTCGCTCCGGCATCCTATGCCGAATGGTTGAAAAACCAAGCATCAAAGGCCGAATGTGGGCGTCGGCCACCCGCAGATTCCGCCAATTTTGGCCCTGGTTTCACCTAGACATCATCGGTGCAAGTACTGCTTGAGATGTGAAAGGACGCGTTGCCTGAAACAATTCAATCCCCGCGGACCGTGAATCAGTTCATGGCCAAGCAACACCGCAGTCCTGCATGCCTTGCACGGCATTCAACCAAAACCACGCCTGCACTTCCCGGCGTTCGAATTCCGCCTGAAGCGAAATTTTGCGACGCGCGTAGAGTCTTTCAGCGACACCTTCCGCCGCATCAAGACGGGCCAAGCATTCCAGATCTACTTGATACACCTCACCCCGAATCGCAAGTCCCTCCGGCCATTCCACAAGCCCTGGATACGATCCCAGATCAAACAACCGATACCACGGCTCAGTCAATGCATTACCGAGGTGCAACTGCCCCTGCAACAACGCATGCAGCGCATAGCCTTGTTTCAGTGATCCATAGACGAACACAAGTTGTGATAACTGCGCTGGCATCTCTCACGTAGATCTATCAGAGGTTGAAAAATGGAATTCCAAAAAAGAAAGCTCTGCGAATTCGAAGTACTCCACAGCAAAAATGTTCTTGCCTCCTCGCGAACGCTGGCCATCACTCTTCTGATTCTTGCCTGTGACTCCGCAAGTGCTGAAACACAGCGTATCGTGTGTCGTCGCTTCAAACCAGCAGCACCCCCGCCACTTCGGGTATCGAGTGTCAATGGAACTCCGATAGAGATCTCGTACAATGCCACTCGGGATCAATCCCTTGAAATGCACTTTCGCATGCATGGCCGATTGCGGTCAGAATGCAGCTGTTTTTGCGAAGCTGGAATAAGCTGTATTGCCCTGCGGAGTAGCTCTTTTTCATGAACATTCTGCCCTTCATTAAAATGCACGGTTGTGGCAATGCCTATGTGTTTGTGGATGCGATGGCCTGGTCCGTAACGCAGGCGAGCACTTTCGACTACGCAGGCGTCGCGCGACAAGTCAGTGATCGACATCGCTCGATTGGTAGCGATGGTTTTGTCCTGATGCTGGCCTCGGATCGCAGCGATGCGGATGCTCGGATGAGGATGTTCAACGCAGACGGTTCGGAAGGAATTCTGTGCGGAAACGCGCTCCGGTGTATGGCCCTGTGGCTACATCAATCGGGACGATGTGAAACACGCTGCCGGATCGCGATGCACGATCGCATCATTGACGCTGAAGTACTCCGTTCTGAACCACATCGAAAACGAGCAATTGTCCGGGTTGTCATCGGAACGCCAGTCATCGTTTCGCCCGCCGCAACTGGTTTACAGCGATACTTGCGACATGTCACGTTGCCGGACGTATGGCTGCATGGTCAACCTTTGCAATTGATCACAGTCATGATGGGCAACTCGCACGCAATCCTCCTAGTTCAGGACCTTGAGACCGTTCCGGTTGACACGCTTGGCCCGCAGGTAGAACGGCATCCGGAGTTTCCGCAGCGTACGAATGTGGAGTTCGTCCAAATAACAAACGCCAATCGCGCGCTCGTTCGCGTCTGGGAACGTGGCTCAGGTGAAACTCAAGCCTGCGGTTCCGGCGCTTGTGCGACAGCCGTCATGGGCTGGGCCACAGGACTGTTCGAACCAAACGCTCCCGTCCAGATCTGGATGCCCGGCGGCGACCTCAGCGTGCATCTGTTAACGAATAACGTCGTCGCGCTCGAAGGCCCGGCGGAAGAAGCGTGTCGCGGCGAAGTTCAGATTTTGCTCCCGGAGTTGGACTCTGCGCGAGAATTTTGTTAGCCCGTCTCATGCTGCATCTGGCCGACCCAAACACAATCTTATCGTCCGCGTGGGTTTGCTTGAGATATTTTGTGAGAGCCGGATTCGGCAGAGTTCGGCCATGAAGAGGGCCCACATCCAAATTCTTGCGAATCTGGCGACACGCCACTGGTGCCCGCGCGGGAGCGACATTGATGGCGGACCCGAAGGAACCGGTGATCCTTGGCGAATGGAATCCGAACTGCCATAATCCTGCCCACTACTCCTTCCGAAATTATCCTCGATCTCCCGCCTTTGAGGTACCTGCTCATGCACTTCGTCCTGATTGCCCTCTGCATGTTTTTTTTGGGTGACTGGCCGCAGTTCCGCGGTCCGAATTCTGACGGACACTCCAGTGAGTCGCAGACTCCGATGGAATGGTCGGACACGCACAACGTGGCTTGGAAGATTTCAGTCCCAGGCTTGGGTTGGTCTTCACCCGCGATTACGGACGGAAAAGTTTTTCTGACAACTGCTGTGCCGCAAGGTGAAGGATTGTCGTTACGCGTGCTCGCCGTGGATGCCACAAATGGCAAGATCAGCTGGGACCGGGAATTCCGCGGCGTCGCGGAATCTCCGGCGATCCACACCAAAAACAGTCACGCCAGCCCGACTCCCATCATCCATGATGGATCGGTGTTTGTCCACTTTGGCGCACTTGGTATGGCTCGATTGGCTGCCGCCGATGGAGCGGTGCAGTGGCTGAATTCCGAATTGGAGTATTCCCCTTTGCATGGCAGTGGCGGCTCCCCCGTGTTGCACGACGGCAGACTCTTTGTGGCCTGTGACGGGACATCAAATCCGTTCGTGGCGGCGATTGATGCGAAGACCGGGAAAGTTGTCTGGAAGACACCGCGATCAGTCGAAGCACGCATCAGCCACTCATTCGTCACTGCAGCCGTCACCGTTGTGGATGGCAAGGCTCAACTCCTCGCACCCGGCCCCAATCATCTGGCAGTCTATGACCTAGAAACCGGTGCTGAACTCTGCAAAGTCCTCGCCCCGGGCTGGTCGGTGGTACCGCAACCGGCGGTCGGTCACGGCATGGTGTTCTACAATCACGACTACGACAATCCGGAACTCATGGCTGTGAAACTCGGCGGCGTCGGAGATGTCACCAACTCGCACGTTGTATGGCGAATCAATCGCGGGGCACCAAGCACTCCGTCGCCGCTGCTCGTTGGCGATGAGTTATACTTCGTTTCTGACACCGGAATTGCATCCTGCGTGGACGCTAAAACCGGCGAACGCCACTGGATGGAGCGACTGGACGGCAACTTCTCTGCCTCCCCGGTCTTGGCGAACGGCCACGTGTTGTTTCTCAACGAAACCGGCGAAGCGACGTGGGTCCAGGCCAGCAAGGAATTCCAGATCCTTGGCAAAAACACGGTCCCCGGCCGCACCTTCGCGACCCCCGCGTTTTCCGACGGTGCGATGTATCTGCGGACCGATGAGACGCTGTACAAGTTTGCCGAGTGATTCGGCAAGGGAAAGTCCACTCCCGCTAAATCTCTTCTCGTGCCCGCACGGGGTATCGAAACTGTGCGGCACCAGCAATGCAGCGGGAGATTCAAGCAAAAAAACAGCCCGGTGGTTTTCACCACCGGGCTGTTGATTTTAGATCGGCTCAAAATCGAGGTCGAATTACTTTGAGATGACGCGTGCCATCTCGAGCACCTTGTTCGAATAACCCCATTCGTTGTCGTACCACGACACAAGCTTCACGAACGTGTCGTCAAGGGCGATACCGGCTTCGGCATCAAACACACTGGTGCAGACTTCACCGACAAAGTCGGTCGAGACGACCTTCTCGGTTGTGTAGGCCATGACACCCTTCATCGGGCCATCGGCCGCAGCTTTTACGGCAGCACAGATTTCTTCGTAGGTGGCTGGCTTATTGAGTTCAACCGTCAGGTCAACGACTGATACGTCAGACGTTGGCACGCGGAAGGCCATCCCGGTCAGCTTCTTATTTAGCTCCGGAATCACCTTGCCGACAGCCTTGGCAGCCCCGGTTGACGAAGGAATGATGTTCTCCAAAATTCCGCGTCCGCCGCGCCAGTCTTTGGTGCTTGGCCCGTCAACAGTCTTCTGAGTTGCCGTGGCAGCATGCACGGTCGTCATCAGGCCGCGCTTGATCCCGAAGGCGTCGTTGATAACCTTGGCCAAAGGTGCCAAGCAGTTTGTTGTGCAGCTGGCGTTGGAGATAATTGCTTGGCCAGCGTAGCTTTCATGGTTCACACCATAGACAAACATCGGCGTGTCATCTTTGGATGGAGCTGACAGGATGACCTTCTTGGCACCGGCTGCAAGGTGAGCCTTGGCTGTCGGTTCGTCGAGGAACAGACCAGTGGATTCGACAACAATGTCGGCACCGACTTCATCCCACTTCAAGGTGGATGGATCTTTGACGGCAGTCAGACGAATCTTCTTGCCGTTCACGATCAAATGTGTGCCTTCGACAGACACGTCACCCTTGAAACGGCCATGGACGGAATCGAACTTGAGCATATACGCCAGATATTCTGGTTCAAGCAGGTCGTTGATACCGACAACTTCGATGTCGTTTGAGAAGTTTTGGATCGCGGCACGGAATACCATCCGTCCGATGCGTCCAAATCCGTTAATACCGAGCTTAATCATGAAAATGCCATACTGTTTGAGATTTGTGACCGAAAGGAACTTCCCTTCAATTTAGCGACCCACACCAAGAGCGCCAATCGCTGATCCGGGCTGGGGCGCTCCTGTCCCAGAAATGCTGCAAGTCGGCTCAAAATTGCGTCAAAATTGTGGGGATTTACGGTGATTGCCGCTGAGACACGAGGCGTCTCATTGATCTCCCGCAAGCTGCTTCATGGCGCCGCGATCTGCAGGGGTCAACAAGTCTGGTGGCAGCAGCAGTGAATCAAGTTTGGGCACCAAGGTCTCGATTCCAACAGGTTCAGCCAAAAACCAGATTCCAGGATGGATCTCACTGAGCCGGGAAACTCGGGCGGCAAAGCGAGCGGGGCCGATCACCACAATCGGCACGTTGTGCGTCCGCACATCGGATCGAAGATTGGCAAGCGTCGTGGCGAGAGGCCAGCCAGCGGATTCGGCATCCACCAGCATGAGTTCACAATTCATCTGGCGGGCGGCAGCATCAAATCCATCCTGTCCTGTCTGACTCGCAGCGACAGTAAAACCCGCATCCTCAAGTGCCTCATCAAGCTGACCGAGTGAAGTGTCATTCGAATCGACCACCACTGCTTCCGGTTTCAAACTTCCTTCACGAACAGCGGTGAGCGTACGTTTGACTGCCGGCGAACTGATGTCCGGATGCGCGACGTTGAGCGCCACATCGCAGGCCAACATCCGAATTCGAGGATCAGGAGAATTCACTGCAGTCTTCAAGGCACTTTCGACAGCCTGTCGCGATTCGGCAGTGAGCGCTGCGTAATCTCCTATTTTCATGCCACGCAACAGCTCAATCCCTGCGTGAGCTTCATCGATCTCCAAAGCCGCGATCAAAGCTGCAGACAAATCAGACAACGCTTGGCCTCCGGCAACTGATGCCGCAGCAGCCAATGCAGGATCGGTCACGGCACACTTTGCAACGAGCAGCAAGCTCTGTGCGCGGCTGTTTGCCACGTCAAGGGCGACGGCATCGGTGAGGTAGATCGTCGCATCGCTCAGAAACTCAGCCCGTCGATCGCGGCCAGTTTGTTCCAAGACGGCAGCCGGGTCGCGTACGAGCGTGAAACGTCCCGCGGCGGATGTCAGGAGATCCGCAGCACGCTGCGTCAGCAATTCGCTGGCTTCCGCTGCGGTTGCCGCCGGTAAGTTTCCCTTCGCCAGTCGTTCAACTGCGTTCGCCACAGCTTGCCGTGTCGCGGCATCGCTCTCCTGATCGAACTGCCAACGCAAGAGTCCCAGTGCCATGTTGGCATCGGCCGTGCCTAACAGCAATTGCACAATTCGAATTCGAGCGGGGGGATTTGCAAGACGCAGTTCGGCCATCAATCCATGTCTCATCTCGCGCGCGTGCCGCTTCAGCAGCTGCTCGGCGACCTTGCCTGCAGGTGTGCTGAGATCTGCAGCAAGCAGGGCGGCGGCAGAACCATTTCCGTTGGCGACAAGGGTCACGGCTGCCTGAGTTGCGGCTTCGCCCTGCGGCGTTAACGCCTGAATCAATTCTTGCAATTGCGTGGCCGACAGTGGTTGCGGCTTTACTGCCGCGTTCATCGCCAGCAACAATTCCCGCCCCTCCGGCTGTAGTTTTCGGTCGCCACTCAGTTCCAAAAACGGACCAGATCCGTGGCGTTGCTGGAGAGCCCGCAATTCGGTCGCGTCAAGTTGCTGGTCCAGCAGCTTTCGCAGAAACATCCGGGAATCATCCTGACGATTCAGTTTGCGTGTGATCATCGCCGCATCCAGAATTTTGTCTGGAGTCTCGGGCGGAAACTGAAAGAGATCGCCGGCAATCGCTGTCGGTGACGCAGGTGTGTCCTGTGCCAGCGATTCTGACACAGAGCCACTCAGACTGGCCGCTGTAAAAGCCACCAGCAAGCGGCATAAGGATCGGACAACACGACTTTGTCGCGGAAACGGCAGCATCATGGAACCCAATCCCGTGAAAACCTTAAAGAACGGTGGACCCCGTTGGGCACCACATTCATTCCGTGGTGACAACCCAAGCAGGGCGACCAGCATTTTATCCTAGAGCATTCCCGTGAACCATCGCGGGTTCCGCCATCCAACCTACCGTTGACGCACTATGGAAGTGGCACGGTCTTCAAATCCTGAGCACTCTTGTCCGGATGAACCAGAACCAGTGCCGCATGGTCATTCAGTTTGTCCATTTGAATGACTCCAGCCATGGAGTCGACCGGGGTGTAGTCCTGACCAGCCTTGCCGCCGCCGCGAACTGGTTCGGTCAGTCCCTTATGTTCCTTCAAGCCTGCAGTGGAAATCTTCATGACTCCGCGAGCACTGTTACTGAGCAACAGATACGACGCGCCATCCTTTTCATAGGCGATCATATCGAGCGGCCTGTTCATGTTACCCAGTTCGGCCACCGTTGTGGCTTTCACTTTTTCTCCGGCAGCCGCCAAATCCTTCACTGGAATCCTGACCAGCGGAGTACACACATACGCACCCAGCAGATTGGGCTCCCCATCGATCATGATCGGCACGAACGTGCGCATGGCGGAAGTATCTTCCGATTTGCCATGCGCCGCATGATAAATTTCGATGCCCATGCCTTTGTCTGATTCGGTGAACGGAAAATTTAGTTCACGAACGGTCGATGGGGAAAGGGCATTACTCAGCCCTGAAATAAGGACTTTGTTTTCAAAAAATGCGATGTCAGTGATGGAGTCCATGCGATTATTCTTAATTCGCCGGCCCTCTCCCGTGAGCTTGTCCTCCGGAGCATTCGTCAGCACCACTTTGGAATAACTAACGTCTGTCAGGGATACCGGTGTAATCTTTCCTGCTCCATCAATTTTGACGAGCGCCGCTTTGTCATCCGCGGAGACTGCCACAAACGCTGAACCGGTGCGAGGATTCACAGCGAGGTCATTGATTTCAACCTTCGCGGCATGCAAGACTTCCCCGATCGCCTTCGGAAGGTTGTTGATATTGATCAATGCGTGCGCCGCATCACCTTCCATGTCGCCAGTTGCGATGGCAAACAAAGTCGCCGCCTTCGCATCACCCACAAATAGAATGTCTTCCGGGCCGAATGCAAGCGTCGTTGCGGATTGCATTTCCGCTGTGCCTTTTTCCAACCCCCGAATGTCGGCTGCCTCTGAAGTCGACATTGATGCGCACACACACAGCGTCACAAGTGATAAAAGTTTAGTGGACATCATCAACTCCTTTGTGAACCGACCGAACAGACTTGCTGAAACATCAACTCGGGGGATTATCGTCGATCATGTGAGGAAAGCAAACCCGGGGGCAATTCAAAATTTGCCCGGCTACTTCCGAGCGTGCCCGCAAAGTTCAAACCACGAGTCCAACTCTCTCAGGTGCCGCCAACCTCACGAATCACATCGGGACGTCTCAGCATGTCGCTGACGGAAGCGTAAATCACAGGTTTGCTCAGTCGTTTGCGGTAAGGGGGCCTTAATGATTGCAACGCGTGCGCTCTTTTTGGCGGTTTTACCAAATGGACATTGATGCCCTGCTGATTGTTTTTACCGTTAAAGTCGCCCTTGTGCCTCGCACGCGACACCCAAAAGCGGTTTGCCAAGCAACTTCAGCCACACCGTGGTCATCGGGGCACTACCCTTTGCGAGTCGTGGACTCCACAGACGCCCTTGCAGGATCTCATTGCGTAAGTCCCGTGCTGACAACTGAATCCTGACAACTGAACCAGACACATTAATGACAAAATCCATCGCCAGTCTGTCGCTCGACCTTGATAATAAATGGGCGTACCTGAAAACACATGGCGACGCCGGTTGGGACAAGTATCCCACATACCTCGATCTCGTCGTGCCCAGATTCCTCAAAGTGCTCCACGAACGCAAGTTGAAAATGACCGTCTTTGTCGTCGGTCAGGACGCCGCCCGCGAAGAAAACTTTGAGGCCCTGGCATCCATCTCCTTGGCTGGGCATGAAATCGGCAATCACTCTTTCAATCACGAACCGTGGCTGCATCTCTATTCGCAGCAGGAATTGGTTTCGGAACTGGCAAAGACGGAAGAACATCTTGAACGCGTCACCGGACAATGTCCCATCGGCTTTCGCGGCCCGGGATTCAGCTTCTGCGACCAACTGTGCAAGATTCTGATTTATCGCGGCTACCAGTACGACGGATCCACATTTCCGACTTACCTTGGCCCGCTGGCCCGCATGTATTATTTCATGTCGACACGGCTGACGAAGGAGCAGCGCGCGGAGCGAAAACATCTCTTCGGAAAATTCAGCGAAGGTTTCCGACCGCTGAAGCCATTCGAATGGGATTTCGCCGAAGGCCGATTGCTGGAAATCCCCGTCACCACGATGCCGTTATTTCGAATGCCGATTCATGCTAGCTACATCCTGTCTCTCGCGCAGTTTTCACGCGCGGTCGCCATGACGTACTGGCGGATGGCGTTGACGATGTGCCGCATTGCCGGTGTTGGTCCATCACTCCTCCTGCACACCTTGGACTTCATGGGCAGTGAAGATGACCCTGATCTAGCGTTCTTCCCAGCGATGGGTTGCCCTGCCGAACCAAAGGTCGAAATTGTCGCAGAAATGATCGACATGATGAGCCACCAGTTCGAAGTTCTTCCGATGAAAGATCATGCTGCCGCGCTCAAAAGTGCGTTGGCGCATACATCGTCCGTAAATGAAACCAATGCGAGAGTCCGCAGACGCTAAACAAATGGTGTTTGCGGGGGGATAGACGAGGCAGCGCGTGAGCCTCTTTGCCATTCATTCCGTGCGCGCGATATCCCAATCGGCCAGCATGACTGCGTGCTCTGCGAGAATTTCAGCTGAGCCTGTCGTAGCCGACCCGCTCACTTGGTCGGCCCTGTGTTAACATACAGTTTCACATTGTGTGTCGCGCGACCACCGGCCAAGATATCCGGACGACCATCACTTGTCAGATCAGCCACGATCAGATCTTCCGTTGCCATTCCACCTTCGTCCAGAATTTGCTTCTTCCAGACCGTGCCATCCTTATTCATGGCATGATAAACATGGACGCCAAATGTCTGAGGTGTATCGCTGTGACCGAAAGCAATCTCATCCGTTCCGTCCCCGTCGAAATCGGCTGTCCAGAGCGCATGGCCGCGCACGAATCCGCTGTCGATGACGTGCCGCTTCCATGAAGCCGTGTCAGCAGCTTGGACGTAGACAGCCAGTTGCGTGCCGTGCATGGGTTCCACGGACGTGAGAAAACGCCCACCGCCCGCGAGGCGACCGAGCTTCACCTCTCCCGCGCCATTTTGATTCGGATCGTCTGACCCCGTCGCGCCGTCCGCCAAATGTTCGCGTTCCCAGCCGGAATCCGTGCGACGTATGAGCGATAACCCTTCACGACTCGCCGTGATTGTGTCGATGGAATTGTAGGCATCAAAATCGACATGCCAGTGATTGTGCATCCGATTGAGATCCGCATCGAGGACAGTGGCCGTCCAGCGGCTGGTGGCCGGACTTTCAGGAATTTCATACGCCAGCAAACGAACGCCGTTTCCCGTGCTCCCATTCAATGGTGACACAACCAATTGCGGCGTCCCCTTGCCAAGCACATCGGCCCAACGCATGCGATGTACGGAAGTCTCTTCACCAATCGCGGCAACCGTCCACAGGGCTTTGGGATCTTTGCCTCGATGAATCCAGTGCAGAGTCCCCGTTTTTGTCCAGCCGGCGCCGATCGCAAAGTCTACGAGTCCATCACCATCGATGTCGTGTGGCGCGATGCAGACGTTGTCCAGCGGTGTCTGGTCCTGCAGAATGATATGCGAAGTCCAAGCCGGCTGTTCGTACCAGATCACGCGATTTTCTGTCAACGCCACGATGTCCGCATCGCCGTCGTGATCAACATCCGCCACCGTGACTGCATAGCAGACTTTGCCCACGCTCGCATCGATCACTTGGGCGGCGAATTCCGGGAACCCATCATCCCCCGCCGCCGACAGGCAAACAGCCATAAAAACAAGGACAAAACTGATTTTTCGCATACTCAAACGACTCCTCGTCAAACTGTTTCCGACATGTACTATCCTGTCCCGTTCAGGCAGCATAACATGGCAGAGTGATTCGAGCATCTCAACCTAATTCACCTGTGCTCAGACATCTCAAAACAACTGCCTCTTGTTAATGAATTCCACAGCATGACGACCTCTGGTCCACAATTTCGCACGGATGTCCTCACGGGCCAGCAGGTGATTGTCGCCCCGCAACGCGCGCAGCGCCCAGCAGCCAATTTTCAAGATCCGCCGCTGAATCACTTACTCGATCCGTTTACTGAGGGCCACGAAGGCGAAACTCCCGACGAACGCTTTGCGATCCGCGTGGATAACTCTGAGCCCAATGGGCCGGGCTGGCAACTGCGCGTCGTGCCGAATCGTTATCCTTCCGTGACGCCCACGTCGGTGCTGGTTTCAACAACTTCAGCGACCGACGAATCAAGACTGTTTCCCTGTCGGCCTGCGTCCGGAGAGCACGATGTTGTCATCGAATGCCCTGACAATCGAAGTCGGATGGTCGAGCTTTCACCAGCCGAAATTCAGCAGACATTGACCGCTTGGCGCACGCGGATGTTGCAATTGATGCTGTCGCCATCTCTCTGCAGTGTTGCTGTTTTTCGCAACGAAGGATTTAGTGCCGGTGCATCTCTCGCACACTGTCATTCGCAGATTTTAGCCACCACCGAATTGATGCCCCAAGATCTCGCGCGACATGCGCGAGCGACCCAGCATCGCGCAACTACCGGGCGCGATCTTGGGCAGGACTTGTGGGATGCCGAACAGACGCAGGGAATTCGTGTGATCCGCGAAACCCCATGCTTCGGCGTCTACTGTCCCTTCGCGTCCCGGATGTCGTGGCAAGTCCGATTTGTCCCAAAGCAGTCTCAGCCTCTGGCATTCGCTGACGCATCCGATGCGACACTACAGGATCTGGCGACGTTACTAAAATCCACGTTGATCGCTCTCGAGAAACAACTCGGTGGTCCGTTCTCCTTCAATCTGACGCTTTCTCACCCTCGAATCGATCAGCCAGCCGCATTTTCATGGTCGCTCGATCTGTTGCCCAGAACGGGTCGCATGGCTGGCTGGGAACTCCTGACCAGCGTCGAGATCGTCACTGTCGCGCCGGAAACAGCGGCTGACAAACTTCGGACAGCCATGGGCAATGCGGATTAATCGGCCGGTGCAAATCTCCCCGTTACTCGACGATGCGATGCGTCGGTACGGGGCGGCCGGGACGGAAACTTTGCAATGAAACGACGGTGTGGGTCAAGTCCAGCTCAAGGCTGGTGGCAGCGAGTTCTTCACGGACGATCATTTCCAGTTCAACCGGGTCGGTCGCGACGCGGGCATTGACCACCACGTTGGCAGACGGCGTGCGTGAGTTGGATGCTAGCGACAATTCCGGGCCAGTCGCGTTGCTGACGAGGTTCGCAACGGCGTAACTGCCTTCACACAGCCCAATGACTTTCAAATGCGCCGCTTCGGCACTGGACATGAGCAGACGGCCGTGTAGTCGCCCAATCAAGTCCATGAGAAACGTGTCAAGTTCAAATTCATGCGGGGATTGCACGACAACTTGGCTATTAAGCCATCCAAGTTCTGCTTCGCCTTCAGCATAGACATCGTAATCCACGTCCATCACGCGCCGACCGAATTGCCCTCGTTGTTCCAGAGTTTCCACGAGTGTTGTAAAACCGCTGCCACTCTTTGCTGAACAGCGGAGCACAGGGCGGCCCGGATATTCGGTTTCGAGCAGCGTCTGAAGCTCATCAATATCGGCAGTTGACAACTCGTCAATGCGATTGATCACCACAAAGTCGGCTTCTTCGATTTGCTTCCGAAAAATATAGTTGGCCTTGGGGGAAAATCCGCTGGTACCGTCGCCACGCAGAATTCTGAGCCCATGGCTTGGTTTCAAAATGACGCCGTACGGAGCAATGTCAAGAGGCACGCCGTAAACTTCCGTCAGCGGGCGGATAACCGTAGCCACCAAGTCCGTACAGCTGCCGACCGGCTCAGCTAAAATAATTTCCGGGAGCTCGCCTTCACCTAAGTTCTCTACCGTCGCAGTCAACGCATTGAAATTGCAGCAAAAGCATGAGCCGGCGACTTCACCCACATTAAAGCCTTGGGATCGAAGATTGTGCGTATCGACCAAATCGGTAGTCTGGTCGTTGGTGACGATGCCGACTTTCTTGCCCTGCGACATATAGTGCCGCGCAAGCCGCGAGATTGTCGAGGTCTTACCGGCACCAAGGAAACCGCCAACCATGATATAGACAGGCTTCATTTGATTTATTCGTTTCTAATCTTCAGTTCGAACAATGGTACGTCGTTGAACTTCGAACCACTGCTCGAATAATCCAAGGTAGGCCATCCTAGTTTTTAACAAATCGCGGGTGAGATGTCACGGGTGCGCCTAATCGTCGTTGCTTCTGGGTGCATGGATGGAATCGGCGAAAGACATCCGACGATTCATCACCGAAAAAACGAAAGTGTTTGGGTTTCGATAAAATCGTGGAGTCCTTGAAATCCGCCTTCGCGGCCGAAGCCGGAGTGTTTCATGCCGCCGAAGGGTGCTTCTGCGGTCGGCCCGGAACCCGTGTTGTGGCCTATATGGCCGAAGCTGAGACGTGAGATGACTCGGGCAGCGCGTTCGTCGCTGGCAGTGAAGACATAGGCGGCGAGGCCGTATTCGGTGCGGTTTGCCGCTTCGATGACTTCGGCTTCCGACTGGAATTCGATGATCGGTGCCAGCGGACCGAAGGTCTCATCATTCACGCATTCCATCTCCGCCGTCACACCACGCAGAACAGTGGGCGGAAAAAAGCAACCCTCGTTGGGCTCCGGTTCGATCGGTACGGCACCAGCGACGCGCACCGCGCCCTGCGAGATCGCGTCAGCGACGTGTCGTTGCACTTTTTTGAAGGCCTTGCGATCGATCAACGGCCCCATCGTGACGCCGGCCTCCAGACCGTTACCCACTTTGATCGTGTTGACGCACGCGATCAGCTTTTCCGCAAACGTATCCGCGATGCCTTGCTGCACGTAAACTCGATTGGCACACACGCATGTCTGACCGGCTCCGCGAAATTTATTTGACATCAGTTGATCGACAGCATGGTCGACATCGGCGTCTTCAAACACAATGAAGGGTGCATTGCCACCGAGTTCCAATGCTAGACGCTTGAGGTGCGGCGCGGTGTTGGCGACGAGTTTCTTGCCGACGGATGTCGAGCCCGTGAAGCTGATGACGCGGACCGCCGGATGTTCGCATAACGCGTCACTGATTTCGCCCGCAGGACCCAATACCAAATTGGCTTTTCCCGGTGGTAATTCGATTTGCTCGATCAACGAAAATAATGCGATCAGCGAGAGCGGCGTCTTCGACGATGGTTTAATGACACAACAGCAATCGGCGGCGAGAGCTGCTGAGAATTTTTTGGCCAGCATCGCGAGCGGAAAATTCCACGGTGTGATCAGAGCCGCCACACCAGCCGGTCGGGAGTACACAGTCCATGTATGATTCCGCGGCCGCTCTGCAAGTTGTTGCGGCTTCAGTTGATCAACGCAGCCCGCATAATAGCGAAAAAAACTAGCCGCGTAATCCGCTTCGGCTTGTGCTTCGGCAAGCGGCTTTCCGTGTTCGTGCGTGATAATCCGGCCAAGTTCGTCTCGATGCTGTGTGATCAGATCCGCCAGACGACCTAACCATGCACTGCGTTGTTCAATCGCAGCGGGCGTGGCCAGCGTACGTGCCGCCGCTGCGACGGCACGATTTGTTTCAACGCGACCCATGATGGGCACAAACGCGATTGTTTCACCAGTCGCAGGATTGATGACGGGCTGCGTGCGCTCAGAATCGGCCGCACACCATTTTCCGTCAATGTACCCGCTTATTGCTTTCAGCAGCGAAGATCGAATCATCTCGGGTTCCTTGGTCAATACATCTGCCGGCCCTGCGGATGGGTTCATGCCGTCCATCGCAGTAGATCATCCACGATGCGAAATGGCCGCCGAGAGTGTACCGACAGACGCCGCCGAGTCTATCGACTTTGCGGCGGAACAGCGTGACGCTTGAGGCGGCGAGATCGTCGATGACTTATACTTCCTGTGGGCATGAGTTACGCTTTGTCGCAACTTTGCCGCACTTTGAGTTCCACGAGGATTTTGGGATGCCGACGGAAAATCATTTTCAGCATCAACAGTATCCCACCGAACCCGTAACGACTCCCATTCAAAGAACCTTGAATGTGGAAGAAGCCGACGAGACGGATTTCTCAACGCTCCACACGGCGCTCAGGATCGGGCGCGTGATCTTGGTTCATGGGACGTTTATGGGCGACGATCCTTTTGGAATTGCCGATGCCCTGAAGTCTGTCGCGGAATCTGTGCCTTGGCTGGCCGGGCAACTGAATCGGTTTGCCGAAGTGTCGCAGGAAAAGATGCGCCCCTTCACGGCATCTGTCACGGGCGACGTTGGCAACTATCATGAGCCTTTTCGTCAGCGGTTTCAGGATCTGGTGGGCGATGATCCGCAGGTGGAGTTGCTGAGCCCGACGTGGTCCGGACAAAATCATCATCTCGCGCGGGCCGACCTCGCCATGCGACTGCTGCATCGATTGCTCGTGCGTCCGCTGTTGGCGGATCAGAACGTTCTGCTCTGGGGGCATTCTCATGCTGGAAATGCGTTCGCGTTGTTGACCAATCTGCTCGCAAATCACCAACCGAGCGTGGCTCAGTTTTTCGATGCGGCGGCGCAGGACGGTGTGAGTCACTGGGATGAAGTCCGGAAACATTTGGCTTCCGCGGCATCACCACATCCGTTGGCGAAGCGAATCTTCATTGCTTGTTTTGCCACGCCTGTGCGTTATGGCTGGGACACCGATGGCTGTGCAAAACTGGCGCATGTGACGTTTCATCGCCCGGATGCAGACGCATTTCCGCTAAGGACGAAACCGCTCTTTCCACCGCAGCAATTCGCAGATGTGATGAATGCCAGATGGGGCGACTGGGTCCAGGCGTTTGCGATCGCGGGGACAGACGTTTCGTCCATGTCGACGCGGACTATTAATCAGAATCTGACTGCGATTTTAGAAGCCAATCTACCGGAGCCGCAGCATGGTCTGGATACGCGATTTATTTCACCAAAACGCGTCCGCGATACCTGCGTTCGCTGGAAGGCCGGGACACGGTGTCATCGCGATGGAATGAATCTGCTCGTCGACTACAAACTCAGTGGCAAGGTGTCCACGATCGGGCAGCCTGTTGAACTGAGTCTGCTCGGCCATGGCGTCTCAACCACCATCCTCTGGCTCCCGACTCATCTGAAATTGGTGCTCGAGGCGATGCTCGCATGATGGTTGACCGCGGGTGCTACTGAGCGCTCTTCAGATCGGGACGCAACTTCTGAGCTTCGCGGAGATAGACGTGTTCGATCTCTTTGGGTGTACGATCCGAATTGATGTGCAGCAGCACGCGGATGCAGCGGGGCATCGCACCGGCAACGGGGATTTCTGTCGCGCACAGCAGCGGCACTTGGTTCATGCCGATGGCGCGAGCGGCCTCAGCGGGAAACGCAGAGACAAGATCCTGCGTGGTCGTGAAGACGGCGGAGATCACATCATCAAAATCGGCGATCTGATTGCGTCGCAGGATTTCCTCCATCAACTCCCGTGCGGCAGCATGAATCAACGCAGCTTCGTCCGTTTCTACTGTTGTTGCTCCGCGCACGCCTCGAACCGCCATGAATTGTTACTCCCAAAAAGACGTAGGATGAAGTCATCTGCTGTGTCCGTCAATCCATGGCGGTTGCGGAACCCAGATTTCTGCTTACAGGTTCGCAAATGACAATCGCTGGCGGCCGTGATTATAGGGAAGAATCGTGGGGTTTTCGGCAATCCGGCAGACCGGGTTGGCGGCGATTTCAGGGACTAAGTCCTCTGAAACATAGAGTTCACCCAGATGCAGTGTATTGGGAATGAACATCCAGCGGTGGCTACCGTACCGTTCTTCGATCGTGCGGATAAGTGTTTCGTCGTCGGCCAAAGTTGCCGGGATCTTAGCGCGGTCCATGTCGCCGGTGGTGAGTGTATTAATGAACGTTTTGTGTTCGTTGATTTCAGCTCGCAAGGCTTGGGTGATGAAGTCGGCTAACCCAACGCCAATTGCATTTCCCTGCGACGCCGGGGTCAGCGTCAGTGCTCCGATGGTGCGAATGCGGGGCGTTTTCAAATCTTCAAAACCGGCAATGCCGCGTCTTCCGATAACGTTGGTGTCCATCCCGGTGCCGCTGTAGGTCTTCCCGATCGCATCGACGATCAGGACGTTCAGAGCATCAAGCGGCAGGCGTGGAAAGTACGATCGATGATGTTCCAACAGTTGAATTTCGCGCTGCAGCATGTCAGCGGGACGAATCGCGTGCAGTTCGGCCGTCTCATCGAAACCGTCTTCCAGAAGGGCAAGTCCTGCTAGAATCCTGCCGGAATCGAGGACACACTGGCCCATTTCCAGCAACATGTCTTTCATGGCGACGGCACCTGCGGAGTGAAATGTCTGCGCTGAGCGAATCTTGCCCATGCCGACGACCATCATTTTAGTGAGACCACTCTGAATCGGCCCGGCAAAACACGTGTGCAGTTTGACGCGATTGACGACCAGCACACCCGCTGCTTCCGAACAGTGGCGGTCCATGTACACTGCGCCGGTGCGGACTTCACCAACCTGGACGACCTCCATGCTGCTTCGAATGGGCATGTTCATCGCCACTTCGGTCACACCGAGCGACTCCACCATCTGCCGCTGTCCTGCAGCGGTCGCTCCGTTGTGCGAACCCATCGCTGGTACAATAAACGGCGTCGCACCGTGGTCGCGCAGCCAATCCCCGCAGGCTCTGATGATCAGCGGCAAATTGCGGATGCCACGACTGCCGACAGTGAGTGCCACATCGCCCTTGGGTACTGCCAGATTCAACGACGACAATTGACAATGCACGGCGTTACGGATATCTGCCAGCGGACGAGAAACCAGTTGTTGATGGACTTTGTAGAGTTTCATAGGGCGATCAGGAGCGCGCGTTTCCTCGAAAGTGTGACACGCTTGGATTCTATGCTGCCGATCGCCTGAAGACTACTTAGTGTTGTGGGTGGGGACAAAAAACAGGCGTTTCTTCCCCAAGCATGGATTGCGCAGTGCCTTTGGCATCCGTGGTGCTGAAGAAAAACTGCGGAACAAAACTCGTGATGAATCCAAGATGGTGGGTGTGGCACGCAGGCTCAATGTTCAAGTGGCCTGAGCCAAACTCGCATCTCGGCGGCGAGACGGCTCCCTTCATTTGCCCTTTGTTGTCTTCTGCTGTTCTCCGGCCTGCCGCCCCACCATGACTTCGGTAAAACCTTTCAGGTCCGTCCAGAACGTGCCTTCGCCAGCGTAGAGCAGATCCAATTGCACGTCTGCGGGCAGTCCTGTGGCGAACACCCACTCGTTGTAGGCGCTGCCAGATCCAAACGCAGAGACGGCCAGCGTGAACAATTCAGATTTAGCCTCGGCCTCCAACTGCTTTGCTCCCGCCTTCGCTTTACCCAACGTCACCGTGGATTCCGCATCCAGCTCGGCTGTTTTGCGGGCAATCACAGCAGTTTTTTGCAGGGTTTCTGCTTTGGTTTCCTCTGCCTCTTTTTCACCCTCGGCTGCCGCCTCTGCAACAAGCTTTTTCGTCTCAGCCTTGATGCGTTCCTCTTCGAGTTCTACTTTTTTTTCTGCTTCACGAAACGTCGCTTCTGTACCGGCTGTCAGCAACTCTTGGTCGCGGGTCAGCTTCAATTCATCAGCGACGAATTTTTCTTGGATCGGCTTCCGCACATCCAATGGGATGTGGATATTGCGAACGAATCCATGCAGCAGCGTCAGGCCTTTGTCTAACAGGATGTCTTTGAACTCTTTTGACACGTCTTCCTGAAACTTGCGACGTGTGTCACCCACCAGCAGATCGACAGCTCCCAGGGAAGACCCTTCGTTCCGGCAAATGCTCTCAATCTGCGGAACAACGACCTTTGCTTCGACAGCGTCTAGGTTGCCGAACTTACGAATCACGTCCGCAGCCTGATCGGGCATGATGCCCCACACGGCGGTGAAGTCCATGTGAATCCGAAATCCGTCATTGGATGGAAATGAAATTCCGCTTTCATCGTCCATGACGGCAGGTTCACCGCTGTCGTCAAGGGTGGGACGTCCATCCAAACTCTTCAGATTCGACTTTACAGATTTCTCCGTATAGCCAATGCCCACGATGTCCACATGTTGCTCGTTAGGATTCACAGGATACAATCCGGGCTGCAAGATGTCGTCCTGAATTCCTGGGACGGCTTTTGTGATCGGATTGTCAGTGAGGTTGGTCACGACACCAACGTAGCCCGTCGGGATCGAAACCCAGCCCGCGTGTTTGACCTGTAAACCGGATTTGATGGTCTCTTCCTCAATCACCTTGACGTTGTAAGCGTAGTCATTGATGCGATAAGTTCCCGGCCCGAACACTTTTCGTAGAATGCCCTTCTGAGTGGTCTCATCCAGATCCCCATCCACAAGGAACTGCCCGTTTTTCAGGTCTGCACCCATTTTGCTGGAGACGACGGCAACCTGCCCCGGCTTGACAGTCACGTCCGGAATCAGTTTCGCTTCCCACCATCCGATCCAGATAAAGTGTCGGCCAGGTCCACGCATCTCTTTCAGGATCCCAATTTCCAAGGGGCTTCCGTTTTTATCGACTTTAGCAAACTGCCCCGGTTCAGCCACCGGGCGATTACCTGGCAGAAACGGCAGCGGCGGTCCTTTGTATCGCAGCACCAGACTGTTTCCCTGCGGCACATAGACCCGATTGAATGTCCATTGAAACAACTCAACGCCAAAGATCAGCACAAGGACGGCGGGAACTGCGAGACTATACCGAGACCATTGATTGGTGAATGACGTCTTCATAGCAAGTGTCAGCCTTTGAAATTTTACGGAACATGAAACCAGAGTCACTCACGCAGTTGCGGAGATGCGCCGTTTTTACGAGGTGCCTTATTCTGTCTTAGGCTCTGCTACTGGTAGCGTTGTGTTTGGTGGTGTATCGGGTAGAGGTATTTCTGTGGCAGGTGTTTCCGTCGGGGGCGGCGTGGCTAACACAGGTTCAGTCGGTGTCGCGAGCTCTTGAAGCGTCGCTGCAAGTGGTGTCGCTTCAGCTGCCGTTGCCTCCGGAGCCGGCTTTGTGAGTTCAGGTCCTGTCGCCGGTTTTATGGTGGCAGCCGCACGTTTTAATGGTGCCTCGGCACTTGGGGAGTCCGGAGCCGACTTCGGATCGTTGAATGATTCGAAGATCTTCATGATCGGACTGTCGGCCGTATTCACCATAATGCGGCGGTACGACGACGACAGTTTTTGAAACATCACATACTGGGCATAGCCTTTGCCGTCGCCATCGAACGCATCGACGGCCTTCTTCCAGCCTGCCGCTTCCGCTTCGTTGTCGAAACGCACAACATCGGCGGCCGCTTTGCCACGAGCTGTGATCGCCGCAGCTTCGTCGATCGAGGCATCCAGTTTGAACTGGGCGACGGCGAGGTTTTCATTGGCTTTCGTAAGCGCAACTTGCTGTTCCTGCATCGCCTGCGTCGTAACCTGCACGACCAACTGATCGGCACCCACAAGTGCCTGCTTTTGATCGACCATTGCTTTTCCAACAGCCAGTTTCTGCTCCGATTCCTGTTGCAGAGTCTGCTGCTTGTATTGCAATTCCTGTTGCTTGGCGATCTCGCGTGTTCGCACTGGCAGCGCGATCTGTTCCGGTGGACGAATTCGCGTAATCAGAGCTTGGATAATCTCGATACCCAGTGGCTCGCAGGCAAGTCGCATGGAAATTTCAAACGCATCCTGAAATTCTTTTCGCGTATCACCCTGAATAAATTCCCGGCCCGATGAATTCGATCCCTGCAAGCGACAGAAGCTGCGCGCGTTCGGCATGATCACCGTCTTGACGATCTCTTCATCGATCGCTGGACCATTCTCGGCCTGATTGAACAGGACGTAGACTTCGGAGGCTTTTTTAGGATCCACCCGGAACTCGATGATCCCATCCAGACTCACCCAGAATCCGTCCTTTGAAGGAAAACCCATGTCGCCTTCTTCGCCGAGATTGAATCTCTGACTGCGACAATCCACCAGATCGACACGATAGACATACGGACTCAGATAATGCGTTCCAGGTTCCAGTGTCACTTCTTGGACGCCACGTTCACCAAGATCGACCAGTAAGCGGTTTGGTTTACTGGCCAGCGGTGCGGCGAGGTTTGTCAACACGCCTTTGAAACCGGCAGGAATCGTGACAGGTTTGCGGACTTCGACGGAATAGAGATACGGATTGACAGGGTATCGCCCGGGATTCAAAACATCCGGCATAATTCCCTTGGTGGTCGCATCACCATTCGCGTCCACTTTGGCAAGAAATTCGCCATAGCCTAGGTCGTCACCAGTCAGACTGATTTTCGCACCCATATCGCCAGACATGATTTCCGTCTGCGGCACGACTTCCCACGACCATGCGTACGGATTGTAAAAATACCGGCCCTCAGTCAGGACTTTCTTTTGAATGCCCTTATAAGTTTCATCAGGCGCGACTTCCTGACCATTGGTCAGATCATTGCCCACTTTGTGCGTCAGGATCGCAATTTCACCGCTACCGACATCGATTCGAAAGCTGGAGTAAACCATCCAACTCAAGGCGACCGCAAAACCCGTGAGCAACACCACTGCGAGTAATCCGGTTCCCGGGTTGCGGATTGGCTGATTAAACTGGGAACGTGAAATGTTTGACATGGATGAATCTCCCATAGGCTGATCCTTGAAACAGGATCACATATTCGACATTGTAACGGTGATCTCACAGCCACTCACCACGAGCAAACGCAGCATCTGACCCTTTGGATCAAAAAAAGATAGTGTGTGGTCGGAGGACTGTGAGCAAAATCCACTCTCTATCCCAAAAAACACCTTAAAATAGCCTGTTCCGCACGGAACTCCACGTTATTCGGCCTGTCCGGGCTCGCCATCCCGGAGTTGCGAGGCCCGTTACCATCTCAGATAAGCCGAGTAACGACGCGCGGCAAGATCAAGAAAGCGGCAAGCTCCGGCGAACCGCATCACGCCAGTCGCTTTTCCGCGATCGTTCCGTTTGGCGACGTTTTCACGTCATAGCCCTGCTTTTGAATTTCCACTCGGAGGCCATCGGCGGCCGCAAAATCTTTCCGTTTGCGGGCGTCATCCAGTTGGCGACAAAGATCTTCAATCGCCGCGTGTTCGCCGGAAACCTGAGCGGCTCCGGACGACGTTGACCCAAGCGGAGCAATGCTGAGCACATCATTGATGCGATTGAGCGCACCCAACGCGGCGGCCGGATCAGACGGAGTGGACGACGCCCACGGCAGGATCGCCCCCAAGGCACCGGCAATGTTGAGATCATCGGCCAAAGCCTCTGCGAATTCCTTCAGGATCGGGTAAGTCAAATCCACAGGTTCCGCCTTGCCGCCACATGCCGCTTCCAGCTTCGCGCGGAATTCCGTCAGTCGCTTCACGGCACCGGCGGAATCTAACAGACCCTTCTTTGTGAAGTTCATGTTGGCTCGGTAATGCGACTTAATGAGTTCCAGTCGCAGCACGGCCGGATGCACTTGAGTTCCCGTCGCGCGACCCTCAAGTACATCTCGCACGGTCCAGAAATTCCCCTTGCTTTTGGACATCTTTTCGCCTTCCACCATCAGGAAGCGGGCATGCATCCAGAATCGAGCGAACGTGTCTTCGCCTGTCGCACCGCAGGTCTGAGCGATCTCGCACTCGTGATGTGGGAAGATAAGATCTTCGCCGCCCGTATGGATATCGATTACGTCCCGTCCAAGACGCTTGCGTGCCATGCACGAACATTCAATATGCCAGCCGGGATAACCCATACCCCATGGTGAATCCCACTTCATGATGTGAGAACTGTCGGCCTTCCAGAGCATAAAATCGGCAGGATGCCGCTTGTTCGCTTGATTCTCATCGCTAATACGTCCGCCAGCACCGGTCAGCAGCCGGTCGAGCGTGTTGCCGCTCAGGCGGCCATAGCTTGGAAAACTTTCGACGCTGTAATACACGACGCCATCCTGCCCGACATAAGCATGGCCGTTGGCAATCAACTGCGCAATCATCTCCTGCATCGTGTCTATGTGTTGGGTCGCATGCAGAATGTTGTCTGATTCGAATGCCACTTTGACACCCAGAGTCTGCGCGTCTTGGAGAAATGCGTCGGTATAAAACTTGGCGATCTGATACGGATCGTCGGGATTTTGGACGGCTCCTTCCGGAACTCTGCCGGACTTCTTGTCTTCTTTCACGCGTCGTGCAGCGGCCTGCATCTTGTCTTCGCCAGCTCCGTCGGCGCTGGCATCGTCGGTCATGTGACCGACGTCCGTGATGTTCATGACGTGATGAACTTTGTGGCCAAAGAATTCCAAGGTCCGGCGAATCACGTCGGCGAACAGGAACGAGCGGAAGTTTCCGATGTGCGCAAAGTCATAGACCGTCGGGCCGCAGCTGTACATTCGCACGCAGTCCGATTCGACCGGCTGAAATATTTCGGCAGTGTTGGTGAGTGTGTTGTAGAACCTGATTTCCATCGTTCCGTCTCGAGGGGAAAGTACGCAGCATGCGGGGTTGTATGGCTCAAGGCCAATTCTCCGCGCGAGAATAGTAAAACAGGAACGCTGAGTGCAGTGCGGATTGGGGACGCGGCGCAGAGATTCTCGCGAACTGTTAGTCGTGCACACTCTGCGGCAATTCCGCCAAAGCCGGTTCTACGTGATCAAGGACGTCGGAGTGACGTTACAAAACTAATGCTCTGTCAAGGCTCAATTTTCGGGTACGACGGACTTCCAGTCCGTCGACAAAGGTTACCGCCGACGGACTGGAAGTCCGGCGTACAAATCCAATTCAACCCCAACTTTGAAGGTTGACAGCGCACTAGGTCACAGAGTTTCTGATAGTCACGCATGTTGCAAATTAACAACGCGCTGGGATGCAGATTACCCCCACCGTTTGCCGGTTAAACCGACTTTGCAGACTCATTCGCGATAAGGCCAAGTCTGTGATGGCAATTATCTTCCTGCAGGTGCATGAACGTGACGCATCTTGTACGGGGCTGTACGCCTCATCGAGTTCCCGGGTGAGATGTTCGCACAATTTTAGATGCGACCGTCCTCGATCGGGAAAATCCGCGATAGATAGAAGAGACAAAACATGCGAATTCTGGTGAGCTGGGACAATGAGCCTCAAATTGAACTGCTGAAAATGTATCTCGGGATGGGCGACCACGCTGTCGTGGCCACGGCCAACTGGGACCAGTTTAAGATGCTGGTCGCTTCGCCGCAGACATTCGATGTGATTCTGATGGCGTCATCTTATCCAGACCATGATCCCGCCTTTGAATTGTTTGAGAAAATCCTCGCGATGCGTCCTGAGTGTCCGGTGGTGGCCGCCTGCCTGCAAAACGAGGTTTATCGAATTGCGAGGTTCATCGAGTCCGGTCTTCGCAGCTATGTGATTCGTGACGACAATTGTGACTTTCTATTTCTAGTCCTTGCGATTCTTGAGGCGGCCGTAAAGCAGGTAGAAACCGAGCGGGAGCGGTTAATCTCCGCCCAGCTTCGGAAAGAAGTGCAGTCTGTGCGTGAGTTGCAGGAATCGATCATCTCGAAAGATATTCAGACACCAGAAGGCTTCAAAATTGTCGCCAAGTATGAGTCGTCTCAGATTCGGGTGATTGGCAGTAAGCCAGTAACTATGGCTGGCGGTGACTATTACGAAGCTTTCACGCTCCCGGACCATCGCATCGTGTTACTGGTGGGCGACGCGTCCGGGCATGGGATGAAGGCGTGCATGTCAATCTTTACCATGCATACGCTGATCCGCATGATTCGATTCGACGAATATCTGGATGCCGCACTCCTAGTTCAGCATATTAACGAACACCTGTGTAAACAGAGCGTGGTGAGCGGGGCGGGTGGGTTCATCACGATGTTGTACGGCGTGTTTGATCCGAGTACGCGGGAGTTGCTTTGGGCCAGCGCTGGTCATCAGATCCCAATCCTGCACAATCTGGAAACCGACGAGATCAGCGAAATCGCCAATGCTGACGATTCTTCGGGGCTCCCGATCGGATTGTTTGAACTCGGTGGTTACGTAAATAATCGAACCATCATTCCTCCAAACTCACGACTGCTCCTGTATACCGATGGCCTGATCGAAGCGTTTCCCGGAAACTCACGTGGAGACCATGCCGAGTTCGGGATCAGCGGATTGCAACATACGATGCGGAACAATCGAACAAAGCCCGCGCAGGAATGCCTAGATCGCCTGTTCGCCGATTCCTACGCGTTCACACAAGGATCCGGACGCCACGATGATACGTCTGTGCTAATCCTCGAATCCGTATGATCCGCAACGTCCCGAGGAATCAACTTCGGATCGGCATGGCAGGATGACGACCAAGGGCAAGCTGAAATTGCAACACGCTCTTCGGGACCCTAAAAATTGGGGGCTTTCGTGGTCGGAAAACGAGAAATCCGCAAAACCGTCGGATCTCTTCGCTAAAAGTCCAAAATTCGTCCGTGAATCCGGCAAGGATCCCCATATGGGGTTGCTATTGAGCTCGCATGCGGGTAGCGTCATCAGATCTGAATTTGATTTCGGCTTCAAAAGTCGTTCGAACCAAGTGGGATAGATCACAAACATTCACGAAGACGATCACATCCGATCCTGAATGTTTCTATAACATGCGTCTTTTTGATGGGCGTTCGGAAGAAATTGGAGTCTTCAAATTCAGCGTTTGGAAGGCTGCCGTGTGGCAGCAACACGGGTGTTTTGGTAGCTGAAAAGCTCAAGGGTTTCGTGAATGAGTAAGAACATTTTTGTTGGTAGTCTCGCGTGGGGCACTACGTCAGAAGGAATTGAGCAGGCATTTGCTCAGTACGGAGTTGTAACGTCTGCTAAGGTCATTAGTGACCGCGAGACAGGCCGTTCCAAAGGATTTGCTTTCGTCGAGATGGAAACTGGTGGCGACGAAGCCATCAAGGCATTGAACGGTTCAGACATGGATGGTCGCCAGATCGTTGTCAACGAAGCTCGTC
>Ga0209553_1000077_pt1 | contig 45581 bp, 45 predicted proteins | sample LauGreFBDMM110DN_2_FD_188217 | JGI IMG/M metagenome (GOLD analysis project Ga0209553, IMG submission 188217) | Freshwater lake microbial communities from Lake Michigan, USA - Fa13.BD.MM110.DN (SPAdes) (version 2) | ecosystem: Environmental > Aquatic > Freshwater > Lake | place: Lake Michigan...
ATTTCATTGTTTCCTGCACGCGCTAATCGAATTGGTTTGCGGGGCACGCCGAGTCCGATTTCCAGCTCTGGGCAAAATGGTCGAAACTCGAAATATTCACCCAGAGTTTTTGTTATGTAAGAGTGTGATTTATGGCCCCCGTCGTAGCGCACACGCTGCCCCAGCAGGCAACTGCTAATGCCAACAGGAATTTTTTCCAATAGCACGGCGTCGCCATGCCCAGTCTCATTCATCTGCGTCATCGTGTGGCTTTTCCTGCGACCAGTTCAGGTAATAGCAAAGTGCGGTTCACCAAACTTTCTTTTTCGATTTTGCTTAACTGTTTGACTATATACTCCATTTGCTGCGCTTCAGATCTGTTTTGCAGTTGCGTTTGATACACCAGCGCAAGCGGTCGTTTGCCGCGCAAGGACTTCGCGCCGCGTTTACTACCCGCGGCACCGCTGTGCTCACGCAGGCGCCGCTCCATATCTGTAGTAATGCCTGTATACAGGCTGCCATCACCACAGCGAATCATGTACAAGAACCAACTGGAAGTTGACGCGACCATTAGCCTGCCTGTATTTGCAGGCGCCAATGTTGACCCTCGCAAACTACCAGCGCTTCCCGCTGCAATTTCAGCAAGTGAGCCAGCAGCGTTTTCTTCGCCCAGGGCAACAGGTGTGGAGCAACGTCGTCATACACACTGAGCACCAGTGCCTCCAGCGTCACGGCGCCAAGCGCGCCCAGTCGCAGCATAAGTTTCTGTTCCCGTTGCAGGCGGTGCGCTATCAAGCGGCTAATTTCCTCGCGCGGCTGCTGCATGATGTCGCCATGCCCTGGCGCCAGTGCGCGTAAAGGCAATGTTTGCAGAAACCGCAGCGAATCCAGATAAGCGGCCATGTCACCGTCTGGCGGCAAAATCACCGAGGTCGTGCCCTGTAAAATATGATCCCCGGTAAACAGCAGTTGTTCTTCCTGCAACAGAAAGCAAATGTGATTGGAGACATGACCCGGTGTGTGTAACAACTTGATTGTATATTCAGTGCAATCAAGCACCGCGTCATGGGTCCAGATCCGGCCTGGGACAAATGTGTGGTCTTGCCCGGCCGCCGCGGGAGCGGTCAATCCAACCAACTCTGCGCCAGTCGCCTCGTGCACTCGCAGCGCACCTGGTGAGTGGTCACCGTGAGTATGGGTGACCAGAATATAAGCCAGCTGCGCGGGGCCAATGGCCGCCATGAAACTGTCGAACTGGGCATCATCCCTGGGCCCTGGATCGAGCAGACACAGGGTCTCGCTCCCTATCAGATAGCTGTTCGTACCAGGACCGGTCATAGGCCCCGGATTTCTGCCGAGTATGCGCCTGACCGGCACCTTGAACTGCTCGAATTGCGTGACTTTACCCGGTTCTGCTGCCAACATTTTTGCTTGTTCCTCCAGTCTGCTTTGGATCATAACCCAAATGGAATTGCGGCTGGAGTTTCAGTTCGATTCACGACATAATTGCCCGCTTTGAAAATCCGATGTCCACACCGAGTTGCCACCCAGGGTAATCCGGTAGCACGCGAAATGACCCATCTTCCAATGCCAAATCAAAGGAAATTGCAGCCTGCCAGGCGTGCAGCGTTTGCATAAGCTTTCTGAACCCGCCAGGAACCCACAACATGCACAGGATTCAAACGTTTAACCAGATCTCTGACCTTGGTCTGAGCCGCTTTCCCAAGGATCAGTACCAGGTTGGCGCCGATCTCAAGGCTGCGGCGGCCATCCTGCTGCGCAGTCACAAACTGGATGCTACTGCAATTCATCCACAGCTGATGGCGGTGGCCAGGGCTGGAGCCGGCGTAAACAACGTGCCAGTGGCGGAATGTACCGCGCACGGTGTTGTCGTTTTCAACACACCTGGTGCCAATGCCAATGCGGTTAAAGAACTGGTGTTATGTGGCCTGTTGCTCGCCTCGCGCGACATCATTAAAGGTATCGAATTCGCCCGTAGCCAGACCGCGATAACAGATTACGCCGAACTCTCCAAATTGATGGAACAAGAGAAGAAGCACTTCGCCGGTAGCGAGATAAAGGGCAAGACACTGGGTGTCATCGGCCTCGGCGCGATCGGTTCTATGGTCGCCGAAATGGCCATCTCCATGGGCATGAATGTATTGGGTTATGACCCGGCGCTGTCAGTTGACGCTGCCTGGCGTCTACCCAGCCAGGTCAAGCGCATCGAAAATATTTCGGCATTGGCCGCCAGCGCTGATTTCATTTCATTGCACTTGCCGGTATTCGATTCGACACGCGGCATGATTAACAAGGCGATCTTCGACAATTTGCGCCCAGGTGCGTGCCTGTTGAATTTCGCACGCGACGAAATCGTCGCTCCAAAAGATCTGCTGCAAGCTCTGGAATCGGGCAGGCTGCGCAAATATGTGAGCGACTTCCCGCGCCCCGAACTGATCGGTCGTGCTGATGTCATCTCGATGCCGCACATTGGCGCGAGTACCGCCGAGGCCGAAGAAAACTGCGCTATTATGGCAGCCGATCAACTCATGGATTTTTTGGCCAACGGCAATATCAAGAATTCCGTGAATTTTCCCAATCTGTTCCTCGACCGCTCAGCAAATGCAGCGAAGGGTACCAGGCTGGCAATCTGTAACAAGAACGTACCCAAGATGCTGGGCCAGATTACATCTGTGTTGGCTGATCAGGATATTAACGTGATCGATATGATCAACAAGAGCCGTGACGACATCGCATACAACCTGATCGATCTGGGCAGCAAGCCTTCAGACAATGCATTGGCAGCAATTGCGGCGATTGAGAATGTTATCAAGGTCACTCTGCTCTAGCGCGGTGATACGCGCAAACCCGCGACGCTGACTTGCAATTAAGGGCTAATCGAATTCATTTACCTCACAGGAATACAATCATGACTCGAGTTTACAATTTTGGCGCTGGTCCAGCGATGCTCCCTACCTCTGTTATGGAGCGTGCACAGAAGGAATTTCTGAACTTTGCCAATCTCGGCGCTGGCCTGATCGAAATCAGCCATCGCTCCAAGGAATTTGAAGCGGTTCTCGATAAGGTGGACAGCTTGCTGATCGAGTTGGCCAATATACCTGCCAACTACAAGATTTTGTACGTGCATGGTGGCGCGCAAATGCAATTCTCTGCGGTTCCCATGAATCTGATCAATCGCCTGCCTGCGAAAAAAGCGGTCTATATCGAGTCCGACAATTGGGCCAAGCTCGCGGCAAAAGAAGCAGCTCGCTACGGCACGATTGTGACTGCCGCTTCCAGCGCTGGGTCCAATTACGATCGCATCCCGGAATTTGACGCAGCCAGTGTGTCCAAGGATACGTCTTACGTTTATATCACCAGCAATAACACGCTCTATGGTACACGCTGGAATAAATTCCCGGACACTGGCGCCATACCACTGGTGGCAGATATGACGTCTGAAATGCTCTCCAGAAAAATTGACGTATCCAAGTTCGGTATAATTTTCGCCGGTCTGCAAAAAAATCTCGGTCCGGCCGGCCTCGCCTGCGTGATCGTGCGCGATGACCTGCTCGATTACGCCTTGCCAGAAACACCCAATCTGTTGAACTACAAAACCTATGTAGAACAGCACTCACTGGCGAACACCAATAATACTTTTGCGATTTACATGATGATGCTGGTACTGGAATGGCTCAAAGATCAGGGCGGCGTCGCGGCTATCCAACTGCAGAATGAAGCCAAGGCGAAATTGCTGTACGACGTAATAGACAGTTCAAATTTTTATGTTGGCGTATCGCACCCAGATCATCGCTCAACCATGAACGTGACCTTCAATCTGGCCAATGATGCCTTGCTGGAAGAATTCCTGAAGGGTGCTGATGCACGTGGTCTGTATGCGCTGAAAGGACATCGCGCCGTTGGTGGCGCGCGCGCCTCAATCTACAATGCGATGCCGGTAGCAGGTTGCAAGGCGCTCGCTGACTACATGCAGGAATTCGCCAAATCCCACGGTTAGACTAGCTGTGGCCGATGCACTCGAATGAAGCCGCAACGTAAAATCATTCACTGCGATTGTGATTGTTTCTACGCCTCAATTGAAATGCGCGACAATCCTGAACTTGTCGGCAAGCCAGTAGCAGTTGGTGGCTTGCCGGACAAGCGTGGCGTTGTCGCCACCTGCAATTACGAAGCCCGCAAGTTTGGCATTCATTCAGCAATGGCGTCTGCCACTGCCCGCAAGCAATGTCCTGACCTGATCATAATCAGACCAGATATGGAGAAGTATCGCAAAGCTTCACGCTTGATTCACACTATATTTGCGCAGTACACAAGCTTGATTGAACCCCTGTCCCTGGATGAAGCTTATCTTGATGTGAGCGAATGCGAGCTCTATGCAGGCAGTGCGACCAGGATTGCTGAAGCGATTCGCGCACAAGTGCACTCAGTTGTAGGCATCACAATTTCAGCAGGCATTGCCCCGAACAAATTCCTGGCCAAGATTGCCAGCGACTGGAACAAGCCCGACGGCCAGTTTGTGATTACACCGAATCAGGTCGATGAATTCGTCGCCGCATTACCGGTCAGAAAACTACACGGCGTCGGCAAGGTGACAGCACAAAAAATGCAACGGCTCGGCATCGAAACCTGCAAGGATTTGCGTAATCTGGACCAGGAACAATTGCAGAAGCATTTCGGCAGTTTCGGCGAACGCTTGCGCGAATTGAGCTTCGGTAACGACAATCGCAGTGTTACCACAGAACGCGTGCGCAAATCTGTTAGCGTGGAAAATACTTTTGCAGAAGACTTGCCGGACCTGGCGAGCTGCCTCACACAACTGCCGGCACTGGAGTTGCAATTACAGCAGCGCATTGAAAGAATGAAAGAAGCTCAGAAGATTCTCAAACAGTTTATCAAGATCAAGTTTCACGACTTCGAACAGACAACTGTGGAAATGCTGTCAGACAACACCAGTCATACCAACTACCAACTGCTGTGTGAACAGGGTTTCGCGCGCGGCGAACGTCCGGTGCGCCTGCTCGGATTGGGAGTACGCCTGGCATCGAGCCGAGCACATACCGCCGTTACACCAGACAGCAAAGAAGAACAGATGAAGCTGACTCTGGAATCCAGCAAAATTCACGCAGAGCCCAACGCATGAGTCGCTACCGACCACCAACGCAACCTGGGGCTAAATACATCACGGCAGAGGGTGAACGTATTTTGAAACAGGAATTGCATCAGTTATGGAAAGTCGAGCGACCACAAATTACACAATCAGTCTCGGAGGCAGCGGCGCAGGGTGACCGCTCGGAAAATGCTGACTACATTTACGGCAAACGACGCCTGCGTGAAATCGATCGACGCGTGCGCTATCTGAGCAAACGACTGGAGGAAATCACGGTTGTTTCTGTGCCACCCAGCGATACCAGCAAAATTTATTTCGGCGCCTTTGTTACGCTCGAAGACGACAGCGGCAGCAAGATTACTTACCGCATCGTCGGTCCTGACGAGCTCGATCCCAGACGCGGTTACATCAGTATCGACGCACCAATGGCGCGGGCATTATTAGGCAAATCGCAGCACAGCGAGATTCACATCGAGACCCCAACCGGGGCGCGCGATTACCTTGTAATTGCCATCGACTATCGGCGTGAATAGAACATGCAACATGTAAGCATTATCGCATTAGACAAGTCACTGGGCTCGGCTATCACTATACCTCTGGAAATGCTCAGTGCCGCCAATGATGTCGCACGGGCGCGCAAACAGACAGACAAAATCAATCAGATTGAAATCATCGGCACTGGCAACAAACTGATACAACTCACAGGCGGGCTGGCGATCCGAGCCGCGCGCAGCATTCACCAGGTACCAGCTACTGATTTGATTTTTGTCCCGGGTATCTGGGGCAATCCACGCGCTGCCGTGCGCCGCCATCCGGAACTTTTGACCTGGCTGCAACAACAGTCCGCGGCAGGCGCCACCATCTGCTCGATTACCACAGGTAGTTATTTTCTTGCAGCAGCAGGTTTGCTGGATGGTAAATCAGCCACTACTCACTGGCGCAATTTCGATGACTTCCAGCGGCGCTATCCACGGGTGAAATTACAACGCAAGCGCTTCATTACTGCCGCAGACAATTTATTCTGCACAGGAAGTGTCAATGCCGCGCGCGATCTTATGCTGCATTTTGTCGGACAGTTGTATGACGAATCTATTGCCAACGAGATCGCTCGGCAGTTCACTCATGAACTGAAACGCTCATATGAATCCCTGTTGCTGGAACAGGACCCGCACTCCACGCACAACGATGAAACGATAATCAAGGTGCAGGAATGGCTACAGGGAAATTTTCAGAACCTGGTGCAATTGAAAAGCTTGTCTGAGCAGTTTGGCATGAGCGTGCGCTCTCTCAATCGACGTTTCAAACAGGCGAGCAACACCACGCCACTGCAATATTTACAGGAACTGCGCATCAATCACGCCAAAGAATTGTTGAAGCGCAGTAATCTCGGCATCGGTGAAGTGGCAGACCGGGTTGGCTACCACGATGCCAGTCATTTCTGCGAAATATTCAAGAAACTTACTGCGGTTACGCCGAAGGAATATCGCCGACTGGTGCGAAATAAACTATTTCTCGCAGAGAGCAGTTAATGGCGGAAAAAATTAATTTTATTGAAAGGTTTTACACCCGCCAGGCCTCCCTGACGGGTGCATTTATTTGCTGAATTGTTGTAGTTGCTCTGCATTCGCCTCGAGCTGATACTTCTCCTTCCATTGTGCATAGGGCATACCGTAGACGATTTCCCTTGCACTTTCGTATTCAACATCGACGCCCCGTGACTTAGCCTCGGCGCTATACCATTTTGACAGGCAATTGCGACAAAAACTGGCCAGATTCATCAGGTCAATGTTCTGCACTTCCTTGTGCGCATCAAGATGCTCGAGCAGGCGTTTGAATGTAGCTGCTTCGATTTCCATACGTTGTTGATTGCTTATTGGCATAGTGGTGGTTGCATCAAGCAGCCTCTATATCAAAATTGTTTGGATATTTGCTGTGGGGTGCCGCCCGATGCTTCTTGTCGACTGACTTTAATTGCCGTTCGGCGGCATCGAATGCATCCCGAATTGCGACGTAGAGATCTTCGTGAGCATGATTATCATGATGCTCCTGGTTGACTCGAACCTCCTTGATAGCGGTGTGCACTTCCAGCCCGACTGAATAAACCTTGCCCTTATGATGATTATTATGCGGTGAATCCAATACCACTCGGCCAGTAATTATTTGATCACAAAAGCGTTGCAGCTTGGCGATGCGCTTCTGCACCGCATCATTAATGGCTTCGGTCTGATCGAGGTTGTGATAAACGATTTGGAATTCATTAGTCATAAATTACTATCTCCTGATTTCATTCAAATGTCGTTGTACTCATCGCAGTAATGGTGTCGTTCTGGTGTTGTAACTGGAGTTCTAACTGATGTCGCAACTGATGTCGCTACTCATGTCGCAACTCATTTCGCAACTACAGCCACATAGTCATTTATACCTCCATTTAAAAGTCAAAATATTGAGTTGGCGTAAATACTGGGCAGCAGCAAGCAGCCTTGGCACACAGTGGTGCGCTTCGACGAAAATTTGCTTGCCGCGAAATAAATACGAAAATTGGGATTGAGAGGAAGTGCTAAATACGAATGTACCTAGGTAGATCTTTTGTAAAACTTTGGGAACAAATTGCTGTTGCATTCCCGCTCCTGATTTAGCAACGGTTCTAGACTAACGCTTTCAGATTCGTTTGTCTAAGCTTGCGTCGACTGTTGATCTTGCCCCTGAAAGCACCAGTGCCAGGGTTCATAGTCTATGCCCATGGCATTGTCGCGGGGATAGCTCAGATGGAATCCAAATGCCATTGCATTCTGTTCAAGCCATTGAAATGCCTTCGTATTTTCAAATTCTTCTACCAGCGCAGGGCAATCAGTCGTACCCATGTCCAGCGCCCTGCCGGTGTGATGCTCGCTGAAACCAGGCGCGGCATTCACGCTCAGTATCTGTTGCATGGTCTGCCCTTTCTGTAATTTTTTCGCGATCAATTCGCTTTGATATTGAACACTTCGATAGGCTGATATCAGGAACAGGGTGACCCCCGCCCTGGCCGCTGCCTGCTTCATCCCATGCCAGGCCGCCAAAGCCGCCGGCGTGAGTTGCTGTGGTCGCTGGTAATAATCGAGTTCCGTAGCCACCAGTTGTGCTGGCTCGGGACAGAGCGGTAGTGCGCAACTTTGCATATAGTCAGAGGCGATGCCGAGAGCGGCATGCGCCGCCCTGACTTGCTGAAGAAATAACTCAGATGCGGTCAATGCTGTGGCTATCCAGGATACATATTCCACTGTGTTCTGCAGACAGGCCGATGTTGCTGCCAATACCAATGCCCGATTCGAACGAGCTGGCTGCGCATAATCGAAAAATTGTCATGTTAACTCCAGTACCTGGCCATGCCTGAGACTCAAGCAATCCTATGTGCGGACCGACCTTATTGCAAGCGCAGGCCGGTGCCGCGGCCGGCATAGGAGAACGTCGGCAAGGCTACTTTATGAGTTACACGCTGAGTCTTGAATGGCATAGTTATTGGCCAGAATACCTTAAGTAGCATTATCCGTATCTGACACACTCAACCCTACTAACTTCATGGTGGCGAGGATATTTACCGATCATGGCAAAACTTCCAATCATCGCCGGATTTGGCGGCATCAATGCTGCAGGACGCAGCTCTGGTCACCATGCTTATCGCCGCATGGTGCTCGCCTCAATGCCGCCAACAAAATGCCAGCAAACCCATGCCAGTCTTGCCGCACTAACTGGAAAAATTCACAAACACGCGGGCGCGTGGCGCGATGCCCACGGCGCCGCCGTGAATTATCCGGAGTATTTGGCCCAACTCGCACCGGAGCTGGAACGCGGCACCCTGATTCGGCGACTCGAGCAAAACCTGTTCGACCCCGAACAAGTATTAATCCACCAGAAAGTCAACCTGGCTGCGACCGGCGGCCAGCCCATCAGCTTCGAGATTCGCAAGAAGCACTTGCCCGACCCGATACCAGTGGGATGGTCGGTAGTTGCAGACTCCCTGCACGCCCAGGACACGATAAAAATTCAAGTAGCGGCCAACTTTGAAGTGCTGCTGCAATGTTATCAAGCAGCGAACGTGAATAGCGCCGGGCAATTGCCCAGCGGCTTCGACCCTGCCTTGCTGTATGCCTCGCGCAATCATCCCCGTGGATTGCAGCTCACCGTATTCGCCGCGTCTGATGCCATTAACTCACTCGGCATTGACTGGGAACGCGTCAAGCAGGCCGTGTCTGCCGACCAAATCAGCGTGTATGCAGGCAGCGGCATGGGACAACTGGATTACAACGGTAATGGGGGCATGCTGCAGGCGCGCCTGTTAGGCAAGAAGGTTTCCTCCAAGCAACTGGCGCTGGGTTATGCGGAAATGCCTGCCGATTTTATCAATGCCTACCTGCTTGGTAATCTGGGGACCACCGGCACTAATGTCGCCGCCTGCGCTACGTTTTTGTATAACCTCAGACAAGGCATCCGTGATATTCAATCCGGAACCCACCGCGTATCGATTATCGGCACCAGTGAGGCACCATTGGTACCGGAAATATTCGAGGGATTCAGCACCATGGGCGCGCTTGCTGATGATGCTGCGCTGCGCAATCTGGACGGACTGGGACCACATCAATTGCCTGACTTCCGCCGCGCCTGCCGACCCTTCGGCAATAACGCCGGCTTCACGCTGGCCGAATCTGCACAGTGCATCGTCCTGTTCGATGACGAGTTGGCTCTCGAACTCGGCGCCAACATTTACGGCGCCATCAATGACGTTTTTATCAATGCAGATGGCTACAAGAAATCGATTGCCAGTCCAGGATTGGGAAATTATATCTCCGTAGCGAAGGCAGTAGCCGCCACTCGCAATATCATCGGCGACAAGGCGCTGCAACAACGCACCTACGCACAGGCTCACGGCACTGGTACGCCGCAAAATCGTCAAACCGAGTCCCATATACTGAATGAGATAGCCACCACTTTCGGTATCGAGCACTGGCCAGTCGCCGCCATCAAGTCCTACATCGGACATTCACTCGCATCTGCTGCTGGCGACCAGCTCAATGCCAGTCTCGGGGTCTGGGCAGAAGGAATTATTCCAGGCATCCTGACAGTGAATGCGATTGCCGATGATGTCACTCACAATAATCTCGACCTGTTGCTGAAACACAAGGAAGTTGGCGCCAACAATATTGACGCTGTGATTCTCAATTCGAAGGGATTTGGCGGCAATAACGCTACCGCCTCGATATTGGCGCCGCATGTGGCAAAACAGATGCTGATAAAACGCCACGGCAAGGCTCGCTTCACTGCCTACCAGCACGCACAGGAAGCAGTACAGGCGCGCGCTGATGCCTATGACCAGTCAATGCTGGAAGGTAAAAATTCCACCATTTATAAATTTGATCACAATGTACTGGGCAGTGAATCCATTGCAATCACACCGCAATCAATCAAGGTCTCAGGCTTGCAACAAACTATCTCGCTAGAACTCGACAATCCTTATCAGGACATGTGCGACTAGCCGGTTCTCAGCCGCTGCAGGTAAATCAGCCGTTCGTCACTTGCAGCTTGCGGGATTCAGCGATTCGCTCGCGCCAGATCGCAGGTCCGGTTTTGTGCACTGAGTTACCGTTCACATCGACAGCCACTGTTACCGGCATCTCCTCGACTTCAAATTCGTGAATCGCTTCCATGCCGAGATCGGCGAAGGCCAGCACACGGGATTTGCGAATTGCCTTTGATACCAGATAGGCAGCACCACCCACTGCCATCAGATACACCGCCTTGTGCTTTTTGATCGCATCGATACCAGTCTGCCCACGCTCAGCCTTGCCGATCATGCCAATCAAGCCAGTCTGCTCCAGCAAGGCATCGGTAAACTTGTCCATGCGTGTCGCAGTCGTTGGGCCAGCGGGACCGATGACCTCATCCCGTACCGCATCCACAGGGCCCACGTAGTAAATAAACTTGTTATGAAAATCGACCCCAGCAGGCAACGGCTCGCCCTTATCCAGCATTGCCAGCAGGCGCTTGTGTGCAGCGTCTCTGGCAGTGAGCATCTTGCCGGAGAGTAGCAATGTTTCACCAGTTTGCCAGGTGGCAATCTCAGCCGGCGTGACGCTATCGAGGTTCACCTTGCGCGCTCTCGGTCCCACATCCCAGGTGATCTTTGGCCAGTCAGCCATGCGTGGCGGATCGAGTTCAGCAATACCACTGCCATCCAATACGAAATGTGCGTGTCGGGTCGCGGCACAGTTCGGAATCATGGCCACCGGCAACGAGGCTGCGTGGGTGGGATAGTCGAGAATTTTTACATCGAGCACCGTGGTAAGACCGCCGAGACCCTGCGCCCCGATACCAAGATCATTAACTCTATCCATGATCTCAAGACGCAACTCCTCGATTCGATTGGCAGGACCACGGACACGCAATGCGTGAATATCAATCGGATCCATCAGGGATTCTTTCGCCAACAAAGCGGCCTTCTCCGACGTACCACCGATACCGATTCCAAGCATCCCTGGCGGGCACCAGCCCGCACCCATCGTCGGCACTGTCTGCACCACCCAGTCAGCGAGGTTGTCGCTGGGATTTAACATCACCAGCTTTGACTTGTTTTCGGAGCCACCACCTTTCGCCGCGATTTTCACTTCGATGGTATGACCAGGTACCAGTTCGGTGTGGATTACGGCGGGAGTATTATCACCGGTATTCTTGCGAGCGCCGGCCGGATCAGACAGGATCGACGCCCTGAGGACATTATCCGGCAACAAATAGGCACGCCTCACGCCCGCATTTACCATGTCATGCAACGACATGCTGCCTTCCCACTGTAGCTGCATGCCCACCTTAAGAAACACGGTAACGATGCCGGTATCCTGACAAATCGGGCGCTTGCCTTCTGCGCACAGACGACTGTTGATCAGAATTTGCGCCATGGCGTCTTTTGCTGCCGCCGACTGTTCGCGCTCATATGCTGCATGGACTGCTTGTACGAAATCGAGTGGGTGATAGTAGGAAATATATTGCAAGGCGTCGGCAACGCTTTGGATGAGATCTTCGTTGCGGATTAAAGTCATTGTCGTGTGCCTCAGGTGCTTGAATAGTTCTCCGCTATTCTAGCACTTAGTCACTGAATTTTTCAGGAGGCAAATACCGATGGTGCGGCGATTACTTCAGGGTCAGGCTGTTTCTGGAATGCCGCTCCCAACCAGACTCCGGTCACGGCCCAGATTGCGGCTATAGCAGCTCCGATTGCCGCCATCATCGCAATTCCAAGACCAAGACCGTCTGTTAGCAGTGCAAATGCCGATGACCACAATGCGTCGCCGCCGCGATAAATCGCCACATCTACCACCGGTTTCGATTTAAAGCGACTCTCGCGGGAAACCGCCGTAAACAACATCTCCCGTGCCGGTCTGGTGATTCCATAGTTGCCAGCCTGACGTGCGATCTGCAGCGCCAGCAACACCGTCAATAGCGGGGCAAAGGCGAGAATTAGCAGCGCGATACACATGAATACTGGCATGCTGGCAAGCGTCACAGACAGACCAAATTTTGTGGTAATCCGGCTGGTCGCGAAAAATCCCAAAACGAAGGTGAGGATATTCACAACCAGAGCCAGTATCGCCAGGATTTGCGTACGCTGATCCCGATCATATTCCCGTAGCAGATTGGTTTGTTCAAAGTAGGCGAATGAGCTGATAGCCGTATAGAGCAAGATAAAGGCAGCAATGCCAATCAGAAAGGGAGAGCTGAAGAAATCCCGGAATCCAGCTAGGGGACTTCCACCAATTCGCAGCGGTGAGGATTCAGCGCCGCGACTGGTTGATTGCGCCTGCCCCTTCAGGTATTGCAGATAAAAGATCAGCGGCAACGGCACCACCATCATCAGCGATGCTCCCAGCATCAGACCTGCCGCACCAACCAGCTGTGTCACCACGGTAGCGACCAGAGGACCAGCGATAGCACCGGCGCTGGCTCCTACTGCAATAAAGCCAAACAGCCGCTTCGATTGTTCCTGTGTGAACAGATCCGCCATCAGACTCCAGAACACCGACACATGGAACAGACTGAACAGACTCACCCACAGATAGAATGCTTTATCGAGCAACACCGGATCAGCTACAAAGGTCGAGCCAAAATGAAAACTGACAAAACTGACTGCAAAGAATCCGTATATTGCTGGCACCAGATAAGCGAATCGACACTTGGCTACAGCGAATCCATAGATTGCGACGAAGGCCAGACTGAGTATGAATTGAATATTCCACAGCACACTGATCTCGGTATTGCTCCAGTCACTCGCCATTGCATCGCGCACGGGGCGCAACATGTAATAGGCCGCCATGAGCACGAACACCAACAAAAACGACACCAGTACTGACTTCAACTCCTCGCGTTCAATCAGCGTCGCAGCTCGCAAGACCGCGCCGAATGTATTACTGTTATTGTGTGCAGGTTCCATTGACATGGGTATTTTTGCAATTGGCAAGCAGCGTGAATTTCGGCATTAATACTCCACTTAAAATGTTTAATCCACTAGAATATTGCGTCGCAATGTCACCCTCAGGATAACCAGATGCTGCAATCCGCTGATCCACATGTTCTGTATAGTACTGAAACAAATGTCCTCGTCATGCAGATGCATCGCCCGGAAAAGAAAAATGCGCTCACGCCATCGATGTACAAGGCGCTGGCTGATGGTATCAAGCTCGCTGACGCAACAGACGCTATACATGTCATCCTGATTCGAGGTACGGATGATTGCTTCACCAGCGGCAATGACGTGAATAGTTTTGTCACGGCCACTCAAGACCCTGGTGAGCGTCCGTCTGTGCAATTCATGCACGCCCTTACCCACGCAAAAAAACCAATTATAGCTGCGGTTAGCGGGCTTGCGATTGGTATTGGCACCACGCTGCTGTTGCATTGCGATCTCGTCTATGCGGCGGAAACTTGCTTTCTGCAACTACCGTTTACGCGACTGGGACTGTGTCCAGAGGCTGGTTCCAGTTATTTATTACCGCGCCAGATCGGTTATCAGCGCGCCGCCGAGCTATTACTGCTCGGCGCGCGCATTAATGCGCAAAAGGCGTGTGAGTTCGGTATCGTCACTGAAGTTTTGGCGCAAGATCAATATCTCGCCCACGCGCTGCGTCGCGCCAGCCAGCTGGCAGCATTGCCCACGGATGCCGTGCAAACCAGCAAACGTTTGCTGAAGGCAGGTCAGCAACAGCAGCTACTGCCGACTATTGATCTGGAGCTGGCGGAGTTCGCCAGATTGCTGCAGACAGATGCTGCCCAGGCAATCATGCGGGCATTTCTGGAAACCAGGAAGAACCAACAGAAAACCGGATAAATCCTGCAAGTTTTCAAACAGAGAGGTCTTGGAACTAAGAGGTCCTAAAACTAAGAGGTCTTAGAACTAAGAGGTCTTACAACAGAAAACCCCTCAATCAGAGTGGTTCTTGAGCAGATAATCTTTTGCCGTATTGATCTTCTTGGCGAGATAATCGGAACCGCCCCGATCCGGGTGCATCTTCTGCATCAGCTGTCGGTGTGCCTTTACAATTTCGCTCTTGCCAGCAGCTTCAGACAGACCCAGTATTTCCAGAGCGAGCGCGCGCGTCATTACGGAATCATCCGCTACTGCTTGAGGCCCCGCTTCGACACCGGTCTGTTCTCGCCAGGATGGATGATTGCGATCTAGATAGGCCTGTAACACCTGACTTGAGTCCGAGTCACTGCTGCATTCATGCAATACATTGAGCAACTCCTCCAGTGACAAGGATGACAGTTTTTTCTGGGCGTACCCCCCTTTCAGCACCCTGCCATCCATATTGCCAGTGTCGTGATCAAGTTCCATGGCAAGAAATTCCGTACGGATAGTGGATGCCTGTCCCTGACTGCGACTGGCACCGAAGCTGGTGCGACTCTTTAACATCTGCCACATAGGCAGCAGACGCAGCAAAGTGGGCAGCATGCGCAACAGGAATGTTGCCGCCACACCTATCGGTGCCAGAATGAATTGAATTGGCAATCGTCCCAGGACAACCAGTGTTGAAATCACCAATACAAACACGACTACAACAAACAATAGTTTGTTCTGTCTGGAGGTGAGAGCGAAGCGCTGGCCAACGGTACGAACGATGTAATAGGCCAGAATTGGCAGGAGAATAAGAGCAAGTAAGCGAAATATCATGATGGTCAGGATTTAAGCTGTTGTTGTAGCAACTTGACCGATTTGGTTGCAGTCTTGCTGAAATTCTGCAAAGCCTTAAGACCACCTGCCGCGTAAATAGCGACCGCGCGCAATAACTCGCGCAACTGATCTGCACTGGCTGCATCGAATTGTGAGTATGCTCCACCAGAGAGGCGACTGATCTCCACAAAGGCGCGCTGCGTTATTGGATCATTGCGTTCCTGGAACATGAATACCGGAATGTTCAGCAGCCCCAGTTTGCCGGCCAGATGTGCGAGGATATCGAGATTTTCTTCCATAGCGTCACCGATATAGATCACACATTTTATTTTCTGTTTGGCGTTCTCGGTGAGCGCGTGACGCAGCACTCGCTCCAACTGGGTTACCCCAGCCTGGCAGTGTATGCCAGACATCACGCGCAGCAACTCCTTTGAGCCGCTCTGCCAGCTACTCGCGTAAAAATCAGCGAATCCGCGAAAATAACACAATTGCACATGCAAGCCGCCGAGTGCCTGCGCACTCAAAAACATATCAGTTTGTAACTGGCTGGCGACATCCCAGGTCGCCTGCCTGCTGGCGGTAGCATCCAGAGAGAATATGAGACGAGCATCACCGCCAGTCTGCGGTAGCGCTGCAACTTTGGAGAGAAATGCCTGTACATCCTGCTTGCCAGAGACAGGTAACTTGTCTGTCTTGCTGCTGGATGTAACCTGTTTCTGATCGGGTCGAAACGGATTTTTCATAGCCGTGATTCAAACAGAGAAAAGCCGATTGAGAAAGAAAAATTTAGCGAGGGCTATCTATCGAACATAATATTGTGGTGCGGATGGGGAGACTCGAACTCCCACACCTTGCGATACTAGAACCTAAATCTAGCGCGTCTACCAATTCCGCCACATCCGCAGGTTTCAGCGCCGATTCCGGCACAGAAGGGCGCGTATTATACCTGAACCGAAGCGATTGCCAAGTTGAAGGACTCCCTTGCGATTGTGCGACGCAATGTTCGACGCCGAGATTTTAAGCGTTATACTTGCGCACTTCATACTTACTCACGAATTCGCATACAGGAATTTACCATGAGCCACTTGCTAGTTTCGCGTGCCGGCGCAGTTGTCACACTTACTATGAATCGCCCGGAAGCCCGCAATGCCTTGAGCATGGAGATGCGTGCACAATTATCCGATGTCTTGCATGATATCGAAGTCGACCAGTCAGTACGCTGTGTCGTATTAACAGGTGCAGGCGATCATTTCATGGCCGGGGGTGACGTCAAGGGCATGGGCGATTCGATCAAGCAAACCTCGGCAGAAATCCGCAAGGAATTTATGCTGCGCATACACGATCTGCACACCATAATGTACGCTATGCGGCGCATGCCAAAACCCATCATTGCGAGTTGCAGGGGAGCAGCAGCTGGAGCCGGTGTAAGTATGGCATTGGCATGTGATCTGGTGATTGCGTCAGAAGACGCATTCTTCACGCTGGCTTACTGCAAGATTGGAACGAGCCCGGATGGATCTTCTACTTTCCATTTGCCGCGCGCAGTCGGCATCAAGAAAGCCATGGAAATCGCCTTGCTGGGAGATCGCTTTGGTGCGCAAACGGCGCAGGATATTGGCATGATTAATTTCGTTGTGCCGACTGCAGATCTGGAGCAAGAGACTGCAAAGTTGGCACATCGACTCGCCGAAGGTCCAACTCATGTTTACGGCAATACCAAGGCCCTGCTCTATCGTTCTCTGGAAAATACCTTTGAGTCTCAACTACAGGCTGAAGCAGAGTATTTCTCAGACTCTGCTTCACGTCCTGATTTCAAAGAGGGAGTTACTGCGTTTATTGAAAAGCGGGCGCCCCGTTTCACTGGCAAATAATCTGCTATTAGTCGCACTTGCTGACGCGACTGCTAACTGCTACTGCAACGTGATTACCGTGCGGTTCCCGGTGCACTGAGCGCTCGCTGCATGGTTTCAATGTTTTCCTGTAATCGAAACAGGCTTTCATTCACTTGCAGTCTATGGGCATTGACGGATTCCAGAGATTGTTCCATATACTCCACCCTACCCACCAAGCCAACGACCGTGTTGTCTCCACTATTGAGCGCTTCCTGCACCAGGGCGAGGTCACTGCGCAAAGAACCCAATTCCTGAATACTTGCATTCAGTCCTGCCAGAGATTGAGTCAAGCGGGTAACTTCCGTATTCAACGCAGTAAGTCGGGTTTCATTGGCCATCGATGTCTGGTTACCGGTTGCCACTTGCTGGCTCAGTGTCGCGGCTGCCTCGTCCTGGCCGGTATTGACGAGCGCGAGTTTGGCGATTTCCGATTGCACATTCTCAATGGTCGTATTAAGCGCTCGACGCGCCGCCCACAACTTGTCAATCTCCGAGAAATTGAAGTCCATCCGTTCAATAATATTCAGCGTCGATTCTTCAGCACTATCACCCACGAGTGCCAGGCGTCGCTCGAGATCGCCAATTCGCAGATCAGCCTGACGCAAGTCACTCTGGTACTCGCCATACATATAATAGGCAGCATAGCCCGCGCCTCCCATGGCCAGGGTGAGCAGCATTAGCATGATGCGCACAGGCCAGGTGCTGACTTTGACTTTCTCGACCTTATAGCGCGAACGCACGATATCTTGCTGCGCAGAGCGCTTGTTGCTCAGGTGCGAAGCCAAATCATCCCGATCCGGGACGAGAGGTGGTAGTTTGTTCAAATCATCTTTCTCGTTCATATGCGGTCATTATCCTGGAAATACGTCTGTGGCGCCAACTCCTGCTGTGCATGGCGATTATAATGGCCCAGTGGTAAGCTTACCGCAGTTGAGCTGGCCTGATTTCATGTAATGGAGTACTGGCTGGCGAGTACCTCAATCAACAAAACCATAAGCTCAGAGGCTCATACTATGGAATTGGAAAATCTAATCGCTTACTTGTTTCGCTGGATGCATTTTTTCGCCGGCGTCATCTGGATCGGCATGCTTTACTACTTTAACTTTGTCCAAACTGAGTTCTTCAAGGAAACTGATGCTGGCACGAAGTCTGCAGCAATCTCCAAATTGGTACCGCGCGCACTCTGGTGGTTCCGCTATGGCGCATTGGTCACTTTCTTGACTGGCCTGGCACTAGCTGGTTTCCTTGGCAGCGCCATCAACTTCTATCTCATTATCGGCATGCTGCTTGGTACTTTGATGTTCCTGAACGTCTGGCTGATCATTTGGCCGAAGCAACAAATCGTAATTGCCTCCAATGCGCAAGTTCTGGGCGGTGGTCAGGCCCTGCCTGAAGCAGCCAAAGCCTTGGCTGGAGCCGGTCTTGCCTCCCGCAGCAACGCCCTGTTCTCATTACCCATGCTGTTCTTTATGGGCGCATCCGCCCATTTGACCGGCACCGGCCGCTTGCCAATGTCTGCCGATGATGGTGTCAGCATGCTCGCAGTTATCCTGACTCTGGTCATTATTGCTGGCCTCGAAATTAACGCTATTAAAGGTAAGGTAGGACCTATGGCCAGCGTCGTGGGTGTCATTCACTGCGGTATCGGTCTGGCAGCAGCATTGCTGGTAATCGCCGAATTTCTGGAATAATTAATGCGGTATAAAAAAAGGCAGGACCAACTGGTCCTGCCTTTTTTTTGTGCGCTCGAAACAGCGGAGCGTCAGATTCCTGGGAATCGCTGGTTACATCATACCGCCCATGCCGCCCATATCCGGCATACCGCCACCTCCGGCAGCACCCTTTTCTTGTGGCAACTCAGCAACCATCGCTTCGGTAGTAATCATCAATCCTGCAACTGAACCTGCTGCCTGAACTGCAGTGCGAGTGACTTTGGCGGGATCAAGGATACCCATTTCAATCATGTCACCGTATTCGCCGGTGGCTGCATTGAAGCCGAAGTTACCCTTGCCAGCGCGCACTTTTTCCAGCACGACTGAGCCTTCTTCACCAGCATTCTCGACGATCTGACGCAGTGGCATGGTCACAGCACGCAGCAATAACGCAATACCAACGTTCTGGTCTTCGTTGTCGCCTTTCAAGTTCTGAATTTTCTGTAAGGCACGTATCAATGCAACACCGCCGCCTGGGACTACACCTTCTTCAACCGCAGCTCGGGTTGAATGCAACGCATCTTCCACGCGGGCTTTCTTTTCTTTCATTTCGATTTCGGTGCTGGCACCAACCTTGATTACCGCAACGCCGCCGGCGAGTTTTGCCACGCGCTCTTGCAGTTTTTCACGATCGTAGTCAGATGAAGTTTCTTCGATCTGCGCACGAATCTGGCTAACACGACCCGCAATCTTCTTGGCATTACCAGAGCCATCGATGATCGTTGTATTTTCTTTGGTGATCTGTACGCGCTTGGCAGATCCCAGATCTTCCATAGTGGCACCTTCCAGGCTCAGACCTACTTCCTCAGAAATCACTGTAGCACCGGTGAGAACCGCAATATCTTCCAGCATGGCTTTCCGGCGATCGCCAAATCCGGGAGCCTTTACGGCCGCGACTTTCACGATACCGCGCATGTTGTTCACTACCAGAGTCGCCAGAGCTTCGCCTTCAACATCTTCGGCGATCACGAGCAACGGACGACCCGATTTTGCTACGCCTTCCAGCAATGGCAGCATTTCTCGAACATTGGAAATCTTCTTGTCTATCAGCAGAATCATCGGACCTTCCAGAACAGCACTCATGCTCTCCTGGTTATTGATGAAATAAGCAGACAGATAACCGCGGTCGAACTGCATACCTTCGACGATATCCAGTTCATTTTCCAGACCAGAGCCGTCTTCGACTGTTATAACGCCTTCCTTACCTACCTTCTCCATTGCTTCCGCAATAATTTTGCCAACCGCTTCATCAGAGTTCGCAGAAATAGTGCCAACCTGTGCGATTGCCTTGGAGTCTTTACATGGTACTGCCATTTTCTTGATCTGTTCGACCAGAGCTATGACAGCCTTGTCCACACCACGCTTGAGATCCATTGGATTCATGCCAGCAGCTACTGACTTCAATCCCTCGTTTAGAATTGCTTGTGCGAGTACTGTAGCAGTAGTAGTTCCATCACCGGCCACATCTGATGTCTGGGAAGCAACTTCCTTCACCATTTGTGCGCCCATATTCTCGAACTTGTCTGCCAATTCAATTTCCTTGGCAACGGACACGCCATCTTTGGTTACTGTAGGCGGACCAAAGGATTTGTCGAGGATTACATTACGTCCTTTCGGACCGAGAGTTACTTTCACAGCGTCAGCGAGAATGTTTACACCCTTCAGGAGTTTCTGGCGCGCTGAATCGCCGAATTTTACTTCTTTAGCCATTGTCTATATTCCTATATTGTCTGTTGTACTATTTTATCGAATTCACATTTTAAGGAATTCACATGAAACCAAATTCTAAAGAGAGGTTAGTCGCAATTATTTCTTGGCTTTAGCCGTGGCTTTAGCCGTGGCTTTAGCCTTGGCTTTACCTTCGATGACACCGAAGATTTCGCTTTCATTCATGATCAGAAATTCTTCTTTATCTATTTTGATGGTATTGCTGGAATACTTGCCAAATACAACAATATCTCCAACGTTGAGATCAACCGGTTGGTGTTTGCCGCTCTCCAGACGCTTGCCTGGGCCTACCGCAATCACTTCACCTTGCGCTGGTTTTTCCGAGGCCGAACCTGGCAGCACTATGCCTCCTGCAGTAGTTGTTTCTTCTTCCATGCGTCGTACTACGACACGATCTTGTAAAGGCCGGATCTTCATTACTAAACACTCCTGAATCAAACAGTATGATTAATAGAACTGAACTAACAAAAACGACCCGCCCGCTAAGTCGGGTTGGTCATCTACACCAATCTGAAGCTGGGCTGCGAATATTCGACCACCACAGCATAGTTAGTCGTTGTAACCTTAATGGGGCTACGTGCTGAAAATTCAATGGCGACTGGTGAATTCCTTGCATTAAATTGGGGATAACCTCTAATGAGATATAACATATTGTTTTAATTAGATATTATTTCGATTATCCGAAACTTCTACGGTATCTTTCGAGAACTCTGCAACAGTCTCCTGGGTGTACTCTGCGTCCACCACAGTACCACTGCCGGCGGCAGCGCCAGAATGGTGCTGCCGGTAGCTGCCCGCAGCCCTGCCGCCCATTGCCGCTACCAACCCGGAGCGCAGCAAGCGACCGGCCAAGGGGCGCCGAATTGGGCCAGTGAGCAGCAGGAAGCCGATGGTATCGGTAATGAATCCAGGTGTCAGTAATAACGCACCCGCAGCTGCCAGTAACATACCCTCGAGTATTTCCTGAGCAGGCAATGCTCCGGTCTGCAGCTGCTGGTTCGCACGCAACAGCGTAGCCAGTCCTTGCCGCCTGAGAATTTGCACGCCAATGATGGCAGCGGCCACCACCAATGCCAGCGTAGCCCAAGCCCCGATGCGATCGCTAACCGCAAACAACAGCATCATCTCGGTTAGTGGCAGCACGATAAAGCAGAGAGCGAGCAAACGCATGGGTAATTCCTGTACTATTTTATACTGCAGCAAAAATCTGGCATGACGCCGCGAGGGACCACTTTATCATGATACCGCGCCCTACTTCCTTGCCTGCGCACAGGCCAAGACCGGCAGATGACTAATCAGGAAAAAATCTGGCAGGTAATTTACCGTATACCAGCAGGCAAGGCGCTGAGTTACGGGCAGGTTGCAAAACTGGCTGACTTGCCCGGCTACGGTCGCTATGTAGGCTATGTGCTGAAAAAATTGCCGGCCAGCACCAAACTGCCCTGGTTTCGCGTTGTCAATGCACAGGGCAGACTGTCTTTCCCCCGTGACAGTATTTAATATCAAACACAAAAATCACGACTCGAAGCGGAAGGCATCGTGTTCATAAATGGCCGCTTCTCGCTGAAAAAATACGGTTGGTTGCAAACCCAGGCATAACCAGGCGCATAAGCAGGCGAGAGCCAAAGTGCGGTGAAAATCCAGCTGCTATTGTTTCGTTACGCTCTTATTTTATTCGCTGCGCTATTTATTTGCCGCTACGCAATTTATTTGTCGCTGCGCTATTTTTTCGTCGCGGCGCTGCCGAGAGAAACATCCGCCAGACCGCTGCGAATCATATACCAAAAGAGAAAGACGCCAGGAAAGGCGATGACTGTGGTGAGTAAATAAAAATTAACATAGCCCATCACTTCAATCAGCTCGCCCGCCGTAGTTCCAGTAAGAAATCTACCCGCGATACTGGCTAACGCCGACAGCAATGCGTATTGGGTCGCTGTAAAGCGCAAGTTACACAGCGCTGACATGTAAGCAACCACGGTTACACCGCCTATGCCACTGGCGAAATTCTCAAAACCAATCACTGCCGCCATGCCCCAGTTCGTATGCCCCACTAACGCCAATACTGCAAACCCGAAATTGGAAACCGCCATTAGAATCAAACTGATCAAGACCGCGTGCTTCAATCCCATACGCGTATACAAAATACCGCCAACAAATATACCGGCGAGAAAAGCTACAAACCCGAAGCCGACATCGTAAAACGCGATTTCTTCATTACTGAAACCTAAATCGTTAAACAGCAGCCGCAGAGTGAGATTCGCCAGCGTGTCACCAACCTTGTGAATTAGTACGAAAAACAGCAGCACCCAGGCACCCTTGCGCTCAACGAATTCAAGCAGCGGGCTGAAATATTCCACGAGAATATCAAGCACGCCTCTAATAGCAGTTGGCTCAAGATGTCGCTTGGGTTCTCCCATGAACACTCCAACGAGAATTGCCGGCATGGCAAATACCGAACAAGTGATATAGGCGACCGACCAGCCAAAGCTGTTGGCCATAAGCAAGGCCAGTGCTCCCGTTGCTGCTGCCCCGATGCGCCAGCCATATTGCGACATGCCTGAGCCCGCGCCGAGCTGGTGCGGCTCTAATAGTTCAATGCGATACGCATCGATAATGATATCCAGGGTAGCACCAGCAATCCCCAGCGTGATGGCAGCGATGGCTACCGTGAGCAAGGCCTGGTTAGGATCAGCCACTCCCAGAAATGTAACCGCTAGAATTACCAGCACACTGACGCACCAAAGCCACGAACGGCGCTGCCCAAAACGTCCTATAAAGGGCAACTTAAAGTTATCGACGAGCGGCGCCCACAAAAATTTAAAATTATAGGCGAGAAAGGTTAAGGCGAACGCCGTGACTGCACTTTTGGTGATGCCATCTTGCGCCAAACGTGTAGTCAAAGTTGCCCCGATCAGGGCGAATGGAAAACCTGAAGACAAGCCCAGAAAAAATGCGGCCAAGGGCGCCGCTTCAACATAAGGCTGGACACTCTTGGGCAGCCAGGCGCTCCATCCGTGTTGTGCTCTGCTTTCAACTGCCGACATAGGTGGTCCTGTAAAAGGTGGTCCTGTAAAAGATGGCCCTGTAAAAGATGGCGAGGCAACTAGTCGCGAAAATTATTGTATTGCAGTGGCACGCCGAGATTCGCTTCCCGTAACAAGGCGATTACTTGCTGCAGATCATCCCGATTTTTCCCGTTAACCCGCAGCTTCTCTCCCTGAATCGCAGTTTGCACCTTGATCTTTGACTCTTTCACCAGCTTGACGATCTTGCGCGCCAATTCTGATTCGATACCCTGCTGCACTTTTACATGCATCGTGGCTTTTTGACCACTCAGCTGGATCTCACCTTCCTCGAGGCTCTTTACATCAACCCCACGCTTGACCAGCTTGGCCCGGAGAATTTCCAGCATTTGCCGTATCTGGAAATCCACTTGCGCAATAGCCACTATTTCGGAGTTTTCACTCAACGAAAAGCTGGCATCGATACCTTTGAAATCGAAGCGCGTGCCCACTTCCCGGTTTGCCTGATCAATTGCATTGTTGACTTCATGCATATCTACTTCTGACACTACATCAAACGACGGCATTAGTGCGTTCTCCCCTTCGGATTGCCCCAACAGTTCTGATCTGCTCCATGAATGAAGTCTAGCACCACCTGTTGATTAACTTAAGTAGTATGCAGCGGGCTCCAATTGCATTTGTTAGCCCACACTGCAGAGCAACCACTAATCGGCAAAGTCACCAGAAAGCTTTCGACATTTAATTGCCCACGTCGTATAAATCACCTGCAATGGGCTGTGCCCGGAAATTTCCACCGATTCGTGCGCTAGCGAATCAGCAAACTTTGTCAGCAAAATCGCAAGAGACGAGCATTGATAGCCTCCAGGTACTATTTACTGTTAACAGCACTGGTGATGCTCGCATTGGTGAGCATCCTTTTGTCACTCTTGAGTGGCAGCGTCGAGCTACCATTTCCTGAACTCATAAATGAATTGCTGCAACCCAGTGATACATTGTCCGGACAGGTGCTGCGCGAAATTCGTCTGCCGCGCACACTCGCTGCATTCACCACTGGCGGCATGCTGGCGCTCGCTGGCGTCATCATGCAGGTGCTGTTGCGAAACCCGCTGGCCGATCCTTATATACTGGGAATATCAGGCGGTGCTGCTGTTGGCGCTCTGGCTGCAATATTATTTGGACTAGGTGGCTGGTGGTTATCGAGCACTGCCTTCGTCGGCGCACTGGTCTCGGTGCTGCTGGTCTTCGGTATTGCCAACAAATTTGGGCGCTGGTCCGTTACTCGTTTACTGCTAACCGGTGTCGTCATTTCTGCCGGTTGGGGCGCGGTGATAAACATCTTGCTCACCACCAGTTCAACCAACAACGTGCAAAGTATGCTGTTCTGGTTGATGGGAGATCTGAGCCAGAGCAGCGTTGGCAGTGGCCACTATCTCTTGTTAATTGCCGGTATCGTGTCCGGGTTACTTGCCAGTCGTTCGCTCAATGTACTGATTCGGGGCGAACTGGTAGCCACCGGCCTGGGAATAGAGATAAATTCATTGCGCATTGCACTGTACTTTTCTGCATCGCTGCTGACCGCAACCGCAGTTACAATAGCTGGATCAGTAGGATTCGTAGGTCTGGTAGTACCACACATGTTGAGGTTGTTAGGCGCAAGGGACCATCGCATATTGATTCCTGGTTCCGCTCTGCTGGGCGGAAGCTTTCTCGTTATCGCAGACAGCATCGCAAGAACTGCGGTGGCCCCGCAACAATTACCAGTCGGTGTAGTGACTGCAATTATTGGCGTTCCTGCATTCCTGATCATTCTTCGTAGCACCATCAGAAAATAGCCATGTCTTGTCTTGAATTGCGTTCCCTCACCATTGAAATCGGCAACAAGACCGTGTGTCGCGATTTAAGCCTGACGATCAATCCAAATGAGCGCTGGGCATTACTTGGCAAAAATGGTGTTGGCAAGACAACGCTGCTGCATTCGCTGCTGGCATTGCACCAACCCAGCGCCGGCGAGATTCTGGTGAATAATAAACCCTTGCGAAATACCAAACGGCAGGAACTCGCCAAATATCTCGGAATACTATTCCAGGAAGGCATGCATGCCATGCCAAGCACGGTGTTGGAAACTGTACTAATAGGTCGACATCCGCACGCGCATTCGCTGTTACTGGACGATCCACGCGACATGGAAATTGCGCAAGCTGCATTGCGCAGTCTTGATCTGGAGGCATTCGCGCAGCGACAGATAGATACCCTTTCCGGTGGAGAGAAGCAGCGCGTGGCCCTGGCTATGTTGCTTGCGCAAGCACCTACCGTGTACTTGCTGGATGAACCGAGCAACCATCTTGATCTTGCCTTCCAGGTAAAATTGCTGTCCGCTCTGGAACAACAACTTCACCAACAGTCTGCCTCTGTGTTGATGGCCACTCACGACATCAATCTCGCCGCACGCTTCTGCGATCGATTTATTCTGTTGTTGGGAGATGGCAATGTTGTGTTCGGCAAGCAGGATGAGGTGCTGACTGAGACTGCGCTGTCCGCGGCTTATGATTGCGAAATGCGCAAACTGCCCGCAGGGAATATGCACTTATATTACCCTGCATTACCAACAGAGCCTGGCTCAGGCAGTGGCAGTCAGGCGCTGAGCTAGAGGGCCAGGTGCCTTATATCAGCGAGCAGTTTTGCCAGGTATGTAGCAAACAAACCACCGTCTACACCGTTTACTGCCTTGTGATCATAGGACAATGTGAATGGCAGCATTTTGCGCGGTACGAATTGCCCGTCTATGTATACCGGCTTGATCTGCGTTTTGCCGACACCAAGTATGGCTACTTCAGGTGCGTTCACGATTGGAATAAATCCAGTGCCACCAATGGCTCCTAAACTGGAAATTGTGAAACATGCGCCCTGCATGTCTTCCGGCTTCAATTTGCGTTGCTTCGCCTTGTCTGCTAGCTCGGCAGCTTCATCGCCTAATTGCCAGATTGATTTCTGATCGACGTTTCTGATAACAGGTACTACCAATCCAGCCTCAGTCGCGACAGCCACGCCGATATGCACGTATTTTTTCTGAATTACATAGTCACCAGATGAGTGTAGAGACACATTGAACTGCGGGTATTCCCGCAGGGTTCTGGCGCAAGCCTTCAGCAGGAACGGCATGAAAGTGAGCTTGGTACCCTTGCGCTCAGCTTCAAGCTTCAAGCTCTCCCGGAATTCTTCCAGATCAGTAACATCGGCTTCGTTAAACTGGGCCACGTGCGGCACTGCAGTCCAGCTGCGATGCATATTGATGGCGGTCAGGCGCTGCAGCTTGGAACGCGGCACTTGTTCAATATCACCAAACTGGCTGAAATCAATGTCAGGGATTGCAGCGATTGTTGCAATGTTACTGCCTGCAGGTGCATTGATTCGCGCCCTCACGAATTCGTGAATATCCTCTTTCAATATTCTGGATTTGGCCCCCGTGCCTTTGACCTCGCCAAGTGTTACTCCCAATTCTCTCGCGAGTTTGCGCACAGCAGGTCCGGCATATGGCCGCACCGAATTTTTCGGGACCATCGCAGTGGTCGCTGGCGCAATCACTGACGCGGCTTTTTGCGGAGCAGCAACGGCAGCAGCTACTGCCGGTGCAGCGGCTGATGCTGGAGCCGCAACAGTTGCCGCAGGTGCCGGCGCGGCAGATGCTGTCGTTCCGGAACCCATAATCTTCGCGAAAGGTGTTCCAGTTTTAACCTTGTCACCTACTTTTACTAATATTGATTCTATGGTGCCAGCCTGAGGCGCCGGCACATCCATAGCGGCTTTGTCTGATTCGAGTGTGAGGAGTGCGTCTTCAAGGGCAACTTTATCGCCGGCCTTGACATGCACTTCAATGACTTCAACCTCATCATCGGTACCGAGATCAGGCACGGCAATGGTCTGTGCAGCTGCTGCTTGCGCTGCGGGCGCTGGGGCAGATGCGGGCGCGATACTCTTTTCAGCCGTCTTGGCCGCAGGCTGGGCGGCAGCAACGGTTGCCGGCTTTGCTGGCGACGCTTTTGCTGCAGCAGTTACATCCGCAATTTCAAGCGTCAGCATTTCACTGCCGGTTGTCACCTGGTCACCCAGATTAACCAGAATGCTCTTCACTACACCCGCCATAGGCGCCGGAATTTCCATGGCGGCCTTGTCGCTTTCCAATACCAGCAACGAGTCATTTTCGGCAACGGTCTGACCGACCGACACGAGCAACTCAATTACTTCGACTTCTTTGGCATCACCAATATCGGGTACTTTAATCGTTTCAATTGCCACCGGAGCCTGCTCCTGATTCGTTGTTATATGGTGTTAATCCGCTGCTACTGCAGCAGCGGATTGGTTTTGTCTGAGCTTATGCCGGTTTTCTTCATATGGTCAGAAATGTCTTTGCCCGTCACCAATTCCCGATCCTTGAGTTCGGTCAATGCGGCAAGCACGATGAACTTCGCATCGACTTCAAAGTGGTGGCGCAGTTGTTCGCGTGTATCGCTGCGTCCAAAGCCGTCGGTGCCCAGCACGCGAAAACTGTCGGGCACATATTCCCTGATCTGGTCGGAGTAGGATTTCATGTAATCGGTGGTCGAGATAACCGGCCCTTTTTGCCTGGCAAGTTGTTGCGTGACATAGGGGATCTGTGGTTTTTTGTCGGGGTTGAGCATGTTCTCCCGCCCAATTGCCAGCGCTTCTCGACGCAGCTCATTGAAGCTGGTTACGCTCCATACATCAACCACCACCTGATATTCGTTACGTAAAATCTCGGCTGCTTTGCGCACCTCACGCAGAATCGTACCGCTACCCAGCAGTCGCACACGCATGTCATTACTGCCTTTCCTGGGTTTCGCTACCTTGTAGGACTTGTTGCCACCGTCTTCCAGCAAATACATGCCCTTGATGATGCCTTCTTCACTGCCTTTGGGCAGTTCAGGATGGGAATAGTTTTCATTCATCGTAGTGATGTAATAAAACACCGACTCTTTGTTTTCGTACATGCGACGCAGTCCATCCTGCACGATAACGGCAAGCTCGTAGGCGTAGGTCGGATCATAGGTGACACAATTTGGAATGGTGCCCGCAAGAATGTGACTGTGGCCATCCTGGTGCTGCAGTCCTTCCCCATTCAAGGTAGTCCGTCCTGCGGTGGCGCCGATCAAAAATCCGCGCGCCTGGGAATCGCCTGCCGCCCAGCACAAATCGCCTACGCGCTGAAACCCAAACATAGAGTAATAGATATAGAATGGCACCAGGGAATAGTTATTCACACTATACGAGGTCGCCGCCGCCAGCCAGGCAGAGAAGGCGCCGGACTCTGTGATGCCTTCTTCCAGCATCTGACCGTCTTTTGACTCTCGGTAGTACATGATCTGATTGGAGTCAGATGGGTCATACAATTGTCCTACGGAGGAATAAATTCCCATCTGCCGGAACATGCCTTCCATGCCAAAAGTTCGCGCCTCATCTGGCACGATGGGAACTACGCGCTGCCCGATTTCCTTGTCCTTGCACAGCGTAGACAACAAGCGCACAAAGGCCATGGTTGTTGATATTTCCCTGTCACCACTGCTCTTGGTTTGATTTTCGAATGCGGCAAGCCCGGGCACAGTCAACGCGGTGGTTTCAGTCCGACGCTGCGGTACTGCACCGCCGAGCGGTTCGCGCATCTTGCGCATGTATTTTAATTCCAGACTATCTGCTGCGGGCCGGTAATAAGGTACTTCAGCCAATTTGTCGTCTTTGATTGGAATACCGAAACGATCCCGGAATTTTTTCAGCGATTCAATATCCAGCTCTTTCACGGAATGAGTGGTATTTTGCGCCTCAGCTCCGCCGCCGAACGCATAACCTTTGACGGTCTTAGCCAGAATCACCGTGGGCTTGCCATTCGCTTTCACTGCCTGTGCGTAAGCGGCATAGACCTTGTATGGGTCATGGCCACCACGATTCAGCGCCATGATGTCATCATCGGACAAATGCTCGACCATTTTCAGCAATTCCGGGCTTTTGCCAAAGAAGTGCTCGCGGGTATATGCACCACCGCGACTCCAGTAATTCTGGTATTCACCATCTACCACTTCGTCCATGCGCGCCTGCAGCAAGCCGTCAGTGTCGGCGGCCAACAAGGCATCCCAATGCCGGCCCCAGACCACCTTGATGACGTTCCAGCCAGCGCCACGGAATGCGCCTTCCAGCTCCTGAATGATCTTGCCATTACCACGCACCGGACCATCCAGGCGCTGCAAATTACAATTGATGACGAAGATGAGATTATCCAGTCGTTCACGGCCAGCCTTGCTGATAGCGCCTAATGATTCCGGTTCGTCAGTCTCGCCGTCGCCGAGGAATGCCCACACCTTGCGGTCACCCGCTGCCAATAGTCCACGCGCACTCAGGTACTTCATGACATAGGCTTGATAGATCGCGGTGATTGGACCCAAGCCCATGGAAACTGTTGGGAACTGCCAGTAATTCGGCATGAGCCAGGGATGCGGATACGACGAGAGGCCATTGCCGGACACTTCTTGCCTGAAGTTATCCAGTTGCGTTTCATCGAGGCGCCCTTCAATGAAGGAGCGAGCGTAAATTCCCGGTGAAGAGTGGCCCTGAAAATAGATCAAATCACCTTCGTTTTCTGCATTGGGGCCGCGAAAGAAATAGTTGAACCCCACGTCATACAAGGTTGCTGCGGAGGAAAATGTAGAAATGTGCCCGCCAATTCCCGCATGGTGCATGTTGGCACGCATCACCATCGCCATGGCGTTCCAGCGGATAATGCCGCGAATTTCCCGCTCCATGAACATGTCACCCGGCATGCGCTCTTCATTGAGCGTGGCAAGGGTATTCCGATACGGGGTGTTGAGGGCTGTTATAGGTGAATAGCTGCCGGTTCGTGTGGCTCGTTCTGAGAGTTGGCCAATGAGATAATGGGCGCGCTCAATACCTTCTGCGTCGATTACTGAATGTAATGCTTCCAACCATTCCCTGGTTTCTTCAGGGTTCAAATCATTCTTGTCACTCATTGCGAAATCCCATGTGAGCCAGCAGAACTGGCGCAAACGATTTATGTAATTAATTTACAAAGCGGCTGCATTTTACCGGAGGAAAGTGCGCTAATCTACGGATTTATATAGAGATATGTAGTAATACTACATGGCTCCAGTGTTACAGAAAAAATCTTTTCCTGACTTTTTCTCTTTATTTTTTAACAAGTTGAATCTGCAACGTGCCTTATCAACAGCGGCGTAATAGGCAGAACACTGCACGGTATCGCGAAAAACTACATTTTCCCTGCGTCCAGCTCGAAGGTAATTGTGCGGGTGGCTCTCGGGCAGCACCTGATTCGTGTCCGCACACTGCCCTGCAGCCGGCATTAATTGTTGATACCAAATACCGTTATCAATGCCAGTACGCACAGCCAGATGAGCTGGCTACGCTCAAGCAACGCCTGTAACTGTTCGATCTCGCCCGCGATGCGAGCACGCTGCGCCGCTTCCCGGTTTGCTTGTGCTTGCTCTTCCTGCTTTGCTTCCTGCTCGTTACCACTGAGTGCCGCATCGGAAAAATCATGTAACAGCGCGGCGTAATCAGCGTCCAGGCTGAAGTCCCAGAATATTTCCTGCAAGCGAGCGAAGCACTTCACGAAATTACCAACCAGAGAGAAACTCAACACCAGTAGGCGCATCGGTGCCCATTCGAGCACCCTCAGCAATATTTGATTCGTATGTCGGACTTTTTCCGGAGCTTCGCCGGTGCGGCTATCTCGCAGTTGGTAGGTCACATAACAAAAAACCACTCCCAATGGCCCTGCGACCATATACCAGAAAAACATCACGAACATTTTCTCGAAACAGCGATAGATTAGCTGCTTGCTGAAAAATGCGGCCAGTGCCGCACTATCTGTTGTTGCAGCGAGATCTACGGCAGTTGTGGCCATTTCCCGATCCAGATAGTGCGCACAGGCGGCCAGGTCACCCTGCTTCCATAACACCAGAAAATCACTAGCCAGTTTTCCCGGTTGCGTACGATCGAAGGCAATTAAAAGCACCAAAATATGCACAAGCATAACGACGATGCCAAAGAAGATGTCTTGCAGAAATAGAATTAGAGCTGCAACCACCAACAGCGGCACCGCATATACAATCAATAACGGTAGCCACCAACCGTGGGTTAGTTTTGGCGCAGATTTAGCGGTGAGCTGTTCAACCTGGGCATAAAACTTGAAGAACCAGGAATCGTTGAATCGATCCAGGTCTTTCAGCCAAACATAGTTAATAGTCAGGCAAATCAGGATAACCAGAAAGTACATACTGTCACTCGTTCCCGTCAGTTTTTAACTGCATTGAGTTCCGCAACGCTGACTTGTAGCGCACCCAGTCAAAACAAGGTCCCGGGTCTGTCTTGCGCCCAGGCGCTATGTCACTGTGCCCCACAATCCTATCCAAAATCAAGCGTGGATAGGCCAGCATCAGACGATTCGATATGTCCGTCAAGACCGTATATTGCGCATCTGTGAATGACTCATAATCAGTGCCTTCAAGCTCGATGCCAATGGAAAAATCATTGCAGTTCACCTGACCGCAAAACGAGGATTCGCCTGCATGCCAGGCCTTTTTATCAAATGCTACAAACTGCGTGATGGCGCCGTTGCGGTCGATGAGCAAATGTGCAGAAACCCTGAGATGTTCGATTTCGCGGAAATACGGATGCAATTCAGGATCGAGGGTGTTGCAAAACAACTGCTCTATGTAGTGAGAGCCATACTCGCCTGGCGGCAAGCTGATGTTATGAATTACCAGAAGACTCACATCCTGCTGCGTTGAACGATCACTCTGATTCGGGGAAATTAATTGCCTGGCGCAGCCCAGCACGCCATTCTCAATTGCATAGTCCAGATGAGTCTGCTGCATGCCTGACCGTGTCTAGTGAAAATCCGTTTAATGGTATCACACAACATGATTGGCACTGACACGTGGCCAGAATGGAATTTATCAGATAGTGCTGGACGGCTGAGGCGTGGCTACGAAGTTGAACGAGGACCTTGCGACTGGTGCCTCATTCCGGCAACCGTGAAGTGGCGGGATTTACCGGCTTTTCGGGGATGCGGCCGAACCGGATGTCTCTGCAGGCAATTTGAGCGCTCCTTCGTGCAGAGATATAGCAAGGCCAAGTCTGCTTCTGTTAATAGTCGTTTTCGTGTGGCGATCGGTGATATTGAACATCCCCGGCTTGGCTGGATTTTTTTGCAAATAACATGACTGATAAATTCCATCAATTTTGTAATCAACCACAGTCTCTTCTCGCAAGCGATCGATTGCAGGCAAGCAATCCATAAATTCCTTCTCCACCGCTGATTTTGACAAGCCCCCATGGTCAGTCCCAAGCAGGTTGGCTATTTCGTCCAGATCAGCGTTATCCAGAATTTTCTTGCCACTGGGACTGAGCGATGACTCCGCAATAATTTCCCCATTTACATCAGCACCACTCACTTTCGACGCTGCCTTCAGTGTGGATTGTTGATGCAACCAGTCATGCACCTGCTGCTCGAAATCTGCCAGCTGCGATTCTGGCAATTGCAGCATTGCAAAACCGTTGCGTATTTGCTCGAGTAACGCCGCCAGTGCTGGTGTGGAAATTTCTGCCTGGTCAGAAGTACATTCTGCCAACTTCTGCATAGTAGCAGTTGCTGCGTGCCACTCAGATCCGCTGCAACCTCGATGCATGCCGATCAAAAACAACACCGTGCGCCATTGGCAGCGCAACATTTGTGCAACAAATTCCGGCAGGTTCGGCAGCGCACAGTATGCTGCCAGTGCAGCATCAACTGTGAGCTCAATGGTTTGCGTTACGCTATTTGTGACTGCACTGCCACTTGCGGGGATCATTAGGCTGGTGTGCTGGTGTTCAGTACTACCAGCCGCGCCCTTCTGCAACTGCCACGGAATCAGGAATTGCTCATCCACTGAGCCATTGACGAGCACATGCTTGGTTAATTCGATTACATCCTGGAACAGGGTTTCCAGTTGCAGCAAGAAGTGTTGTTCAAATAGTTTGATAACAACCAGGCGTATATCCAGCGGCAGTGCAAATACTCGCTGGGCTTCACCGAATGCCCATAAGCAGGCTTCCACCAAAACGAAGCGCTGCAGCACTATGCCACCCGAAAAGTTCAAGCGTGCAAACAGCGCATCTAACTGCTGACTGGAAGGAGCATAGTATTTGTCTGCCTTGCGTCCCATCGCCTGCAATGCCAGATCAATTTCCAGCATTGCGTAAATTTCGGCGTGGCGATCAATCAGATGTTTGGCATAACCGGGAGCACTGCGGTCAGCATTGGTTCTACTGACGAACAGGGTTGAGGCAGTCAGCTCCAGCAACGCTTCTTCAAACAAACTCTGCTTGGTGCGCAGTTCACGCATCGCTTTCAGGTAGTTCGAGTCTGCAGTAAACTGCCCCTTGCTGCCACTGGTGAACAGAAAGTCATCTGTGGCATCGAAAAAATCTCTGCAAAGTATTCCCATCTGCACGCGACAGCGCGTGCGGGCAGCTTCCATTACTGCGAGTTCGTGACGGCCCGGACCTGCGAGCTTTCGAGTTTTTCGGTCGATAACTGTTACTGCTGCCATGATGTTTACTGCTATTGCCTTCACTTTGGCTCAAGTGTCTTATAGCACTGCCACGTCAGCTGCAGTTTGACCCCGTTCACATTGCTGGCAGTCCAAATAAATACTCTTTATTATCAGTGAGTTAAATCAATTAAATGCTGACAGAAACATGACCCGTGTCACAACTTTCTATTCGAGAGGGCTTGGGTCATAATTCTGCGGTGTCCTCGCCGCTACCGCCAACCCCAGGAAAAAACATCGGACAGGGAATGCTCATCGCGAGCATTGCCTTAGGTCTGGCTGCGCTCACCTACTTTTTCGATAGCTTGCTCGCGCGCCAGAGCAACCCAAATCAACGACTGGAATCCATGCAAACTGCGTCCGGGATTCGCGAAGTTGTATTGGCGCAAAATCGTCAGGGTCACTATGTGGCGAATGGCCTGCTAAATTCTGTGCCAGTTACTTTTCTGCTTGATACGGGAGCAACAGACGTAGCAATTCCGGCGGGTATCGCGCAGCTGGCGCGTTTGCCGCTTGGAGTGAAGTCGAGCGCAGCAACTGCCAACGGCACAGTTGCGGTGTATTCAACACGAGTAGATAAATTGGAGCTCGGTAATATCGTGCTGCACAATATCAATGCCAGTATCACGCCCACCATGGACGGAGATACTATTTTGTTGGGGATGAGTGCCTTGCGCCAGATAGAGTTCACGCAACAGGGAGCCCGGCTCACCTTACGCCAGGTACCGGAATACTGATGCCCATAAACTCACCAGATTTTTTGTTGAATGTTGCCGACATTGTACGACTCGCACTGGCTGAAGACCTTGGCGCTGGTGATATCACCGCACGCCTGATCAATGCTGGTTCAGAGGTGCACGCGCAAATCCTGTGCAAGGAAGCCGCGGTACTTTGTGGCAAGCCCTGGGTGGACGCCACGTTCAATATGGTTGATCCGGAATTGCAATTGCGTTGGCTCAAAGCAGAAGGCGCCAGTATTGCAATTGGCGACTCGATACTGGAGATTTCAGGTGCAGCGCGCTCGATACTGACTGGCGAACGCACTGCTCTCAATTTTCTACAAACCCTTTCCGGCACGGCCACGGTAAGTCGACACTATGCCAATCTGGTAAAGCACACCAGAGTCACACTGCTGGACACCCGCAAGACCCTGCCCGGATTACGCATGGCCCAAAAATATGCGGTGCGGCTGGGTGGTTGTAGCAATCACCGGCTAGGATTGTTTGATGCTTTTCTGATCAAGGAAAATCACATTGCCGCTGCTGGTGGCATCGTCGCTGCAATTGCCAGGGCCAGGTCACTGGGCCTGAACAAACCAGTAGAAATTGAAGTACAGGACCTGGAGCAATTGGAACAGGCAATCGCCGGTGGTGCCGATAGCGTGCTACTCGATAATTTTTCGCTCGACGATATCACCGCCGCGGTAGCTCTTAACCAGTCACGCCTGCGACTGGAGGCTTCAGGCGGAATCAATGAAGACACACTGGTAAAAGTCGCAGAAACTGGCGTAGACTACATTTCGATTGGATCCCTGACCAAGCATTGTCACGCGATAGATTTTACGCTGCTCATCGATTCAAATCAGCCGGAAAGAGTCTGAATAAATTTGTACCGATTCACCTTAAACGCATTGCAACTGCATCTTGCACCAGCATCAACGAGCAAAGCTCGACGCCCGGTGCAGCACGGAGAATATATGCAAATTTCCCGATTGCACCAACTGCTCCTATGCGGCGTGTTAGGCGCGCTACCCGCTATCGGGTTTGGACACGCTGGCAACATCGACCAGAATGGCGGTCACTACTACGGCAACTCCTATCATTGCCATATGACTGCCTGCGAAATGCCCGATACATTTGAATTTGGCCGCACTGGACGCGACAGTTTTTTCATGGATCATCGCGATCGCGAAAAATTCTTCAACACTGACGACTGGGCTTATGAAGAAGACTGGGACAATGACTGCCAGACTACTCGCCAGGAGATGTTGGTGCTTACCAGTCGTGCTCCAATTAGTTACACGAATCCACGCAATTGCGTCGTGCGTACCGGCGAGTGGCTGGATGAATATACCGGCAATTTGTTCAAGGTCGCGACCCAGGTTGATCTGGATCACATCATTCCTCTGATGTATGCCCATACCCACGGCGGTGATCGCTGGCAACCTGGCAAGAAGCTCGAGTTTGCCAACGACCCTATGAATCTGGTGCTCGTGGAACAGAGAGAAATTAAACGGAAATCGGCCCGCGGACCCGACCGCTATCTGCCGCGCGCCGATTTCCAGTGCGAGTATGTAAGCCTATGGGAAGCCATTGCGGAAAAATACGACGTGGACATCGAGACCGGTGATATGAATGAAATCCGTCGCGTACTCAAGGAATGCCCTGAGTAACTCGCAATTCATTTTGGCAACAACCTGAAATTCACCCCAAAAAAAATGCCGAACCAAGTTCGGCATTTTTTTTGACTGGCACAGACTGTTACGGCGCGATGATATATATATCTGCCATGCCGTTATCAGGATCCAGCGTTTCCTCACCTGCCGGGAAACCATTCTCAGACAGGATATAGGCAATTACGTTGGTGTAGTCAGCAAGCGCCAGCGAACCGGGATTATCTGCCGGCATGGTGCCCATGATTGTTTCCCACAAGAAAACCAGGGGCTGCTTGTCCCAGGATTTGAGCGTGTCTCGATAGAAGCGCATGTTGTGGCAGGTCTTACAGCTATTGTCATAAACAACCTGACCCGAACTGACCTGGGCAGCTGTGAATACTCCATCTTTTACTGTCTTGTCCTGTGCCAGGGCAAATTGGGTTGCAAGCAGCCCTGACAGTAAAACAGCATGAGTCAAACCTGTTTTCACCAACTTTCGCATTTATTCATTCCTCCGAGGTTAAGACACTTAATCTTCACCTCATGATCTTGTTACACAAATTTAACCGATTCTGACCAGCTTCCAGATTATTCCTGAATCATCTCTATTCGAGTCTGTTTGAACTTGCTCTGCCGGGATTAAACGAGCGACCGAAATTTTGGCGTCAATCTAAACTACAAAGCCTTTTATATCAAGTCGCACAGCACCGCTCTATACGCGACTTAAGAGCAAAATTCCTGTGGAATCAGCTGCTTGAATCTTAGTGACAAGCATAGCCCCCGGTTAATGAACGCGAGCTTAATTGCTTTGTATGCACCGCTGCGGGCGTGACGCTCATCGCAATTCAGACAGACGGCGTGCGTTGCCGATATGGCAATCGTGGTCAGCGCACCGGTTAACAGATGGAGCTTCCGGTTCGTGTGCTTGAATGCCTGTACTTAAGGTGGCCAGTCCTGACCGATAAGAAAGTACGGTATCGATAGTGGGCGCCCGGTGGGACTGGAATCGTTGGCGAAGACAAAGCGCAGAAAGTTCACGAGATGGTGGACCCCACCCTCGGCACCGAGCGATTGCAGGTTCCAGAGATCGTCCTGCAACGATGGTCCCGACAAACCAGGGGCATAAGATGAAGTAACACGCCAACAGCAAAGCAAACAGCCCGCTTCCAAACAGCGCGGCTGGAATTCCAAATTTCGGGTTTAATGCCTTTGCAGCGCTGATTGCCATTAGATTCAGCCTGTTTTGAGCACCCAAGCTTTTATAGCGGCCTCTCGTCTTTAAAAATAATATTATGAATATCAATTAGATAGCTGCCTATTTTGCAGCAATCAGCGACCTACTTGGGGCAATAAGTGACGTGTTTCGTCACATTGTTCTCAACTCGGTTCGTGCGGCACTCAAAGAGCCACCGGTTGGATTCCTACACCAATTCACAGCTTAAATATTTTCCCTATAAATATCAGCCAGTTACAACATTTTTAAAAAGTTGGCACAATCCGTGAATAGTTATTCGCAACCGTTATCCAAATGTGACGGATGAATTCAACGCTACACTTTCAAGTAATGACTGGAGAATACAAATGAAAAATGTACAAAAAGGTTTTACCCTGATCGAATTGATGATCGTAGTTGCAATCATCGGCATCCTGGCTGCAGTTGCTCTGCCAGCTTATCAAAACTACTCAAACCGCGCGGCATTCTCCGAGCTGATTCTGGCCCTTACACCACGCAAGACTGCAGTAGAACTGGCGATCCAGACTCGCAGCCCGGCTAACCTTGCGGCACTGGCTCCATCAACATTGGGTATCCCTGCCAACGTTGCTGTTGGTGCTGCTGTTCACGGCGCCGCTGTTGCAGCTGGTGTTATCACCATGACCTGGCAAGACGATGGTTCCGCCATGGACGGTATCACTTACTCCCTGACTCCAAATGGTATTGTGCCTCCGGTGCAGTGGACAGAAGGCGGTACTTGTCTGGTCAATGGCCTCTGCTAATACCTGGCTAAGGACTCTGAATTGGGTGGCTTCCGAATGAAATATGGATGCCACCTGCTTCAAACCAACACCTGACACGCTATCTCTTTCGCTCTCCTTCAAATGCCAGTAACCCATTTAAAAATTCCAATAACAAAAACTACCTTTCTTGACTCTGCATCTACAACATAGCTAAATTTCATATTCGATTAGGCGAGCTAAAGCAACAAGCTCAACTCACTGATCAGGGTCAGCACAATGTCAAAGCAACAATCCGGCTTCACCCTCATTGAGCTCATGATTGTCACTGCCATCATCGGCATCCTCGTTTCTGTTGCGCTCCCGGCCTATGATCTCTACCGTAATCGCGCGCGTTTCTCAGAGGCCGTACTGGCTATCGGATTCTATCGAGCTGCGATCTTGGTACAAGCACACGCAGATCGTTTCAATTCGCTGGCAGACGTCGATGCCGGCACTAACGGTATTCCACCGACGCAAGCTCAGGCTGCATCTACCCATGGTATTAATGTAGTTGATGGAGTAATTACCGTGACATGGCGGGCGGATGGCACTGACCTGGCGGGAATTACCTACACACTGGCCGCAGAAACTGTTGACCCGCCCATTACCTGGGTATCAGGTGGCACTTGCGTGAATGGCGGTTTTTGCTAGATTGGCTCCCCTTCCTCCCCAGCATATTCGTTCGCAAAATACTCGCTCAATCTACCTGCTGCCTGATCATAACAGACGTACCCACTGGTAACCGCGGAGATGAATTTGCTCAGAATACAATTAGCTGGTAACGCCGCCAGAAATTCTTCACTCACACTTGTCCGCACCGACTGTTCGCGACGAAAAACCAGTTTTAAATCTGACCCATCCTGAGGAATAACGCGGTACTTATCGGTCTGAATATATAATGGGTCACCAAAAAACTGGCTGCGCACATTCTGGATATCGGCGCTCACATCATTCGCTGGCAATTCGGTAAACAATAACTTTGGCGCCCTCCCTGGAAAGCTGTCCAGCACAGCAACATCCTTCCCAAAATCATCGAACTCCTGCGTCGCCAGACTGTAAAACGTATCGTAAGCCAAGACGAGCGCGACTGGCCGCTCGTTATAGACAATCCATATGCCAATTGCCATGCAGACTGATTGCGCAATCGCAATGCAGCTCAAGTCAAACTTTAAACCGGGCTTTCCGGTTTTGAATACGACCAGAGTTAACAATGGCCCCAGCACCAAATCGACGCCAGCTACAATTCTCAGTCCGGTCCAGCCACCATCAACACTGAACAGAATGCCGGGATACCAAGCAACCAGAATCACGGCAAGCACTAAAGCGAATGCAACCAGGCTAATGGAAAAATGAATGGCAACCGCTTTCCAACGACTCATACACGCTCACCCCAATTTTGGACAAATGCCGCTAAACATGGATTCGCTGAATAATAATCTATAATTACCGGTATCGCACCACTGCATGCGCATGGAGGAGTCACCGGTTTATGTCGATATCCCGTGGTAACTCGTTACCTGCTCAAAATGACAACTCGGCCGCAAGTTCCCATGCAACAGTTCCTGTAGCGGCCGCAGCGAGGAGATCTTTTATGCAAGATCCAACTGCAACGACGGCACCGGATTTGCGTCGCGTCAGCGCATTTGGAATTCCTTTGCTGGACCTCGCTGCATTCGACATGCTGTGCTGTCCAGAACAAGTGATCGACCTGAAATTAATTCGCAAACATAGAGTCCTGCCCCTATTCCAGCGCTCCAATCGCCTGTTTCTGGCCATCTGCGACCCGGCTGACTGCAGCTGTCTGAACGATATCAAATTCCACACGGGATTATTGCTGGATGTGGTGCTGGTTGCTGCGGAGCAGTTGCAAACTGCCGTAACGGAATTCATCGCTCGGCAAGAAACCAGTCAGCCGTTGCAACAAGACTGGCAGGATTCCCGGCTTGAAGCCCTTCACCTGGAACAAGTGCTTCCAGTTATGGCGGAGGATGCCGCCGTTGATGAGGCGCCGATAGTACGCTTTATTAATAACTTGTTCCTGGATGCTATCGCAAGCGATGCATCTGACATTCATATTGAGCCATATGAGCGTTCATACCGGGTGCGCTTTCGTGTCGATGGCATTCTGCGAGAAATTACCCGACCGCCGATTCGGCTGGCTGGACGCATAGCAGCGCGCATCAAGGTAATGGCGCAACTGGATATTTCCGAAAAACGCCTGCCGCAAGATGGTCGCATCAAGATTCGAACTTCCCGGCTGGGTGCGATGGATTTCCGTGTCAACATTCTACCGACAATGTGGGGAGAAAAAATCGTATTGCGTTTGCTGGATTCAACCAGTACCAGAATCGGAATCGATGCACTCGGTTTTACGCTCGAACAGAAGTTACTCTATCTGAACGCATTGCAACGCTCGCAGGGGTTGGTCCTAGTCACCGGACCTACTGGCAGCGGTAAAAGCGTAACTCTCTATACAGGATTAAATATCCTGAATTCTTCCGAACGAAATATAGCTACAGCAGAAGATCCAGTTGAAATAAATATAGACGGTCTCAACCAGGTCAGCGTGAATGCGAAGCTAGGTTTCAATTTTACCGCAGCCCTGCGTGCATTTCTCAGACAGGATCCTGATGTCATAATGGTTGGCGAAATTCGTGATCTGGAAACGGCGGATACCGCACTCAAGGCGTCTCAAACAGGCCACCTCGTGCTCTCTACCCTGCATACCAATACCGCCGTGCAAACCATAACCAGATTGCTGGACATGGGTATTGCGCCTTTTAACCTCGCTACCTCGGTGAGCCTGATTATCGCCCAGCGTCTGGCCAGGCGACTGTGTTCCCATTGTAAAGAAAGTGTAAGCATTTCCGAAAAAGTACTGAGTGATGCCGGTTTCAAGCTTGGCCAGGTTGCTGGCAACAGACTGTTCCGCGCTGGCGCTTGTGAAAAATGCAGGAATGGCTATAAAGGCAGAGTAGGGATCTTTGAAGTGGTTCCCATTACCGAGAGCCTGTCCCGGTCTATCATGGCGGGAGCTACACCGATTGAGTTAGCTGCATTGGCCCGGGCCGCAGGCTATAGCAATTTACGCGAGTCGGCACTGGCTCAGGTCGCGAGCGGCCATACCAGCCTCGATGAAGCAAATAGGCTTGTTTAACCTGTTTGAATACATAGTGTTACGGACATGGTATGCTTGCCGGCAGTAATCCAGACACCAAATTCCCAGCTACTTGTTGAGGTAAATTATGGCCACTGAAGCCGCCCAAACCACCTACTCATGGCAAGGTTTAGACAAGAACGGGAAAAAGACCAAAGGCGAGATTCAAGGCAGTAGTCAAGCCCTGGTAAAAGCCCAACTCCGCAAGCAAGGCGTAAACACGACCAAGGTGAAGCGCAAAACGAAAGAGATATTTGGCCCCAAGAAACAGAAGATCAGGCCTGGCGATATCGCGATTTTTACGCGCCAGCTGGCCACCATGATGAAGTCTGGCATACCGCTGGTGCAGTCATTCGAAATCGTTGGGGAATCTCTGGAGAATCCATCCATGCGGGTTCTGGTTATGCAGATTCGCGACGACGTCGCTGCCGGTAATAATTTCGCGGACTGTATTCGCAAGCACCCCCGTTATTTCGATGAATTGTTCTGCAACCTGGTAGCTGCCGGCGAAGCATCTGGCGCGCTGGAGACCATGCTGGATCGTCTGGCGACATATAAAGAAAAATCCGAGGCATTGAAGGCCAAGATCAAGAAAGCCATGAACTACCCAATCGGCGTTGTTGCGGTGGCTTTTATCGTTACCGGTATTCTACTGGTTAAAGTAGTTCCACAATTTGCGGAAACGTTTTCCAGCTTTGGTGCCGAATTACCGGCATTTACCCTGCTGGTTTTGCACGCGTCCGATTTCGCGATTGCCCATTGGTGGAAGGTGGTTATTGGCGGGGTTATTTTGGGCTATGCGTTTGGGGAAGCGAAGGTCCGCTCGGCGGCGTTTCGGGATGTGCTTGATCGAATTTCACTCAAATTGCCGATTGTTGGGCCAATTCTCAAGAGCTCCTGTTTTGCGCGTTTTACTCGCACCCTCTCGACCACATTCTTTGCAGGTGTGCCTCTGGTGGACGCGCTGACGTCGGTAGCAGGCGCTACTGGCAATGTGGTTTATTCCACGGCAACTTTAAAAATTCGCGATGATGTGACAACAGGTCAGCAACTTAATTTCGCCATCAAGAACACCACCCTGTTTCCGGTGATGATTACGCAGATGGTCGGTATCGGTGAAGAGTCTGGCGCCCTCGATGGCATGCTCGACAAGTGTGCCGTTTTCTATGAAGCTGAAGTCGACAACGCGGTGGATGGACTCACTTCCCTGATGGAACCGATGATCATGGCCGTACTCGGCGTGCTCGTTGGTGGCTTGATGATCGCGATGTACCTGCCGATCTTCCAGCTCGGCGCAGTGATGTAAGCACCGCAACCAAGCATGGCAATCATTGAACTGCTCAACTCCAGCCTCTCGCTCGTCATAATCATTTGTGTCGTACTGGGGTTGTTGGTGGGCAGCTTCCTCAATGTCGTCGTTTACCGATTACCCATCATGTTGCAACGCGAATGGCGGGCCCAGTGTTGCGAGTATCTCGAAATAGACAATTCGACACCTGATGCGAATGAGTCTTCCGCTAAATTTGCCGTGTTTAATCTGCAAAAACCGGACTCACACTGCCCCAATTGCAACCACAAGATCAGGCCCTGGGAAAACATACCGGTGATTAGCTATGTTGCACTTGCAGGGAAATGTTCGCAATGCAAAACCAAAATTTCCCTGCGCTATCCTGCTGTTGAATTCGTCACAGGTGCGTTCTCAGGGCTCGTTGCGATTAGTTTTGGCTTTACCTGGCTGACACTAGCGCTACTGTTTTTAACCTGGTCGCTCATTGCGTTAACGCTGATTGATTTCGATCACCAGTTATTGCCAGACAACATAACACTGCCATTGCTGTGGCTGGGTTTGCTGGTGAACGCTCTGGACCTCGGATTCGGCGTAACACTTTTTGATGCCGTTGCTGGAGCCATGGCTGGCTATATTGTGCTGTGGGGGTTTTATTGGATCTTCAAACTCGCAACCGGCAAGGAAGGCATGGGGTACGGTGACTTCAAATTGCTGGCGGCTTTGGGTGCGTGGATGGGCTGGCAAAGCCTGTTACCAATTATTATTCTGTCTTCTCTGGTCGGCGCCATTTTCGGGCTGGCCATGATTGTGCTGCAGGGACGGGACAAATCTGTGCCCATGCCCTTTGGGCCCTATCTCGCTGGCGCTGGCTTCATTATGCTTATCTGGGGTCCACAGATTAACGCCCTGTACTACAACTCCATGGTTGGGTAGGAGACACCGTGTGTTCGTAGTTGGTTTGACTGGTGGTATCGGCAGCGGCAAGAGCGCAGTCGCTACACTGTTCGCAAACAAGGGCGTAACGGTTATCAATGCAGACTCTCTTGCTCGAGAAGTTGTGGTAGCTGGCAGCGATGCAATTGCGCAAATTGCGCTGCATTTCGGCGCTGACATACTCGATGACGCAGGCAACCTTAAACGCAGCGAACTACGTCAGATTGTTTTCGCAGATAAACAGGAGCGCCTCTGGCTGGAAACACTGCTGCATCCATTGATCGCCAAACTTATGCAAAATCGAATTGCGAACTGCGCATCGAGCTTCTGCATCATTGAATCGCCGTTGTTACTGGAAACCGAGCAACATAAACTCGTCAATCGAGTGCTGGTGGTGGATGTGGCTGAACAAACCCAGCTACAACGCGCCATGCAGAGAGATCGCAATGACGAGACCACTATCCGCGCCATTATGGCGACACAGATGTCGCGCGTTGACCGATTGCAGTATGCCGACGATGTTATCGTGAATGAAACCGGAATAAGTGCACTGGCAGCTGCCGTTCATGCATTACACAATAAGTATCTGGCATTGGCAGCAGGCAATGCACAATGACGAATTCGATAAAATCAGTGAATTGCCCAACTTGCCAGCGAAAGGTAATCTGGAGCGAACAGAACGTATTCCGTCCTTTCTGCAGCGAACGCTGCCGGCTCATCGATTTTGGTGGCTGGGCCGGGGAGAGGCACAGTATAGCAGGCGAGCCGGTGTTTGCTGACGACGACGTGGAACCGCCTAACCTGCAGTAATGGTAACTACGGTAATGGTGTTCCGCTAATGGGTGGCGTATTCATATAGAGGAATTTGCTGTTAGGAACATGGATGTCATTCTTCAGCGAGATGATTACCAGTTTGCCATCTTTGGAGAACCGAATACGCGTGACCGTCTCCCCTTCCAACAATCCCAGTTTGAAATCCTCCAGTAGCAAATGCGTGACGACATCAAAAAAGTAAAGTTTCTGATTATCGGATGCTACCAATATAGTGCCAGCATTATTGAACGCGGCACTAAGTGGTGCATTTTCCAGATTCCATTCGCCATCATTATTGAAATAATTTAACGGATCCATATCCCAGATGCTGGTATCGTCCTGGAATGTATTATTTCCATCCGGGCAAGTATAAGCGAGACGATTACCGTCTGGAGAAATACTGAAATCGGTGCAGTTACTACCTACCTGAACATCGGTTCCTGGCACGAAAGTAAAATTGTTCGTGACAGTGCTAAAGGTAAAGGTAGCCAAATTGGAATTAGTGGCAAGGAATACATGATCTCGAACCGGATCGTATTCGATGCGTACAGGTTCTTCCAACGGCAGGCTCTGGGTCACGAAATTGGCATCGCCATCCATTAACCCCATCCATTTGCCAGTAGTCGTAAAGGGTATACCACCACCCGGATTCTCCAGGACTCGGTCGATCATCATCGCAAATACGTTACCGCCTTCACCCAGCGCGATATCGCGGAGAGCGAATGAGTAGACA
>Ga0209553_1000078_pt1 | contig 45251 bp, 41 predicted proteins | sample LauGreFBDMM110DN_2_FD_188217 | JGI IMG/M metagenome (GOLD analysis project Ga0209553, IMG submission 188217) | Freshwater lake microbial communities from Lake Michigan, USA - Fa13.BD.MM110.DN (SPAdes) (version 2) | ecosystem: Environmental > Aquatic > Freshwater > Lake | place: Lake Michigan...
TATTTGGAATGCTTCGGGCTGCGAAGTGTGGAATCGGCACAAAGCCCTCATTGCGCAGCCGCTTGGCAACAGAGACCGTATCGTCAAAGTTCGAGCCCGGCAAGAATGTGATGTAAATCGGTGTTTTAGCCCGAACATGCTCACGAAAATCTGCAATTTTGGCGGCAGAACCAGGCGTGGTCTCTAACGTGAATCCTGACATGAAGTCACGAATTTCCTTGCTGGCGTCAACTTCTACGTTGGGGCTTGCAAATGCTGAAATTGCTGACATAGGCCTCTTACTTTCTTTGCGACTGCATGAAATTCATACGTTATTAAGTAGCGCAATAGTAGGTAATTTAGGCTTGATTCACGCATGTGATTTGGGAATGGCTCCTCGGCGTTTTCCGAATGGCTCAGTCAAATTGCGGCCATCCTTTCCAGCCGGCAATGATGTCCAAACGGTAATTTCGTGTGTTGGAGGGCACATCCCAGCGCAGATAAAGATCGCCCATGAAGTAATAAATTTTGCGATTGGAATGCGCGTTGCTGCGGGTGGTCCATTCAAGGTATACCCCGGTTCGAGGTGCAAGGACCAGCCCATCCTTCCAATCGCTGGCTGTTTTATGAGGATAGCCGGCTTCCAACTGGGCCGGCCAATGGGAACCTACGCTCCACTTCACGTAGTCATGGCCTTTGAATGCGTAAATCACAGGGGTGCGGTCAGACAGTTCGCTGTAGACGGGTGTGAAATCACCATCTGCAAAGACACCAGGCAAGACCGTGTCAATGTTCAAGCGATCTTTTAAGAGGCGGTGCTGCTGGAGGTCCCAAACGGCCAGTTCCTTTTGACTTTCAAATAGAAAAAATACAAATGAACCCCATGCTGGCACATGGAGGGCTGCTCGGAGCTTGGTATCTGGAAAAGCCTCTTGCAGACCTGACCACGAAGCACGGATGCTTTTTGGGTAGCCTTGACACAGTTTTTCTTCATTGACATCCCAACAGGCAAAGCTGTTATTTTTGAAAAAATATATTTTGGGGCCCGTCGGGTCATTTTCGAAATAGGGGTCAGGCAGAAACAAAGCTGCATCGGGGGACATGATGGGGCGAGGTAGGGAGTTCATGAGTGGGTTGTTTGGGTTGGAATTTGTTGGGGCGATGAAACTGCGTTGCGTAAGACAGTGGCCAACTCACCTCTGGCAGCGATCGATTTTCGGGCTGACAGGTAGTGGGCTGGGGAGTTGATGGCATCTACACCGATCAAGCTGCCTTTTCGGTAATAGAAAAGTGCAAAGCTGTCTTTGCTTTTATCGCCTTGCTCTTGAATTTCGTCGTGGCCATCAAAAAAACCAGCTGATTGCAACTTGAGGTCATATTGCTGTGACCAAAACCAAGGAACGCGCCTGTAGATAGCGTTATGCCCCATCATGTTCATCGCCGCCACAGTGGCTTGGTCCATTGCGTTTTGGACTGATTCAAGCCTGACTTGACGGGAAAACAAAGCATTGGGGTGACGGGCGCAATCACCTGCAGCAAAAATGAGAGGGTCGGATGTGCGCGCAGCTTCGTCGACCAAGATGCCATCATCACAAGGAATGCCGGCTTGCCTGGCAATGTCATCATTGGGTATTGCGCCTACGGCGACTATCGCAATGTCTGCGGGATAACTTTGACCACTGCATTCGACAGATTGCAGTCGATCATGGTCAAAGGTCAGCCCTGTGACTGTCATGTCGCATTGCACCTTGACGCCCTGCTTCGAGTGGGCGTCATGCATATGCTGAGAAATGATGGGGGTCGTTACGCGCTCTAAGAGTCTTTTCCCGCGCTCGAGCACGGTGACCTCCATGCCTGCCATGGCCGCGGTTGCGGCGATCTCTAAGCCCAAGTAGCCCCCGCCAATCACTACCAAGCGCTTTGATGTGGCCAGGCGAGATTGCAGGGCCTTGGATTCGTCCAGCGTGCGAAGGTGCAAAATATCTGGGTGCGCCTGACCCGGTAGGCTCAAAGCGCGAGGCCTTGAGCCAGTAGCAATCAGCAGTTTGTCATAGGCCAGGGATTGACCATCTTGAAGATGCAATGTTCGGGGCCCGCGGTCAATGCGGGTGACTTGAGCGCGAGTGCGTAAATCGATCTGATTTTGCGCATAGAAAGACAAAGGCCGCAAGAAAAGACGATCCTCGACTAGCTCTTTTGACAGGAATTTTTTACTCAAAGGGGGGCGCATGTAGGGGGCTTGCGGCTCTTCGCCAAGCACCACAAGTCGGCCTGAAAAACCTTGCTCTCGCAGTGTGATTGCCGCCTGTACACCTGCTTGCCCCGCGCCAACGATGACGTAGCAAAGCGCCGCACCTTCTGGCGCATGGGGAGGGAAATTGACCTGTCTGTTCATGCAGTGTTCAAGCTCGATGGAATTGCGGGGTGGCAAATTTTTTGGATAAATTTTGTTGTTTGGGATATTATCAGTATATTATTGTATTGAAGTCGAAAACTTTTAAACCTTAAGGAGATTGAAACCGTGGCCACCTACCAAGTGACGTATTGGCAAGAAATTCCATCCCAAGTCGATGCCAAGGCCCCCGGGCAAAAACCTCATCGAGAGCCGCTGAGTCAGAGGTTCTTAGACCTCATTGACATCATCGCTAGCAAGAGAAAACAAGACTCTGCCGACGACTATCTAGCGGGTTGGAATAAGGGATCTAAAGAAGAGCGCGAAGGAAGTGCTGCGCAGGTTGCCCAAGAAGTTGCGGCTGAGTTTGAGGCCCAGTATGAGGCTATTCGAGCCCATGCAATTGCGCAGAGCTAACCTGCACAGGGTGCATAACCAGAGCCTGAATTGGTAATATATTCTTGGGATATGAATTGGAGCCAACGCCCAAAATGCAAACGAACATGATTCAGGCAACTGCCCTTCATGAACCATTCTTCGAACTGAAGAATGGATTGCGGGAGTCGGCTGTGCATTTCTTTGAGCCCAATGCGCCGGTTTTGAACCATGAAAAAATCTTGCGTATGCAGGGGTACACCAACATGGCGCGAGTACGCCCGGCGATCGTTGGTGCAGCCCAAGAGATGGCACGACGTGCCGAAGAATTGACCCAGCCTCGCATTGCTTATAGATTTTTGCGCGTTCATTTCTTGGATGGTCAAGGCATACAACTAGAGTCTGGCGCGCGCCTGAGCAGCCCTGCGTTTCAAAGCAAATTGGCAGGATGTGTCGAACTGATGCCGTTTGTGATGTCTTGCGGTACACCGTTGAGTCAGACCATCATCGATTTGGCAGAAGGCGGTGACTTGTTGGAGGCGGTGTTGCTTGAGACTGCGGGGTGGCTGTGCATTGAAGATGCAACCCGGCAATTGAAGGAATTTGTTCGATCGCAGGCGCATGCGCGCGGTTACCGAATGAGTTCACGCATGGGGCCAGGCTACACCTATCAAATTGGCGCAGAGCAAGTGCAGTGGCCACTAGAGGACCACCCATCCTTTTTTCAGCTGTTTGGAGACGCCGCGCTTCCAGCAACGCTTATGAGCAGCTGTGGAATGAGTCCCAAACTTTCAAGGTCGGGCTTGTATGGCATTGCGCCATTGGAGCCACACTCACTTCAGGCGGTTATGTCTGAATTTTTCAACTAAAGGAGTTCGTATGTCGATAGCAGGTGATGGTTTGGTCATTATTGGTGAGAACTTCAATGCGACCCGCAAAATCAAGATTACCAGCCCCAAGGTGATACAGCAAGACGGCAAGGTCGGGATCGGTTACACAGATTTAGACGGCAACAAGAGAGTTTTGGATGTGACTGGCACCATTCCTGAGGATGCCAATAAACGACTTGGATTTAACATTCCACACGTTGCGGAAGCTTGCCGTCAAAAGGACATGCACTACATCCGCTGGGCCATCAAAAATCAGGAAAAACATGGCGCTCACATTATTGATTTGTGCGTGGACGAAATGTCTGTTTACCCAGAAGAGAGAAAAGAATGGATGCGGTGGTTGGTTCAAACCTCTCAAGGCATTACAGACTCCATTTTGGCAATTGATTCCTCCGACCCAGAGACCATCCGCGCAGGGCTAGAGGCTCATGATGCTTCAAAGGGCCGTCCTGCAATTAACTCGGTAAATCTTGAGGAGGGGCGGCAAACACTGGTAGACATGGCCAGGGACAGAAAGGCCATTCTTTTTGCGAATGCCAGTGGCAAAAAAGGCATGCCTCAAAACGCTGAGCAGCGTGTAGAGAATTTGGTTGGCTGCATGGACTTGATGGACAAGGGTGGAATTCCAATGGATGACCGCTATTTGGACCCCCTGGTTTTTCCCATCGGTGCTGGTCCTGATTTTGGTGGTCACTACCTTGACGCAGTCCGCATCATTCGTGAGCAGTATCCCGATGTCCATATATTTGGTGGCCACAGCAACGTGTCTTTTGGATTGCCAGAGCGCAGAACCTTAAACTTCACTTTTGTAGCGCTCTCGATCATTGCAGGCTGTGACTCGTTGATGATTGATCCCATCATGAACCCCTCACGCGATTTCAATGATTTTATGTTTGCCGCCAATGCATTGATAGGCAAAGATGAATATTCGGTGAAGTACCTGAAGTACACACGTGCGCTTGCCGCACAAGCCAAGAGGGCAGCAGCAGCAGCTGCTTAAATCAAAACTAATAGGAGACACTCATGAAAGAACTCATACCACGCGAACGATTTATCCGTACTCTGCGCCACGAGAAAGTGGACCGCGTTTCTGTTTTATACAGAATGAAGCACGAAGCTAAGGAGAAAATTGCTCGCATCTATGGCGTTGAAAAAACTGGTACAGGTTTGGGCCATGATCCTTCCCTTGAGCTTCGCCTAGGAAATGATGCAATCATTTATCAAATTGGTATCAACGCTGAGTTTTCTCATCGCCCCATCGCGATAGGCGAGACTTGGTTCAACCACTTTGGTGTGGGTTACGGCAAGAGCGGCTTAGAGGGTCGTACACACGAAGAAGAAGTGGAATTTAAAAAGACCCAAGAATTTTGGGGACCGGCAAAAGTAGTTCCAGAAAATTTTCCAAAGTCGCATCCTGTTACTTCGATGGAAGAGTTGCGGGCCATGAAATGGCCAGACCCGAATGATCGCAGGTTGCTTGACCCCATCAAAGCGCTGTGCGAGAAGTACAAGAAAGATTATTTTATTATTGTGGATCTCTCATCTTCTTTGATTGAGGCTGCGTACGCACATATCGTTGGAACTCAAAACTTTTTCTTGATGACTGCCGACGAGCCTGATTTGATTGACGGGGTCTTGGACGGTTTAACTGAGTATTACACGGCACTTGGCATCAATGCCATCAAAGAGGGTGCCGATATGATTCGCATGGGGGATGATGTGGGTGCTCAACAATCAATGATGCTGTCTCCAAAAATGTGGCGTAAATTAGCGAAGCCAAGACTGCAGCACATGTTCAATGCTTTCAGGAAAGAAAATCCTGAAGTCTTCGTTAAGTTTCACTCCTGTGGTGACTACTCCCCCATATTGCCAGATATCTTAGAGTTAGGCAGCAATCTGTCCGGTCTCATGCAACCCACAGGTGGGTTGAAGGATAAAGCTGCTATCAAATCAAAATTCGGCGCAGATCTGGCACTCTGCGGTGGATTTGATGTGCAAAGAATCCTGCCGCGCGGGCAGGTTGAAGATGTACGCAAAGGCGTACTGGAATGTATGCAAATGTTAGGGCCTGGAAGCGGGTACATTTTCTCGCCTTCTCACTACATCATGGCTGACGTTCCAATTCAAAACATCATGGCCATGTTTGAGGCAGCAAAAGATTACGGTGTCTACGGCAAATGGCCGTTGAACTAAATTAATTCATTGACTATTTGGAGTTTAAAAATGTCCGAAATGGAAGAACCTGTATTTAAACAGCCTGAGGGTTGGGAAACGCGCGTACATCAAGGTTGGGAGTGGTCAACTCTTTGGGAGGCGGTGGAAGAGGGGGATCACAAATTTGTCGATAAGCGAGTAGCAGAAGCAATTGAAGCGGGAATCAATCCACGCGTTATTTTAGATGATGGTCTTTTCCCTGGATTCGATGTACAAGGTGAGCGGTTTTCTGCTCAAATTATTTTCATTCCAGAAATGCTGATCACTGCGCGTGCGATGAAAGCGGGGTTGAAGTTGATACGCCCCTTGCTGGCTGCCAACAAGGAAAAACCTGTTGGTACATTTGTGATGGGAACCGTTCTCGGTGACATGCACGACATTGGACAATCGATTGTGACCATCATGCTTGAAAATGCTGGTTTCAATGTGATTAACTTGGGTACTGATGTGCATCCAGATAAATTCATATCTACTGCTTTAGAAAATAAAGCAGATTTGGTGGGTTTTTCTGCGCTGTTATCGACAACTGTTTACTACCAGAAGGTGACGATTGAAGAGTTTGAAAAAGCAGGTCATCGCAACAAAGTCAGAATTTTGATTGGTGGTGCACCTACATCACAAGAATGGGCCGACAGTTGTGGTGCTGATGGCTGGGGACGCGATGCTATTGAGGCTGTGAAGCTGGCCAATCGACTGGTTAAGGAAAAGCGCGAAGCTTGGGTTTAACCATGGCCTTCAACGTTCGGTTTGTTACTCTTTCGGGAGAGCTTGGTCCTGTTAAGTCAGAGCTTGACATGACACTGCTTGATGCGGCACATCTTGCAGGCTTGAACATGGATGCGACATGCGGTGGGAGAGGTCGCTGCCGCAGTTGTCGTGTGAAGGTTTTTTCTGGTGAATTATCGCCTCCAACACTTCAAGACACATTGCAACTGGGGCACGACGAAGTTCAGGAGCGATTTCGATTAGCTTGTCAAACACGGCCGATGAGTGATTGCACTGTTGCTGCAATGCCAGTCAAGGCAGAATCTGGTTTTCAAATACTTTCTGCTGAAGCTGGTTTGGTGGCAGATGGGCGAATGAAAATTGACTCTGGTGTCAAAAAGCATGTGGTCATTGCAAGCACTCCTCAGGGGGAACACCACCAGACCGCTGATCTTGAAGAAATCTTGTCTCAATTGCCATCAAGTATTGAACGCCACGTATCTTTAGATATTTTACGAAAAGTACCAGGTGCATTGAGAAAAGAGAAAGGTCGGATGACAGTCACGACATTCAATTCAGAGATCATTGATATCGAAGTTGGTGACACCTCTCAACATTGCTATGGCATGGCGTTTGATATTGGAACCACAAGCATTGTAGGAACCTTGATGGACTTAAGCAGTGGAGAGCAATTGGGAGCGGTGGGGGGACTCAATCCCCAAGCCCAATATGGTGGAGATTTGATGTCTCGCATTGCTTATGTTCAATTTGATGAAGTAAAACTTGCTGTCTTAAGAGGGAAAATTTTAAGCGGTATGAATGATTTGATCAAAGAGGCGTGTGCAAAGGCCAATCTAGCAGCAGAAAATATTTATAAAATTGTGGTTGTTGGAAATACTTGCATGCACCATATATTTTTAGGTGTTGATGTGAGTTATGTTGGTTTGGCGCCCTATGCTCCTGTTGTGCGTGATTTGCTGATTTATTCAGCAAGTGAGTTGCCTTTGAAATCTATACCAAATGCAAAAGTTTGCTTGCTTCCAATCGTTGCAGGATTTGTCGGCGCTGACACGATGGCTTGTGTTTTGGCCACCCGCATATATGAAGGCGACAAAATTCGAGCCTTGGTTGACATTGGCACCAACGGTGAAGTTGTGATGGGTTCAAATGGTAAACTTTATGCTTGCTCTGCGCCGGCTGGTCCTGCACTGGAAGGTGCTCAAATCAGGGATGGCATGCGTGGTGCCTTGGGCGCTATCGAGCGAGTTGAAATTAACACAGATGTCGCATGTAAAGTGATTGGGGATGCGCCTGCTGTTGGAATTTGTGGCTCGGGCTTGATAGATGCCTGCGCAAAGATGCTCGATGCGGGAGTGATCGATGCGAACGGATTGTTGAGGCGTGAGTCATACTCTCATTTATCTCCCTTGCTACAAAAACGAATTTGCAAGGGTGAAGTTGGTCCACAATTTGTATTGGTATGGAAAGCCGAAGCTGGTAGAGATCAAGATATTGCCATCACGCAAGCAGACATTCGCCAATTGCAGTTGGCCAAAAGTGCAATTTATTCAGGCATTGTGATGCTACGCAATGTGATGCAAATCAATGATTCTGAAATCTCTGAGTTGATGTTGTGTGGCGGGTTTGGAAATTACATCAGCATCGAAAGTTCTGTGAAAATTAGACTCTTACCAAATTTGCCAGTTGATCGGATCACTTATAGAGGTAACGCTGCAGCCATTGGGGCGCAAATGGCTCTTTTATCAGAATCTGAGCGCTTACGCGCCTTTGATTTAGCCCAGAAAATTGAACACGTTGCATTGGCGGCCAGACCCGAATTCCAAGATATATTTGTTGAAGGTATGAACTTCACTGGAGAAACTTTTGCAGTTCAAGAACGAATGGCAAAAGCTGCTAAAGTTGACTGAGTTTCAAATATTCAATCTGAAATAGCGATGAAGATTAATCTTTTATTTGGATTTTTAGGGTCAGGTAAGACAACCTTGGCTAAGCATTTGCTTGAGCAAAGGGGTAGCACAGTTAAAACAGCCATTATCGTCAACGAATTTGGAGAAGTGGGCGTCGATGGTGATATTTTGCGTGGACAAAATATTGATGTGGTCGAACTCAATTCTGGTTGTCTGTGCTGCACCTTGCGAGGCTCTTTGATGATGGCCTTAGAAGAGTTGAGAGACAAGTCAAAAGTTGAACGTGTTATTGTTGAAGCGACAGGGATCTCGCAGCCACGTGAATTGCTCGATGAATTGGTGGAATCTTCTGTCAAAGGACTAAAAATTGGGCCAATGGTTACCGTGGTTGATTGTGCGAAATTCAATAAGTTGCAATCCATGTTGGGTGACTTTTACTTAGATCAAATTGAGTTTGCAGACATAGTGATCGCTAACAAGGTGGATTTGGCAACCCCAGACCAAATTGAGTCAGCCACGCGTCATATCCGTGAAATTAACTCAAGTGCAAAGATCTTCTTTTCGGAGCAATGCAAGGTTCCACCGGAGGTTTTGTTTGGGGAAGCCCAATCTTTGATCATTCAACAATTACAAGAAGAAATGATGTCGACCCCGAAAGTTGAAACGTCACAGGAAGATGGCCACCGAAAGGGGCATGATCACGATGGCCAAAATATCGGACCGAACTTGAGCTTCCATAATAGGCATGAGGACTCACAACCGCGCTCTCACGATCATGATCATGAGCATGAGCACGAGCACGAGCACGAGCACGAGCACGAGCACGAGCACGAGCATGACCCCCATGCAAAGGTGCCTGTGCAGTCTTTTGTGGTTACTGTGGGTCGCAATGGGAACAAAAGCCACCTTGAAAAATTCTTTCAATCTTTGCCAGACAAGGTCTGGAGAGTTAAAGGATTTATTGATTTACAAGGTGAAAAGTTCCTTATTCAGTACAGTTTGGGGCAGCTTGAAATTACGTTGGCTACTGGTGACGCTGTGGATGCTTTGGTCTTCATTGGTCAGGATATGGATCGCGCTCAAATTGAAGCGCAAGTTGTGGTTGCAACACGATGATGAGATCTTCCAGAACTGTATACTCGTCTTCAATGGCTTTAGGGCGCCGTTTGTCCCGCAGCCAGAAGCCTGATATGCCGAGCTCTTTGGCCGATGAGGCCTATGATTTGTTGGTGCATAAAATAACCCGACTTGAGGTTGTACCTGGTGCATTGTTGGTTGAAAGAGATTTGATAACAGAGTTTGGCATTGGCCGTACCCCAGTTCGTGAGGCATTGCAACGGTTGGCCATGGAGCGATTGGTGACTCATCAGCCAAACCGAGGCATGTTTGTTTCGGAAATTACAGCAACGAGCGTTCAACAAATTTATGAGTTCCGAGCGATGTTGGATGGGCAGGCAGCTTGGCTTGCAGCATCCCGCGCCACCTCTGATCAAATCAAGGAGCTTGAATTACTTCAACGTGAGTTGGTTAGGGCTGCAAAGTCTGACGCGGTTGATGACTATGTGGATGCAGATCGCCAGTTTTATAGAGTGTTGGCCGAGGCTGCTCACAATGCATGGATTGTGGATTCAATCCCACGAATTTTTAATCTGCATTTAAGACTTTGGTTTTTTATCATTCAAAGATTGGGCAGCTGGAAAGAGACAGCCAAGGCGCACGAAGAGATGACTCGTGATGTTGTGGCAGCTTTGGCTTGGCGTGATGCAAGCAAAGCTAAAATCGCGATGGAAGCATATGTCGCTGGGAGGTTGAACGACCTAAAGGGTATCTTGTGAACGTTAAGTTAAAAAATTCAGTTGTTCTCCAACACCCTCAACAGGATGGATGTGAATAAAATGACACGCATCAGCATTTATGAGCCCGCAGTTGGCTGCCTCACAGGTTCCTGTGATCCTGATCAAGAGGGTGCTCTGACTGGTCTTGAGATGGCTTTAGATGTCTTGAAATTAAAAGGCGTTGAGGTCAACCGTTACAACTTGGGACACGATCCAAAGGAGTTTGCTGACAATGGACTGGTTAAGTCTGCAATCAAAGAATCTGGCATGTTGTGTTTGCCCATGGTCCTGATTGATGGCCAAGTGTTGAGCCGAGGGCGTTATCCCTTGGAGGCTGAACTTGCAAGTAAGCTTGGCGCTGTCTGATTTTCATTTTGACCTAATTGCCAATTGATTGGTCAAAGCAAGGGGCTGACTAAAATGAAACTTGCTTTTTTTATTTGACATGCCAGTGGTGCATACCTGCCATGATCTGCATTGAACTTGACACAAATTTAAGTGCCAGTATGGTCACGGTTATGCCATTGTTACCAGACGCTCCAAACCACACATACTCTCACACACTATTCATCAAGGATTGCTCTGTGCAGACTTGGATAGGCGTATACGAGCATGAGCAAAAAACCCCCACTATTTTGGTATTTAATATTGAATTAGATGTAGACGCTAGGCAAGCAGCCAGCAGCGACCTGATAGGCGATACGGTGGACTATGCCGTCGTTGTCTCTTTTGTCCGTGAATACTTGAGACACGCTCGGCATCGACTTTTAGAAACTTTGACTCAACAAGTAGCGGATCAAATCTTCTCAACGTTCAATGTTTCTAGAGTTCGTTTAAGCGTTGCCAAAACAGGCATTCTTGAAGGTGTAGCCAGTGTGGGTGTAGAAATTGTGAGATATAGAAACGCCGGCAGTATAGCAATGGGGACAGGTCATCTTGCTTCTCTCAAAAAATAACATTGACAAAAAGGATCCGCCTTGAAATCTGACATCGAAATTGCACAAGCTGCAACACCTCACCCTATCTCCAAGATTGCAGCGGATCTGGGAATCCCGGACAGCGCATTAGAACCTTTTGGTCGGACCAAAGCCAAAATTTCTCTGAACTTTATTGACACTTTGGCCAACCGCCCGGACGGTAAATTGATTTTGGTCACTGCGATCAGTCCAACACCAGCAGGTGAGGGTAAAACGACCACCACAGTGGGCTTGGGAGACGCGCTGAACCACATCGGAAAACGTGCGGTGATTTGCTTACGCGAGCCCTCCTTGGGACCTGTTTTTGGCATGAAGGGCGGCGCGGCTGGCGGCGGCCAAGCCCAAGTCATCCCAATGGAAGACATCAACCTGCACTTCACGGGCGACTTCAATGCCATCGCACTTGCCAACAATCTGTTGGCGGCGATGATTGACAACCACATTCACCATGGCAATGAGCTTGGTTTTGATGTGCGCCGTATTACTTGGAAGCGCGTCATGGACATGAACGACCGTGCTTTGAGAGAAATTACAGCCTCATTGGGTGGCCCAGGCAACGGCTTTCCGCGCCAAGATGGCTTTGACATTGTGGTGGCCTCAGAGGTCATGGCGATATTTTGCTTGGCCACTTCCATCAATGACTTGAAGGAGCGATTAGGTAATATTGTGTGTGGCTACACAAGAGATCAAGAGCCAATTCTTGCAAGGCAATTGCAAACGCATGGCGCTATGGCAGCTTTGCTCAAAGATGCCTTAGCGCCCAATTTGGTACAAACACTTGAGCATTCTCCGGCCCTCATTCATGGCGGCCCATTTGCCAATATTGCGCACGGATGCAACTCTGTCTTGGCGACCAAGACCGCATTGAAGCTGGCTGATTATGTGGTCACTGAAGCAGGGTTTGGTGCTGACTTAGGGGCAGAGAAATTTGTCGACATCAAGTGCCGCAAGGCGGGCCTGCAACCCGCAGCAGCTGTCTTGGTCGCAACCATCCGCGCTTTGAAATTCCATGGCGGTGTAGATGTGAAGACGCTAGGTCAAGAGGACCTGCAGGCACTTGAAAAGGGCATTGCCAACATCGAGCGGCATGTCAATAACATTAGAAACCATTACGGCCTGGCCTGTGTGGTGGCCATCAATCACCGCACGGAAGACACAGACGCGGAAGTCAAGTTGTTGATGGACAAACTGGCCCAAAAGGGCGTGAAAGTTATTCTGGCACGACATTGGGCTGAGGGCGGCAAGGGTGCAGTCGACCTAGCCCATGAAGTGGTTCGCCTTTGTGAGCTGCCCAGCACCTTCAAGTTTGTCTACCAAGACAGCGAGTCGTTATGGGACAAGATGAAAGCCATTGCGACAAAGATCTATGGTGCATCAGACATCACGGCCGACGCTAAAGTACGTGTACAAATCAAGAAACTACAAGAGTCATACGGAAACTACCCGGTTTGTGTTGCAAAGACACAGTATTCCTTCTCGACGGACCCTTCTTTGCGCGGTGCGCCATCAGGCCATGTAGTGAACATTCGCGAAGTTCGATTGGCCGCAGGAGCGCAGTTCGTAGTCATGGTTTGCGGCGATATCATGACAATGCCAGGCTTGCCCAAGGTGCCATCTGCATGTGCCATTGATGTCGGTCCTGATGGCAAGATTATTGGTCTTTTTTGATCTGACATTGCCAGTCTTCACGAACCGCGTCAAAGCGGTACATGAAAGAGTAACTTTGGCGCTCAGGGTGAGCGCTCCATTAACTTGGCTTTCAAGCCATGCACAGCGTTGCGATTGCTTGCGCTATTCGTTTTCTGCCGCCAGATCACTGTGATAAAAATGGTAGCGGTCATTTTCACGAAGCGCTTGCCAAGTCTGCTCCCTTTTTTCAAAAGTACGTTGAGCACTTTGCACAGTGTTATGAAGGAGCATTGTGACAGTCATGGGACCGACCCCGCCGGGTACGGGCGTGATGTGACTGGCCTTCTCAGCCACAGCTTGAAAATCTACATCGCCAACCAAGCGGCCATCTGCTAGGCGGTTGATTCCAACGTCTATGACGACTGCTCCAGTTTTGACCATTTCAGCTTTGATCAAACCTGGCTTGCCTGCAGCGACAATTAAAATATCAGCCAATATTGTGTATTGAGCTAAGTCTCGAGTTTTTGCATGGCAAATGCTAATGGTTGCATTTTGCTGCATGAGCATCAGCGCCATAGGTTTGCCCACAATGTTGCTGGCTCCCACCACCACAACATTTTTCCCTTCTATAACGATTCCTTCGTGCGTCAGTATGCGCTGAACTCCATAAGGAGTGCATGGGGGAAATACTGTTTGTCCTACAACCAATGCCCCTACGTTGTAGAGATGGAACCCATCAACGTCCTTGCTTTGAGAAATTGATTCCAGAATCTCACGTACATTGAATTGAGGCGGCAGGGGTAATTGCACCAAAATGCCGTGAACCAGGGGGTCTTGGTTTAACTTGTGAATAAGCGCAAGCACCTTTGAGGGCTCAATATTCGATGGGAATCGCAAACATTGCGATTCAATTCCAACTTCTGAACAAGCTTTTATTTTTTTCGAAACATAGACTTGGGATGCAGGATCATCCCCGACCAAGATAACAGAAAGCCCTGGCTTCATGTCATGAGCTTTCAAAGTTGCTGCTTGAATGGCCAACTCTCCTCGTATTTTTTTGGCAATGGCATTGCCATCAATAATCTTTGCGCTCATGTTCTTTCTCTTCGGTGCTAGGCTTAGTCTCTTTGGGGTGGGCTGGCAAGTCAAGGGTTTACAAGGGATGGCTACTATGCGTCAAACGCAAGCCATCCTTCATCCGAGAGATGGCCCACAACCCTGGTAAAGCGCCCAGCCCTAACACGGACCACGCGAGGCCCCATGCGACCATACCGCGCGTTCCTGTTTCAAGGGAGGCCAAGTCAAGCGCGAATCCCAAGGCCAATGGGCTGAGCGCTCCAAGTCCAAACCCCAAAGTTGCGCGCAGTGCATAAGCAATACTCAAATCTTCGGCTGGCACCAATTCGCTCAAGGCTGAGGAATAAACTGAGGAGTCACCCAAGGCAGCCATGTTGTATAAAATTGCCGCCAAGGTTAAGAGCCAAAGAGGCATTGTGAAGAGCCACCCAAATAAAAATGAAAATCCAATGCTGGTTCCTGTCATGAGCAGCATCACTCTACGGCGTCCAAATGTATCGGACATGTGCCCACCGGCTATGCTGCCAATAGCATTTGTTAAGAAAGTTAAACCAGCCAATGCTGAGCCAATACCTGCTGCGGTGGCAATGCTGTTTTGATTGGCAGCGGCCGCTGCAAAATAGGCTGGTAACCAAGCCCAAAGCGCCAGAAGCTCCCAGCTGTGAAAGGTATATGCCCAGATTGCAAGCATGGCCGGCTTGTTCCTCATAACGGACTTCAAAGCTTCCAACCGCCTGTTAGTTGGATGAGTTCTTACAATATTTTCTGAATCTGAAAGAACTTTTACGGCAATAGCAAGTCCCACCATTGGACCTAGGGCTGCGAGCCAAAACGATGCACGCCAGCCTGCAGCAGACATGAGCGCACCCCCAGTGAACAAAAACAAGGCATAACCAATAGAAGATGCGGCAAGAAACCAACCCATTGCGGTGCCTCTGTCTTTGGGTTTAAATCGCTCAGAGATTAGAGTCAACCCAGTGGTGTATGAACCACCGGAGCAAAGCCCCGTTAAAGAATAAAGAGCCAGTGCTGAAGAAAAGTTATTCGCAAAAAATGCAAAGAACCCAGCACTCAAGCAAGCGGCCCAACTCATTCGTAAAAATGTTTTCTTGGCGCCCCATTGATTGCTCAACAAACCCGCGGAAACCAATGAGGCCATATAGCCTAGGTGCCACCCTGCGTTGATCATGCCTACTTGACTAGCCGTCAGATTCCAGTCCACCAACAGAAGTGGAGCAGCACTTGAAAAAGCCATGAAGATGAAGCCAAAGAAAAGGCGACTTGAACACAGCATCACTAGCCAACGTGTGTCAGACATGGGTAGCGTGTGCAATGTTAGTTTTAGGCATCTTGAGCAGGTTGCTCGTCAGAAAAATAGCTCTTAAAGTTGGGCGGTAATTCTTCAATGATCTTTAAACGGCGGTCTAAGAGTGCTTTTCCAAATTGCAAACAAAGTACGGCAAATTCTTGCGCTTGCGAAGTCGTTTGAAACGCATACACCCCGTCGATGGTGCCTGAAATTGAAAAATTAGTAGCCAACTGCGTGCCAATCTCAAGTGGAGTTCCAGATCTGATAGGCGTGTCATTAGACGAGATCGGTTCAATTGCACAGACGAAATTACCTTTGATGACCACTTGATACATGTTCTGAGAGGTTGGCATGCTCGTTCAAAGGATTAGTGCTTATAAAGATGAAGGAAGCTTGTTTCCATGTGCGCGACAGTTGCCAAAGCAAAAGGGCGGGTTGCTTGAAGCTTTGCAACCGCACATGTAAAAAATTTCTGTGATAGGTGCAGTGAATTTAATAGGAACAAATTTACTGCCAGCATGGGAGTCATCGCACCACGGTTGTGAATTGCTTAGGCCACAACGGCACCAACGATAGGTTTGCCCTTCTAACACTGACACCGGATAGGGTCCGTTTTGTGGCTTGGTCAAAGCTTGACTCATACGCAGACAGTGGTTTTAGGCAGTTGAACTACACGTTCTAAATTAGGGAAGGGGTCAACGGCATTGGGCAAGTTCATGGCGGAAACAAAATAGTCTTGAAATTTTGGTGCTATAGCGGTCTCAACCTTTTCGACACGCCTGACGACTGATTGAATTTCTTTTCGCGTAGCGGCACTCAGCAAAGCTATTCGTGCACCCGTGCCAGCAGCATTGCCAACTGATTTCACTCTTGACAATTCACAATCAGGAATCATTCCAAGAATCATGGCGTATTTCACATCGATGTAGCTGCCAAAAGCGCCTGCAAGCAAGACTTTGTCGACATGATCAACGCCCATTTCATCCATTAACAATTTTGCACCTGAATAGCATGCTGCCTTGGCTAATTGAATAGCACGAATGTCACTCGGAATGACTTTGATCACACGATCTGCAGTTCGGTACAAAACGTACTCGACGTTACGGCCTTTGGGTAAAAGGTGCGGGTGGTTATGGATGACGTGGCCCTTGGCCAACATTCGTCCTGTCTCGTCAATAACGCCCGATAAGAACAACTCAGCGACCACTTCAATGATGCCAGAACCGCAAATGCCTGTGACGCCAATGCTTGCAACTTCAGTTGCAAAATTTGGGTCGTCTGACCATAGTTCGCACCCGATGACCTTGATGCGCGGTACAAGTGTCTGCGGGTCAATGCGCACGCGCTCAATGGCACCTGGCGCAGCGCGTTGGCCAGAGCTGATTTGAGCACCCTCAAAAGCCGGACCGGTTGGACTGGAGCAAGCAATGAGTCTGTTCTTGCTACCCAAAACCAGTTCGGCATTGGTGCCTACGTCAATCACCAAGGTCATTTCGTCTGACGTATGGGGCCCTTGCGAAAGTATCACGCCTGCAGTGTCTCCTCCGACATGGCCGGCAATGCAGGGGAGCAAGTAAACACTGGCGCCAGGATTGAGTTGAAGGTCGAGGTCCCTTGCCAAGACGGAAACACCGCTGTCAACGACCAAGGGAAAAGGCTCCATTCCAAGTTGAGTGGGGTCTATGCCCAACACTAAATGGTGCATGGTGGGGTTGCCTACCAGCGTCATTTCAACGATATCAGAGCTAGAAATGAGGGCTTCTTGGCAGACTTGCGCGACCAAGTCTGCCAAGGCCTTGCGAACAGAGTTTGTTAAGACTGGAGCTTGACCTTCGTTTTGCTGTAAGTAAGAGATTCGACTCATAAGATCTTCCCCAAATCGAATCTGCGGATTCATCATGCCGCCGCTGGCGACCACTTCTCCAGAGCCTAACTTGCATAAATGACCTGCAACAGTGGTCGTGCCAACGTCGACGGCCAAGCCATAGACATCTTCTTTAAAACCTGGCCAGACAGCAATCAATGTTTTTTTCAATCGAACTGCGACTGTGATCTTCCAATCACCTGCGTAGGTTTCTCCTGCCCGTAAGGCGGCAGACAAGGTCTGAAGAAATCGGAAGTCGGCATCTAAATTAGGCAGGCCCCATTCAGCGGTCAAGCGTTCGATTACACGTGATAAATCACAAGTCTGGTCGGACATGCTGGGTTTTGGCAATTCCAGGTAAAAGAGTTGCACAACAGGATCAATTTGCAAGTCGCGAATTTCATCCGCACCTTTTCGAACCATTTGACGGTGGATCTGGCTGTCTGGCGGTACGTCAACGACAACATCTCCCAAAATAATTGCTTGACAGCTCAGCCTGCGGTCAGCATTCATTCCTTTGATTTGCGAATACTTCTTTTCCGTTTCGCCATAAGCTGAAAGGTGAGTTAGTTTCGATGCAATGCCATGTTTGGAGAACTCTCCTTCGCACAGGGTGACTTGACAGCGGCCGCAAACAGCACGCCCACCACAGACAGAGTCTATGTCAACTCCTAAATTACGGGCGGCTGACAGCACACTGCTGCCAACTGGGAATTCACCTCGATGTCCTGATGGCAAGAAAACGATTTTGGCCATTTCAGCACTGGAAGGTTTAGGCAATGCTTGGCTTGAATCTGACGATGTATTTCCTGGTGGGTTCACAAGTTTTATCCTAAAAATTCCTCTGACAGATCAGACAGTGCGTAAGTTAGTGAAAAATACAAGGTTGATCGATGACATGAAGATGTCTACAGCGCAGACAGACCAAGACATCCTCAGTCTCTGTGACCTGAATAGCCTTATTTTCTACATTTTCGTCACGCACCTCTTGCATTAAAAAATCGCGCCAGGCTTGGATCCGTTTTGAGCCGCGCATGTCCTCTGCGTAGACCATGTATGCGTCGAAACTAGGGCCGTCATCATGTGTTAAAACCTCTTCTAAATCGGAGGCGTCTTCAACGATGTAGCGAGGCAGTGCAGCGATTCCAAGACCACTCTTGACAGCACGGTACATGCCGTAGACGTTGTTGACGCGAAGGGCTGGTCGGCGCTCGTCTTGGTCGTCACGCCCTCTTTTCAGGACCCAATCAAAGTTTTCAATAGGCGATTCGTGTCCGCCACCGTAAACTATCAATTCATGATGGTCGAGATCGGCATAGTTGGCTGGTGTGCCCCGCTCGGCTAAATATGATTTGCTGGCATAAAGGTGGTAGCGCAGGCTCATCAGGCGTTGCTGGATCAATTCCCCGCGAGTTTGATTTTTGAATCGAATAGCCACATCCGCTTGCCGCGCTAAAAGGTCCAGCTCAGGAGAGTCAACTAGCAATACAGAAATTCGTATGTCTGGATAGAGCTGATGAAATTTGGCGATTCGCGGGGCCAGCCAAGCAGACCCAAAAGTGACTGTGGTTGTAATTCTGAGAGGCCCCTCGGCCAGCTTGCGCTCGTCTGTTATTCTATTAAGTACCTTGGAGAGCTGGCTCTCCATGGATCGAATTGCTTCAAAAAAGATCTCTCCATTTTCCGTGAGCCTCAACCCTCGCGCATGGCGGTAAAACAATTGCAGATTGAGGGTTGCCTCTAATGAACAGACTTGTCTGCTCACAGCGGACTGACTTAATTCAAGTTTATGACCTGCATTGGTGAAACTCCCAGCCTTGACAACCGCGATGAAAATTCGGAGTCGGTCCCAGTCAATAAAATCGATTGGCAAGCTCATTTTTAGTCCAGTTTAGTTGTTTTCTAAAACATTGGCACAAGATACTTGTGTTTTTACAAGCAGCCCGATTTTGTAGAAACGTACTTGAATTGCTGTCCCTGATTCGGTAGGATAACAAAATGTCGTTGCTTAGAATAGTCGGATTTCACCCTATCTAACGCTTTGGCAATGCTTTATAGATGTGGCTCGAAGGCATGGCAGCTATGCGTTTCATGCAATTGTGAGGTCGTTGCCAGAAGACCAAAATGGGTGCGAGTTAGATTGCGTCTATCCGCTTAATGAGGACTGAAGTTGAGGCAGCGAGGGTGTTTTAGACTTGGTCATTATCAGTCTTGATTGAATTTTTGGCCACCGACACTGCCCTGGGGATAAACTGAAACATTGAAAACCCCATGAAGAATAAATTCGGCAATAACCCTTTGATCCTAGGCGGAGCACTTGTCAAGTTCGGTGCATATCGCAATGGATCGCATTGGCGGGATCGTGTACGCCAAGTTGCAGGGCAGGCTTTGCTTCAAGCTCAGCTTGAGCGCAATGACATTGATGCATTGGTTGTCGCATCTGAAAGCGATATTCTTTCTTTGCAAGTCAATCCGGCAGCTGTTGTTGCAAGTGATTTGGGCTTGAACCAATGCGCTGCTATGCGTGTAGAGGGGGGCGGCGCAAGTGGAGCCATGGCGTTGCGGTCTGGTGTGATGCACATCCTATCGGGTATGGCAAAGCGCGTTCTTGTCTTAGGCTTTGATGATGCGGCAAGCCGACTTTCTAGCGCTGACACGCGTTTTCTTTACGCTCTGTCATTTGATACCGACATTGAAGGGTTCGCAGGGGTTTCTGCAGCCTCTTTGTATGCCTTGTCCATCAACTGTCATATGAGAATGTACGGAACAACGCAGATGCAGATGGCAGCCGTTGCTGTGAAAAATCGCGCCAACGCAATGTTCAACCCAGACGCACACAAACCGATGCGTATCACGATTGAAGATGTGATCCGATCTCCCAATGTCAGTTCCCCCTACAACCTGCTCGATTGCAGTCTTCTCAGTGATGGGGCAGCAGCCATCGTCTTGAGCGCCCCTCATGCAGCACCCAGAACCGAGCTTGAAAGGGTTCAGATCAGCGGCAGTGGTTGCGCGGTAGATGGCGTGCACCTTGGGGACCGCACCGAGCCGCATCGCTTTGTTGCCAAAACGAATGCGGCCAAGCGAGCCTATGAAATGGCAGGGATCTGTGATGCTGCCAAAGAGATAGACGTGGCAGAAGTGTATGACGCATTTTCAGGTGCGGAGATTCAGGGAGTTGAGGCCCTGGGACTGGCCGCTGAAGGGCAGGGGGGCCCAGCCACAATTGCCGGTGAATTTGATCTTGCTGGGCGGATACCAATCAATTTATCTGGCGGCTTGATGGGGCAGGGAGGCTCACCTGGAAGTGTAGGCATTGCACAAGCGATTACGGTCTCTCGACTTCTAACGAAGACTTATCATCAAGGTATTCAACCGACTCAGGCACTTCATCGCGGAGTGATAGATGCGCATGGTGGTGTTGCCACATTGTGTGTGGTTCATGTTCTTGAGAAGGTCTGAGTATGGTTTTCAAAGATATGGGGAAATCAGTAGAGCTACAACTCAATTTGAAATATACCCACCCGTTGGGCCAATGGGAGCCCTACTTTAGAGGCCTCAAAGCAGGCAGAGCCATTGCTTCGAAGTGCACGATATGTGGCCGTACTTGGTTCGCACCACGTTTGGATTGTCCAGAACATGGTGCGACTGTGACTTGGGTGCAATTGTCAGGTGCGGCGCAAGTTGTTAGTGTCACAGTGACTCAAGGTCGATTGCCTTTTTGCGTTGAATCTGTTCCAACAGCCTTCGCTTTAGTGGCTTTGCATGGGGCTGAAAATTTAGCGTTTGCAAGGCTGGCAAATGTTCCAAAGTTGGATTTGACTGATCAAACAGTTTGGATTTCGCGGGATTCAGGTCAATGGGTGCACCCATCACAGGCCGCTTGTTACGTATTGTTTGAGAAAGACAGACTTCAGGAGCCGTGGCCTTGACTTACCATATCGATCCAGCGCGATTGCCATCACTTAATTTGCATGCTTTGCCCTCGGGGCATTACAAAATTTCAATACCTTCGCATTGCAATATTGCAGCAGACACCATAGGCAGAATGGCTAAAAGTCAGCGGCGGCACCATCCTGCCATCCGATTTGAACGAGCCGACAAGACAATTCAGACATTGAGTTTTTTAGAAGTTGATGACCTCTCATCGAGTCTGGCAGTTAGCTTGGCCAAACTAGGCGTTGTCAAGGGTTCGCGAGTTGCTGTGCATACGGGAATGCGCCCTGAAACTGGCATCTCTCATATGGCTATTTACAAGCTTGGAGCCATTGCTGTGACCTTATCGCAGTTGTATGGCCCAGATACACTCCTGCACATATTGAATCACTCACAAGCTGAGGTGATCATTACCCAGGACAAGGCTTGGGAGCCGCTCCGAACTTTATCTTTGACGCATTTGAAGCACTGTGTGGTAGTTGGCCATACAAGCCCTGGGGACATCTCCTTTGATGAGGCCCTAGCCTGTGATGGATCAGGACTCATACCGATTGATACCCACGCAGACGACCCAGCCTTGTTGATGTACACCTCTGGTTCGACAGGTTTGCCTAAGGGAATTTTGCATGCTCATCGAATTTTGCAGGCCTATATTCCCAGTTTGAGCTTGACATACAACCTTGACACGCAAGGCGAAGACTTGGTTTTTTGGTCACCTGCAGATTGGGCATGGGTGGGTGGCTTACTCGATTTGCTGTTGATCGCATGGGCCTTCGGTCACACCGTTGTGACAAGTGAGGCGCGTTTTGATTCATCTTGGGCATTTGCATTTATGGAGAGGTTTGAGGTCACGCATTCATTCCTCACTCCAACCGCCTTAAAACGCATGGCGGAGATTCATCAACCGCGGCAAACTTGGCCGAGTTTGAAAATTCGTGTGGTCTGTACCGGAGGGGAAGCACTGCCAAGCCAAGTACTGAAATGGTGCCAAGATGATTTGAAAATAATTTGTAATGAGTTTTATGGATTGACCGAAGTCAATCACTTGGTAGGATGTTGCCAAGCTTTATTTCCGTCATTGCATGGCTCGATGGGCAAAGCCTATCCAGGCCACAATACGATTGTTGTTGATGAGGACGGCAACCCTGTTGCTGTAGGTCAAATTGGTGAAATTGTTACTAGTCTAGATGATCCAACTCAATTTTTAGGATATTGGCGGGACGAACAACGCACGGCTGATTTGCGCCTTGCAGGAAGATGGCTGCGAACAAATGATTTGGCCAGGCAAGATGCCAATGGTTATTTTTGGTACCACGGTAGGTCTGATGATTTGATTAAGAGTGCAGGGTATCGAATTGGTCCTGCAGAAGTTGAGGATTGCTTGCTCACACACCCTGCGGTTGCAGAAGTTGCTGTGGTCGCCAGTCCTGATCGTGACCGAGGTCATATTGTTAAGGCATTCATCCGATTGCGAGCAAACTTTACCAAGTCAAATGACTTGTCTCAAGATTTGCAAGAACTTGTCAAAACACGTCTTGCAAGCTATAAGTTTCCGCGTGAAATTGAATATGTGCAAAGTTTCGAGTTGACTTCCAGTGGCAAAATAAACCGAAAGGTATTGCGCGTACAAGAAGAGCTGCTCAAGGGACGGGTTTGAGTGGACGTGCCTTGTCCAAGATTTCACAAGGTGCGCCTGCGGCTTTCCATCCGCTAAAACCACCAGCAATGTGACACACTTGATCAACTCCCATTTGTTGTAATGTGAGTGCCGCCAAAGCAGAGCGCCAACCTGCTGCACAGAACAAAACATATCTAACACCAGGGCGTGTCAGAGCAGGTTTTCCGGTGTCTGCGGTGCTGTCAAACCAAAATTCTAAAAGGCCTCTGGGTGCATGAAAAGCGCCTGGAATAATACCGTCCCTTTGAAGTTCGCCCAACTCTCGAAGATCGACAAACTGCACATTGTCTTGACCCCATAAATTTTGAGCTGCTTTCACGTCTACCGTTGAAACACGAGTCATTGCGTCTTCAACAAGTGTTTTCGAACTTTTCATAGCTGTTAGATTTGTTGTTTTTTCACGTGTTTCGATTGCGCAAGTCTTTGCGGCTGATTTTGCCCGTGCTAGTCAGAGGGAATGCATCAACGAATTCAATCAGTCTTGGGTACTTGTAAAGAGCCAAGTGAGTTTTGACATGGGCGCGCAATTCATTGGCCAATGTGTCAGATGGTGAATGCCCTGATCCAAGCCGAATATACGCTTTGACAACTTGACCGCGTTCGGAGTCGGGCACACCCACCACTGCTGCCTCCTCAACTGCTGGGTGAGACACCAGGGAGTCTTCAACTTCAGCAGGGCCGATTCGATAACCGGCACTCTTTATCAAATCATCACGCCGACCTTCGTACCAAAAATAGCCTTGAGAATCAATCTTGGCATAGTCCCCTGTAAGCACCAGGTCACCCAAGAACATGGCCTGCGTGCGCTCTGCTTGCCCCCAATATGCAATGAATAAAGTAGGATCATCACGGCGCGCTGCAATTTGGCCAACAGTGTTCATTGGACAAACTTTTCCATCTTCATCCAATATACAAAGGTGGTGGCCTGGGTAGGCCTTGCCCATCGAACCAGGTTGAACTGGGAAAAGTCTTTGACAATTTCCAATTAAATGGTTGACCTCAGTCAACCCATAAAATTCATTGACAGGGATACCCAATTGACTTTGAGACCAATCTAAAACGGCACTCGGGCAAGGCTCACCGCCTGTGCCAATGGCTCTGATTTTAAGTTCAGGCCAAGTCAGCCTGGGCGATTCGATTCTAGCCATGCGCTTGAGGGCGGTAGGCGTGAGGAAAGTGTGCGTCACCCCGTGCGCGCTGACAAAGTCGAAGATCCACTCTGGTGTGACCTTGCCTTGGCCAGCTACAACTGTTTGCCCAAAGTACCAGCCAGTCATCTGAACATTCACGATGCCCGCAATCCATGACCAATCAGATGGAGTCCACAGGATCTGTCCCGGCTCCCTCATCTGCAATTCATAAAACAAAGAAACAGAAGCCAGATACCCTAAGACCAACCGATGTGCATGCAGGATGCCTTTAGGTAAACCAGTGGAGCCCGAGGTATACAAAAGCAAGGCTGGATCGCTTGATCGTGTTAATTCTGCTGCGCTGACGGGTGTCTCCAACGCGTATTTTTCAAACGCAATTTCGTTCTCACCGGCGCCCCCTGAAACCAGAACCTTTTTTAAACTGGGCAACGCATCGCGAAGTCCCGGCAGTGCGTCCCAAGCCTGCCGTGTTGTGACGACGATGGGAGCTTTGCTGTCGTTCATAGCGTGAAGCAATGTTTCTCGTCCATACAAAAGTGAAAGAGGGGCCACAATGGCACCTATCAAATAAGCTGCTAAATGTGTCAAAGCTGCTGTTCGACCTTGCGGGGTATAACAAATGACAACATCACCTCGACAAACGCCGTGAAGTTTCAAAAACTTGGCGCAACGTCTTGCCTCAAGGTCGAGTTCGCGGTAAGTGAAGGTTTGTTGCGGCCCTTCCTCGCAGCTTGAACAGACTAGTGCAATGCGATCAGCAAAAATACCACGCGCATGCCGTCCAACTGTGGCGTCAGCCATGTTGAACCATTCAGGGACTTCTAGTTGAAATCCAGCAGCTAAAGTCTCGTAGGGGGCAGATGAACCAAGCCAGAGATTGGCGTCGGTCACGCGGGGCTCTTCAAGATCGTTGGGGAACAATGGGGGTGGCGCAGCTGGCTGGTTCATTGTTCTAGTGGCGTCTGGTTATGCAGTAGCGAAAGCTCTTTTTAAAGTGAAGCAAAGCAAAATTTGGAGGAATGCCATAGAGATTAAGCTGCAAGAAGTTTGATCGCTTTGAACCCGCCGAAACTGTCTGCCACGATTTCAAACTCAACCTTCATTCCGGCAATTAAGTTGCCATTTTCAATGTCGCTCACTGCAGACTTGTGGACATAAATCTCTTGACCGCTTCGACTGTCACGAATGTAGCCTCCAAAGGGTGTAGTCTGGGCATGGAATCGGGTAACGACACCTTGCGTTGGTCCGGGAAAAATGCCACGTGCTGCAGCTTTATCCATTGGGGGCTTGTTTGTCAGTACCTCTAGGTGAGCCTCAGCCTGAAAACTGTCCCAAATTTGACGCCCTATGTCGTTTGCAGGACGGTCACTGGTATCAATTGTCATAGCGGGTGCAATTGTTGCGCCGGTGTTGCCATAGAGTTGGCTGCGAAGTGCTTGATCATCTCGATCGCGTTCAGCGAAGCTTGCCCCTAATTGTCGAGTCCGTCCACCACCTTCTTCTTTGCGAACATGCCAACGCTGTTGCCGCGATTTGTCATCGGCATGAAGATGAATAAGGAAGACATTGGGAGCGTCTTTGAGAACTGCATCCATGAATGCACTTTCGAAAATCATGAGCTTTTCGTCCCATGTGGCCATCAGCCGTGTTTCATCGTCAAGTGCACGGTGAAATTCGACGGGTAGCTCAGCGGTTGTGGTCTTGCCCAGGTATTTGGCCTGTGTGGTGGCTTTTTCGCCGCGATTGCTGAGTTTGAACCCTGTCATGAGCGAGAGCTCTTGAGCAACTTCGGTCTTCAGCGAACAAGTTAAACCAAAAATGGCAATGATGTTGTCCATGGGGTAATACTCCAAGTGATGATTGACAATTCAGGGAGGAGAGGATCTTGACGCAGTGTTTGATTTTGAATCAGAGGAGGGTGGTAAAGCAGTACCCATCAAGCCTTTCAGGACGCCTAATTTTTTTGCGGCAAGTAGTTTTTTTTGTGAAGTCATTAAGCGGCCAAGCGGCACAGCGCAGGTGTGAATCAGGCGCGTTGCAGGCAAATAAGCAATCAGCGCGCAAGAGGCTACAACATGCAAAATCCACAATGGTTTATAGGTGTTCGGGGTTGTGAAACCTATTGCGGTCATCGCGCTTGCAAATAGTTGTCCGAAGATGGAAAAGGCGTGTTCGGACAATGCTGGTGCTTGAGCCATTCTGTGTCCTTCAACCATAAACCCAGTAACGACAACCACCAGTAAAAATACAACCATTGGCGTGTCTGAGAATTTTCTTTCAGGTTTGTTTTGGACAGTTAAGCGCCAATACAGTGCAAGCAAGCAGCCGAGTAGCATCATTGCACCTGTCACGTCATAGACCAAATCAAATGCAAGCCGTACGGGGTGGCCTGGCGTTCGCCAGATATCTGCCCACCCAAATGAAGGACCCGCTTCGCGCAAAAATACGGCCACAAGTTCAAGCATAAACATGACTGTGAATCCCCAGAAAATCAGTGTATGGCGAAGCCATCTGAGTTTGCTAATTTGCCATAGGCTTTTGTGCACGATAACTTCTTCCACCAAAGTTTTGCGCATGGCTAAAGGGTCTGCATCGTCCCGATTAAAGAACCTTTTGTATCGATCCCACGAAACTGCATTGGCTTTGAGTAGTTTCCTGTAAATGCCTAACTCTACGCAGACCAACGCAAAAAGAATCAGTGGGCCAAAAATAACCCAATGCCATTCCATTTTTCCTATGAATGTTTCATGGGAGTAGTGACCTGCGAGGGCGCACACCGCAAATACATAGGCAACCACACCTATGCGGGCAAATCGAACTCCCCAAGAAACCAGCGTTGTTGTTTTACCCTGCCGTGACAAAGTTAAAATAGCCATCAGAATGAGTGCACAGCCAAGGCTGGCTGCTGCCAAACAAAATAGGGCATAACCCCAACCTGCTGAGATTTGGCCTGCAAGTCCGGCTACAAGCAGGGCAGTGCCTACAAATGCTGCTACTTTGAAGCTCACAGGTTGTTTGCCTGCAGTCTTCTGAGGTGAAGCAGAAGTTGAAAGCATCTAAGTTAGACCCAGAGAACTGGAGTTGCAGCCATTTTAGGTGGTAACCGATTTGGCCTTTTGCGCTTCGCGCAAAGTATCAATGGCCAGCATGAGGGTGTGCAGTTCGGGGTCTCCACCTTTAATCTTTGCGTGGGCAAACACGCAGGCACGTGCTTTGTCAACCGCAACCAGAGCGTCTGATGCGTATGCGTCAGCACCAATTTTGTCACACCAAGCTTGACTGATTGGCGCGCCACCTACAAATACGCGCACATCTTCACGCAGCCCTTCTGCCTTGATGACCTTCAAAGTTTCCCATTGCATATTCATGGTGGTCGTAAGCAACGCAGAGAAACCTACGATCTTAGGTTTGTGCTTGCGAATTGCAGCGATGAAGTCTTCTGGAGGCACGGAAACGCCTAAGTCAACCACTGTGAATCCTGCAGCTTCAAACATCATGCCAACAATTTTCTTACCAATGTCATGCAAGTCCCCTTGAACCGTACCGATGACCACGGTGCCAATGTCTTCGCCTTTTTCAGCAACGATCAAAGGCTTGAGCGTACCCAGTGCAGCTTGCATGCATTTGGCAGACATCATCACTTCTGGCAAAAAATATTCGTCCATCTTAAATCGACGACCTACTTCGGCGATGCCCATCGCCATGGGACCTGCAATCAAAGTTCGCGGTGCAACCCCTTTGCTTAACGCGATTTGAATCAGATTATTTGTTGTGCCATGCTCCCCGTCGACAATATTCCACTCCAGCACATGGAACAATTCTTTCAACTCTGCTGGTGCGTCAGACCAACGGTCAGTCGTTCTTGAATCTTCAATATCATATTGCAGGTCTTCGATGTCATTTTCTTTGTCGGTATCAATGATGATTGGCATTTGCCTTTTCCTTCGGAGTCGTATATCAATTGAGTCTGTTCGAATTCTTGAAAATCTTACTCAGCAACGGTGTCTTCGTTCCGACGGCGACGGGCTTTTTTCTCAGACCAAGGTTCGTAATCTGCGCCGGTATCAGCACCCGGTGGAGGTGTATCTGGCAATGGGTAAACACCATATTCATGGGCCTCATCAATCATGGCGAGCACATTTTCAGTTGGCACGTCATGCTCGAGCCGATGGGAGCTACTGAGAAGAAAACCGCCGCCTCGACCCATTTCCCAAATCCTCGCGCGAACTTCTGCACGAACTTGCTCCATCGATCCCCATGGAAGGGTTTCTTGGACGTCTATGCCCCCAAAGAAAAACATTTCTTTTCCCAGCAGGCGTTTGCGGGAAGCCGGGTTCGAGTGACGGGCTACTTTAGGTGGCAAACTGTCATGTCCATCAACGCCGCAGTCCATGAGACCCCTCATGAAGGGCTCTGCCAATGCACCACATGTGTGAAATTGAATTTTACCGTTCGGGTTTTTCTTAAGGTAGTAGTCTCTGATCGTCTGAATTGACCGTAAATAATGTGGTTTGAGTTGTTCATTGAACATGGCCAAAGACTGGAAACTGGTTTTTTCACTGGCCAAGTCTTCAGGGCTCATGCGCATCCAGTCCATGTATTCCCCACACTGATCAATCATGGCCTTGTTGGTTTCAATTTCCAAGTCAACAAGCTTGGTCAATAGGGCGTCTAGGAATTTGGGTGACTCGATAAAGTCAGAGAAAATTTTTGCGTATCCAACCATGTATTTAGCTTGCTCATAAAGCCCGCCGCGGCCAGCTTGCCCCATCAGTGCGAAGGGCGTGTTTTCTCGAATGTACTTGCAGTACTCACGCAAGCTCATGCCGGGAACCGGTGAGTCATTCCACATGGCTGGGTCCCTAGGATCGGGCCACGGATAGGCTTCCAACATTCTCAAGCCCTCTTCAAGCGGAGCGCTGGTGGCATGGAAGAGTGGGTAACCGATCATTTCGTAATAACCACCACGTTCGTGTGGAGTCCACTTGCGAACCACGCCCCATTCGTCGACGTTGATTTCTGCATTTGGAGGGGAGATGCCCATATCAAAAGGAACTTCCTCAAATCGGATAGGTCGAAACCCAGGTGATCCGCCCATCGGACCCATGGAGATTCTCAGGAAATCTAGGTCAAGTTTGTAAGCCAAATCAATTTCAAAACTGACGTCCGTTGTCCAGGTGGTTGAGCCTGTCCGGTAATCGCGTGTGTCGGCCTTGTAGTCAAGTCCCACGGCTTTTCGAAGGTTCTGATAGCCCTCAATGGTTCCCCACAGTCCGATTGGGACACGGTCTGGTTCGCGCAATTGTATTGCATCCAGCACGCGCTGACGTTGAGGGGCGATGGCCTTGCCTTTGATTATAGTCATGGTTACCTCGTGAGCGGGACAGAACCCAGATAGTTGCTTGACATTAACTCGAAAGCAACACCTTTTCGAAAAGCTTTGCATTCGATTTCACTTGAATGCACCTTAACCTTAAATTCAATAAATTAGACAACTGATGCCTGCAATCCATCCATGCGTCAGGCGCATAGCATCAACTCTAGAAAGTATTATTTGGAAAATGAAAAAAGCCCACTTTTTTAAGTGGGCTTTTTATTTATTTTTGCCAAGGAACTGGGAACTCTTTAAAACTTCCTCCGCTGTACACCACGTACGACATTTCACGAACAATGAAGTGTTGTGGGGCATTGCCTTTGCTGATGGTGACAGTTGGTACAACACTCTCTTTCCAGTCCTTGATGGTCTCAAGCGTGTCAACAAAGCGATCACGAGTGATGTTGTCTCTGCCCATTCTTTTCAGAGCTTCGGTAGCCACTTGAGCCCCAGCAAAGCCCCACAAGTGAAGTGCATCAGGATCTTCTTGTGGATAGTATTTCTTCAAAACTTGAAGAGCTTGTTGCATGGGTCGTGCTGTGGAAGTAAAGTCGCGGAATATGGTGGTGAAATAGACGCCTTCTACAGCCTCTTGACCAGCCAGTTCAGGCACCTTGGGACTCTTTCCGAAGAACACATTGACCACGGGGGTCTTCCAGTTGAGTTTGCGCCGCTCAGTGTAAAACTTAGCGGCAGGTTCGGGTGCACAAGAACAAATCACAGCATCTGGATTGGCATTTTTCATGGCCAAAACTTGCGATTGGACATCGACATCTTTAGGTTCATAACCTTGCTCCGCCACTAGTTCAATGCCATGACGGGCAAGCACAGATTTGATACCTTCAAGGTGTGTTTTACCAGAGGGGTCATTTTGATAAAGCAAAGCAATTTTCTTTGCTTTTAAAACTTCTTTGGCAAAGCGGACAATATCTCGTCCTTCATCCATATAACTTGGGTAAAGTGGGAAAACCCATTTGCTTTGAATTTCCAAGGGTTTTGCTGCACCTGTGCCTGCTCCAACAATGGGTATTTTCTGTTCAACAATATAGTCAATAACGGCCATGGTTGGGGCAGTTCCCAATGGGGCCACAAGTGCGAAGCATCCGTCACGCTCAACAAAGCGTTTGACGATGCCCACTGTCCTTGCCGGTTCGTATTTGTCATCGACCATGTTGAACTTCACCATGCGACCATTGATACCGCCAGTTTCGTTGACATGGTTAAACCAGGCATCTGCGCCTCTACCCATTCGAAAATAACTTGAAGTGCTGCCGGTCATGGGTTGGTAAGAACATAACAAAATCTCTTTGTCTGAAATACCCGGACCATTTTGCGCATACGCGTTCAGACAAGTTACTGCGGACAAGACAATTGCGCCGATCAAGGCGCCGTGTCGAATTATTCGACGGTTCATATGAGTCTCCTTCAAGTTTGGGTACGTTCACCAAAAGGCAAACAAAACCCCGTACACATCGCGCTGTTAACACGGAAATAGCTTAGCAGTTTGCGCATCCTACTAAGCGAAATCAACCCCTACGCACCCATGTAGGAATCAATGACCTCCTTGCTTTGTCGCAGTTCTTCAGAGGCTGCTTGAACAGCTATTTTTCCAACCTGCATGACAAATCCAAAACTGGTATTCTTTAAAGCAACTTGTGCATTTTGCTCAACGATTAGCATGGTCATTCCCATCTCTTGGTTGACTTTGCGCAAGGCTGCGAAAATATCGATCACTAAATTTGGCGCAATTCCCAGTGAAGGCTCATCAAGTAAAAGCAATGACGGCCTAGCCATAAGGCCGCGTCCAATTGCCAACATTTGTTGCTCTCCACCTGATAAAGATCCTCCTAATTGCTTAGATCTTTCGCGCAACCGAGGAAACATTTCGAGTACAAATTCAAGATCTTGCTTGATGCTTGCGCGGTCAGTCCGCGTGTAAGCACCCATTTGTAAGTTTTCAGACACCATCAAGTCTTTGAAAATTTTTCTTCCCTCTGGAACATGTGCGATGCCAAGTCGCACAATCTGATTAGGCGAAAGTCCAAGTAATGACTTCCCTTGAAAGAGGAGATCGCCAGCGTTAGGTTTAAGCATTCCAGAGATAACCTTTAGCGTGGTGGACTTGCCGCCACCATTGGCACCAAGCAATGCCACCATGGAGCCTTGTTCTACACTGAGAGAAATGCCTTGCAGAGCGCGGACTGAGCCGTAACATGCCTCAATAGATTGAAGTTTCAGTTGACTCACGGCTCTACCTCCTGCCCTAAATAGGCTTTGATAACTTCAGGGTTGGTTCGAATTTGTGCAGGGGTTCCTTCTGCTAAATTAGAGCCGAAATTCAATACAAAGATGTAGTCGCAAACGCTCATAACCAAGGACATGTCGTGCTCCACCATCAGGATCGTGATGCTCAGATCGCGGTTAACTTTGCGAATGACCTCTCTCAGTTCAGCTGTCTCTTCATCGTTGCAGCCTGCGACCGGCTCATCCAACAGAATGATTTTGGGATCTCCAGCTAAGGCGCGGGCAATTTCAACTCGCTTCTGTATGCCATAGGGCAGATGCTTAACCACGACATCTAGCTCATCTGAAATACCAAGCATGCTGGCAATCTCGCCTGCGCGTTCAACCAGTTTTCGCTCCCGCTTTCGAGCACTTTTGAACGAATACATGTTGGCGATGGGGTTACCCGTGAGCCGATGCGCTCCCAAAAGTATGTTGTCTAAGGTTGTAAGTTCGCTAAACAGGTTGATGTTTTGGAAAGTGCGCGCTATGCCCAGTCCGATCATGTCACTGGGTCCCTTGGAATCGATTAACTTGCCATGCATGTAGACATGACCGGTATCATATTGTTGAAACTTAGATAAAACGTTGAAAAGAGTGGTTTTCCCGGCTCCATTCGGTCCGATCAGTCCGATGACCTTGCCTTCTTCGATACGAAGACTTACGTTGTCGTTTGCAATCACGCCGCCAAATTTGACAGATATGTTTGCGCAATGAAGAATATTTGCCACGGCCATTTCCTTCTAATGTTGATGCATCACCGCAGAAGGTGCATTGACCAGAGTTTCTTTGCCGACCGATTCAATTTGAAGTTGCCGCCAACGCTGGAAGGGGCGGGCGATCAGTTCGCAGATTCCAGCAGGTGCAAAAATCAAAACCGCGATCAATATGAGTCCTTTCAAAATGAATGAAAGATCTGCCAAAGTTTCTAAGAGAAAGGGCAAGAGAGCAACAAAAGTTCCGCCCACAATAGGCCCCATCATCATGGCTGAACCGCCCACAATGACAGCTACCAAAATATCGACTGAATACCAAATATCAGAGTACACCTCTGCAGATACATAACGCACAGAAAATCCACTAAGAGCACCTGCAGCACCGGTAATCGTTGCACTGACTGTGAATGCCAGCATGCGGTAAAAAAACCGATTGACGCCGCAACTTTGAGCCGCTTTTTCGGCGTCCCTAAGTGCCATGAGTGATCTACCAACGCTGGATCGAACAAAGCTAAAAATAAACAAAGTTACGAGAGCAAAAAACCCCAAACCCAAGAAGTAAAAACTCACATCGGACAGCACAACCCCCATGAATTTGTTAACAGGCAACGATATTCCTTCTCGTCCTTCAAAAAATGGAACATTGTTAATAAGTGTTCCAATAAAAAAAGCAAAACCAAGAGTTCCGATTGCTAAAAAAGGTCCTGACAACCTAAGGAAAACCAAACCCAACATGAAACCAAAAGCGCCAGCCATGCATGCACTGGCGACAATCGCAATGGCAATATCGACACCAGTGTATTTAACAAGCAATGCCGATGTGTAGGCTCCAATTGCGAGAAATCCGCCATGTCCTACAGATACCAATCCGGTGTAACCAGTCAAAATACTGATGCCTTGAGCCGCGATGACATAGACCAAAACCAATGAAAGCTGGTTAGCCATCCACGGTTTAAAACCAGGGATAAATGGAAGAGCCAGCAAAATAAAAAACATCAATAGGATCAAGCCGGCATTTTGGGATGAAAACCTGCGCTTGAGTTTTGTCATAGCAGCATGGTTTGTGACTTCGACTGATTTTCTGGACATTGAAGTTTTATTCACCATTTAAATCTCTCTTCTCTTTTGTATGCCAAACAGACCCTGTGGTCGCAGGGCGAGTAACACAACGATCATCACAAAGGCCGTAGCAGTCTTGTAATGCGAGCCTAGGTAGCCTCCAGCCAAGTTTTCAGCGACACCAATCATGAGAGCACCAATAATGGCACCAGGTATCGAATACAGACCGCCAAAAACTGCTGCTACATAGCCTTTTACCAATACTTCGTCCATCATTTGCGGCGAAACGTAGAGAATGGGTGCCAACAAAATTCCTGCAAAGGCACCTAAAAATCCTGCCATTCCCCAAGTGAGTAGAACAATGAATCTCACGGGTATGCCCATCAACCTTGCGGTCTCAGGATCGTCTGTGACGGCCCGCATGGCCACACCTTGTTTGGTAAATTTGAAAAAAACAAATAGAACGGCACCAATGGCCGCAGCCCATCCAATATTGAGCAAATGTCCTACACTGATGACTGTTCCAAATGTGTGAACTGGTGTGGGGTCAAAGGTGTATGGAAATGCCTTTGTGTCTCGTCCCCATAGCCATCCTGCTATGCCATGCATGATGTAATAAACACCCAAAGTTGCTGTGAATAAGGTAAGCCAATCAGCATCGGCAATGGGCCTCATCACCAATCTCTCCACAAGAATGCCTAAGAGTATGGTGAAAGCTACAGTGCAAGCTAGGGCTTGGCTGTAACTAAAACCTGACTTGAGCAACATGACCGCAATAAATGCTGCGATCATCGAAAAATCACCTTGAGCCAAATTGATTGTTCGAGTATTTCGAAACACAACAACAACTGCAATGGCAGTTAGTGCATAAAGTGCCCCTGTAGAAACACCACTTGTGATGAGTTGTCCCAGCATGAATTCTCCGATTTGAATACCATTACGCATTGATTCGAAATTACACTACTGGCTAGACCTCTTTTAAAACTTGCTCAGTCCCCAAATATTCGTATATTTGCTTAAATATGCTAATAGTGATTACCCTGTGGGTAAAATTGTAGTTCCATGTTTTAAATGCATACCTGCCATGCACGTTATTTACAGCACTGAGGATGCAAAATCTCAACATATGGTCAAAGAACTATGAATATCGCTGAGCAATCTGAAAGCTTGCAAGCCTTTTTGAGCCGGGTTGCCCCTCTTGCACAAACTTATTTGTGTTCTGAAATTAGGCTTCACTTAGGCAATGACTTAGATCAGACTTGGTCATACCATGAGCAGTATGTCCAGCAGCAGGGACTTCCGCCGCCCTATTGGTCACAAGTGTGGCCCGGCGGTCAGGCCCTTGCTAGGTATATTTTGGACAATCCGAAGTGTGTCGCCGGATTGAGAGTTTTAGATGTTGGTTCAGGATCGGGATTATGCGCAATTGCCGCAGCAAAGGCTGGAGCCAGAACTGTGCAGGTTGCTGACATTGACATACATGCTTGTAGAACTGTGTTGGTTAATGCGCATGTCAATGGCGTGCAGTTGAAAACAAGTTGTTCCGACTTAATCGGCACTCAAGGTGATCAATGGGATGTTGTTTTAGCAGCAGATCTTTGGTACGAGCGCTTTCTTGCTCTTCGGATGACGACTTGGCTCAAAGAACTTAGCCAAAGCGGAGTAAAGGTTTTTCTAGGGGACTTGGGAAGAGCTTTTTTACCCCGACAAGGATTGTATGAATTGGCGCAATACAAAGTGCCTGATTTGAATAACCAAGAGCAGCGAGGCATGAGCTTGGTTCGTGTTTTTGAGTTTGAGTCGATCGTCAAATCAGAAAATAGGCTTCCTATTTGATGGCAGCGTCGCATTCGATTTATCGATAATTTTGTGTAAATACGTACCTAGAACTTGCAATGCAGCAATGCGTTTGGCGCATGAGTTTTGCGGTACTTTGCTGAAGTGCTCTGATAAGCTAATATTGCTTCTTGTCTCCAAGTGCTTGTTGGAGAAAGAATTTTTGAGATCATGAAAGCTGTGTTTGTATCAGCTGCATTTAATGGGGCTCACAAGGAGATAAGCCATGAGTTCGAAGACGCAGGATTTAGGCGCTCGTTTGGCTGAAATAAAGGGCGCAAAACTGATAAAAAGTTTTTGCTACACATGTCCTTGGCAGTGCCCTACGGAAGTCTATGTGCGTGATGAAAAAATTGTTTATCAAAAAGGCAATTCAGAGGCGCCCAATAATATCGGGTCGCGTTGTGCAAAAGGCATGGCAAGTTGGTGGGTAACACGCGACCCAGATCGGCTTAAATACCCTCTGCTGCGAACGAACCCTAAGGGTCAACCTGGCACGTTTCGTCGTGTGACTTGGGATGAGGCATTTGAGTTCATTGCCACAAAGCTCAAAGAAATTCGTGAAAAATGGGGCCCTGAAGCCTTGGCCTTGACTTGCCATCACGACCCCAATACACAATTTTATCGTCACCTTTTAGGCGATCTGTACGGGTCTCCCAACATGTATAGTCATACGTCGGGTTGCGAGCAAGATCGTAGATCCGCTTGCTTGACTTTGTTCGGTCACGTATTCCCAATGCACGATTTTGCAAATTCAAAGTATGTGATTTTATGGGGCATGAACATGCTTGGAGCAAACCAAGGTTTATGGGAAAGCCGGGCTTTGATCGAGGCACGCAAACGAGGGTGCAAGCTGGTGGTGATTGACCCAGCTTTTACCGAGACTGCTCAAAAAGCAAACGAGTGGATCCCAATTCGTCCAGGAACAGATGGTGCAATGGCCTTGGCCATGTGTAACGTGATCATTGAAGAAAATTTGTACGATAAACATTTTGTTACAAAATATTGTGTTGGTTTTGATGGCTTCAAAGAGCACCTGCAAAAGCACGGCTATACACCGCAGTGGGCAGAAAATATTTGCGGAGTACCGGCTATCACCATTCAAAGGCTGGCTCGTGAGTTTGCTCTTACTAAACCCTCTATGTCTGCCATTTTCAAAGGCTCTGGCTATTACACCAATGGAGCCGATGCGGGGCGTGCATGCTACATATTGGATGCGCTGTGTGGGCAAGTTGACCAGCCCGGCAACATCAACCTAAAAGATTGGGCGCCTTTGCACAATCCTGTTGAAATTCCCGAGAGCGCCAAAGGCAAAGCCGGTCATCCGGCCCTGCACATTGCGATGGGTTATCCCTTGGCGCCAGATTTGCCCAATGCGAGGTTGCCACAAGCTGTTCTTGAAGGTAACCCCTATCCAGTCAAAGCTTTGTGGGTGCACGCCACCAACCCCGTAATGAGTGATCCCAACCGCGAAAAAGTTCAGCAAATGTTTGCTGCACTTGAATTGGCTGTTGCATGTGAACTTTATATGAGCGAGACAGCGCTAGAATGTGATGTGGTCTTGCCTGAAACTTCATTTCATGAACAGGCAGAAATTCGAAATGGCATGTGGTTAGGGCCAGAAGTGATTTTGTGTCAGCCTGTAGTACCGCCTGTAGGCGAGTCCAAACCTGCTTATGAAATTGCCAAGGGGATTGCCCAAAAAATGGGTTGGGGCGAATATTTCCCTTATGAACGCTGGGAAGACTGGGCAAAACCGATGCTCAAAGATATACCAATTTCAATTGAAGAGCTGAAAGAAAAGGGCTTCTGGGCTGGTAATGTACGTTACGACAAAGTCAAAGATGGCTTGGCAACACCGTCTGGGAAAGTTGAGATATTTTCTCAAGCCTACGCAGATGCAGGGCATGACCCCTATCCTGTTTTCGTGGCTCGATCGGTAATGCCTGATGATGATTATCCATTGCAGGTGACACATTCGAAGTTGAGCATGCACTGCAACATTGTGACGCAGAATAATCCATTGCTGATGGAAATTTGCCCAGAAAACTGGGTCGAAATCAATGCTTCAGATGCCGCACTTTACGGTGTGACGGATGGGCAAGATGTGATGATTGAATCACCCAAGGACAAGGTGCGCATCAAGTGCAAGGTGACTCAAGGCTTGATTCCTGGCGCAATCTCAATTCGGCACGGACATGGCTTTGGTCATTGGGCGATGGGCTCTGTAGCCAAGGGCAAAGGCGCGCACTCTAACAACTTGATGGACAGCTACACCAGTCCAATCACAGGCGCCAATTGCTATAACGAATGCAAAGTTCGCATTCGCCCAGCCACTTGAATGGGTCTATAGGAGCAACGCAAATGCAACACGGCTTTTACTTTGATCATGAGCGCTGCGTGAAATGTCATGCATGTGAGATTGCATGCAAAACTTGGAACGAAGTTGAAATTGGTCCACGCTGGCGAGAGGTGGTTAAGCTGGAGTCAGGCACGTTTCCTGAAGTCAATGCGATGAATGTTTCAATGGCATGTATGCATTGTGGTGATGCGCCTTGCCAAAAAGCTTGCCCAGTACGTGCTATTTCAAAAAGCGTTGAGACAGGAATTGTTACAGTTGATCCGAACAAATGCATCGGCTGCGGTTTTTGCAGTTGGGCTTGCCCATTCAATGCGCCACAACTTACATCCGTGAGTGGCAAGATGGAAAAATGTAACTTCTGTCAGACCCCAGGTATCGAGCGTCCTTTGGACATGCCACGCGCTTGCGAAGAAATTTGTCCAACAGGTGCCATTCGATCCGGCCCGCTTGCTTTGGTTAACACTCAAGGCAGGGAGCGAGCTGCTGCTCGCTTGGGCGGTCAAGCCCTTCAAGGATTCCCAAGTGTGGTTGTAGATGGCGCCCAAAAATTTGGCTGGAATTGAAAATTGTTTGTTAAACAGTTATCAATAGTCCATCAAAGGCTATTGTTTCATTAAGTGAATCACGAACGGCTAGTACTTCTTGGGAAAGGTGTGTCAGCACAATTTTTTTAACATTCAGTTCTGATCTATGCGTTTGCAGCTTGGCATAGTCCATGTGCCAACGGCTGCCAGAATTCAAGTGATAACACTCGGTCACAAGCAAGTCAGCGCCATTGCATGCGTCCAACATCGATGGTGTCCAGGCGGTGTCTCCGGTGTAGACGATGCTTTTACCGGCTACTTCAACACGCACGATGGTTGGGTTTGTTTCAGCGGTGTGAATGGCGTCCCAATTTTGCATCAGCATTCCTCCCAAGTCTTGTGCCACACCAGGTTTGACTTCAAAGTACAGGAGTTCAAATTTCAAGCTAATCTTTTCAGACCCAGGGAACAAAATGTGGAGCAAGCGTGTTATGTGTGCTTGAGTGCCTATAGGGCCTGCAATTTTCAGTGGCCGGGTTCGGCGCGAGACTGCCATTGCATGGAAAAGTAAAAATGCTACGCCGCCACAATGGTCGCCATGAAAATGTGTCAAAACAATGGCGTCGATGCTATCGGGGTCAATGCCGTTTGCAGCAAGCCCAATCATTGATGAGCAGCCACAATCAATCAAAAATCGCAAACTAGGTGCATCTACAAGAAAGCATGTTTGCAAACGACCACCACTTCCAAATGCATCCCCACTTCCTATGAAGCGCAAAGTGACTGCAGTTTGTGTTTCAGAGCGGGTCATTTTAGCCGGGGGAGCGAGGCCTTCTTCGGCTTTCAGTTTGAGCTTGCGTGGTATTTTTTCGAATTGAGCCTAGTAGCCGCTCTACATCTTCGTAGCTGGGTGTTGGTCCTTTACTTGAGTTGCCAAGTGCTTCAACAATCGCTCGTACATGAACAGGCGTGGTGCCGCAGCAACCACCAATAATTCTCGCACCCGCATCACGCGCTAAGCGAGCATAGGAAGCCATTATTTCAGGCGTACCGTTGTAACTCACCTTCATGTCGTCACCCATAAGAGGGAGCCCACAATTGCTTTTAGCCACGATCACGTCGCAAGACTCAGCCCCTTGGGCCATTCCGATTACGGAGTCCAGTAACTGGGCTGGGCCAATTCCGCAATTGGCTCCAAAAGCCACAGGTTTGGTTGATAAATTTTTAGAGTTTCTCATTGCATCGGCAGGTTTGACACCCATCATCGTGCGCCCTCCAGTGTCGAAGGTCATCGTTGCAACAATTGGCAACCCTGCACGGTTTGCACCTTTGACGGCAGCCTCAAGTTCATTGTCTGCAAACATGGTCTCAATCCAAGCAATGTCAGCGCCACCTTCACGAAGTGCTTCTGCTTGCTCATGGAATGCCTCTTCTGCTTGTGCCGCCGTGCGTGGCCCTAACGGCTCCAGTACATCCCCAGTGGGACCCATGTCACCAGCAACGATGACTTGACGTCCAGAACGGTCTGCGACTTCTCGAGCTAAAGCGGCAGAGGCAAAATTGAGTTCTCTAACACGGCCTTCCAAGCGATGAAGTGCAAATCTGAAACGGTTTGCACCAAATGTATTGGTCAAAATGATATCGGAGCCTGCATCCACAAAACCTTGGTAAACAGATTTGACTTTGTCAACCTCGTCGACGTTCCACAATTCTGCTGCAGCACCATTGGCAAGGCCAAGCATAAAAAGATTGGTGCCCATGGCGCCATCAGCAATCAGGTAGGGGCGATCCTGAAGCATCTTGGTGATCGGATCAGTCAGCGTTGTCATGGTTGGTGCTATTTTTTGTCAATTCACTTAATTAAAAAAGCTCGCTTGTAAAATTAAATTTAAAAGCCTTTGCATTATGTACGATTGCGGTCCTTAGAAAAGTTGATTAAAGTTGCTGAGCAGGAACGTGAAAAATTAAACCGTTGAGTTTGTCTGTGACAATAATTTGGCAGGTTAACCTGCTGTTTTCGTTGGGCTCCCAGGCGAATTCAACCAGGCCGGCCTCAGCGGCGCTTTTGGGATTTAACGAGGACGCCCATTCTGGGTCTACATAGCAATGGCAGGTGCAGCAAGCGCATTCACCACCGCACTCCGCTTGGATGCCTTGAATGGCATTGTCCCTAGCGGCTTCCATAACAGTTTTTCCATTTTGGACTTGCACCTGCTGGCGTTGTCCGTCAGGTTGCACAAAAATCAGAGTTTGCATTCCTGTAGTTATTTCCAAGAAAAGTATATATTGCAGGCGTGAAAATCGTTGATTTCCTCGTCTGAGGCGGTCAGTACAGAAAAGCCATGGCCAGTTCCATCACTTTTTTTCCCACCTAAGCTTCGGTTGCTGATCCAATGATCACCATAACGATGTCCAGTTAAAACATAGACTGGGCCGCCTTGATGCTCTATCCCAGAATCGGGGCCAATGCGTGTGCTCATTGGGCGAGGGGTTGTCCAATCAGCAATCACTTTTGCACTTGAAGCATCAAGTGAGTCAAGAATCAATGCGCGTTGGATGGGCCATGCCCAAGACCTTCCCGTAATGCAAACTGGCCCCAGTGGAAGTGTGCACATCATGGCGTGCAGATGCTCACCTTCAAACTTGTATTTGGCTGCTAGTTGCGAATTAATAGCCACATCAATGGGCCCAAATGCGGCTGAATTGCTTGCCTTCAAAGCCTCATTAGATGACAAGCCTTGCGGCTTTAGCCATGCTAAATTTTTATATTGATCCCGGTCAAAGTCGGGTATTGGAAAACGTTTACTCATAAAGTCTCCATTTTTTATGCTTATCGATGAATATGTTATTCCATTCAAAAGCTAATCTAACAGATGGCACTCAAGCGTTGTGGCCATTTCCCATGCATAGGACGCATACCTGATGTGCGTTGCTGGTGTTTCATGGCATAGCAATATGGGAGCAACTCGGAGCGTTGATTGTCGTTAACTGCTGCAGCCTTCATGATTCAAACAGTCAAGCAAATACCCCAGTTTTTGGCTAAGATGAAAACGCGATGTCTGCATGCGCTGAGTTAATAAGTGTTGTAAAAAATTGAATCAAAAATGCAGGTGATGCGCTCTTTTTGAAAGGTCTTAGTTTGTCTGATTCCAGCCTTGTTTCTTCTAATCTTGATCTGGCGTGTTTCCAAATCCCCACGGTGCAGACCTTCACTTCACAAATGCCCCCCCTCCATGCACCTCGTTTTCTCTTGCTTTACGGTTCCCTGCGGGAGCGTTCATACAGCAAGCTTTTGACGCTTGAGGCAAAGAGGCTTTTAGAGTCAATGGGGGGTGAAGTTCGAATTTTCGATCCGGCTGGCCTGCCGCAACCTGACTCAACTCCTGAAGATCACGAAAAAGTTAAAGAGCTTAGAGAATTGGCTATTTGGTCGGAGGGCATGGTTTGGTGTTCCCCAGAGCGGCACGGGTCCATGACAGGAATTTTGAAGTCTCAAATTGATTGGATACCTTTGTCGATGGGAGCAGTTCGGCCCACACAAGGAAAAACATTGGCGGTGATGGAAGTATGCGGTGGTTCGCAATCGTTTAATACAGTCAATCAAATGCGTATTCTTGGTCGATGGATGCGCTTAATCACTATTCCCAATCAGAGCTCAGTTGCCAAAGCCTATCTTGAATTCGATGAAGCTGGCCGAATGAAGCCATCGCCTTACTACGATCGTGTTGTAGATGTGATGGAGGAGTTGTTTAAGTTCACCTTGTTGACGCGAGGCGTGGCTTCTTATTTGGTCGACAGATACAGCGAAAGGAAAGAGTCTGCTGAGGAGCTTTCAGCAAGAGTCAATCAGCGTTCAATTTAATAACCAATCGCTTGAGCGAATAGGGGAGGTTTTGTATGAAAGTATTTGGAATCGCGGGCCATTCTGGAATGGGAAAAACCACTATTTTGGAGAAATTGATTCCGGAATTTTCAAGAAGATATTTAACCGTTTCATTGATCAAGCACAGTCATAAAAATATTGACATTGACACGCCAGGAAAAGACTCCTATCGGCTACGCGAATCTGGCTGCAAGGAGGTTTTGTTGCTTGGGAATAACCGCTGGGCCTTGATGCATGAATTGAGAGGTGACTTGGAACCAGATCTGCAATATTTACTCAGTCGATTGCAGCAATGTGACTTAGTTTTGATCGAGGGCTTCAAGCAAGGTGGTTTTCCGAAGTTGGAAGTCTGGCGTGACATTCAAAATAAAAATACGTTATGGCCTAAGCTGTTGGACATCAAGGCAATTGCCAGTGACCGAAATATCCCTCATGTCGACATGCCTCAATTTTTGCTAGAAGATATTGTTGGCATAGCCAGCTTTATCCTCGCAAATGCGATGCTGTTTACTAAGTCTACAGATTCGGTCTTAGCTAAGGGCGATTTAAATTTTGACTGACAACGACCAGAGATTTCTATTTTCTCTAATTTTTTTATTCAATTTAGAGGTGTCCAAATAGGCTGCGTATGGCGACATCAGCACTCACAAGGTAACTCTTTTGCGCATAGCTGATGTCATTCATTTGGCAGGTGGATATCTCTAGAATGATGCGAATCACAAATTCATTAATTAGTCTTGTGATCCCACTTCAGTGGGTGCGGCTTAAATCTTTTTTGAGAATTTTATTTACCAAAGGTTAAGAAAGTGCAGGGCAGAAGTCTGTTGGACGCCAGAAGGCTGCGCGTGACTCTCATGAGATTGAGATGCGCATTCAATTTGATGTCTTGTTCGCACAATTTGCTGCGCAGACAACTCTTGCTGTAAGTACCACATGAGCAAAGCAATTGATGGTTTCAAAATTTTAGACTTTATACAAGCTCAATCGGCCCTCACCTGTTCGCAGTTGTTGGCCTGGCTTGGCCAAGGTGTGATCAAGGTCGAGCACACAACGCGCGGCAAGAACTTCACGGTGGGCAACCCGATCCAAGGTACTTGATGAATCATTCACCCAACAGCACGAACAAGCGAGGCCTGGATAAAAAGGTGATTCCGATTGCCTTACAAGGACAAGCGCAATTGCGTCAAAGAAAACGTGAAGCTCCCAAAGGCAGACGTATTGACCCCAAGGCGCTAGATGAAGTTCAGTTGCTGTTGGGAAACAGTTCGCGCCAAAGCGATTTGTTGATTGAGCACTTGCATAAAATTCAAGATCGTTATGGGCACCTTTCGGCTGCGCACTTGGCTGCATTGGCGCAGGAGATGCAGATGGCGCAGGTCAGCGTTTACGAAGTGGCCAGTTTTTACCATCACTTTGACATCGTCAAAGAAGGCGGCCAAGTACCTGCGCCTTTGACGGTGCGCGTGTGCGATGGCCTGTCTTGCGAGATGGCAGGTGCAAAAGATTTGCTCAACAAATTACCCTCTATTTTGGGCTTGCAAGTGCGCGTCATCGCAGTTCCTTGCATAGGCCGGTGCGAGCAAGCGCCAGCTGCTTTGGTTGGTCAGCACCCAGTTTCCAACGCCAACTGCGACAGCATCACGAACAAGGTGCAGGCAGGGCAGTTCACCCACTTGCCCGAGGCCTACACAGGCCGCATAGCTTACGAGTCTGCGGGTGGTTATCAGCTTCTCAAGCAGTGCATGGCGGGGGACAAAGAGGTTGACTCCGTTATCCAAATTATGGAGGACGCTAGCCTCAGGGGTCTTGGCGGCGCGGGCTTCCCGACGGGTCGCAAGTGGCGCATCGTCCGCGCAGAAAACGGCCCTCGCCTGATGGCCGTCAACATTGACGAGGGCGAGCCGGGTACTTTCAAAGACCGCGTGTATTTAGAGCGTGATCCACACCGCTTCATTGAGGGCATGCTGATCTCGGCGTGGGCCGTTGGTATTGAGAAAATCTACATTTATCTTCGCGATGAATATCACGGTTGCCGCGCTTTGTTAGAGACTGAGTTGGCAAATCTCAAAGCAAATCCCCCCGCAATGGGTCTGCCCGATATCGAATTGCGCCGAGGCGCGGGGGCTTATATATGTGGCGAAGAGTCGGCCATGATCGAGTCGATTGAAGGCAAGCGCGGCATGCCGAGACTGCGCCCGCCCTATGTGGCGCAGGTAGGCTTGTTTGGTCGTCCTACCTTGGAGCACAATTTTGAAACCCTGTACTGGGTTCGCGAGATTTTAGAAAAAGGTGCAAGCTGGTTCGCCTCGCAAGGGCGCCGTGGCCGTAAAGGCTTGCGCTCGTTCTCGATCTCTGGGCGCGTTAAAAATCCGGGAGTCAAACTCGCGCCTGCGGGTATCACCATCCAAGAACTGATTGACGAGCACTGCGGGGGTATGCAAGAGGGACACACCTTTTACGGCTACTTGCCGGGTGGAGCGTCGGGTGGCATTTTGCCGGCGCACATGAACAGTATCCCTTTAGATTTCGACACCTTACAGGCCTATGGCTGCTTCATTGGCTCGGCCGCTGTGATTGTGCTGTCGGACTATGACAGCGCGGTGCAAGCGGCGCGCAACATGATGAAATTCTTCGAGCGCGAGTCGTGCGGCCAATGCACGCCCTGCCGTGTGGGAACAGCCAAAGCTTCGCAATTGATCGGTCAAGCCCAATGGGATGTGCCGCTTTTGGCCGAGTTGTCGCAAGTTATGCGTGACGCATCAATTTGCGGCTTGGGCCAGGCCGCTCCCAATCCGGTGGACTGCGTGATTAAATACTTTCCTAAAGAGCTCATATGAACGCAGTCACCCGCCAAGCATTGGCCGCCATGGATGTGCCCACAGTCGAGTTTGAACTTAACGGCAAAGCTGTGACAGCCCGCGCCGATGAGACCCTGTTAAGCGTTGCCAAGCGTGAGGGCATTGAGGTGCCGTATCTGTGCTTCAAAGAGGGTCTACAAGCCGTTGGTAACTGCCGTGCCTGCATGGTGGAGATTGCAGGCGAGCGGGTTTTAGCGCCCTCGTGCTGCCGCGTTGCGAGCAATGGAATGAAAGTTACAACTGATTCTTCCCGGGCGCAGGCTTCACAAAAAATGGTGCTCGAGTTGCTGCAATCCGATATGCCAGAGGCCTCCTACACGCGCCACAACGAGGTCGATCAATGGTCGGCCAAGATGGGGCTTAGCAAGCCTCGTTTTGAGGCCCGCGCACAGGTTGCACGAGACTTGAGCCATCCCC
>Ga0209553_1000079_pt1 | contig 45176 bp, 29 predicted proteins | sample LauGreFBDMM110DN_2_FD_188217 | JGI IMG/M metagenome (GOLD analysis project Ga0209553, IMG submission 188217) | Freshwater lake microbial communities from Lake Michigan, USA - Fa13.BD.MM110.DN (SPAdes) (version 2) | ecosystem: Environmental > Aquatic > Freshwater > Lake | place: Lake Michigan...
CCGTCGGGAACTCATCCGGCAGCGGCTGGAATTTCTGGCGGGAATCATGGGGATTGAAGTTCTTGGGTATTCGGTGATGAGTAACCATTTTCACTGTATTTTGCGCAGTCGATATGATGTGGTGGAGACGTGGTCGGATGAAGACGTGGCTCGGAAATGGTGGCTGTTGTGTCCGGCTCGCAAGACGAAAGATGGCCTTCCAGCAGAGCCGACGGAGTTTGAGTTGAACTCGATTCGCAACGATGCAAAAGGCCTAAAGGAAAAGAGAGTCCGCCTGTCCAGCATTTCATGGTTCATGCGGTTTTTGTCAGAGCGAGTTGCAAAAGTCGCGAATAAACAAGACCAGTGTTCAGGGAGATTTTGGGAGGGTCGTTTTCGAGGACAAATTTTGCTCGATAGTGCCGCGATTCTGGCCTGTATGCAGTATGTCGATTTGAATCCCGTGCGCGCGAATATCGCAACAAGTCCTGAGTCCAGTGATTTCACGAGTGCCCAGGACCGCATCGTGGATTTGCAGACGGCGGAAGAAGTCTCAACTCCGGAAGTAGCCCCCTCATCCGGCCTGTCGGCCACCTTCTCCCCCGATGCGGGGGAGAAGGGACACAGTGAGGATACGAAGGACAATCGTGTTGAACATGGTGAGCGTGCGGGTTGGTTGGCTCCGATTCCCCTGGAGCCGAAACGGCAGGCTGTGCGAGCAAAGAAGCCCGTTCGTCGCGCATCGAACAAGGGTTGTCTGTCGATGGGACTTGGTGATTATCTGCAACTGCTGGACTGGACAGGTCGTCAGATCCGCAGCGACAAACGCGGCGCGATGCCAGCGAATCTTGAACCGCTGTTTGAGCGTCTTGGGATCTCGACGGAATTATGGGTTGACTGCGTATTGAATTTCCGGAAATGGTTCCGTTCGAGTGTCGGTCGTCCGAAGTCCATGGAGGCCGCCGCCGAAACACGCGGCCACAACCGCGCCATCAGCATCAGCTCCGCCCGCCGAGCATTCAAATAGACCCGTGTTCGAGGCAGCTCCCCAAAGCTGCCTCCTTTACGCAAACGGAATCCTTAAGATGGATGGCACCGTGATCGGTGTTGCACCGTGATCGGTGTCCTCCGAATGCAACGCTGTATCGAGTTGGGAATCCGCGCGCTACCGTCAACATCATCGACAATGATACACCGTTGCCCGTTGTGTCCATTGCCGCCAGCGATAACTCCGCATCAGAAAGTGGACGTGAATCAGGAACATTTACGGTGACTCGCACGGGTTCATCAAACGGAGCATTGACAGTTGGGTATTCGATTCTTGGGACCGCCTCGAATGGGTTCGACTACGATCGCATCAGTGGCACTGTTACGATTCCCTCCGGCGCGATATCGGCGAACATTACTATTCGCCCGATTGACGAAAGTGTGCCTGACATCGGGGAAAATGTGACGCTGCGATTGGTTAATTCACCCGCTTACCTGGTCAGTCCGGCGGTCCAGTCGACGATCGTGATCACAGACAATGATATCGCCCAGCCGAATACGCCGCGACCTGTGCTGATGGTCATTGCGGATCGGGATTTTTACTTTCGGGAGTACTCCGATCCACGACTCGCGCTGGAGGCGGCGGGCGTTCCGGTCGTCGTGGCCGCTGCAAATCGAACACTCGCCACGCCTCATCTGAATACGGGCTATGGAATTGGTAACGGAGCTGTAACGCCGGACGTGACTGTCGCCGAAGCTGACGCCGCCAACTACTCCGCGATCGCGTTTGTCGGCGGCTGGGGTGCTTCGATGTATCAGTATGCATTTCCAGGCACGTACTCCAATACGATCTACAACGGCACGAGCTCCGTTCGTGCAGCCGTCAATGAACTGATCAATGACTTTGCGGCTCAGGACAAATACATCGCGGGCATCTGTCATGGGGTCAGCATCTTGGCGTGGGCGCGAGTCAACGGCCAAAGCCCGATCGAAGACCACGTTGTGACCACTGCTCATTTCAATTCTCCTCCGAATAGCATCCCGGAAGCCAGTTTGTATCGCTGGCATTCAGAAGTGAACGGTGCGACGGTGTACACGGGCGGAGTTCTGGGTGATGCGGCAACTCGTGATGACGATGTGGTTGTCGATGGCCGCCTGATTACGGCAGAGAATTTTGATTCGGGAACCTTGTTTGGTCGCACGATCGCACTGCAACTGCTCAATGGCCCCGCAGCATCGGCCTACGGTGTTCGGAGCGAGGACTCTGAGGCCGCTGAAGGTTCCGGCGATAACGCAACAATCGAAATCTTTCGCACGGGTGTGATTGACCACGCTCAGGTTGTACGATTCAGAACGACAGGGTCTGCGATTGCTGGTCAGGATTATGCTTCGCTGGGGGATCGTGTTCTGTTCCAGCCTCGACAATCAACCGTGGCATTCACCGTCGCGCCAACCGCCGATACTCTGGATGAGGAGGATGAGGATCTGTTCTTTCAGTTACTCAGTGATCCGTCCTATAGCCTCGATCCCCTTCGGTCGGTCATCGTTTCCGTTCTTGATCAGACATTGTAATTGGTTTCTGCCGGAAAGGACGTTGCGGCTTGCTGAAACCCGCGACAAATGTCAGGCTGATTGATGGACAGAGTGATGCCGTAGAGCGGATGCTCACCCACGGGTTCGAGCTTCGCTCGAAAGTCCTGCCTGCCGGAACTAACCGTCTACCAGTGATCACGGAGACATGGACTCCACTGTTGCGGCCTCAGAGCGTGCTCGAACAAGCGGTCGTCATTTGGCTCCGGTGCAACTGCGGGGGCGGTCGAGTACGACGGGTCCATGCGTGAACAAGCAAGGGGCTCGTTGCAGCAACAAGGGATTTCTGCCAATATCGACTGCCGATTATCTGAGTCGACACGTGCGACAAAAGTCCTTGGTAAAATTGGAAAAGTGCGTTGTGTTGACCTGGCGTGAGCCGTTGGCGGGCGCTATCGTTCCGCTGCAATTCTGCGGAAGGAGCGACGCCGTGCGGTATCTGGAAGATCCTCGACAAAGTGAGCTGTTTGATGTCTTTGCCGACATTCTTGCGCCGGTCGCTTATCGACGACTCACAAGCGACTCGTAGCATGTCTTTCGGCAGGCCATTTTGAAGTTGATGCCAGCAGGCAAGCTGGCGGAACACTTCGATCCACAAATGGGGCGGCCAACGAAAGAGCTCTATTCGATGGCCGGCCTGCTGTTCATCATGGAATTCCGCAACTGGACTCACGAGGAAGCCGCCGATGCGTATATGTTCAACATCGACGCGCAGTCTGCGCAGTGTTTTGCGACGTCATATGGCCGTCTGGTCGCTTTCAGCAGCTTCCTGGTCGCCTGAAAAATTACACCATCGCTCCAAAGCAAAAAATTTCGCGTCCGTCACCAAAACCAAATTCCAACCAAGCGACTTTTGTCGCACGTGTCAGAACCGTTCGCCCGGAATCCGCGTCTGCGCCACTCCGTATTCGCCACGAATCATTTCCGGCGCATGAGGCTTGAAAACGAACATCTCGTGCTGGGAAGGGCCGCCCGATTGAAAAATGAAGACGACCGATTTCGCCTTCCCGGCCCGTGGACCGCTTTCAGCCGCCTGCGCCTCAAGTCGCAACAAGTCCGCCAGCCCCACGCCGATCAGCCCCATCCCGCCGACCTGCAGCAGGTCGCGCCGTCCGAGCCGCGGATGATCCGCCCCATGGCAACCCCTTGCGAGATGGCCTCGTGACGATGAGAGTTCTCGGCGACCGGCAAACGAACTCATGCATCAGACTCCCTGAAAACGGTGCTAAGGACCGGCACATCAATAAGCGCCTTCGTAGTGCGAAAACCGTACGACGGACTTCCAGTCCGTCGCTCAAACGTTGTGGATTTCGACGGACTGGAAGTCCGTCGTACAGGTCTTCTCATTGATGAAGTCCCCGCAGGCGGCTTTCAATCATCCGACATTTATTGATCCGTCGATCCTTTGGATATTCTCGTTCATTCACATCTTTCATTTCTTCGGCGGTGCCAACAAATCGGGGTGCGGTGCGTGTGGCCAAGCGACTGGTGTGTAGGCGATTGTCAGTTCGGGCGTGTCGAGCTTTCGACCGTTTTCGAATTTTGAATGCAACGCCCGGTCGAGGATACCGCTGGTCAGCAAGGTGCGTTCGACCGGGTAGGTGGGTTTCCCGGCGTGGATCATCGTTTCGATCCCTTTCAGCAGATACGCGAAGTGTGGGTAGCGTGGCTCCGGTCGTTCTTCAAATCCAGTGGCCACGGGTTTTTGCCCTTTGAGCTTCACCGCCACGCCAGTCTGACCGGCGCTGGGCAGCATGAACTGAGCGCCGCGAAATCCATCGGTGTATTCGAACTGAAACAGCACCGCACCTTCGTCCTCTCGAATGTTTGCTTTCGACTTGGGGATGACGTCGTAGACTGCGTCCATCACGTCGGCCGCGACCCAACCGTCATCGACCGCCTGCCACACAACTTTTCCTTCAAGGCATCGCACCCATTTCACGCCGTGCTCGGCGTTCTTGCGGCGTTCGACGAACGCTTGATAAGTCTCCAACGCGTGGAAGCCATAGATATCGAGGCCGCTGTAGCCGATGCCGACAGCGGATTCGATTTCACTCCCCAGCGGCAACTCGAACGGATGGCTGCGATACGCCACCGGCAGCGACGAACCCGCCATGAACGGGACTTTCATTTCGATGGAGCGGTCATACATCCATTTCGCGTCTTCCCAGACCGTGCTGATGTGCTTGTCATTGAAGACCGGCACCACGCGGTCGTATTTCTGGAACGTGTCGGTGATTTCCTGAAAGAACCGCTTGCGGGGATAGAGCTGCTGCCCAAGGTCATTCACCGGATAGTTGCCGTGCTCGCCAATACTCAAAACGCCATCAACGGAAATCGTCTCGCCACCGACCGTGACCGCCTTTTCAATCGAATCGAAAATGGGGATGCCGTGCTTCTTTAGAATTTCGAGGCCGAACTCGCTGCCCTCGGGCTGGTCAATGTAGATCGACGCTAACTTGAGTGCAGGGCCAGGTCCGCCGTCGTGTTGCCAGCCTTCCAGAATTTTAGTGAGGAGCACATCCGCGTGTGAGTTGCGAAAGTAAACGGTGATCACCGCCGCGACCGACTTCGGTTTGGCAGGGATGTCGTCCGCCACAATGGTCGGCCACCCGCTCAGCCCGGCGAGCGCCGCGCCGAGACTGAGCCGCAAACAGTCGCGGCGAGAAAACTGATCGGATTCACGTCGATCGAGCATAATAGGTTCCTTCAGTATCCTTGTCCAGAAAATCTATTTAAGTATAGCACGCAACACCGTACCGTTCACGCCGCGAGAGCACAGCACCAACACAACAACGAGCAAACACCGACCTAGGATTCGGTGGCTGCGGAACCAATCGTGAATCGTTTCGTTAGCGAGCATCATCGGTTCTCTGTAAACGCTGTCTGAACGCTGTCTGGAGTAGAATATTCATCAGGGAATTTCCTTAAGTCAGCTCTCGAATCGGTTCGCCGTCCGTCAGAATCGGCATCGGCCGGCCAGAGTGGTCGAGGAATGAGTGCTCGGTGTCGATTCCCAGATGTCGATAAACCGTAGCCCACAAGTCGTTGGGCGACAATGGCCGATCTTTTGGGGCCTCACCAAGTTGATTTGTCGAGCCGATGACCTGTCCCATTCGCAAACCACCTCCGGAAACAAGGATCGACATCGCGCCGGGCCAGTGATCACGGCCGGGTTGCATCACGCCGGTGCCGGTTCCTTTCTGCTAGCTGATGCGCGGGGTGTGTCCGAACTCACCCGTCACCACGATACTCCAAAGGTGCCTCAGGCTTCAGGTCATAAGTGTCCATGTGCGACAGACCACCAGTGAGCCAGACCAGAATCACAGCCGTATCATCACGTCTGGCAGGCAATTCGGACGCTGACAAGTCTCGCAGCCGCATGACGTGCGAGAGTCCCAGTCCGACACTGAGCAGCGACCCGGCGTGCAGAAACCGGCGCCGCGCGAGTGAGTGTTGTGACGGCTGGGACATGTTGATCATCCAGATTCCGTTGACTAAGGAAATGTCCCGAAATAACTTTCGTACGACGGACATCCTTGTCCGTCGAAACTGCCGCGACGGACAAGGATGTCCGTCGTACAAATCGGGAAACTACTTCGGGACAATTCCTAACGATTGTTGCTGTCTGGTTCGTCGGCCACTGACAGTTTTTCAAAGGCCTTGTACTCGTCCGCGAGATCAATTGTCTGATGATGATGGACTAAAGCACCAAAAGCGATGCGGAATGTCTCTCCTTTGGCAACTGTGACCTTACTGCGAGCACCCTGTTTCATGGCTTCACGCCCGAACGGGTTCGCGACAAATACGCCGTAGTCGCGGTTGTGCCACCAGCTTTCGCGGAAGTTGCCTTGGCTCGCCATCAGCATAATGCCACAGGAGCGTTCACCGCTCGTTCCCGAATAATCGCACCAGGCCGCTGGCTGTCCCCACGTTTCTTTCGCCGTCTTCTTCCCGGTCGAGCTGCTCAGCATTCCGCCGTTCTGCTCGGTGACGGGACTGGCGACTCGCGCTCCAAAGCCCATTTCTTCCTGATCGCCGAAGACGATCGGGCATTCATCGGCATAAAATGCAGCTTCCCATATCAGCATCCAACCGTTGGGACGAGCTGTCAGCGTGAAGTGATTGTTCAACAGACAGAGCGATTCGCCGGTGCTTGTCTTCAATCGGCACTCGGTCGCGAATCGCAGTTTCCCATCCACGGTTGTCGGAGGCGAGATGAACCGGACGTGTTCCATAGCCGCCTTGTTGCGCCAGTAGTCCTGGCCGTTGATGTCGCCAAACGCCAGCCAGATTCCGGGATGCATCGTGTCGTGATCGACGGCATCGACACCGCTGACTGGTGGATGATTGCGAGTGACCTGCTGGCCATCTGGAAGACGCGCGTTCGCAAAGTATGGCCGGAGAATTCTGTCATCACGAAAGATGAAATCAACGATCTGCCTCCCGCTCAGCGAGATACTGAGTCGATCGGACCTCTCCTCGAAGCTAAAATTCTGGGCCGCAGTATTCGGTAAGGTCGGCGCGGCGGCTGACGCAGTCACCAGCGGAGATCGCATCGAGAGCAAAAAAGTCGTCAGATCCGCGATTTGCTGAGGAGTCAGATTCTCATTCATTTCGGGCATTGCCGATTGAGAGCTCGATTTCCGCTCCTCGATCGACGCCTTCGGGATGTCGATTCGCGCGCCGTTTGAAAGCCCTAGCGAAAGCGTCAGGCCGCTTTCCTCCAGCAGCACTCCGGAGTGGATCTGTCCCGAGTTCGTGACCACGATCTGCTGGCTGAAGCCCTCTGTGATCACAGCGCTCGGCTCTACAACGGACTGTGCGATGTGCTTCGCATTGGAACGCAGACCCAGACTGGTGAGATTGGGTCCGAAACCGTTCTTCGACTGGTCAAGGCTGTGACATTTAAAACATCCCGCACCTTTGGGATGTCGGAACAACAACTCGCCACGTTCACGGTCGCCATGCTCCAGCATCGACAGCGTGGCATCTAAACTGGACTTCGATTCGAGCCGACCGATTGGCAGCGGAGCAACCGCCACGAGGTAATTTCCTTTGCCGCCCGCCTGGCCGTCGTCAGTATTGCCACCGAGTTCTACCCGTCCATCGGAGAACGACTTCTCATAGAAAATGAACTTCGCACCTTCATCAATCTCAGCGATGAACTCTGTCTTCTGGAAGCCCTTCAGTAACCAGCCCGGAATTCTATCCTGTCGGGCATCGATCCCGACCCACACACGAACGGGCACCCGCGTTTCAGCAGTCAGCCACTGTTCTCCATGTGAGCCGTCGTCATCGTTGGCTGTCTGAATCAGATCGCAGCCGACCAACTCGGCCGCCACACTGCGTAATCGATAGCTGCGATCGACGTAGGCTTGACTTCCGATGGCAAAACCTCCGGGAACCACCTTGTAGCCAGCATTGCTCAGAACCTTCACGTCGCGCACAACGGCGATCGAGGTACCCGATGAGATCGCAGCGACAAGTGCCGACGCATCCTGCAGCGATCGTCCTCGAATTGCTGGCTCCGAACTTCCTGCGATCTTCGACAACCACAACTCGGCCACTCGACGAACTTCGGAGTCCGCATCGTGACTTGCCAGCGCCTGGACTTCGGCTTGAGTCGCCGCGTGTGTTTCGAGCAACGCCAACAACGCCGCTCGCCGCACGGCCGGTCGGGTGTCCGTCAGCAGTGATCGAAGTTCATTCGTCGAACGCAAAGCACGCAGCGCCTGCCATCCGGCATAGAAGACTGTCGTATCCGACTCACGCTGCAACTGTTCCAACAACTCGGGAACCAGCGCAGTTTGTCGAGCCTCATGCACGGCCTGAATAGCGGCGAATCGTACGCGCGGTTGAGAATGCGGCAACGCCACTCGCAGGGTTTCCATCAGCCGTTCGGTCTGTCCGAGCTGCTTCGCTCGATGTGCAAAAACTCGTACCACCTGAATTTGCATGTTGAGCGATGCCTTCGAGTCTGCTCGCAACGTGCTCGCTAGGAACCCGGCGAGCGACCTCGTGGACGGCATGCGGCCCAGAGCCCAGACAGTCCACGTCTCCTGGTTCTCAGTCAGCTTGCCGTCGCGTTGCTGATCGTCGGTCAGCCGCGCCACGAGTTGCCGCTGCACGCCAATTCCGCGCCGCACCAATTCATCCTGCGCGTTGATCCGCCGCACGGGCAGGAGTGAGTCGAACTCAGCCATCAACTCATCAACCGAGAAGTCTTTCAAAGCCGTCGTGGGATAGGCTTCCAGCCTGTCACGCTTCTTGCCTTCGGAATCAATTGAGTCGACAGTCAGGATGCCTATCCCACTTTCTTCTCCATACAGTTTCAGTGCCGCAACCGGTGGAGCGTTCTTCCACTCGACACGGAAGATGCGGCCTTCGTTCGTGAGTTGCCCGTCCTTCCACTCGGCGCCGTAGCCGGTGCTCCAGCCGAGAATCCACAACGCGCCGTCAGGTCCGAATTCAAGATCCGTGGGTCGGAACAGTGACGTGCCGCCTTCGATGAAAGGAGTGAAGCCTCCGCCTGCAGGCCGCAGCAGCGCGCCGTCCCATTCCGGTCGCCAGACATACGTCGTCTTCTGCAACCAGTCGTTGATCAGAAACACGCCACGATACTCCGGAGGAAACTGCGGTGACTGGCAGAAGACGACGCCGGTGCCTGAGCCTTCAAACAACGGCCCGCTGGCAGGCGCAGTCGGGTCATGAGAGTCAATGGACCAATGGCTGCTCCACGAATGATTCCAGCCAAAGTGCGCGCCGAAGAACGGCATGAAGACTCGATCGCCGATGGTCTGATCATTGTCGGTCCCGATCCAGTTGAATCCGCTGTCCACGGTAATATCCCACGGGTTTCGAAATCCTCTTGCCACGATCTCCAGATTGTGTCCGCCGTCATCGCAGCGCAGCACGCCGCCATCCATGCCCCAGTCATCAGCCGGATCGTGATACGCACGGCGGTACTCGTTCTTGTTTGTCGTCACCGGAGTCGGGAAGTCTGGCACATCCGCCGGCGCAGTGACTCCCCACAATTCGCGAAATGGCTTTGGGGCATAACGACCGGGTTGATTGAGCCCCTTCGAGTTTCCCTTGCTCATGTAGAGCTTGCCATCCGGAGCCCAGTTCAGGCCGTGCAGTCCATGTTCCAGATTGCCGAGATCGGTGTAGACCTTGACGTACTCATCAGCCTGGTCATCGCCATCTCGATCACGAACGACTGTCAGGTCCGGAGCGTTGGCGACCCACAGATCTCGCCCATGCCATGCCAGGCCCTGGATCGCATTGAACCCGGTCGCAAACTCCTTTGTGTCATCGGCACGACCATCGCCGTCGGTATCCTGCACGATCACGACGGTGTCGCCAGGCGTCTCCGGCGTCGGATTGCGATACTGCGGCCCCATGCCCACGAACAGTCGACCACGTTCATCAAACGCCATCGAACACGGTTGCCGGACGATCGGTTCGCTGGCGAATACCGTCACTGTGAACTCATCGGGAACTTTGGGGAGTGCGGCCTGATCGACGGACTTGTCGTTGAACTGCCCGAACGCTGTCGACGTGCTGCTGAAAAAGAATACGACAAGAAACGCAAGTCGAAGATACGCATCAGGCGTCTTAAGACCGGCGAAAAAATGAATGTCGTTGTTCCGTCGGCGATCCAACGCTGAACCGCACAGCGATCTACGACAAATCCAACAGCTTCGTTCGAGCCAGTCCTCAGATCGTTTCATATCAAGCCTTCTTCACACTTCTTCGAGGTGACTCGTCGCATCGCCGAATGTCTTCAGGCGGATGTCGGCCTTGTCCAGCAAGGAAATGAATAGCCGACACAATTGCCGTTCGGACGTGCCAGTGTAGTCGAGAACGCGGCCCCCTTTCATTCTTCCGCCCGCCCCACCCAGGAGGATCACCGGGAGTTGGTCGTTGTTGTGTAGAGCACCTGCCATCATGCTCGAGCAGTGCATCAGCATCGTGTTGTCGAGCAGCGTTCGATCGCCTTCCTGAATGGAGTCGAGCTTCCGAGCCAGGTAGGCGAGCTGCTCCATGAAGAATTGATTCACCGTCAGCCAGTCGCGACCGTCACTGTGTGAGAGCAGGTGATGAATCATATAATCGATGCCGTGCCCCGCCTGTTCGACGCTGGTGAGATGGGGGAATCGAAGAGCGCTATGGTCGTTGTTCAGTTTGAGCGTCGCCACGCGCGTCGTGTCGGTCTGAAATCCGAGGACGAGAATGTCGATCATCAGTTTCATGTGCTCGGCGATGTTTTGCGGAAGCCCGTCCGCCGGGCGTTCGATGTTCGGTTTATCGAGAGTTGGCTTCCAACCCTGCAATTCGCCGCGCTGACCCGCATTGGCGATGCGGGTCTCGATTTCGCGGACGCTGTCGAGGTACTCGTCCAACTTCTGCTGATCTCCGGAACTGATCTTCCGCCGCAGGTCTTTGGCATCGGCGAGCACCGCATCCAGCACGCTTTGATCTTCGGGTGATGAAGCGTCCTTGAAGAGCCGGTCGAACGCCAGCGCGGGATAGAGTTCCAGCGGCGTGGGAGTCGTCGGGGAACTCCACGAGATGTGTGAACTGTAGAGCATGCTGTAATTCTTATGGACCGACGGATTCGAGGTTTCGCAGGCAAGAACGAGACTCGGGACTTTCGTGCTGCGTCCGTAGGTCTGAGCGATGACCTGATCGAAGCTGGTTCCCGAGCGGATCTCGCCACCGCTGGCGATCGGCGCGCCGGAGAGCATGTTGCCGGTCTGCGAACTGTGGATGTTCCCCTTGCGAGCTTCCTCGTGATACAGCCCGCGCACGAAGACCAGCTTTTCGCGGAACTCGGCCAGCGGCTGAAGAACCTGGCCGAGTTCCATATTGCGACCTTCTCCCTTGGCCCACCATTCCTTCGAATGAAAGCCGTTGCCGGAAAAGGTCACGCAGGCTCGGACGGGGGCTTCACTGGCGACTTTGGATGAGCTGGTCTCGTCGCCCCAGACTCGTAGTGACTCCATCCAGGGGAGCGCCATCGAGACGCCAAGACCGTGCAGGAATGTTCGCCGTGAGAAGTGATGTGTTGGCATTGTGGATGTTCCTGAAAGGTTGGACTGGAGGCGTTGTTCGTAGTTCCTGGTTGACCATTGTCGCCTTTCGCTCCGCGAAAGGACGCTTAGACTCAAACGGGATCCATTGTTGAAATCGTATTGGCAGCAGCGTCCTTTCGCGGAGCGAAAGGCGACTATCTAAATTCTCAGCCTTTAAATCTCCGATAGTAATACTCACGAGGTTGCAGGCAAGCCTTCGCTGGATTTTGTACAATGTAGTTTCGCAGGTACTCGTATTGTTCGGCACTGCGAACCAGATGGTCAAACGGCTCCTGCTGCCAGAACTTGCCTTTGCGTTTGAGGACTTGATTAATCTGGACCGCCGTGAAGTGCAGCCAAGAGTCGCACTGTGTCTTCAGCAACTCGGGACTGCGGAAGACTGCCAAAAGATGCACATGATTTGGCATCACCACAAAGTCACCCATGCGGTAGCGGTCCTCATCAAAGTGCAGCAGTGATCTGGCGACGATGTTCCCCAGCTCCGGTCGTCGCAGCACACACTCGCCGTGACAGGTATCGAGAAAGTCTTCACGACAGCGATTGAATTCCTTCAGAAAGTCCGCACGATCCTTCTCCGAGACGAGAGGAAGGTTCTTCTGCCAGTGCTGTGATCCGTCGTAACCCCGTCGTTCCAGCCACACCGTCTTCTGGCGATCCCACAATTCGGTCACCTTCTGCGGAATAGAGTCTTCGGTCCGAAAAGTGACGAAGACAACTGCCCCAGCCTGCGACCAGTGCGGGCGACAATGCTCGAAGATGTGAGTTTCTGCTTTGGGATCGAAAACTTCTCCCAACATGATTGATGTCTCCTGTTTGTCGGCTTTCGCTCCGCGAAAGCACGCTGAGTTAAAACCGGAACCTATTATTGAGAGCGGCTTGGCTGCAACGCCCTTTCGCGGAGCGAAAGGCGACAATGGCCTCACGGCCCACTGCCGCGAATCTCGCGGAACTGGGGACTGCGAACAATGTCCTCAATCATCTTACCGATATGACCGCCCTCCGTTGAGGTCAGATCGTCGATCAGTGGTTGATCAGAAAGTTGAACGCTGCGGCCGAGGGCGTAACCGAGCATTTTTCGGCTGAACTGACGGAGGAAATCGGCGCGGCGCTGGCTGGCCATGTAGTCCCGCAAGCCGGCCAGGCCATCGACTGCCGTGCCGTCGAAGACGACCGTTTTTGTATCAGCAGCGCGTGATCGACCGATGGCATCGAAGCCTTCGAGTGCGAAGCCGAAGGGGTCAATTCGTTTGTGGCAACCGGCGCAGCTCGCGTCGCTGCTGTGGCGTTCAATCAGTTGCCGTTCGCTGAGACCTTCCGGGGCTTCTTCCGGCAACGTGGGAACTCCTTTGGGCGGATTTGGGATCTTGTCGCCCAGCAGCACTTCACTGACCCAGGTGCCGCGCAGGATGGCGCTCGTCCGTGATGCTCCGGAATGTTTTGCAAGCGTGGCCGAAAATCCCAACGCGCCGCCGCGACCATACTGCTTGATACCTTCCACTCGCTGCCAATCGGCTCCGTCGAAAGGGATGCCATAGTGGTCGGCCAGCGGCTTGTTGAGGAATGTGTAATCCGCATCCAGCAGCGTCATAACGCTGCGATCGTTCTGGAAGAGGTCGATGAAAAACCGATTGACCTCTTCCTGCATGGCTTCTCGCAGCGGCTTGAAGGTTGGGAAGTGGCGTTCGCTCTTCTCATCCAGCGTGGCCACATCCCGAACATGCAGGTATTGGCAACCGAACTCGGTCGCGAGCCGGCGGACTCGATCGTCCTTGAGCATGCGACGTGCTTGAGCGGCCAAGACTTCGGGATCGCGCAGCTTGCCTGACGCGGCCACGGATCGCAGTTCATCGTCGGGCAGCGACGACCAGAGGAAGTAACTCAGCCGCGTCGCAAGTTCCCAGTCATGCACCGGGCCGGTCTGAGCGGCGGGCGTCTCGCTGCGATACAAGAACGCCGGTGACGTCAGGACGCGAACCAGCATCAACCGTGGCGGCATGTTTTTCAGCGGATCGATCTCCGCGTCAGCCAGCGGGCGTCGCCAGGCGAGCGCGGCGAGGTCGATCACCGCCTGTCGCTGAGCCGAGTCGGCCTGCTTCTGGCGATCACGAAACTCATCTGCCGCCTGGTGGATCGGTTTACGCATCGGCTCGAACTCGACAACCAGGTCGGCGCGATCCTGCGTTGCGAACTGATAGATCTGCTCAAACGCATCGACCTGCTTGAGCGGCGCTTCGCTGATGAATAACAGATCGCGCCACAATCGTTCGAGTTGCTGAGCTTCGACATCGGAAAGCATCAGCCGACGCAACGGCTCATCTTCGCGAAAGTACAGGTTGAGCGTGACAACTTCATCAATCGGGACGATCCGCGAATAACAGAGTGCTGCGGGAAAGATCGTCCGAAACTCGTCGAAGGCCGTTATCAATCGCTGCCGCGCGGGACTGCCATCCGCGACAACAATCGGCAGGTTTGATTGCAGGGCGGTTAGCGCTGTGCTCGGTCTCTCTTTCACGACCTGCAGTTGCACGCTCCCTTCGTTGGCGGCAACGAGGCGACCAGTCACGACAAACTCAGCTCCGGACGTCAGCGCGGCGGGAATTGCCGCTTCGAGCACCTCAGGCGCCTGTGCGCTCAGCGATGCATTCGGCGTCGAAGCCTGGAACGATTTCCAGGCCGAAGCCAGCAGAGGATGCGCGAGCGGAAAGTCCTGTTCCAGATGCGCCCGCACCTTCGCAGCCAGTTCCGGGGATGGCGACTTGCGCCACTCGGCGATCGGAGCCGGCAGGTCATCCGACGCATTTTCCGTGACCGGCTGACTCAGGAAGTGCCACGGTCCCTGAGGGTTGCTGGCCAGAATGTTCGGTGAGACATCCGTCGCAAGGTCCCAGGTTTTCTCTCCGTCCGACAGAGTGAGTGCGATCGCCGCCAAATCGCAGAAATGGTTGTTGTCGCGAGGTCCAATCAACAACGCGACTGCTTCATCGACGCCGATGTGGATATTCTCAAGAGGCCCGATCACCGCCCCTTTAGCCTGATCAAGAATGCCTCCTGCCAGCCGTTCAATGGCAGTGCCACGGCGAACTTCCAAAGCCCACGTGATCCCGTTCCCGCACTCCGGATGAGCGTGTTCCACCCGACCGCTGACTTTCAGAGTCCTGGTATCGACAGGACTCTTCCATGCAATCACCGACTGCCGATCTGGGGCCGGATGTGTGGCGATGCTGTGAGCCTTCATCTTTCCAGGAATGCGAACATCCGCATCCGACGAATTGGCCATCACGCTGAGATCACTATCGCCGCGCCATCCCTGAATAAAGGCGTAGTCAGGCGAGCGTTCCATCTTCACCGTCAACAGTGGTTCAAGCTTCGAACCGCCGAAACCCAGATACTGACGCCATATGGCGAGTGTCTCTTTGGGGGCGTCCTCGTTTCCTGTCGCCAAAGCGGCGAGACAGGCTTCCGTGTCGGCCAGCAGTTTGGCTCGCTGCGCTTCCAGATGTTTCAACAATTCGGGCACACTGGAAAGGGAAATCTCGGGGCGATCTTTTGCCACCAGACGCGGATTCTGCCACTCGACCAGATCGCCGTTTTGGCCATCTCCCGCTGTCCCCGCGACGAGAGACAACATGACGTCTTTGCCTGCTTCCAGCGGGACACGGAACTCCTGTTGACTGACAAACGGGTTGACGGGTTCCTGCCAAGATTTCGGCCCGTTCGGACGCCCCATATGTCCGACAATGTTGAACTTCCACAGGGCCTTCTGCCAGACTTCGATGTCTCCTGCGGTCAGTTGGCCGTCACGGAACTTCTGACGCAGTGGATCGAGCAGCGGTGACGACTCCTTCGCGGTCAGCGATTGTTCCAGAAGGCTCAGATACCTGACGCTCAGGCCTTCACGTGATCCCTGTCGCTGCAATGCATCGAGATAGCGCTCCAGTGGAATGGTACCAGCTTCGCTCTTCACTCTACCGGTTCCGCCGACTTCAGTTCCGAGATCGTTTGTGACTGTGTAGCGAGCATAGAACTGCCGCAGGCTGGTCAGCGCTTCGTCCGTCCAGTCTTGAGGCGAATCACTGGCTGAAAAGCGGACACCATCTTCGAGCAACACCATGTGTCTGGAAATATCCTTTGCCGCTTCGAGGTATTTCGACAGAAGCGCCGGTGACATGACCAACGCCGCACCGACATTGGTGAATCCCTCGCCCGCCGCGCCATCGACCGGAAATTCTCGAGCTGGATCGAGCGACAGCACACCGGTCAAATCCCGGAGCGAATACGTGTATTCATGATTGGACAATCGGCGGAGCACGACCGGACCGGGATCGCCCGCATTGGCCAGCGCGATCTCATTGAGCGTCGTTCGCACCCATTCAGTCAGGAGAGTCTTCTGCTCAGCCGAAAGTTGTTTGGCATCCTTCGGCGGCATCTCGCCCAAAGCCAGTTGTTCCTGCACTTGTTCCCAGACGTCAGCATCGCTTTTGACATGATCAAGCGAATCAAACCGCTCCAGGTCGAGTTCGCCTTCCTGCTTCTCGGTTGAATGACAAGTGACGCAGTAGTCGCGCAGCAGCGGCCGAATCGACTGGTCGAAGGAGTCTGCGGCAAGGCCGTTCGAAGCAGACGTTGCCAGTACCGCAATCACACACACCGCAGAAAACGTTTTCACCATAGAAGCACCTTCACTGGACCGACGGCCTGACGAGGCCGTCCTACAAACGAATGTCGACTGGGTTCGTACGACGGACTGGAAGTCCGTCGTACGGGTAAATCAAATGCCCGTCAATTGCTCTGTCGAGTCACCGAAACTGTCGAGTTCCACGCCGCCCCACTCCATCAGGCTGAGGAACAGGCTGCACATGCGCCGGTTGGGCGAATCGAGGTAGTCGAGTGCGCGACCACCTCGGAGCTTGCCGCCCGCACCGCCGAGCAGGACCACCGGCAACTGCTTTGAGTCATGATTGCCGTGGATCATACTTGAACAGTGCATGATGGCCGTGTTGTCGAGCAGCGTGCGGTCGCCTTCCTGAACCTCCGCCATCCGCTCGCAAAGATACGCGAGCTGCGACGTGAAGAACTGGTTGACGGCGACGAGTTCCTGCGGCTGAGTGTGGGCCATCTGGTGATGCTGATCTTTGGCGCCAACGTGGGTGTGAGTGAGGATCGAGCCGTCGTTGCAATATTTGAGGGTCGCGATCCGCGTGGAGTCGGTGCGGAAGGCGAGCAGCACGATATCGTTCATCAGTTTCCAGTAGTCCGGAATCTCGGTAGGAATGCCATCGGTGGGCCGCGGGCGATCGGGGGCAGTCAGGCTCGGCTTCCAGCTGCCGGCGTCGCGCTCCTGTCCAGCCCGTTTGATGCGCCCCTCGATCTCATGGACGCTGCCGAGATATTCCTCAAACCGCTGCCGGTCCGAAACAGAAAGTCGCTTCCGCAACGACTGGGCATCTTCGAGCACAGCATCAACCACACGGCGGTCGCCGCGGTTGAATTCGGTGCGGAAAAGCTGGTCGAAGGCCAATGCCGGACGCGTTTCCGTCCAGGTCGGAGACACCGCAGTGCTCCACGAAACGTGTGAGCTGTACAGCAGCGGATGCCCGTCCTGAAGGCCCGGAATCGGCCCTTCGCAGCCAAGTACCAGTGAAGGCAGCCGGGTGCGGTCGCCGATTCGCTGCGCCATCAACTGGTCGAAACTGACGCCCGTGTGGACCTCAGTTTTCGACATCTGTGCGCCGCTGAGCATGTTCCCCGTTTGCATGCAGTGGATGACCCCGTTGTTGGCCTGTTCGTTCCACAGGCCGCGGATGAACACCATCCGGTCCTTCCACTTCTCAAGCGGCATCAGGCACGGCCCAAGTTCCATAGCGGGGCCTTCCCCTTTGGCCCACCAGTGTTCCGAATGGAAGCCCATGCCGGTGAACGTGACAAGCGTGCGGGTCGGCGGCTCATCGGCGGCGTTCCTCGAGGCAGCCGAAGCGAACGGCAACGATTCGAGCCAGGGCAAAGCCATCGAAACGCCAAGGCCACGCAGCAGCGTACGTCGCGAAAAACTGGGGAAAGTTTTGGTGGGCATAGGAAATTCCTTCGGTGGAGAAAAGTGTCTGATTGTCGTCTTTCACGAAGTTCAATCAATGAGAACCAACCGTACGACGGACTTCCAGTCCGTCGATCAAGAGCGCGACGGACTGGAAGTCCGTCGTACATTCCGTCGTGCATTTCTATTCATCAACAAAATCCCAACCAACGGATCTCCAGTCGGGATGAATCCACCTCACCCATTGATTAACAGGAAGCCCCGCCGTCTTTGGGTTCTTTGCAATGTATTGCACCACATTCCACAGGTGCTCTTCGTCCCGAACGATGCGGTCGTAGCTTTCTTCCTCCCACAATGCTCCCTCGCGCCCAAGGGTCCTGTTGACATGCAATGAGACATATTGCTTAATCCGCTGAAGGCAGTCTTCCAATTCGTTGTCGTTAATCGGCTGAACAACGGCGTGGATATGGTTGGGCATCACAACGAAACACGACGTGCAGTGACGCTGATCCTGAAAGTGCAGCAGCGAATCGGATATCATTCTCGAGAACCGAGAATCGCGAAACACGCGCGAGCCATAACCTTCATCCACCCATTTCTCGGTTTTGTTGGTGATCTCCTTCGCGAAGTGCTTCCACTCCGTGTCGGTGCCTGGTTCCGGGTGCTGTCGTTCCCAGACAACCCGCCAGCGCTTCAGTGCCTGGAGCTGTTCCTGCGGAATGGAATCTGCCTGACGAAACGTCACGGCATAAGTCGCACCGTCCTGCCGCCAATGCGGCAAGTGTCGGCGGTACATACGGATGGGAAGATCCGGATGAAGTCCCCGGAATCGCGGCGGATTCGGCTTGTTAAATGTCGAATGTATCATGTCGACCTCTGCAGGATATTCTGTGCGACGGACTTGCAATCCGTCGGGTTTCTGTGTTGGTGGTACGACGGACTTCCAGTCCGTCGATCAAGAGCGCGACGGACTGGAAGTCCATCGTACATTCCGAATCCCGTCCGTACGACGGACTTCCAGTCCGTCGATCAAGTGCGCGACGGACTGGAAGTCCATCGTACACTAAGTCGCAACATAAGTTCTCCGCTGCGGCTTACGCGTCACGGCTCGCACTTCTTTCGGTGAGGATACTATATTGAGTTGGTCCTAAGGAGTTGATGGAGTCGTCGCTGCGGCGGACATCGCCGGGCGAATAGATCGAAACTGTTCACTATTCACGATGATGAGCAAAACATCCGACCAGCGGCCACCATTGGCCATCGTCCTGGTGATTTCGTCGATCAGCTTCCTGTCTGAAAGCTGCACGGCGCGGCCCAGCGCGTAGCCTGTCAGCTTGTGAGCGAGCGAACGTAGAACGTCGTCGCGGCGCGGGCCGGCGAGATAGTCACGCAGGCCAACGAAGCCATCGATTTCGACGTCGTCACGCGTAGTTGCCTTTGCATCACCAGGTTGCAGATCGCTGGCTGGCCGAAGACGACCGAGGGCGTCGAATTGTTCAAGCGTCATGCCGTAGGGATCAATGCGGACGTGACAACCGGCACATGCGACGTCCTGACGATGCCGCTCGGTGATCTCGCGGACGCTAAGCCCGGCGGGCGGTGTTTCCGGCAGCGGTGGCACGCCTGGCGGAACTTTGGGCAGCCGCTCGCCGAGGATTTGAACCACCCACGCGCCACGCTTCACGGGACTGGTGCGAGACGCAGCCGCCGTCTTTGCGAGCACCGCACCAAACCCGAGCATCCCGCCGCGACTATAGGCGGAAACATTCTCAACGCGACGCCACTCCGGACCAGTCACGCCGGGGATGCCGTAGTGGTTCGCGAGAACATCGTTGACAACCACGGCGTCGGCGGCAATCACGTCGGCGACCGGACGATCGTTCACCAGCAGATCTTCGAAGAATTTTACAGGCTCCTCCGCCAGCGCGTCGCGCACGACCGGCGTGAAATCTGGGAAGTGCTGCAGGTTTCGGCCGTGGTTCGTGACAAAGTCTCGCACGCCCAGCCAGCGGGCACCGAATTCTTCCGCCATGCCGCGCATCCGCGCGTCCTTCAACATGCGGCGTACTTGTTCGTCCATTACTGCTAGCTCGTGCAGCCGCTCGGCGTTCGCTCTCAGTTCATCATCGGGGATCGAGTCCCACAGCAGAAAACTCAGCCGCGTCGCCAACTCTTCTTTCGACACCGGTTGCCAATGCGGCCCGGTTGCTGGCTGCTCGACTCGGTAAAGAAACCATGGCGACGAGAGAACACGGGCCAGCGCGGCGCGGAATGCTGGATCATGCTTAGCGCCTTCGGCACGGTCGACGCGGTAGGATGCGAGCAATGTCTCGCGCTCGTCGGCGGCGAGTGGGCGGCGCCATGCGCGGGCGGCGAAGGCGAGCAGCGCCTCCATGTGGCTCGGTTCCGCCGCGACCTGCGCCGCGCGCAGATCCGCTTCTTCCTGTTTCACCTGCTCTCCGAACAGTTGTAGGTAGAAGAACATAATTCGCGCGCCATCGTTCGGCCGGCGATAGTACTGCGTGATTTCTTCGAGCATGCGCGGAGTCGCGAACGCTTGCTCGCTGACGAATTGCAGTTCGCTCCACAGCCGGTCGAGTTCCGCTCGGCCAGCGTCGTCGAGCAGCAGCCGACGAAGCGGCTCGTCCTCGCGGTGGTACAGGAAGACGCTACCCTGAGCGTCTCGGGGGATGATCGGTTCGAAGAGGACCGCCGGCGGGAAGAGGGCACGAAACTCCGTAGCCGATCGAGCCTTTTCGGCAGCGACACGCGGATGGACGATCGTCGCGACTCGCGGGTTACCCGGAGTCGCCTGCGCGACCGGCTCGGCCAAGCCACCGCCACCGCCCGTGGCAGCGATCACGAAAGCTTGTACTGCGGCCGTTTCCGGACTGGCCTCGTCGAGACTCACATCGGCGCGAAGGAACCGCGGCAGCGTGAGCAACTTTTGCAGCGACTCCGGAAGTTTCGTCAGGTCAATGACCATCTCGGCCCCGGCCTCTGTGACCAGCGCAGATTCTGGCACGGGCCGATTCTGCGGATGTTGACCGAACCTGATCCCGCACGCTGCTTCAACTGCCTCGCGCAATTCTGGATGCTCGGCCAGTACCAGCGTCGGCCCGTCCCCGCCTTCCAATCGCAGCCGGTCCCACACCACGAAAGTGTCGGGCTGGGCCGGTAGCGCGACGAGCTTGAAGACCAGTTCGCGGGCAGCACCTTCGACTCTTTCGTGAGCAAGCACGCGGCGCAATTCCTCCCACGCGGGAAAGCCGTTGCCGACCGCGATGACTGCATTCTTACTGTAGTTGCTCAGAAACAGTTGGTCCTGCGTGGCCTTGATCGACGCCAGGATCGAGGCCGGATCGGTGGCCACTTGCCATTGCTCTCGAATGTGCGAGAGCAGATCGGGAGCCAGACCCGGATCTGGCAGAACAGTGGAATTACTGCTCAAATCGTCCAGTGCCTGGCCCAAATCCGGAGCTGCCATATGCGACAACTCGAACGAAACACCGTCGAGACCGGCAGGGTGAGCGTCGGCGACGCGGCCCGAAACCAGCAACTCGCCAGCAATCGGACTCGTCCAGGCAACAGACACGGGTCGCTTCGGTCCCGGATGCACAAAGAAAGTTCGTGCGGGCAACAGTGTCCAGAGCTGCAAATCCTCGGCACCCGAGTTCACAAAGACCGAGGGTTCCGAACCGAGGCTCCACGACTTCAGTTCTGCCCGCCCTCCATTATTGTCCCGCCGTTCGGCGAGGAACGCCGGAGTTGTCGTCGTTTCCAGGAAGCTCCAGCGGGCCTCGTGCTTGTCCGGCCAGGAGTTCCCCTTTAGTAGATTGGGAACAAGTTCGGAGACGCTCCATGTCCGCTGATCGCCAGCAGTTTCGCCGATCGTCCATTCGACAAGCGTGCTGTCCGCCCCGTGATTTTCGTTCGGAAGCACGGTCAATAGGAGCAACTCGCCTCGTTGAACCGCGACCGTCTGCTCGAAGGGAACGGAGCTACCCTCGGCAACTATCGACTGCGCGAGCACACGTTTCGACGAAGACCACTGGGACTCGATCTTCTGCCTGCCCGATTCGAGAGCAGCCTGTCGCCGTTGTTTGTCGGCTTCAAACAGCGCCACCTTCTCGCGCCACTGCTTCATCTGGGCATCGACTTCGGCTGGCCGATCGGCTGCAGTACGACGGACTTCCAGTCCGTCGAGTCCAACGGTCGACGGACTGGAAGTCCGTCGTACAGTCACTCCCCTCAGCCCGTCCCACAGCGAGGTCAGGTAAGTTGCATTGAGCTTCTCTTCGGCGGCCACAGCAGCGATCGCAGCATCGCTGCCGCTGGTGAACTCGTCGCGGTGCCGCAGGGTCGCCGCGAGGTGCGTCGCCAGTGGCGGCTCACCGTTGGGACCTGCGTAACGGGCGTGGAAGCCGCGAAGCGAATCGAGTATCTCTTTCGTCCAGGTCGGCCGATCGGGAGATGAAGAGAATCGCAAACCGCCGGGCAGTAGCACGACCCGCGCGGCAACGTCTCGAGCGGTCTGGTGGTATCGCTCGACGAGTTCGGGCGTCACCGGCATTGCGTCTCCGACGTTGGCAAAGCCTTCGCCACCGACGCTGTCGACGGGAAACTCGCGAGCCTGCGTCGGTCGCATGTCAACGCCGGTGAGATCGCGGATCGCGTTGTCGTATTCCGTGTTGTTCAGTCGACGCAGCGTTACCGGCCCCGGATCTCCAGCCCGCGCGGCCGCCTCTGCATCAAGCGCCGCCGTGATCCAGCCCAGCAGTTGTTCCCGCTCAGCCTCGGTCGGCTGAGGCGCTTCCTTCGGCGGCATGTCGCCACCGCGCACCCGGTCAGCGACATCGCTGAGCATTTTAGGCGAGGCAATCATCGCCTGAGCGGAGTCAAAACTCGTGAGATCGAGATCGTTGTCCGTGGGCATCTTTCCATGACACTCCCCGCAAGTCTTCACAAGAAGTGGCTGGATCTGCGTGACATAGGTTTGCGCGAGGTCGTCAGCGCCGTTGGCAGTAGAAGCGGCAACGAGCGCGAGGCACACGATGAGCGGGATGGCGCAAGCCGTCCGGTTCCGCAGTGACGCACGGTGCAGCTTGCACCGCACCGCTACTCCCTTGAGGAAATGTACTGAAATAACTTTCGTACGACGGACATCCTTGTCCGTCAAAACTTTCGTACGACGGACATCCCTGTCCGTCGAAACTGCCGCGACGGACAAGGATGTCCGTCGTACAAATCTGGAAACTATTTCGGGACAATTCCTAAGGCATCGCATCAGATTCGCTCCTTGTGGCTTCACGGAGGCTCAGTCGACTAATACCAAATGTCTCGGCAAGCTGAGTTTCCGTCGGCAGCCGATCACCGGGCCCCAGCTTTTGCTCGACGATGAGTTGCTGGATCTGACCGGCAACCTGATCGCGAACTTTGGGACGACGAAGCGTTTGCATGGTTTTCCTTTGACCGGTTGCAGGCTGAAACTCGCGCCGATAGATTATCGGACAATCAGACGACCGGCAAGGCGTTGTCGCCAAGTGACTCCGACGGCGGCTTTAAACCCGACTCAACGATCCCGTTTGCCCACCGAACGAATCGGTCTCGACACCAAGCCTTTGCAGGATCGTGACGAAGAGCTTGCCCAACGGCAGTTCTTCCACTTCCTGTTTGCTTTGCCATCCCGCATCCGTGTCGATCCCGGCGCCAGCTTGATTGTCTTCATTGCCCGTGCCGAACTTGAGATACCGACCGTTGGTGAAGCCAAGGTTCTTACCGCCGGCGGATATGATCGGATAGTTGCGTGAGAGGTGGAAACTGCTTGAAGCTGAGCCGTGCATGGCCAGTGTGTTGTCCAGCATATTGCCGGCGCTGGTTGGTTCGGGTGTGTCCTTGAGCCTCTGGGCGAAACGAGCGAACTCCTCGGCCTGATAACGGTTGTAGGTGCCAAGATTCTCCCAGCCTCCCGGATTCTTGACTTCATGAGTCAGGCCATGAGCACCATTCAGGCCAACGGCTAATGACAGCAGGTCGTGTGGTCCTTCGCCGTTTTCGCGTCCCAACTGGAACGTCGCGACCCGAGTCGAATCGCTCAGAAAGGCGAGATAGATCAGTTCATACATTGTCTGGAAATAAAGCCGGGCTTCTTTCGGCTCAGCCTCCAGATGCAGGTTGCTGGTATCAACCTGAGGGATCGGATTATCAACCCATCTCTGAGCCTTCACGAGCTTCAGCTCGGTATCACGCACGGCGTCGAGATATTGCTTGAGCGTCTCTTGATCGCGACTGGAGAGTTGGCGATTCAGCGACCGAGTATTCTCAATCAGCAGATCGAGGGCACTCTTGCTTCTCGCTAGTTTTGCCGCCGCGTCTTTGCCGCTTGTAACAAACAGCAGATCGAAGATTTCTTTGGGCTTGTTCATTGCCGGAATCGGTCGTCCTTCACGATTGAAGGACTGAGTCTGGGCGCCTCGAGGACCACCGATGCCGCCATTGGTCGACATCACGAGCGAAGAATGTCGAGTGAAGTCACCTGCGTACTCCGCATACACCTGATCCAGAGAAATCGTGTTCTGATACGGGCCCTCACCACCGATGGGCGCGGCGGTCAAATACTGATCCGCGTTCGAATGTCCATGGACGTTTCTAGCGTCAGGATGTGACAGCCCGGAATAGATCGTGATGTCGCTCCGCAGTGGCTCGAGCACATCGAGTACTTTGGTCAATTCAAAATCCTGCTCGCCGCCACGAGGGAACCAGCTCCAATCCTTCCAGGCTGGGTCGGATTTGAGCGGCAAACCAACGCCATCAGGGTGATAGACGCTGACGAATCGTTTCGGAGTCTCGTCCTGGCGTGGATTGCCCACAGCAAACGTTTCCAACCACGGCAAAGCCAAGGCGATTCCGGTGCCGCGAAGAAATGTTCTACGGCTCAGTAGCGATGATTTGTTATCCATAGTCTGTTCCTCGTTCTTAGCGGATGTCAGTGGACTCTTACTTCGAGTTAAAAACACTGCTGCTGACGATCATGTGGATCAGGTCGCCCAGGCCATCATCTCGGCGTCTGAACTGAGCGGTCAAGCTGTCAACGTCGGCACGATCGCCAAAAGAAAGCGGCCTGCCAAGGGCGTATGCCGTCAGCTTGTGCACCATCGCTCGGGCAAATTGATCTTGTCGGTCGGTCAGCAGATAGCGCTTCAGTCCATCGATCCCTTCCAGCGTCTGCCGATTGAAGAGTTCCGAGGTTGCATCGACAGGCTGGTTCTTGATGTGAGTCCGGTAGACTCCGAGGGCGTCGTAGTTCTCAAAGGCGATTCCCCACGGATCGATCCTGGAGTGACACGAGACACAGGCCGCATTGTCTCGGTGATCGGCGATCCGTTCCTTCAAAGTCATTTGCAGAATCCTCGGGTCGGTCAAATCGACTTCGGGAACATTCGGCGGCGGCGGGGGCGGGGGATCGTCGAGAATGCGTCTCAGCATCCAGACGCCGCGTTTGAGAGGATGTGAATCCGTGCCGTCAGAGTTCATCGTCATGATCGCAGCGCTCGTCAACAAGCCGCCGCGATTCGTTTGAGGGGTGATCGGCACGTTACGAAAATGCGGGCCGTAGACATTTGGAATCTGATAGTGAGCCGCAAGTCGCTCGTTGACCAACGCGTAATCGGAGTGGATAAAATCCAAGACGCTGCGGTTGTTCTTCAGGACTTCCTCAAAGAAGGCGACCGGCTCTTTCAGCATCGATTCTCTGAGAGAGTTGTCATCAACATGAGTCACGCTGCTCATTCTGTCCAACCCCAGCCATTGCTCAACGAAGTTCTGCGAGAACCGTCTTGATCGCGGGTCTTCCAACATGCGGTTCACTTGGGCGGTTAGAACGGCCGGTTCTCTGAGCTTTCCCTGTTCCGCAAGTTTCAGCAGATCGTCATCTGGAATGCTGGACCACAGAAACATGGAGAGGCGACTGGCAAACTCGAACTCACTAATTTTCGACGACGGTTGTGTTTCATCGGCCGTCGCTCTCTGCGTCAGATAGAGGAATTCCGGAGTGGCCAGCGCGGTCGCCAGCACTTCGACCATCGCGTCTTCAAACGTCGCGAAGCCGGGCCGGTACCTCGCAAACAGATCCATGAACTGATCGACGTCCGGCGCGGTGACAGGGCGGCGCCAGACACGCTTCAGAAATCGACTCAGCACCTCGCGGCCATAGACCTGTTCGTCACTCCTGCTACCGCTTTCAAAGAAGATGTCCGTGTGAGTCTTTGGCGGCCATTGTTCATAGAACGGAGCGCTGATTTCGATATGGTCGATCAGCACTTGCAGAGGGTCTTCTCCTCCATGTGAATTCGAGACATTGTGGATATGCAGAAACTCATCCCGTCGCGGAAACGTGGTTTCGAGCTTCCGGAACGGGTTGCGCTGGATATCGCTGAGTGGAATGTCGAAGTGAATCCATTGAGGGTCGTCGGCGGATGCTGTCACCGGGATGTCACGCTCACCGACCGTCTGCGAGAAGTTGGCGTTGTTGCTCGTGTGAGCACTGAAAATCAGACGGAGGCTCGCGTACTCGTCAGGGTTCATCGTCGAGCGGCCGGCTCGAAGGCGAACGCGCATGATCCCTTCGTCGGGTAGAAAGCGATCGAGGTCCAGCTTCAGTTCGTGAGATCGAGGCAGCACCAGCACGACCTGAGAAACGGCTGGCGTCTGCCCGACAACAGCATCGGCCCGAGGCATCGTCTTTCCGCCAGGAAACGGAATGCTTTCGCCGGTCTCGCGATGAAATAGCTGCTGCTCATTTCGCGGCTTTCTTTTGTTCTTCTTACCCTCGTCGGCGGCCGTGTCGTCCTTCGTGGACTTTGCCTTCGACATCTCTTCCGGCATCGAAATAACGTAGGTGACGGCTTGCGGACGCTCACCACTCACGGTGGCTCGCTTGAGCGCCTTCAACCCAAGCTCGCGATAGGTCTCGAACTGCATGACCGACATCTGCAGCAGTTCTGAGCTGTTCTTGAAACCGTCTTCAGATGCGGTTTCCGGCGGCAGCTTGTTCGCAAGGGCGTATGGCAGGCCGAGCAAATCCTGCAGAGCGTAGTTGTATTCATACTTCGTCAGCCGACGAAACGACGAATACTCTTTGCTGTTGCGGCGTACAAGAGACGCCTGATTCAATTCCTCGCTCAGCCAATCAACGATGCGACCTCGATCCGCGTCGGCAAGTGCATAATCTGGCGCGTCCTCCGGAGGCATCTCGGATTTGCTAAGTGCGTTGTAGACCTCACTCCATCGCTCCACATCAGGTCCCGTCAGCAGGTCAGGGTTCAACTGGTCGATACGAAGTCTGCCCTCGGACTTTTCGGGACCATGACAGGGCAGACAGCTCTTGTTCAGAATCGGCCCCACCGACTCTTGAAAGTAAGTCAAATTCGCCTTCGGAGCATCGTCAGTGGCCGTTGCGACTTCCGCCGTCTCTTTCCGGAATCTGGACGTGTTGCGTCCCTGATCTTTAGCCGCGTCCAAACTGATCGGAGTATCCTCACAGGGAGCCGCCGGAATGGTGCACACGCTCCCAATGAAAAGTAGAATGGTGATCAGTCTGATCTTCATAGATTCCTCGTAGACGACGAGTGCCATTTCGAACGCAGAATGCAACTTGCCAACCCCCGCGTTGTGGTTTTAATCCCAAAGCATGTACGGTCTTTCGTTTCTGGTATGATAGCAGCATGTAATCCATGCGGCCAATGACAACTGTGAGATGCGAAATGGGTTTCAATAGCGATGACCGTTCTTCTCGAAGGCGATTTTTGGCGAATTCCGCAGTTCCGTTGATCGCTGGGGCGCTAACGAACTGGCCAGGGCAATTGATGGCGACTCCGCAGGTTCCCGAAACCTTGCCCGTTACGGCACTTATCACGGCTTACTATCCCGTCAGTCATGCGGATGTCATTGTCTCGAAAATTCTGGAAGGATATCAGCGGAATGGGGAAGCGCCGCGACCGGGGTTGAGGCTGGTGTCGATGTATGTGGAACAATCGCACGAGCATGATATCAGCAAAGAACTCGCTGAGCGTTATGGAGTGCGTTTGTGCAAAACGATTGACGAAGCCATTACGTTGGGGACTAACAAAGTTCAAGTCGCTGGCATACTCAGCATTGCCGAACACGGTGACTATCCGTTGACGCCAGACACTCAGCAGAAGATGTATCCGCGTCGACGCTTTTTTGATGACGCTGTGGAAACGTTTGAACGATGCAACGTGGTGGTTCCGTTCTTTAACGACAAGCATCTGGGCTATCGCTGGGAAGATGCGCAGGGAATGGTTGAGACCGCGCGACAGATGAAGTTTTCGTTGCTGGCTGGTTCATCACTTCCGCTGACCTGGCGGTTTCCAATCCTCGAACTGCCTCGCGATTGCCAGATCGAATCCGCATTGACCATCGGTTATGGCCCGCTGGAAGATTATGGATTTCATGCGTTGGAAGCTCATCAATGCATGGTGGAGCGACGAATTGGCGGGGAAGCGGGGATTCGAGAAGTCCAGGTTGCCATTGGCAAGGACATTCGAGAAACTCAACGAGCGGGAGCCTGGTCCAGCGAGCTGTTTGCCGCGGCGCGGAGTGTCATGCCGGGAAACCCGACAGATACAGAAGCGTGGGATCCGGTGACCACCGAGTTTGTGGATGGTCGGCATCAACCAGCCGCTTATCTGATGAAGCACACGGACGGGCTGCGGTCAGCGGTCATCATGACTGCGGGCTTCTCGGGCGGCTTCGCCTTTGCCTGCAAACTGAAAGGCGAGAATACCGCGCGAGCCTGCTGGTTCAAGCTGCAGGAAGGTGGAGTGTTCGGGCATTTCTCCTACCTGCTGGAAGCTTTCGAAGCCACGATTCGCGATGGTCACACCGCTTACCCGGTTGAACGAACTCTGTTAACAACCGGAGTTCTCGACCGCTGCATGTCCCTGATTGCGGAAGGTGGTGGAAAATGTGCATCACCGGAGCTGGAGTTCGGCTATACTCCGGAAGACTGGAGTTTTTCCAATCACCCGAACTCCAAACTTCTGTTGCCACATGAATAGGCTTGAGGGCATTAGCGGATGGGCGCCAAGGCCGGTCGAATAACGGAAACGACCATGAAAAAAACCGGGGCTAGCGCCCTGCGGCTCATTAAATCAACAACCCGCTTGCAGGGCTCCATGGTCTGGCGGTGCAAATCATCGCGAACTCAAATATCAGACGCAACACGCGTGATCGCTCGGAACTCCCTGAATGAATATGATGAACATAGCGAATTCAAGGATAACCCTGAACATCGCCCTCCTGGCATTCGTGTTTCTTCAGCAGTTACCTCCCGTGACTGCTCAAGAACCGCTTTCAAGGCAGATCGATCAGGTTATCGCAAAATGCTATTTCGGTCCTGAAGTGGCACTGGCCAGCGATGCGGAATTCCATCGTCGAATTTATCTGGATCTTGTCGGGCGAGGCCCTTCAGTGGACGAGAGTGAAGCGTTCCTCGCTCGCGTCGATGTGGATCCCGCAGCCAATGCCATAGTTCGCGACGAAGTGATCGATGAACTGCTGGAGCGAGACGAGTTCTCTCGTTACTTCGCCAAAGTTCTTGAGGTGATGTTCACGGAGCGTCGCGAACAGATTTCCATCGTGGAGTTTCGCTTGTGGATCCGTCAGTGGATTCACGAACGCCGCCCTCTGAACGAATTATGTACAGAGATTCTGGCGGCTGATGGTACGGGAGAAGACATTCGAGCCGCCGCGAGTTTCGTGATCAACCGAAATGCCGATCCCCATTTGGTGACACGCGACGTGGGCCGGATCTTTTTCGGTCGCGACGTGCAGTGTGCTCAGTGTCATGACCATCCCCTCGTAGCGGATTATGAACAAGCCGAGTATTTTGGCATTCTCTCATTCGTCAATCGCACCTATCTGTTTCAGGATGAGAAACGAGGTAACAAACCGTTCCTCGGTGAGAAGGGCGAAGGAGCGTTGGAATTCGCGTCGGTGTTGCGCCCCGAAGACGGAAAGTCGATTGCACAACCCGTTCTGCCGATGACAATGGCGATGGACTCAGAGCCAGACTTCTTGGATTCCGCCGATGCTTATGTGGTTGCCCCCGAGAAGGACAAACGAGGTGTTCCTCGCTACAGCCGCCGCCAGCAGTTGGCGGTGCTGGCAACACATCCTGAGAATCAGTCGTTCAACCGCAATTTCGCCAATCGACTCTGGGCCAGCCTCATGGGCATGGGAGTGGTTCATCCGGTGGATATGCATCACACCGACAATCCGCCAGTCTCCGCAGCTTTGCTACGACTGCTCTCGGACGAACTGGTTGCCTGTGAGTATGACCTGCGCGCCTTTCTGCGACAGATCGCCCGATCTCACGCTTATCAACGCTCCGTGTTGACACCGGATTTGCAGAACTGGACGGGGCCGACAGGTGGAACTGATTTTCTGAATATCGAACTGGCCCAACTGGATTCGGAAGTTCAGAATCTCCAGCCACAAAGGGAACACATCAACGTGGAACTGAACATGGCTGCCGCACAACTGCAGAAGTCGCAGGCTGATGTTCGTAAGTTGCAGCAGCAAAGTGATGATGCAAAAACACTGCTTCAGCAACTCTCGGAGCAACGCGACAAAGAAGTTGCCAAACTCGCGGAACTGGAGGCTAAGCAAACGAAGCAGCAGCAGGTGATTGCTTCATTGCAGGTCGCCGCAGGAGAAGGGGACAAGGTTCTGCTGCTGACTCCCGAAGATCAGGAACTTGCCGCATTACGAGTTCTTCTGAATACGCGGCTCACAGCTGCCACAGAAGCCAAACTCGGCGTGGACAACGAAGTTCAGGAACAGAAGGAGACGATTCAGAAAGCCAGCGACCGTGTGGATGATCAGCGTGGGCGCATTCTGGCTCTGGCAAATCGAAAGCTGGCGCTGAGTGAGTTCGTCGTCGAGGCTCGCGGAGTTCAGCGTGGTGTACGGAGGAGATTGCAGTCGCTGCTCGATGCTCAGGCTGACAGCGACCAGCAGAAGTTGCGAATGGAAATTCTGCGAGAGTGGCTTACAATGCGCGGGCAGTTGCTGGAGCTTCAGTCCACCGACAACACATCATCTGTGGCCGAAACTCAGGCCAAACTGGACCTGCAGTATGCAGACCTTGAGGAATCATGGCGTCGTGTCTACGCGATTCGCCGAGTCCGCGGGCTGAATCCGGAACAGATGGCCGGATCCACCTACTTTGCGCTGGAAATGGACCGCCCCGCTCGCGCGAAGGCGCTGGCTGACTGGGAAACCAATCATCAGGACAATCCTGCCGAACGAGATGATTTGAAGAAACGACAGATATTTGTCACCACAGCAGTCACGGGAAACATGTGGGACACTGTAGAAGACCTGATTGTGACCAGGTTTTCTGCACCAGCGGGCTCTCCCCAGGACGGATTCTTTGCGACCGTAGATCAGGCATTGATGATTCAGAATGACGCCACGTACCAGTCGTGGCTCAAAACCAGCGATGGCAATTTAGTTCAGCGATTGACGGCAATCGAGGAGCCTGAGCGGTTGGCCAGCCAACTGTATCTGTGTGTTCTGTGCAGAACTCCGGATGCTGACGAAATCGCAATGGTTCAAGAGATGCTCCGCCAGAACTCCGCGGATCGAGTATCGATTGTTCAGGAACTCGTTTGGGGATTGTTAGCATCATCCGAGTTTCGCTTTTCAATGTGACATTGTTGTGATCATCACTGGCCGCTTTATCGGTCAGGCGTTGTACGTTTTCCAGAGTCCATCCGATGAACAAGAGCCTATACAAGCCCTGCGGTACGATCGAGCATGGGATCGGTCGTAAGCAGTTTATGGGCGAGTTTCTGACAGGCATGGGAGCCATCGCCGGCACCAGCCTGTTTTCGCATCCGTTGGGAGCCACAGAAGTCGCCAAACATGGCAAGTCGGTTGTGGTTGTCTATCTCAACGGAGGCGTCAGTCAGTTTGAATCCTGGGATCCAAAGACCGATCTGGAAACGGGCGGGCCTTTTAAGGCGATCCCCACCACGGTTCCTGGAATTCATGTCTCCGAGCTGATTCCGCATACGGCTCAGCAGATGCACCATATGGCCCTGATTCGCAGCCTCAGCACGGATCTGGACGATCATGGCCTTGCGAATAACCTCGTTCGCAGCGGACGAATGACTCGTTCGGCGACTGAGTATCCTGAACTGGGAGCCGTCGTGGCCAAAGGTCTGGAGCGACCTGATTTTCCACTGCCAGGCCATATCTCAACCATGGCCGGTGGCGTTGGCGGACGAGCTAACAATTCGGCTTACCTTGGGCCGCGATACGCCAGTGTCGCCGTCGGTGCCGAGAAAGGTGGGATCGTCAATACGCAGTTGCCTGACGGCATGACATTGTCTGTGGATAGCCGCCGTCATGATTGGCGTCGCTTTGTGAATAGTCGCCATCGCAGCAGAATTCAGTCGGCCGAAATGGACGCTTACACACAATGCTACGAACAGGCGTTGAGACTGATGGAGAAGCGCGAGTTGTTTGATATCTCGCAGGAGTCGGCGTCTGTGCAGGAGGCATATGGCAAGTCGGAATTTGGTAAGCAGATGCTGCTGGCGCGGCGACTGGTCGAACAGGAAGTGCCGTTTATCGAAATCCAGCATGGCGGTTGGGATTTTCATCACAACAATTTCGAATTCCATTTGCACTACGTGGCTGACTTCGATCGTCCTTTCGCTCACTTTCTCACCGACCTGAACCAGCGCGGCCTTTTGGAGCGAACGCTGGTGATTGTGATGACAGAGTTCGGGCGCACACCCACGATCAACGCAGGTTACGGACGGGATCACTATCCCCGGGCATGGTCCATTGCTTTGGCCGGCTGTGGCATTCAGCATGGAGCAATCATCGGCAGCACCGACGCCAAAGGTATCGATGTGACCGATCGGAAGGTCGATCATCGGCACTTGTTTCATACCTATCTCCGAGCGGTTGGAATTGATTCGTCCGGTCAGTTCGACATTGCTGGCAGAAAATTTCCGATCGCTGATCCGGCCTATGGACCCATTGAGGAGTTGCTGGCATGACGATCGCAATAGACCCTGCAGATGAAGCGACTGTGCTCAGGTTCGATCCTCGTGCTGCGAGGTTGGTTTCAGACTGGGCTCATACTGCGAAGCTACTTTGTTGCCGCGTCGATCCCACTGGCAGGTTTGTCGTCGCGGGAGCGACTGACTACACCATTCAGCGCTGGGAGATCGCCACGGGAACGAAGACCGCGCTTGTCGGACACGAAAACTGGGTTCGTACGCTCGGCTTTTCGCCCGATGGGAGGACGCTCTACTCAGGGGCTTACGACGGACGCCTGATCTCCTGGGAGATCGGTGAGGAAACGCCGCAACCGAAGCAGTCGATTCAGGCCCACCAAGGCTGGCTGCGCGGATTGGCCGTCAGCGACGATGGCCAGCGCGTTGTCACCTGCGGCAACGACAGGCTTGAAAAAATCTGGTCCGCCGCCGATGGACAACTGATTCGCGAGATGAGCGGACATCCGAATCTGCCCTATTGCGTTCAGTTTGTGCCGGGAACTTACGATGTCGTCAGCGGCGATATTGTCGGCAACATTCATCACTGGCGAGCCGACGATGGTGGCCTGATGAGAAAGTTCGATGCCAGCGAAATCTTCAGCCACATCGGCGACATCGCACCATTCGGCGGCGTTATCAGCCTGACGTTCAGTCCTGATGCAAAGAAACTCACAGCCACAGGACTTCATAAGTGTACCAATGCACCAGCTGGCAGTCGCCGCGCCGTTGCCCTGTCATTCAACTGGGCAACAGCCGAGAAACTTCCTAAACAGGAGTGCATCCAGAAGGAACTGGACGCGACCATGTGGCGCGCCATTTATCATCACAGCGGCACGATGATCGGTATCGTGGAGAAGGAAATCGGCTTTTGGAATCCTGGCACCGAAGACGTTTTCCATCTGGCCGCCACTCCCAGCGATATTTTCGACTGTGACCTGCACCCCAATCAGCTCGACCTCTACACCGCCCACTTCGACGGACACTTACGATCCATGCGACTTGGTGGCGACCAAGGGTTAGAGACTGCGCGAAAATCAACTTGACAATGATTCAAGTCAGGTGACCGGAGCGCCCGTGACTTGAATCTCATCGGAGCCAATCGGGGTCGATGCCGGAGATGCAAAAATGCGGTGGAAAAATAACGCGAAAGCACCTGTCGTATCTTCATCCACGGCTTTTCGTTCTTACGAATTGTCCCGAAATAGTTTCCCAATTTGTACGACGGACATCCTTGTCCGTCGTACGAAAGTTCTTCCGGGACATTTCCTGAGCCAGCTCTTAAGCGGGACAGGAAGATCACACCGTGACCGATTCGTCGCGCTGACGCGGATTAAAGGTCAATTCGACCGACTGCAGTCGCACCGCAAGTCGGCGAGATTGGTCCGTCGGTAAAGTCAGAGGTGCGATTGTCTCCATCGTAATCATAACGCCAAGGCCACATCCGATGGAGAAGTTGGCACCGGGGCTCGTTGAGCCAAGAAAGCGATCAAGCAGGAATTCATGTGGCTCTCCGAACACAGGGCGAAAATCAGCAGTCGCCAGTTCTTGGATGGCACGAGGATCTTTTTGCATATTCTGGAAGCGGAACAGCACCAGACGGAGACGGAAATGGGCGATGATCTTTTCAAACTCGTCCAGAGAATCTGCCACGGCCGAGGCCTGAACCTTGAACGTGTACTGTCCGCCGCGTGCGTTGCTCAGATCAAACGCCGCTCTGGCCGTCCCCGAAGTGATCAGATCAAAAGCCTGCTGACTCAGGCGATCCCAAGAATCCACTTTGCCCGCCTTCGAAATACTGCTGAGCCCCGTTTCGAACTGCTGCAACAAATCGCGGCGGCGGTCCATTCGTAGGCGGTCCAGCCCTTCACGTGCGGAGAGTCCCTCGATCTCGTAGTTGGGCAATGCCGGATCGCCGACAAACCGTTCTGTTTCCCCCTGTTGCCCGAGGAACCCGGCGGTCTGTCCGGCTGGCGTGACGTTGTCATTCAGACGCATCAGGTCGGGAAGCCAGACCGAGGTCAGCGCCGGGAGTCTTTCGCTCGGTTTGAGCATCTTGATGATCGAGCCGAAGTACGGCCAGTCGGTCGGCTTGATTTGCCGCGCGCTGCCGGTCCTAGGTGACCATCATGAATTGCCAGCATGCGTGTCGTTCCTTCAATACCGCGCCGGAAATCGCGTTGAAAAAAGTGTCTGAAACTTTGGAGGCATCTGACTACTACAATGAAAATCTGATGCTGGAGAGTTCCGGATACCTTTTTCAACCAATCTGGGACAGTCGAACTAAGTTAAAATCTTACTCAGTTTTATGCGAGCCCCATGCACGCATCATTGTTGCTCGTGTCTCCGATGCGAGTCTTCCCGCCACGGAGTGACGGGCAACGATGGGGTGCGGGCGAAGCCCGTGATAAGGTTGTACTTCTGGACTTCGGCAAGCAAGACCGACCGGATTGAGTTCGGGCTTTGCCTCATGCCAAAATGTCCTCCACCACATGAGCCTCTTCAAGCCCGGTCAGGCGGAAGTCGAGGCCCGCGTGCCGATACGTCAGTTGCTTGTGATCGAAGCCCATCAGGTGCAACATCGTCGCATGTACGTCATGGATGTGGACGCGATTCTCAACGGCGCGGTAGCCGAATTCGTCTGTGGCGCCGTAGGCAAGTCCTCCCTTGATTCCGCCGCCAGCCAGCCAGATTGAGAACCCGTGGTGGTTGTGATCGCGACCAGTGGGATTGCCGCCGCCAATCGGAATCTCAACGGCCGGCGTCCGTCCGAATTCGCCCCCGCAGATGATCAACGTTTCGTCGAGAAGCCCTCGCTGGTCCAGATCCGACAGCAAAGCCGCGATCGGTTCGTCACATTCATTGCCCAGTCGGCGATGGTCAGCTGCCAGGTTGCTGTGAGAATCCCATGGCTGAACGTCGCCATGGTAGCACTGCACGACGCGAACTCCACGTTCAATCAACCGACGCGCGATCAGCAGTTGTCGACCGTGGACAGTCTCCGCCTTATAGACTTCCTGCGTGGCTTTCGACTCCTGTGAAATATCGAGCGCATCGGTTGCCTCCATTTGCATCCGATAGGCCAGTTCGAACGACTGAATGCGAGCTTCGAGATTCGGGTCTTCACGGCGAGTGGCCTGGTGTTGCCGATTCAGGCTTGTCAGAAGGTCCAATTGCCGGCGCTGATCCGCCCCAGTCGTACGCGGACTCTGAATGTTGGCAATGAGCTCGGTGACATTCGTCTTGCGGGTGTCGAGATAAGTTCCTTGGTAGATTCCCGGGAGGAAAGAACTGCGCCAATTCGACGAATCTGCCACCGGCAATCCGGGACACAACGTGACGAATCCCGGTAGATTCTGGTTTTCACAACCCAGTCCGTAAGTCAGCCACGAACCGTAACTCGGGCGCGACAACCGTTCGTCGCCCGTGTTCATCAATCGCATGCTCTGTTCATGATTGGGCGTGTTGGCATGCATCGAGCGGATCACGCAAATGCGGTCCGCGTGCCAGGTGGCTGTTTTCTTAAAGATCTCGCTGCACCACAGTCCACTGTCGCCGTACTGATCGAACTGAAAAGGAGAAGCCAGCGCGACTCCCGTTTCTCGTTCAGTCGTCAGGTTTCCGACCGGTATTCTCTTGCCGCCCCATTTTGTGAGTTCCGATTTAGGGTCCCACGTGTCTACCTGCGACGGACCACCATTCAGATAAATGTGAATGATGCGCTTCGCGCGTGGTCTGAAATGCGGGCTCCGAGGCGCCAACGGATTTGCATTTGCAGCTGCGTCTGCGTCTGCGTGCAACAACGATGGCAGCGCGAGCCAGCCGATGCCGGTACCAACCGATGCAAGGAGATCGCGTCGCGTGATGTCGGGGTGTATTGGCATGTTTCGTTCCTCAATTTGTGAATCTGCATTTCTTTGGAGCCGAGTCGCTCAACGACTCGGCGGCGAGTTGCAGAGCAACTCGCCCACGTGGAACATTCAGTCGACAAACATCAGTTCGTTGGACATCAACAGCACCTGAGCCAGTTGCTCAATTGTTCCGGCTGTCAGAAAACTGTTGCACTGTTCAAGTTCTGCAGGCGACGGTTCTCGTCCATGGACGATGGAATAAAGTCGTTGAATGCGTTGCGGCGGTTCGGCATCGGCGACTCGCTTTGCCAGCCCGTCGGATCGGGCCAGCATGAAGGTCGAGTTCAGCGCGAACAGAGCCTGCTGTGGCACGGTGGTCAAGCTGCGGCGAGCAGTCGATGTATCCGCGTTGGCGAAGTCAAACGTCTGTACCATCGCGGGGATGTTCTGGCGTTCGACGAAGGCATAAACCGTCCTCCTGCGATTTGCATCGTCGGTGATGGCAGCCGGTCGGCCAAACATCGTGTCGTCCAGCTCGCCTGCAACCGCCAGTACTGTGTCTCGCATCTGTTCGAAGTCGAGTCGCCGACGATTGGAACGCCACAACAGTGTGTTGGACGGATCGCGCTGGCGCTGCATCGCCAGCGCTTCGGTATCAGGGATTTGCGACGAACGCTGATAAGCACGAGACGACAGAATCAGTGCATGCAGCGGTTTGGTTCTCCAGCCTTGCCTGATGAAATAGTCGGCGAGGAAGTCCAGCAGTTCGTGTTGCACGGGACGCTTAGCCTGAAGACCGAAATCGCTTGGATTCTCCACGAGTGATTCGCCGAAATGATGCATCCAGACGCGATTCACCCAGACGCGGGCCGTCAGCGGATTGGTCGGGAAGGCGATAGCGTTGGCAAGATCCAGCCTGCCCCCACCGTTGGGAAATGAAGGCCGATCCTTTGGCGACAGAATTTCAAGAAACCGCCGCGGCACCGGTGTGCCACGAGCGATCGGATCGCCTCGTTGAAAAATTACGGGGTCGCACAGCACTTCCGCATCCTGCACAACCATTGCGCGAGAAGCGGCGTCCTTGTGTTTCACCGCAATGGCATCTAACTGTGCCAACAGTCCGCGATAAGCATCGCCCGGTGTTCGGGATAAGTAGAACGCCACATCTCGAATTGGAAACCAGACCGGTCCATCGCGGGAAACCAGCAGCGAGACGAGCGGATCCGCTTCATCGCCTCCAACGGTCCCGGTGTCCCGAATGATAGTGCCGTATGTTCTGGCAACGTCGGCCATGGACGCTGGTCGGGCGGTCACGAGTTCATCGATGATTCGTTGATCCACACCGCGAGCCTTCCATTCCTCGGGCTTCAGAGCGAGATCTCTTTGCAGATCGGACCATGGACCGAAGATCGGATCGTCAGAAAAGGCCCGCCTCGCGATCAATTTCCGCCAGCGTTTGGTGATCTGCGGGCGCAGTTGCTCCGGCGTGAGGGACAGGAAGAAGATCGCCGTCTCCGAAACGTCAGGTTCCGTGGTGGCGACATGAACCAAATAGTCCGGCGTCCGTTCGCGTGCGATCTTGAGTGCTTCTGCATAATGGGTCGCCTGCTGGTCCTGAATCTCCTTTAGCTTCGAAGCGAACTCCTGCTCGAACGCCTGACCTGCTTCGGTCACCGGTCCGATGCGAGGACGGTCGTAGGGTTCGAGGGAGCTGGCGAAGACGCCGTACAGAGAATAGTAGTCGGCCGTCGGGACGGGATCGAACTTGTGATCATGACAACGGGCACAGGCGATCGAAAGGCCGAGAAATCCTCGTCCGATCACATCAATCTGGTCATCGATCACATCGTGCCGATTGCTGTCGAACAGACGGCCGAGTGTCAGCAATCCCATGGCTCCGAGGTCGGGGGAATCTGTCGGAAGATTCAGCTGATCAGCGGCAAGCTGCTCCCGTACGAACTGGTCGAATGGTTTGTCGTCGTTGAAAGCTCGAATGACGTAGTCGCGGTACGTATAGGCAAAGGGGCGAACGCGCGCATCGCCGTACATCAGGACGCCGTCTTTCGCATCGGAATATCGGGCAACGTCCAGCCAGTGCCGCCCCCAGCGTTCGCCATAATGCGGACTCTGCAGGAGGCGGTCGATGAGCCGCTTCAAGTGCGGCTGAGTCGCCTGCTCTGACTGAGCCACAGCTTGTGGTCGAGTCGCTCCGCGACTCGACGAGGAGTCGCGGAGCGACTCCTCTACAAAACTGGCAGTCTCGTCGGCTGTTGGCGGAAGGCCGATCAAATCAAGGCTCATGCGTCGAATCAGTGTTCTTGCATCCGCCGGTTCGGTCACAGTGATGTTCGCTTCAAGGAGCTTGCGTTCGATGAGAGCGTCGATGGGATGATCATTGCCCTCGATCACTGGAGCGGCGATGGGTTGAAACGCCCAGTGCTCGCGAGCAGCATTCTCGATGTCTGTGATGACCTTTTCTCCGCTGCGCGGATCATGAGCCCCCTGTCGAATCCAGGTTGTCAGGTCTTCGATCTCCGCATCGCTCAATTTGCCCCCCGAGTCCCTCGGTGGCATCTGCAACTTTTCATCGCGATACGTGACCGCGCGGATCAACAGACTCGACGACGGGTCGCTCGGTACAATCGCCGGTCCACGTTCGCCGCCGCGCTCCCAGCCACTCCTGGAATCAAGGCGCAGGTTTCCTTCCGCGATTTCTTCGCCGTGACACTCGTAACAATGTGTAACCAGCAGAGGTCGAATCTTTGTCTCGAAAAAGCTGATTTGCTCCCTGGTCGCCTCGTGTGGTTCGTCGGCTCGGGTCTCAACCACCGAGAGCAGCAAGCTCAGTACAGTAACGCCAATGACTGTGGGCGAGTTGCTCCGCAACTCGCCGCCGAGTCGCAGAGCGACTCGGCCGCATGATCCCCGACCGCTCGCCTTTTTGACATCTGATCTAGGCAGACTCAACATAACAGCCCTTCCCGCTCTTCAATCGCATCATAACCTCAAACCCCAGCCGCCATTCTTGCAGCGCCTTGTGCGGCTTGAGTGCCTTAGCAGCGGGGATGAGCTGGATCTCAGCATACCCGCTCTGAATATGTCTTTTCATGAGGTCATCGGCAGAATCGCGTCGTGTTCGACTTCTGAGTTGAAGCTCCGTTCGACCGTTTGCTCGATCACCAGCAAGTGATCCAGCACCTCGCTTGGCAACAGGCCTCATTTGAGGGTAGCCAAACAGTCTGATAAACTCAATGGACTTTCGATCAATGTGCATGGTCGCGACGACGTGAATGAGGCTGCATTCTAGGAAAACACAAGATGCGTATTTGGCTGAAATGGTTTATTGTCTTCCTCGCGTCAATGTGGACTAACCTCGCGGCTGCCGCCGATCCGATCGACATCGGTTCGCGGCGGGAAATGTTCGTCGATGAGTCGCTGATCGAGCGGCTCGACGGGCAAGCCGAATTGCGGCTGCATCATCCAACACCGCGCGAAGTCGCAATCACGTTTGAGAAGCCGTGGGAAGGGAATGCCAGCGGATATCCGACCGTCTTTCAGGACGAAGATGTTTATCGGATGTATTACCGAGGCCATCGCTACATTATCGACCCTCCGCCGCTGCGACAGGCTCAGTCGGAAGTCGTCTGCTACGCGGAGAGCGAGGACGGCGTTCATTGGGTGAAGCCGAACCTCGGACTGTTCGACTGGCCGCCGACCATGAACAACACTGGCACGAAAGAGAACAACATCCTGTGGCGCGGGGGTTACGAGACGCACAACTTCGCGCCGTTCAAAGACACCAATCCGGCTTGCCCGCCCGATCAGCGTTACAAGGCCGTTGGCGGAACGACCAGCAGCAACGGCCTGCTCACTTTCAAGTCGGAAGACGGCATTCACTGGTCGAAGCTCAGCGACGTGCCGGTTGTTACGACGGGAGCTTTCGATTCGCACAATACGGTCTTCTGGGATCCGGATCGCCAGCGCTACGCGATGTATATGCGTTACTTCAGCGAAGCCGAATTTAAGGGCCTGCGTTCGATTGGCGTGTCGCATTCAACGGACTTCAGCACCTGGTCCGAACCGGTCGGGCTGACGTATCCGAACTCGCCGCCTCAGCAGATGTATACAAATCAAATCGCGCCGTACTACCGCGCACCACATGTGCTGCTCGGCTTTCCGACGCGATTCGTGACTCGTCCGCTGACGGAGCATGCGAAGCGTCTGGAGCCGGTCAGGGCGCGGGCTCAATTTGCGGCTTCGGTGGAAGGAATGGGCGCTTACACGGGTGCGGAAGTGACGGACGGCGTGCTCATCGCCAGCCGGGACGGCCAGACGTTTCGTCGTTGGGACGAGGCGTTCCTGCGTCCGGGTCCACAAGCAGAAGGACGATGGATCTACGGCGATAATTATCAGAGCTACGGTCTGTTCGAAACAAAGGCCGACACGGAGGGGCTGCCCAATGAGATCTCGCTGCATTTCAACGAAGGCGCGTGGCGCGACGAAATGCACCGGCTGCGACGCTACACGATTCGGCTCGACGGTTTCGTTTCCCTGCACTCGCCGCTGTCGGGCGGCGAACTGACGACAAAGCCGTTCAAGTTCACCGGCCAACGCCTGTCAGTGAACTACGCCACGTCCGCAGCCGGCAACCTGCGAGTTGAAATTCAAGACTCGGCTGGTACGCCGATCCCCGGTTTCTCGCTCGCTGACGCGGATGAGTTGTTTGGCGATACTGTCGATCAACAAGCCGCGTGGAACAACTCCACCGATGTCAGTCGTCTTGCGGGCCAGGAGGTGCGACTGCATTTCGTCCTCCAGGACGGCGACTTGTTCTCGTTTCAATTCACGGACTGACGCCTGTGATCAGTATCACCGCCAGCCCATGAAACCCCCGCGGGAGACTCCGAACCCAAACAATACTGACCCGTGGCATAGGCTTCCAGCCTGTGATTCCCCAATGAAAACGACCGGCTGGAATCCTAGCCCACGTCACGTGCTGCAGACGCAGCAGATAAGGCTGCGATATCAGATAGCGATTTGCAAACTTTACGAGTAGAGCCTCACGACAGTAATGCCGGAGAATTCCCATGTTGACGATGCTTGGCAGCCAGCGGCAGTTTTGTGACGGTAAGACGCGGCGAGAGACACTGAAGGTGGGCGCCCTATCCGTGCTCGGCGGGTTTGGTTTACCCCAATTCCTGCAGGCCGATCAGCAACGGGAACATGTCTGGAATGGCAAAGCCAAAAGCGTTATCTGCCTGTACTTGCTCGGCGGTGCCCCTTGGCAGGACATGTACGACATGAAGCCCGATGCCCCGTCGGAAGTCCGAGGCGAATTCAAGCCGATCGCCACGAATTCCCCCGGAATTGAGATTTGTGAACACCTCCCCCTGCACGCCAAATGGATGGATCGTTCGGCCATTGTCCGCTCGATCAATCACCGAGCCGGGTGTCACAATTGCATCCCCAGCTATACGGGTTGGGAAGTGCCGGAAACGAATCTGGGCGCTCTGAAAGAAACACACCCGCCGAGCATGGGTTCAGTGTGTGAGTATCTCAGCGGAGGCCGAGCCGATTCCCCGGCCTATGTCTATATGCCGTGTTACCTTGGTTGGGGCCAATCGATCCGTCGTCCCGGCCCGACGGCAGGATTTCTGGGTTCGAAGTACGACCCGCTCTATACCGAGTGTGCCCCGTACGTCGACAATCCGCCGGAGGATGGCTATCACCCGCAACCGCTGCGCGGCACGCCGCAAATTCCCCACACACGTCCGGATCAGGAAATCACGCTCGACCGGCTGAATGGTCGCAGGAGCCTGCTGGAGCAACTCGACGTCGAACGACGACGCATTGACCAGTCGGCCCGAGAGGGATCGTGGTCGCGGCAGCGGGAAAGAGCCTGGAGCCTGATCACTTCGTCGAAAGTCCGCGACGCATTCGATCTGGACAAAGTTGATCCCCAGGTTCGCCAGCGCTACACGCCCACGCTGTTTGGCCAAAGCGCGCTGATTGCCCGCAGGCTGGTCGAAGCAGGAGTGCGTTTCATCAACGTCACGTGGGATTGCTACTGGGAGCGACTGAAGCTACAGCTTCACTGCTGGGACACGCATTCACAGAACTTCAAGTTGTTGAAGGGCTACAATCTCCCGTACCTAGATGCCGTCTATAACGCGCTCATGCAGGATCTTTCGGACAGCGGACTGCTCGATGAAACACTGGTGGTCGTGATGAGCGACTTTGGACGCACGCCAAAGATCAATGCAAACGCGGGGCGCGATCACTGGACGTTTTGCTACTCGATGCTGTTCTCCGGGGCGGGGATTCAGGGCGGAACGGTTTATGGTGCCAGTGACGCCCAGGCGGCATACCCGGCTTCCAATCCGGTCAGCACTGCGGACATCTGCTCCACGATTTATCAGGCACTGGGCATCGACCACGAGACGCTCGTCTATGACAAAGTCGGCCGCCCGATGTCGATCAGTCACGGCGGATCTCCGATCCGCGAAATTCTCACGTAACATCGCGACGAGAACACGTAGCGGCAATCTTCAGAAAGGCAGGAACCCCGGCAAACACCGTTACCTCTCCAGCTTCCACCGCGGCCTCGAACTCTACGGTGACCACACCGCATCACGCGGCTGGATGAAATTCAAGGTCACCACCGTCTCAGCTCCATGCCCCCTCGCTCAAATGCGAATCTCATTGGATTTACTGAGCCTGATGGCTTTGACGGCACGGAATCACTCTCCGTAGCCAGGGCAATACGCTCCTCTGAGAACGCCCCCGACGAAACGTCGTTCTTCGAATGTGCGGAAGTCATCTTTCGCGACATTGCAATATGGTGCTGGACAAAAGACGTTATCTGGCGTTACGGTCGGGACTGGGAAAAACTCATAGGGTGGCTGAATTCCTGCTGGCGGCGGCTGCATGAATCGACGGCATAGGGTACCGAGGACTTGGTGGATACAGCTACCGGTTGCCAGTCTTGGCGGGCGGTCGTTGGCTGCAGTAACTCAGGCTTCTGCGATTCAAACGGATGCATGGTTACTCAAGGAGGAAGATGCCAACTGAAAACAGATTGCGGCTGACCGTCCACTGCACAGAGTCGGTGCAGACTCAGGAACCCGAGTTGCCGGAACTGATTCGTGACGCGGGGCTGGCGACGCGACTGGAATGCCCCGCGAATCAGATGATAAGTTTTCGAGGCTCGGACGGCTTGTGGAGTTTGGCCAGATGAGCCAGCAGTTCTTCCTAGTCGGCCATGCCGCAGAAGTACCAGCAGATCATCTCGTGAGTTCGCCGCGTCGGCTTGCGACCTGTCCACAGGCTGATCAGCATGCACGCGATGATCGCGCAGTAGACCTGCACTTCGATACCGTTCTGAGAATGGCTCAGCAGATGACGGCAGCCCAGCAGATGCTTGAAAAAGTGGAAAAAGATCTCAATCGTCCATCGGTAGTGACAGTAACGCAATGATTTCGGCCGGCACATCCAGAAGGTTCGTCGCGCTGCGCAGGAAGCCATCGCAGTTCTGTCCTGTGGATCCTGTCCCCGGCTTTCCCTTCGATTTGTGTGGCTTCGCTTCGATCACAACAAGACGCACCGGATGATTGGGCTTCCCTTTGGAGTGGTCGCTGCCAAGGGAAATCAACGGATCTGACAGCACGCGAGCTGCCCTGTCGGCATCTGTCAGTGGCTTCTGTTCAAGGATGTTGCAGACGCTGTTGTCTCGAATGCGGCAGACATAACTGCTGCCCAAATCGACAATGCGATTGAACAGTTCAAACTTGGCATACCCCCGGTCCATCACATACGTTCGATCGGATTCGATCATGCGATCCATCACGGCGCGTTCATCGTGTTCACCGCCTGCCGTCGGAGTCACGTTGATCTTTGTGGGAAGTGTGCGATTCCCGGCCCGGTCGCGTTCGCAGCCAACTTCATGCAACTGCTGCAACAACTCGCCCAGCTGATCGAAATACTTCAGCCCGACGATGTCTTTTTCTTTGATCTTCTTGTCTGTCTCCTCCGCCATCCCCGAAGCCTGGCAGAAGCTCACCAAAAGCGCGAGCTAAGATTGTGTTAAGATTCAAGACCACGGAATTCGCGGGCAATTACAGTGCCGAACAGCATTGGGTCAGGTCTCTTTTATTTGGCTCAACAAATTCCAATCCGGATCAACTGGCTCCGGAATTCCGGCTCACTTTCCGGCCGGAACTGACAGTCGGGAGAGCTCGATGAACTACAACAAGATCCACCGCAAAGCGAAAGAATGACTATGCGGGAAAGCAGCAGGAATAAACCGATTGACAAGACTTAGGACCGACGCATCAATAAGCGTCGGCTTTCATAGACCGAAAGCCGTACGACGGACTTCCAGTCCGTCGCTCGAAAGTTGTGGATCTCGACGGACTGGAAAGTAGCCGCCCATTTTGCGCAATACCGTTTTTTACGGGGTTTGGTTGGCCGTAAGGTACCAAGAAACACTCATCAAGCCGGGGCGGTTTGGGTTGGTGGAGCTCTTTTTGACTGGATTGCTTCC
>Ga0209553_1000080_pt1 | contig 44452 bp, 49 predicted proteins | sample LauGreFBDMM110DN_2_FD_188217 | JGI IMG/M metagenome (GOLD analysis project Ga0209553, IMG submission 188217) | Freshwater lake microbial communities from Lake Michigan, USA - Fa13.BD.MM110.DN (SPAdes) (version 2) | ecosystem: Environmental > Aquatic > Freshwater > Lake | place: Lake Michigan...
ACAGTATACCATACGTGAGGCAATTCTTTTGAGCATAACAAACTCCTGTAATACTACTTAACATGGGACGGAACATAACATGCAACAACAGAAAGCAATTCTTTCTTAACTCTATTAACTGCAGTATCAATAGCAGGCAAAAGTAGTCTGTTTACCCCATAGCTATTAGCTTTCCATTTCCTAAGTAGTTGTCTGGCATCAACAGTAACATTAGACCAATTACTAGGCACATTAATACCTAACTGATTGCAAAACTGAATAGTACCCGGCAAGCAGTTTCCAGCGTTCTTAGAATCCATCATGTTGATAGACTCTAACCACACTAATTTACGAGCATAATTAGCCAACTCTTTTCTTCTGTTCTGCAATGTCTCATTCTGTTGTCTACGATATCCTAAACGTATCGTTAACTGCTCTAATGCAGTAGCATTAGCATCGGTACAACTCAACAACATGGCGGAAGTTATAGGAGTGTGATACCAGTCTATTGATCTGATGCTACCATCAATAATGTGGCTTCCTGTTTTGCCTAAGAAGTAACACTTTGACTGCTCCGAAGTACTAGTACCCCATGTTATACAGTCCCCACTATAAACAGGGATATCAGTTTCGAGATGTCTAATGCTACCAACTAACAACAATTGACTGCAGACTATGGTTCTAACGTAGGGCGATACGTTAGCGGCGTTAATGTATGCCAGTTTATTAGTGCTACTGTATTGCTCTTTCCAGTTATCAACGTGAGGCAATAATTCTAATGCAGATTCCACGTTTTTGATGTCTTTAATCCAACCAAGTCTATTTTGATACGTCTTAGACTTAGACACAAACTGAGTTAAATTTAAGCAGCGTACATGCTTTGAATATCTTCCGTTATATCGTTCCTTACTATCTTTTAACGGTCTAGTGTGCATGTGCCAAGACGTGGAACTAGTAACGATATCAACACCGTCCTTAAACGACTTCCTACCAATTAGACCCTTATCGTCAGTTAACGGCTTAACCAGTTTGAACATAACACCAGGCAAACATATTCGACTAGCAAAATGGCCATTAATAGAACCCAGTAAAGGGTTCTGATTACCGACATAACCACTATTGACAAGTGATATCATCAATAGATTCTGTAGTCTACGCTGACCAATATTGCGTGGTACTAGTTCGAGTAATTGCTTTCTATATTCAGCAAACTGGTTAGCATATTGCGTTAGTATTTCCAAGTCTGCATTATAACCAAACTGCAGATTAACAGTCTCCGCCATGTATTCGGCACGTTGCTTCCAGGTATCACCTAACTCAATTTTACGTAATTGGTTTCCCGGTGTGCCTACAGTGTGGCCACTACTTCTATTGCGTCCCCAGCCGCCACCCCGTGTATGGTAATAGTCTTCTGAATGTAACGTGGTAGGGAGATTATTCTGCTTTTTATTTCTCTGTTCAATAGTTCTAACTGTATTCATTAATGCAGAGTGTGAATGTAATATACGCTGCATTAGTACTAACACCAATCTAAACCGATTAACAGTATCCCCACTAGTAGTAGCCGATTCGATAGAGCGGCAGATACACTCAAAATTGTTAACCATGATAATACACCCTCTTTCAGAACTAACCTAAGAAACAAACCAAAACACCACAACAACTCTACACAATGCCAGGACGTTTATGCAACGTCAAGTAATCGGAAAACACAACCCTTAACGTGAACGATATCGCCAAAACGGTCAACCCCTGAGAATGAGTAATGGCCATTCCAACCGACAATTTCAGTAGCATTCTCTAGCATTTCACGTTCAGCATTCAACCGTCGGTTTAGTTCCATTTTCGCAGCAACAACAGTTTCAAATGGTTGAGAACGTAGCCCCTGAACGCTGTAACCGTAGTGTGATGCTGAACCGTCATATTCCACACAAACTAGAAACATGGTGAACTCCTGTTGGTTGTCGTTAACTGTTAAACACTAGAACCGAGTGAGCAGTAGACAGTATCGGCAAATGCTCTGCAATACCTGTAACGCATTATTTCAGATGACAGCATAGAATCATATTGACTACAGATAGCAGATCAGATTGATACACAGGGTAAAAAGTGAGACAATCCGCACACCGTCTAGAATCGCATAGGATAGGGCAAGAACGAATAGTATGCTTCAACAGGTACAATGTGTCACACCATGTAGCGGTATCACGTTGAATACACTTTTGATGGTATGTGTACTCAATGGGACATACCCTCTGTATCACATTGATACATCATCGCTCTACCATGCTGTACTGTAGTGTGGTTAGTAGCATACCCTACAGCGTACACTCTACAGCATACCCTATAGTGTAGTGTATCAACCACACTACGATACCACACTCTGTTTGGTATCGTCGATGTACAGTGTACCCTACAGTGTACCCTACAGCATAGCCTACAGCGTACCACACTACCATACCCCATGTAACATATACTGTGCTGTAATATTTACTGTGCTGTAGTCATGCTGAGTATACTATCACCTACTCAGTGTGTGATTTTTAAAGAACGTACAGGGGCTGGGTGATATATTTGAAGTATATACCCCATCGGCTAGGTGATATATTGCCGGAGTACCTACACGGGGACCGACGCCAACAAAACGACACAAAAATAATCACAAATTGTGCCTTGACAAGATCATATTAAGATCAATAGCATTCAGACCGTCTAGGAGTGGACCTAGATCAACTCATCCTATCTCAACAGTAGAAAGACAATCGATCCAATGGCAGCACAAACTCAGGTCCAATGTAGGCTCACAGCAACTATTATCAAGTACTACGTCCAGTAAGGTATCAACTACTAATGCCAGCACCTACAAGAAGATCAAAAGCTGAACGAGAGATGTTTGCAGAGGACCATACTAGACCCCGCACTGCAGACAACATCGTACAAACAGTATCATTGACACCACCAGACCGCATTATAGACAATCCATTAAAGCTAGACACATGGAACTACATCTGTAATGACCTTGCCGCAAGGTCTTTGCTGAGCAGTAGCTATATCATGCCTATCACGATGCTTGTTGACAACATTGTCAGCTACAATGAGTATCTAGCTATGCTAGAGGCATCAGGACCAGTAGCACCCGTCATGGATAAGACTGGTGAACACATTGTTAGGTACGTTGAGAACCCACTATTCAGCATAGTGAAGCGTACTGAAGCCATTATCATCAAACTGTGTGAGAAGTTTGGACTAGATCCTAGAGACTCTGTTTATGTCACCAACCCAGACATTAAGACTCAAGCAATCGAAGCTCAAGCTACGGACTCTAAGAGGAAAGGAATCAACTACTTTGCATCCTAAATTCTCACTCTCAGCAGATCCTATTCTGCAGCGTCTTCAACTCGATGACCTAATAAAGGAGTCACAACACTCACTAGAAAGACTAACATCCCCCATAATCATCTTCACTGTGGAAGAACTAGAACCACACAACAAGAGAATATTCGATAACAAGTCCAATTGGTCATACAACCCACCAGCAACAAGATTTGCTGTAATAGGCTACTACTAACCAACTAACACTCTTTCGTCAGTGCTGATCTGATGAAATTCTTGCCGTCAAGGACGCTCGACACGGTCAGGACGATATAAACCCCGTCCTGACCTGTCCAAGGGGCTTCTTGCCCTATCCTGTGCGACGTGGCGAGGCATTTCTGACCTCAGCAAGACCTCAATGCGGACCATTAGACCACTGAACAACCCACTGAACACTGTGTAAATGTTCAGTACACACAATAACTTACTGTGGATAGAGTCAATGAACCAACAACAAAAAGAGATCATAGTACGTATTATGGATGACATGGTTACGCTAATCGAACAACTGGATAAGAGAGTTACTAAACTAGAAGAAACCACTAAACCTAAACGTACAGAACAACAAAACAAGTTGGATGATCTGAATCGATTCGATCATTTCTTTAATTGAGAATTTTCCCTCGTGCGTACGTGTGTGCGTACGGGGGATATAATATTAATATAACAACCACAATCTCAAATCATTCCGAAGGAATAGGAGTTGTTTGTTAGTAGTTGTAGTTAATAATAGTTTTGTATTCTGAAGGAACGAAGTGACTGAAGAATAAAAACTATTACTTAACGGAAACTACTAACAAACAACGTACTAACACTACTACTACTACGTAGTAGTAGTGATAACAATATTGAACAATTTCAAATTTATCAACTTCCCAGTCTTGACATACCCTCACTCCAAGATTACACTAACCCCAACGACAGCAACTGACGTGCTGCTCAATTGTGCAAATTGCACATACTACTGAGACGGAAAATCCCGTAACACACCCGCTAACACTGCCGACTAATAGATTAACTTTCTAGGTTAGTCGATACTGCAATGCTCTGGCGGGTTTCTTCACTCAAGGCAACTGCTATGGATCAGAAGCTACAAGGTCAGATCCGTACCCTACTAGCAGCACTAGCTGGAATTGCAGTAACACTAGGATGGACTGACGAACAACTAGCCGGAACAGTAATTGGTATTGGCATGTTACTAATAACCTCCCTCTGGTCATGGAAATCAAAGAAATGAATACAATCGAATACTGCAAGTCAGTCGTATCACGAACTGAAGGACTAAGTGAAGGCGATGGGGTAGAGAGTATAGCTACTATCATCGCTATTGTACTGCCTATCCTATCTCAGCTACCTTGTCTGCAAGCTAAGACACCTGAACAGAAGCGAGAATGGGTAGAAGATCACCCACGACTAGCAATAGTAACTACGATGCAGCAACTTCGAAAGAATGACGGCATCAATCGCAAGAAGGTATCACGAGAGCAGTACCTTAAAATGTCTGAGAAGGTTATCAATGACTATCTCAACACGACAGACGCTGATATCCGACAGATGGGTATCGAACTGTAGACCAAACTGAATAAACCATAGAGCAACAGTCATCGTAAGGTGCCTGTTGCTTTTTCTGTATCTAGACTACAAGAATTCCCCATGAAAACTAATGCTTTCTACTTCAGTGCATTCGTACTACAGCTAACGATAGCTGTATGCCTCCCAGTAAGAGGTATTCATTGTTATGGGGACGAAGTAAAACCCATATCAACACTACCTGACATCCTACTGCCGATGACTCCAGTGCTGGTGCAGCCTGTTGTCGATATCGTACCTGTCCCACCACCCAAACCAACACCACAAGCTGAAGTAATCACTAGCCTGCCGTCAGACACATGGTTCATATTCGAATCTAAAGAACAACTACTAGTCACTGGCTCTCCACTAAATCTAATACAGGTCAAACAGTATGACGTATCTAAGATTAGCCGTAGCTTCATCGGTAAGTTTGTTGATGGTAGTGGATCGCCAGATGAGGAAAGAACATACCCTACCAGCGAAGATTACAAGTGGCTGTATTCCATTAAAGCTAAGAAATCCGGTACTGTAGAGCTAATCCTATATAAGCAGGGAGTTACTACAGAAGAGGGGTTAGTACGTCAGACACTAACGGTGATGGGACACGCACCCAATCCACCACCAGACGTAGTTCCTGATGTAACTCCTGATATTCCTCCCACTGGACTACGTGTAATGTTTCTTTACGAAGAAACAGCACCACTATCAATTCTCAATACTGTTAACTCTACAGAACTAACTCAATGGCTGAACGATAACTGTGCTGAAGACCCTGACGGTAGACCGGGATGGCGACGATGGGATAGGTCTACTGTAATCACCACTGGAGTAGCTGCAGAAACAGAAGTATGGCGTAAACTGTGGGATGCAGTAAAAACCAAAGGTACTGCAGACAACACAATGTACATTGTGACTGATACCGAGATACGATCAAAGTACATAACCAACCTGAAGGACACTCTAGCTTATCTTCAGCAAGCAAAGGACGGTAAGTAATGTTCTCATCACAGCTATACCCGAACGAGATCATCATTAACGATGATGAATCAACCCAGAAGTATACAGTACCGGGAGTAGACCACTACAAAGGGCTACTACTTGAAATGCGTGGTCCTAGAGACTACGAATACGATGGACTAGCTACACCATTCCCTAGCAACTTGCTTATCCCCAAGAGTGAATGGCAAGCACGTATTCAAGAACAGCAAGAACTGAAGTGTCGCATCAGTGACCAGATCTTCCAAGCTAAACTACCTCATAAAGACCAGTCTAACACTAACTACTGCTGGATTAATGCTCCAATTCACTGTGTAGAAATTGCCAGACTAATAGCTAACCAGAAGACAGTAATTCTAAGCCCTGCATCTGTTGGTGCTAAGATCAAGAACTACCGCAATGTCGGTGGTTGGGGTAAAGAAGGTCTGGAAGGCATTATCAAGTGGGGTGCTGCACCTGTAGAACTCTGGCCCGCTAATGCTATCGACAAGAAGTATGATACACAGGCTACACGAGATGTAGCACTTAACTACAAGCCTGTTGAATGGTTTGAGTGTGTCCCACGCAACCTAGAACAAATGGTTAGCATGTTGCTTCGACTAAAACCGGGAGCAGCAGGACTTAACTGGTGGGGACACGAAGTCACATACTGCGATGTAGTATGGTTAGACGGTACCGTAGCTGTTAGAGCTAGAAACTCATGGAAGGGTTACGGAGACTTCGGATTCTTTACACTACAGGGCAGTAAGATGATGGCGGACGACTTAGTCTTCCCATCTACAGCACTTGCTTCATAGAGAGACGGAACGATGAAGTATATACTGGCATGGATGTTACTCTTCACCTCAGCAAGTTATGCAGACGAATGGGAATTCGAGTTTGTACAACCAAAAGAACCAGTAGAACACAGCTACTATGTTGTTATGTTCTCTGCCTCTTGGTGTGGTCCTTGTAAGAGCTACAAACAAAGTGGCAAACTAGACAAGATAACTAACGGTGGGATAAAAGTTGTTGTAGTAGATACCGACACTAACACCACCTACTACAAAGGTTCCGTTCCTAGGTTTTGGATCTGCCGGAACAAAATCAGAGTTCATGAGTTCGCAGTAGGTGCTATTGAACCTGAAAAAATACTAAAGAAAATAGAAGAGTTAAATAAACCGAAAGCACCAACCAACCCAAATGTGTATAACGGCAAACCAAACAACTCCCATACTAATCGTCAAAGCCTAATAAACCATTTAATCTCTGAGGGTATACACAAGGGAAAATATAGTATTTCTCACTTAAATAGTCTAAGTGATACTGACCTTGACAATCTTCATTCATTAGACCATAATACGAAGTAGGATATTCGAAATGGAACTCAGTGCAGAAACTGTACTTGCAGCGGTAACTGGTTTGGGTGCGTTGCTTTCGGGTGCTGTGGCTAGAATGTGGGTAGCCTTTACTTCTGAATTGAAAGACTGCAAAGAAGATAGGCGAGGCTTACATATTAAAGTAGACGGACTCCATACGTATATAGTTGGGGTAGCTTCTAAGTTAGGTAAAGTAGAAGGACTACTGCAGGAAAAAGAAGACAAGCGTAAGAGTGATGACGAAGTAGAATAAAACTAAACTATTAGTGATGTGGAGTTGATACATGGGGTCCAAAGTACTACGCGATATAGCTAAGATTCGTAACGCTGCGTCGGCTAGTATGCCAGGACGCACTGCAGTAGGAACCGGACCCCTTAGAGATCTAACAGCTAGTGAAGTTAGGTCGCTGTTAAGTGTATCAACAACTGCAGAAGCTGCAGCACTTTATGTTTCTCTACTAGGGTCTTACACCAATCCATCATGGATTGTTAGTATCCCTAACACTAAGGTTACTGGTCTTGGCACGTTATCTACTCAGAACGGCACTCTGAGTGACTACTTAACGTCAGCTACTGCAGCGACTACCTACCAACCTCTTGATTCTGACCTTACCGCAATCGCTGGTTTGACTGCCACAACTGATAACTTCATTCAGTCAAAGGCAGGAGCATGGGCTAGTCGTACTGTTGCTCAGGTTAAGACCGATTTGGGATTGACGGGAACGAACAGCGGCGACCAAACTAACATAACCGGCAATGCTGGTACTGTGACGACTATAGCCGGACTCATATCAGCCGGAACTAACGTCACTATCTCAGGAAGTGGGACTATCGCTAGTCCTTACTCAATCGCTGCTTCTGGTGGTGGTGGCGGTATCACTTCTATCAACGGCAATACGACTGCTGCTCAACTACTCACAGTAGGCACCGCCGGTACTAACTTCGCTATTGATTCGACAACAACTCCCGGCACATCAGTCTTCAATATTCCAGATGCGTCAGCTACTGCAAGAGGTCTGATTACTACTGGTACTCAGACGATTGCAGGGGCGAAGCGTTTTAATAATGCGATTTCTGGGTATACTGATTCGACCGATATAACATCGTCATTATATCTACATAATGCGACATCTACTGCTCGTCCATCATTTGGGCTAGTTAGGTCTAAAGGCACAGAAGTTTCAAAAACCGCTGTAGCAAATGCTGACTACATTGGCAGCTTCACATTTAGTGGGTATGACGGAACAGCATTTCAGACCACAGCAATGGTTCTTGGGATTTGCGATGGGGCGGTATCTTCCCTTACAGTTCCTCAATCGCTTCAATTCATTACCGGAACAACTGAAGCTAACCGTGCGGCAAGGTTGACGATTAGCTCAGCAGGAGCAGCTACATTTTCTAGCATCGTGAATTTCCCAGCCGGATCACTTGGCGCTCCCAGTGTTAGGTTGGCCGGAAGTGACACAGGGCTATACGCCGGTGCAAATACGGTAAGACTGGCTGCTAACGGTCAATACTGTGCTGAGTTCAGCAATACTTTGATTACCCTCATGTTCCCAGTCACTGGTAATTCACACGTATTAGATTTTCGCAGCGGTACGAACGCCCAAACACTTCGAGTATTTAACACCTACACAAGCTCTACTAGCTTCGAAACTGGCCAACTAAGCTGGGCTAGTAATGAGTTTCGAATTGGAAGTGCGGTAGGTTCTGCTGGAGGAACCGAACGGGCCACTGTGATCGGAGCGTGGAACGCCGCTGGGACTTTTACGGCGGGATTAACGGTTAGTTCGACTGGCTACACCATGGGTACGATCATGGCGGCCGCTGGGACTCGAACGTGGGGATGGGGCTATCACTCAGGAGGTCCGGGCACTTACGGTGGTGCATACATGTCTGGGAATGATATGTATATTGACGTGAAGGGTGCGTCAGGTAAGAGGCTTTATCTTCGAAATGCATCCGCAAATATCTGCAGTTGGGACATGGACACTGGTTCATACACCATGTCGAATATCGCAGCTACATCGGGTGCGATTACTGAATTCACACTCACCGCAGCAGCACACACGGGACAGACGGCTTCAACCGAAGCCACGTCGGTTAATTTCAACCTATCGTCAACGAAACAGTTTGCGACTGGAGCATTGACAACTCAGCGTGCTATGAGGATTCAAGCTCCCACCTATTCGTTTGTCGGGGCAAGCACTATCACGACAGCGTCTACGCTGTCTATCAGCGGTCCTCCGGTTGCTGGTACGAATGCTACTATTACTAGCGGTTTAGCTTTTGCAGTAGAAAGTGGAGCATCTTATTTCGCTGGTAATACGACCGTCTCTGGTGTAGCTACGATTTACGATTTATACGTTAACGGCGGCGATAGCGGCAGAATAAGATTATTACGAGCAGGCTTTGATATAGCGGTTTGGATAGATAATGCCAGTGTAAAATTATGGGGATCTCAAATTTTCGGGTGGACCAGTGGGACCAACGCTAATGGAACCGTTGATACCGTATTAGTTAGAGATGCAGCAGGCACTCTTGCTCAACGCAACTCCACCAACGCTCAGACTCTTCGAGTCTACAACACCTACACAAGCTCTACGAGCTTCGAAACCCTGCAAGCCAGAGGTGTAGCATCGGCCAACTTCGAGTTCGGCCCAATGAAGGGTAGTGCTGGTGGTACGTTACGTGGGTTGACTATCGGTGGGTACGCGACTGAGTCTGCTAGCATTACGCCGTGGTTGACTTTTAATAATGCCGGAGCAGCGACGTTTGCAGGGAACATAGTTGCTGGGTCAAACCAAGTATTAAACATCGGCACAACTGACGTTAATAACGATCAGATAGTAACAACAAAGAATCTATTCATTGAGACTAATTCCGGCAATGGCTCTATGGGGATAAAGGTCGCTTCATTGTATCTTGGGGAGCGAGCCGTTAATGCTGGAAACTACTGGACAGCCTTCACGGGTCTTGGCACATCAGGTGTTACTCTAACCACAGCCCAAGCGGTTCAAAGTATTACAGTTAAAGCGGCTGATAATATTTACGATAACCATCTAGGTAATGGACTTAGTTTGTTAGCAGGTAGCTCACTTTCGACTGCCGTCACGTATAAAGACGGAGGACAAGTTGTTGTATCGGGCGGTGACGGTGGAGGCACAGATGGTCCGGGCGGGCAGGTAACGATACGTTCTGGCAAGGGCAGAGGGGCTGGACAAAATAAAGTTGTTATCCAGACCAGTGCAGTGGGAGCTAGCGGGACTACCCTACAGACGTATGTAGATGTGATAACAGTCGGTCAGAGCCTCTTAACCACGTTCGCTGGACCCATCACATTAACTCAACCTATCTCAACTACTGGTTCCCCAACAGCCTTTACTGTCACTGGTGCCGCCCACACCACTCTAACACTTTCAACTGAAGCGACAGACGTAAACTTCAACCTTGCACGTACAGTCCAGTTCGCAACAGGGGCACTAACGACCCAACGAGCTATGAGGATTCAAGCACCGACCTATAGATTCGTAGGTGCGAGTACGATCACGACGGCGTCTACTCTGTCTATTAGTGGGTCACCTGTTGCTGGTACTAATGCGACAATCACTAATGCGTATGCGTTGCATGTAGAAAGTGGGACAACATTCTTAAATGGAACTGTCAAGTTTGGGAGTTACACGTCATTCACTAGCGGACCTGACACATGGATTTTTGAGCAAAACAGCACCATGTCGTGGGGCGCACGAAGTATGGCTCCCAGCAGCACAGACTGGTTGTTCAATGGTGTCTCTTCGTTCAGCTTTAGAAACGGAACATCCGCTGTCACCGCTAAGATTTTTGGTACATACACATCGACGACAAGCTACGAACGCCTAAACGTCAGAGCAGTCGCCTCTGCCAACTTCGAGATTGGCCCTGAGAACGGGAGTGCTGGAGGCACTCTTAGAGGATTGACTATCGGAGGTTATAGTGCCGGTACAACTACGATTGCCCCTTGGTTGTCGTTTACGAGTGCTGGTGTTGCTGCCTTCGCAGGTCAAGTAATTGAAGTACCACCCTCATCCGTAACACTAGCAACTAACGGTGAGTTCTCTGTCGAGATGACTTCCAATACTGCAGGTAATCTGGTCTATCGTGGATCAGATGGTACTACTCGCAGAGCAGCACTAGCATTCGTTTAATAGGAGCCGACCATGCCATTTGACGTACCAACATCAACATTTAACGCTTTGGAGCACGCTACCAATAAGGTACTACGTTCCAATCAGCTTGAAGTGACCATCCTTGAACAGTTTAAGACTGCCTACGAGGACTTCTGGGGAGTAAGCGGATCTGACGATGTTAAGGGAATTGACGAAGGACAAGCACCTACGTTCGTCAGTAACGGCAGTCGCTACTCAGTAGAGGAAATGCAGTCAATCGTGAATGTACTGGGAGCTACCGCTATCCAGATCCTTACAGCAGCAGCCGGTCTAGTACAGTTCATTGAACTTGCCTACCCGGACGTACTGGCAGATCGCTATAAAACCGCCGCATTTGATTATACAATTGGACCTTCCGGCTTAACGCTGACCGGATTAAATTCAGCGTGGACACCACCAACAGTAGGAGAGTAGTTATGTTATTTACCCCCGAAGAACTAAAAAACCTAGTAACACTGTGCGAAGTAGGAGCAAAAGCTCTATCCTCCGACAAGAGCTTGCAGGAGTCTGCAGCAATACAAGCGACCGCACTGGATCTGATTCGTAAACTTCACAAGGCTAATGAAGAAACCAAAACAGAGTAGTAACATATATGCCAGAATCAATAAAACTAAATGCCCTAGATCTGTCTGGTGAAACACTAACATTGTTTCTACGGAAGTCTGACGGTACGCTACTAAATACTGGTGGCGATCTAATGACTGAGTCAGGCACTACTGGCGTCTTCACTGCTACACTGGCAGAGGCACGTACTGGACTAGGATCACTAGCAGTACGTGTATGTGCTGGTGTCGAATCCGCTGCTAATATACTGTACGATGGATTTCTACCGGAAGGGTCTTTGGTAATTGACTCACTAACTGGCGGTGGGGATGCAACACTAGCCAAACAGACTGAGATATTAACTGCTATTACAGATATATCTCTAACCCAATTGGCTGCTATTACTGTAGAGTCTGGAGTTATTGCTAACTTCCCCGAGACACTAACAATCGGGGATAGTTACACTTCTAGCACTGGTAGAATAAAGATTGCAGTAACTGACTCTAATGGTGATCCAATCACTCAGTTAGGTAGTCTAGACTTTGTCGATGCTGATATATCTTTCACTGCTTTCAGATCGGGAGACTCTGCTCAAGTTACCGGAACTTGTCAATTTGTGGACGGTGGGGCAGAAACCTATGTGTGGTTGACATTACTATCATCTCAGACTATACTAGGTAAAGCAGAATACACGTATGAGGGCAGACTGAAATTCTTCTGGGAAGGTCCGAGTTCTGGGACAACAGACGACGAACAGAAAACCTATAAAACAACACCGTTCAAATTCGTATCGAATCCCTAATACCTATGGTCACTGCAACCCCCAATGCAAGGTCATACTCTAAGTTCTTCAAAGGTGGTAAAAGCGTACAAGAAATTCCAGTACCTCTACGAGAGAAAAATAAGGTAGTGGGATACAAGTGGGTTAAGACTGACATGGTAGCACTACTAAGTAGTCTACCTGACTATTCACCATTCACTAACGCTGACAACTACTACTTTGATGTAAAAGAGTTTGAGAAGTTAACACACTTCGTTATTAACGAGTGTGTCTATCCTGAAGGAACACTAGCAGGATTACCATTCATACCTGAACGATGGCAATGGGCAGTATTCTACAACATGTTCTGTTGGAAGAGTAAAGCCGAAGATATTAGAAGATACCGAGAAGTATTTATTCTAGTGCCTCGTAAGAATGGCAAAACTTCTGCATTTGGGGTTATACCATCACTGTACATGGTGTTCTGTGATAAGGAACAACGCAGTCAGAACTTCTGTTGTGCAGCAGATCTAGAGCAGGCGAGTGTTAACTTTAGACATCTAGAGTACAACATAGCTAAGAACCAAAATCTAATAACCCGTCTTATGAACCACCGTGTTAAGAAGCACGAGAAGTTCTTTGAGACTAAGACAGGCAATACATTTAAGGTATTGTCTTCTATCGCTGACACTAAGCACGGTCTATCCCCTAACTTCGTATACATTGACGAAGTACACGCACACAAGGATAGCGAACTAATTGACGTAATGGTTACTGGTACTGCTGCTAGACCAGAACCTATGATCGTGTATACGACGACATCAGATTTCGACAGACCATCAGTATGCAACGAACTGCACAACAGAGCTAAGAAGATTGCTAAAGGCGAACTAACAGCCAACACATTCCTGCCGGTAATCTACGAAGCAGCATTGACAGATGACTACAAGGATGAAAGTATCTGGCGTAAAGCTAATCCTAACTTCGGTGTAAGTATCTATCCTCAGTACTTCCGAGATCAGATAGAGCTATGCGAGTCATCACCATCCAAACTAAATAGATTCCTCAGACTACACCTTAACATCCGTACTAAGACTGAGACAGTATGGATTCCTTCGTGGGTATGGGCTAACGGCTCGCCTAGTGCAGACAAACTACTAACTGTTGATGAAGTTAAACAGAAACTAACAGACTTCAGTTCGTGGCATACAATCGCTAGGACACCTGAGTTCAAGAGAAGTATTGTCGATCCATACATCAAGGAATGCCTAACATGGTACACATGGTACTTCGACAAACTAGAAAAACTAAGGTACTCACCATGTTGGGGTGGGTATGATAATTCCTCAGCAAATGACATAGCGGCATTTACATTATTCTTTCCTGAAGAATGCTGTGTAATACCGTGGTTCTGGGTTCCAGCAGAATCTATTGATAGACGGTCAAGAGAAGAACAAGTACCTTACGACCGATGGTATAAAGCTGGAATCATCAACAATACACCACTAGCTAGGATATCCGAAATAGATATATCTAACACACTAGTTGGTCCTGACGGTACTGGCGGTATTACAACTTATTTCAACAACATTCAGAATGTAGCATTTGACCAATGGGGTATGAATTACATCTACGAAATTATGAGCAACTACGGTGTTAAAGCATCGTCCTATGGTCAAGGCTTTCGTGCAATGAATGAACCTTGCCGTAAGCTAGAAACCATGATTACTAATGGAGAGTTCTTTCATGGTGACAACCCTGTAATGAACTGGATGATTAATAACGCTATGGCAGTATCAAACAATCTAAATCAGATGAGAGTTGATAAAGCTAAGTGTAGCGACAAGGTAGACGGAATTGTGTCTCTACTGATGGGTATTGGCGGGTACATCTACTCGGACAACAATACGATTAACTCTATACCGGGATTGGGCGTATAATGGCATGGTTCAACTTCGGAAAGAAGAAACCTAATACTGATGGTACCGAATCTATGATTAACGCTCTTGAGCGTATAGTCACCAATGCGACCACATCAGCCTTATCTGGGAGAGATCTATTTTGGTTCATGCGTAAGGAAAAGAACTACAGCACTATCGAACGAGGACTGCAGCTTAGTGCTGTGTTCTGTGCCTTAAACTTGTACTCTTCCTCAGTGTCTACTCTGCCACGAAACGTAATGGCAGTCGATACACTTACTGGAGAAGCTACCAATAAGGTCACATCTATCGAAGGTAAGCATCCAGCTATTCGTATCTTCTTGGCATACGCTAATCGTAGCCTAAGCTCAGACGATATGATGACTATGATTAGTAATGACTTGCTGATTGATGGTAACTTCTATGCACTGCGAGAACTAGACAGTCAGGGCAGAACATTCAACATCCATTACATCCATCCTAGTAGAATACCTAAAGGCAATATCTACTACGCTGATGGTGGTGAGAAGTTCTTTGATGGAAGAACTGTACCAAAGGGAACACTAGTCTATCGTATTGAGACTGGTTCTCTTACTGCTGTGTCTAACCCTAAAGCACTGCTAGTTACCCGAGACGAGATAGTACACCTGAAGAGTGCTATATTCGATGCTGAGTATAACCGTGGTGTGGGTATCGTAGAGAATGCACAGAGATCATTCTCCTTTGCAGAGAACACAGAAATCTATGGCAGTAAGTTCTACGAGAAAGGAACTAATAGCCAAACATTCCTATCTACAGATCAAGCACTAGGTCAGAATGTTATTAAAGACCTAGAGGGATTCTTCGCTAACAATCCTAATGCACCACTTGAAGAGGCGTTCAAGACTAGAGTACTTGACCGTGGTATGAAGCCTGTTAACATAACAATTCCTCTAGGACAGCTACAGTTCATCGAGACTAAAGCATTTGCTGTGGAAGATATTGCTAGATGGTTCTCAGTCCCACCAGAACTATTACACTCCCGCATGGGTGGTAGTTCTGGTAGTGCAGACATGGGGCAACTAGTAAATAACTACATCCAATGGGGTATTGGTCCATTCATCACACGCATCGGTAATCAACTACGTGATGAACTGTTGCCTGTTAGTTCTAGACTATCGTACAGCTTCGAGTTTGAGCGTATCTACTTATACCGTACTGTCATCAATGAATTCTCACAAGCTATCCGTAACTTGTTTGAAATTGGTGTACTGAATAGAATGCAGATCGGTAAACTTATAGGTATCCATGTAGACCCTAAAGATAAGCAAAATCGACAACTGTATGTACCAACCAACCTGATGACAGTACAGCATGGTATGGCTCTTGAAGAGAAGGCAAAGACTGCCAACGAGCTTATTATTGAACAGGTCACAAAGGCTAAACTAGATAATGAGAATTACATATCTCCAAAGGATATGGCTAGTCTAAAGTCTCAGCAAAGCCCTACGGCAGGTCCAGATTCTAATCTAGTCAAGGATAGTGCTAATAAGGCACCAGACCAACAGAACGAAGATAAAAAGATTCGTACTGCTAAGAATGCCTTCAATGCTGTAGTGCTGGGGCTAGAAGACTACCGAGTTAAGGTGTGTAATCAAAAAGCTGAGAAGTATCAAGATGCAGACCTCGCTTCTAGTGTGACGGAATGGGAGACAGAAAAGTTCTACCCACTAGTAGAATCAAACATGACTAACTGGTCCGATATACTTTCAGAGATGTCATCTTTCAATCTAGTAGAAGACATCAACTGCAATACTTGGATGACTTTAGTGTCTGAATGTAAAGGAGAGAAACTTGAGACTAGTACTTAATCAGCATGTTCCTGAACTGTCAGGCACTGGCAAGCAACTGTGTACGGTGATGAATGTAGTGGACAATACTGTCTACATCTACGACTACATTCAAACTTACAGTTCACACTACTCTGAAGAAGAAAAACCACAAGATGACTCGGTAGAGTCTGAACAGTTCCTAACAACTATCCGAAATATGGTTGGTGACATCACAGTCAGGATTAATAGTAAGGGTGGAGAAGTAGGATACGGTTTGTCAATCTATCAGGTACTGCGAGAGTACAAAGGTAAAGTAACCACTATTGTAGATGGTTACGCATACTCCTGTGCAAGCTGGATTCTACTGGCAGGTGAAGATCGACAGATCATGCCGGGAGGTGTTGTAATGACACACAATCCCGGTATGTATACTTACCACGATTCAGAAGAGTCTTTCTCGTCAGCATTGAATCAATGGAAAGTCAATAGAGACTCTGTAGCAGTTCTCACAGCAGAACGAACAGGTCAAGATATTGATGATGTCTACGAGATGATGAACAAGCAGACATTCCTGAACGCTAAGGATGCTGTGGCAAAGGGATTCTGTAACTCTATTCGTGATGGGAAGGCTTCTATTCCTATGGGCGTGAGTAACTATCTTCCTTCAGCAATTCGTAATGCCGTTCCTGAAGTAGTTAATGTTCAAGAAGACTATTCTGATTTAATGCAGAGAAGTCTTGCTAGTATGACAAAAGCCAGGACTAAATGGCCTATCTAATCTATTGACAAGACCTTAGTTTCGGGTTACAATTACTTGAACGTGTATAAAAGCAAAGCATAATAAAACACAACACAATTCCGTTCTTATTTCAGTAAGGTGAAAATAATGCCAGATGCAATTGATTTCAAGAAAATGAAGCCAGAAGAGATTCGTGAGAAGCGAGAAAGTCTCACGTCTGTTATGAACTCGTATTCAACACGAGTTACTAACAAAGAAACTCTGACGGCAGAAGACCGTGAAAAGTGGAACAACACTATCACGGAGTTTGACGAAGTAAACAACTTCTATCAGACTACGGATCAGGGTCTTGTAGACCGATCAGCACATGCTACTATCGGCAGTAACCTAACAGAGGTATCTAACTCTTTGCGTAGCTTCAGTGGTGCTATCACTACTCGACCGGCATTCGAGAAAGATCCACGTTTCGGTTTCAAGACTGATAACGAGTTCCTACGCGAGTGTATGAATGCTACTCGTAATCCTGACAAAGCAGATCCTCGTATTATCGCAGTAGTGAATGCTGTAGGTAGTGACGAGTACAGTCGTGGTAACTGGCAGTCTGCTGGTATCTTGATTCCTGATACTATGATTGACCGTATCCTGTCTCTTACACCAGAGGCAGACTTTATCACCCCACGCTGTACCCGTATCCCTATGGGTTCAGGATCGGTACGAATCCCAGCACGAGTTGATAAAAACCACGCAACTAGCGTTACAGGCGGTACTCGTGTATACCGTACTAAAGAAGCAGCGACCGTAGCTAAGTCACTTGATACATTCGAGATGATAGCTTTGGAAGCTAATGAAATTGTTGGTGAAGCTGCTGCTACTAAGCAGTTGATGCGTGATTCGCCTATCTCAATTCCAGCACTCATTGAAGCATCTATGGGTGCTGCTAATGTGGACAAGCGAATTGACGAACTGTTGAATGGTAACGGTAACGGTATGCCACTTGGTGTACTGAACGCTGCTAACTTGGCACTACTTTCTGTAGACCGTGTTGCTAACCAGCGTGACAATGTTATCGTAAGTGGTATGGACGTTATCAAGATGGCAAAGCGTGTTTGGGGCTACTCAAACGCTATCTGGATTGCTAACCATGACCTGATGGATACGCTGGCTACCTTGTACGTTGCTGCAGGTACTGGTGCTGGATTCATCAAGCTGTTCTCTCCAGTAGAGGGTGGCGATGGTACTATGGCTACTCTGTTTGGTCGGCCACTGTTCTTTACTGAGTACGCTCCGGGCGTTACTTCAGGACAGGACGGAGATGATATCTCTGAGTGGTCTACAAGCATGTTGTCTTGTATTAACTTCAGCGAAGTACTGTACGGCGAACTGTATACTGAGTTCAATCGCAGTGTGCATGTTCGATTCAGCGAACGCGAAGAAGTATTCCAGTTCGTTACAGCTAACGATGCACGTCCTTGGTGGAAGACTGTGTTGACACCTAAGAAGGGTGTAACAACTCGTTCACCGTTCGTAACACTAACTAACACTGATACATCTGCTGGTTAAGTCAATCGGGCTGGCAGGTTAGTGATTTGGGCTATCACTTGATTAGCCCTATTTCTTTTCAAACATCAATAAGGAAGATATAATGGCAGGTATTTACAAGAACTCAATGGGCAGCAAGCTGTACATCCAGCCTCTTGGGTCTACGACGCTAACTGCAGGACCAGATACGCTACGAACTCTGAACCTTGTTACATTCGGACAAGTACAGTCTATCGCAGTTGTTATCGCTTCTGCAGTACTTGCAGGGTCAACAACTGTTATCTGGTACGGTGCCCCTAACGCAGACGGTAGCGGCACTCTAGTAGCAATTGCTACTCTGACTCTTATCTCAACGTCAACAACTGGTGTACTCCAGATTGATGCTGAAGATATCGGAGAAGCTGCTGAAGTAGCAGGATTGGGCGTAGCTGGCTTCAAAGCACTAGTGTTGAAGATCGATGGTGCTAACGCTGACACTATCAAGTCAACTGTAGTAGCTATCCCATTCCACGAACGAGTAGGCTTGACCCCATCAGCAGTAACGGCTCTTACTTAGTACATGGCTTCGGCTATGGAGACTGTATCAGTTTTCATGGGGGTTACTGGTACAGTCTTTTATATACAAGGTTAGACTCTAATGCCTCTAGTCATCGACAGAACTTCTGAAGCTGCACTAACGACATTGTTTGACACGGACTTCATTCGCAGTCTAACTAAGTATCTCGGTATGGACGCCGACACCCCTTCGGAAGATATGCCTCTCTCAGTGAATGAATTACTGGAAGAGGCTATCTCTGCTTGCGAACAAGAACAATGGAGATTCATTCTACCTAAACAGGTAAAGCTACTAGTGCCGGTAGAGGCATTCACCGACTACGATAGATTGGTATTCTTACCGCTAGGTGTAGCAGCTACTGTGGCAATTGCCTACACTGATACCGATGCAGCAACAGTACAGTTTACCGACTTCACAAAATACGATGGTGAACCGATTAGACTGTACTCTGATACTTGGATGGATATGGTTAACGATTGCTCAGAAGACCCATATCCTATCACAATCACATACACACCGGGGTACACCAGCTACGCTAAAGTACCTAAGTCTACCGTAAGAGCATTGAAGCTACTGGTATCGTATAACTTCGAGTTTAGAGGCATAGACGCTCCAATACCAGAGGCATACAAACATCATCGTAACTTAGCATGGTTAAACAATGACCGTGCTAACAGATACATTACAGACGACTGGAATAAGGTGTCGCCTAAATGATTAAACGATGTAACAAGCGATACGTATGCAAGTTCTATACATGCAGTGAAACAACGCTATCAGAACCCACCATCGATAGTATGGGACAGCTTAGTCAAAAGTTTAGTCTACATGCGAAAGGTGTGTTCTCTAAAGAAAAACCAAGATCACCTAAAGAAGTCAAAGAGGGTGACAGATCAATCAACGAACAAGAGTCATTACTAGTTGGTACGTGGACTAAAACTCTGTCTAATGTGACCCACGGGATGTACTGCTTTATTCCATCCCTCAGCAAAGTATATGCGGTACAAGGTGATGCAACTGATCCTATGGGTGACAGAAAGATCGTACAGATATCAATTGTTGATAACGTAACGATAAATACTAGTCAAGAGATGCCAGGCACCCTAATCTAATGGCTAAGTACAAGTTACCAATTATAGGGCTGAAAGTAAAACTAACAGTACCTAAGTTTCTTGAACCTGACCTACAGATGATGGATAACCAGTCTGTTGGTATCGCTATCAGAGAGGCATTGAGGGCTGCTGGCAGACCCGGAGTTGCGATACTAAAACAGATCCTTAAAGCTAGTCTAGCAGGAGAAGAACAGTCAACTGGTGCTACTGAAAGAGCAGTAACCATAAAGTACGGTAGATCTAAGAAGAACCCAAATAGTTTCTACTTAGCTATCGGCGTTGACAAGTCGCACTTCGAAGTGCATACAGCTACAGCACCCCACGGTCAAGTAACTAAGAAACGTCGTGGCAGGAAACTGCGAGGTGCTGGTCTGTATGGTACGCAGACTAGGATGAATAAGAAGCAGACAACAAAGACTAAAAAAGTGTTCTCTCGTTATCGTGATGCTGGTAGAATTAAAGCACTAAGAGGTAAGTCTTTCAAGCGAATGCCTAAGAGATACTTCCATCTTATTGATAACGGATTTGTTCACAGGCATGGATCAGCGGTACCGGGTTATAAGTTCATTGATAAGCTAAGAACAGCCCTACAAGATTCATTGCAGAAGACATTTGAAGAGCGGCTTAAAAATCTAGTAATGCCGGTCATCAGAAGAGAACTAATGAGAAAGTACAAGAATGTTCTCAAATAAAATAGCTAAGATGATACACGGACTACTTAGTAATTTAACTGTCCCAGCTTACTACGTAGATCAGGTTCCTAGCTTCGATCTAGTTAAGAACAAGAATGGATTCGTATGTTGGGACTGCGAAACCTCTAACCCTATGCACTGCACGGAAGGAATTGAGTATGCCGGTTCATCCATAGTACTTAACTTCAAACTAACTGTGACTGTATATGGCAGTACTATGTCAGTCAGGAATGCTATAGAAGCAACTATACTAGATGTGCTGCAACCCAAAGCTAGTGGTAAACGAAAACCACTAAAGTCAACACAATTGACTGACGGATTCATTAGGTACTTAGTGTGGTTAAGTACTGATGAGTTTCCTATACCTAAAACCGCACAATCCAATGCTGAACTATCAGCAACAGTATTAGTTTTTGATTCCTCAGTTTCAGTAGTGGAGTAATGCAATGCCCGTACGCGATGCCAGTAGGATTAGAGTGTTCCGTCCCAACGTCGATACTGACGCTGACGGTAGTGTAGAAGATAACCAGAACTCAGCTTATGTCTGCGTTGTAGGTAACGTATCGTGGTCTGGATTCAAACGTCAAGGTATTAAAACTACCTGCACTGAAGCATCAGTAGACGGTTGGGGCAACATCGTTCATACTTTCCGTGCCGGTAAGTTTATCGATCTAGGCACACTATCATTTGATGTTGACTACGACCCATCAACATCCGATGTTGTCAACTCATGGTTCCGTCAGACGCAAACTAAGAGCATGCGTGTTGACTTCCCAGCAGAGGCAGGCGAGACTACTGGTCCTAAGTTTACCATGCCATCGTTTGCTACTGATCTAGTACCTCACACAGAAGCACTAACTGAAGGCGATAATGCCCGTAGTCGTGCTACAATGACATTCAAGTTGGCGTCTGACTGGACTATCACTAACGCAACTTAATTTGAATAACCCCCAGTTTCTAACCCCTAGTCTAAGGAAGTATTTGTGATTCGTCCCCCAATTGTTCAAGATATCGGTAATGATTACGCAGTCATTGAACCACCAGCAGGTATGTTGAAGCTGATCCAGAATAGAGTAGAAGAAGTAAAGAACCTAGAATCTAGGTTCGTAATGCTTGACTACTCTACTATCTTCATTCTTGCTTGTCTTCATACTAAGCAAGAAACTGTAGGAGCATACAACCCAGTAGTCTCTAGTATTGCAGGACTGTTGGGTGTAGGCCCGTACTACACAATTCGTGATGCGTTCACTAATGCCACTGCTGCAGAGTTTATCTCTATCATCAGTGAGTTCCAGTTTACTTATCCTCGTGATGTTATTGATGAAGTGTTCAATAAGATTGACGAGTTGTGCTTCATCACTAAGAAGAAAGTAGATGACGAAAAAAAAGATTAGTGCCGGGAACTGATGAATACTTCATTATGTTCCTTTCTACTAGATGGGGTAAACCATCAAACGAAATCGAATCCCTACCTTTGGGCGAGTTCAACAAACAGAAACTGTTTTGGGAACATTGCTCTTGGGGTGGGATCGATGACATTATGGCTTTGCACCATTCGTTCTATGTCAATGTAAAGACAAGACAGAAGAACATAACAGTTGCTGTAGTGAAGCGAATGGCATTATTCAGCAGTTCTGTTAGAATTGCAGTTATAGAATCAACTAAAAGTATCCGCAATGCTTTCATGAGTATTGCTAGTGCGATGAAAGCGAACAGTAATGACTAAGATAGCCAGTGATGCAATGGTCATTCAACTTGCTATTGACATGGCAGGTGACGGTGAAGTACAAGACAGACTGAGCAGACTCAACGACTTCATTAATACCATCAACACTAAAGCGGCTAAGGGTACTGGTGCGGACTCTCTACGTCACGAACAGATGGCAGTCGAGGGTAAGTACGATCCTGAGATACAACGAAACTTAGAGATAGAGAAGGCTATTGCTTTAACAAACAAGCTCAACCTCTCAGCAGAGGCACAGTTAGCGATACTAGCTGAGATAGAAGAAAGATATCGTAAGATTGTAGCACTTCAGCACAATCAATTTGAAGCTAATAATATGCCCGGCGATGATATGGCTGCTACGTTCAAAAAGAACGTAGCAGACCAACTAGCTGCCGAAGAAGCAATACTGAATAGTAAAAAACGAGCAGCTAAAGAAACTGAACGACTAGAAGAAGACCTACTATCTAGTCGTGAGAAAATGTTCAAGAAGTTAGCTGAAGTAAACAGACAGCTACTAGGTGGTGAAATTGATACGGATGGTGCTAGACTTCGTTCCGATGCTGCTAAAAAAGAATATGCAGAAACAGTAGCTAATGAGGCCAAGATTGCTGCAGCTAAGCAAGAAGCTGCTGATAAACAACTAGCTAGAGAACAGGCTGATATAGCTAAAAGAACTGCAGCATTCCATAAAGAGTACAAAGACAGAGTAGACTCTATTAAAGCTCAGAAGCAAGCATTCGTTGATGCTGCTATTGACTCCACTCAACGTAAAGCTGCAGCATCTATTGCCGCTACCGAACTCGCAGACAAGCAAGCTAACGCTACCAGACAGCAAGCTATTAACCTACTGAATTCGTTAGAAGACGCTACTCAAAGATTTGCCCGCACTACTGATGAACTACGTGCCCACTTAGAGGCTGGAGATATAACCAACGAACAGTATGCACAAGGTCTGGCTAACATTGAACGTCGTCAACGATCAATGGCAGGTGGTGCCAACAATATGGCGTATGCGATAGGAAATACTGTAACAGGTCTTGAAGACTTTGTCACTGTATTGTCAATTACTGGTTTCGGTATGGAAGGATTCTCTGCTGCTACTCGTGCTGCTAGTAACAACGTAGGTCAAGCAGTAAGAAGTCTTGGCACAGCAGCAGCAGCTATTGCAGCACCGTTAGTGTCTATTGGTATGGTACTTGCCGGAGCAGCTATACCTGCTATCTACAGTTATATAACTGGTACAGAAGACGCTGAGAAGGCTACTCGCAAGTGGGAGGAAAGTCTTAAAGCCCTTATACGTACCGCTAGATTAGCAACTGACGAAGTAGCATTACAACTTAATCGTGAAGAGACAGGTCGTGATATCAAAGGTATGAAAGATCCAGACGCTATACTGGATCGAATGAAAGATACCGTTTCTAAGATAGCTAAACTACAAAATGAATTATCTGGAGATGAAGCTGAACTAAAAGCTAAGGCTCAAGGTATTCTTAGTAAGATATTTACTGGTGGAACTGATGGTGATTTCAGTAGGATGGTTGACACTCTTAGTGCAGCAGCAGCAGATAACCCCCAACAAGCTACTGACCTAGAAGCTATGTGGCGTGAAGAGTACGCTAAGATGCAAAGTGAGTTTCTAGATAATGCCGTAACAATGGGGGGAGATGCGGCTAAAGCTCAGCTAGAACAAGATATGGCTGCACTGCAGGGAGAAATGCAGACCATGTTGGAAGGATTGTCATATGACGAACAGGTGAGTGTTCTGCAAGATAGTGGGAGTGCCCAAGGGTTATCAGACCTACTTGGTGGGGGTAATGCGTTCTTAAATATGTTTCCTGACCTAATGAACGAAGCTGCAATTCTCGATCAGATACAAGCAGTAACTGAAGAACTAGCTGCTCTTAGCAAAGAAGATACCATTGAGAACAAAAAGAAAAGAGAGGAACTAAAAAGCTACCATCAAGAGTTAAACCAACTGATGGACCAGAGGAAGAAAGCACAAGAAGAAGAACGAGCCGCAAATGATGAGCAAGCTAGAATTGAAGGAGTACTGACTCAACAGCAAATTGACTCTGAGTTAAGATCTTTAACTATTCGACAGAAAAAAGCAAGTCTATTAGGGGATGAAAACGAAGCTGAACGTGCCCTACTAGATCTGGCAATGAAACGAGAACAGATGGGAGCATCAGGAACCATACCTGATGACGTTTTGAATAATCTGTTCAACATGGAACTGGAAGCTATAGCTACAGATCTTGAAAAACAGATAGCTAAAGCAGAAGAAATAACTAGAGCAGTTGGAATGGCTACTGAACCAGAAGCCTACACCTCAGCTAATAAGCAGATTATGGAAGCTGCAGGTAAAGACAAAACAAAGTTACAAGAACAGATTGATCTGCTAAAGGCTATACGAGATCAACTAGCCAGCGGCGGTACTATGACTGTGGAGGTTACGTAATGGGATTAAAACTAGTACACGGTTTCTTGCACGAGAAGCAAAAGGCTAAACCTGAGTGGGGTAATATATCTCTATCAGAAACTGTACTGATCGAGATGGAATACGCATCTGACAGGACGGTAGCTGTAATTAGTGGACTACCTGCTCACCCAGCAAGTCCTTCAAGCTACAATCCTAAAGGACTATCATTTACTTTCGATCTATCTCCACATCCTGATGCCCCTAACTTAGTACTACGTACTGCTGGAGATCTGGTACAAGTTGATGGTGCTGGAGTGTTCTGGACAGTAGAACTGACGTACGCCGTGTTCAGTACTGCTGAACTCAACGGTGGGTTTGCAGCAGCCGGAGGCAGTAACAACCATAATCCAAAACAAAGAAAAGACCAGAGAGAGTTCATAGACCCAGTAGACAGACCTGTAGTATGGAACATGTCTACTTCTATTGTGCAAAAGCAGACATATGTACGTGCAGTACAGGTAGCGGGAGTGGATGTGCCAATTATCCATGCTAACGGACTTCCTATAACAGAACCTTACTCTTTTGAAGAGGCACACGAAACACATAACTTCTCTTACAACATAGACTACACTACATTCGACCATGACGATTTTGATAACCATGTTGGTAAAGTCGATAGTGGTAACGCTTTAGGTCTAGGTACCGGTAGAATTAAGTTTATTAACTTTACCGCTAATGAAGAATACGAATCTAATGGTGAAGGATTAGCAAGAACTGTATACCATTATGTGCGAGTTACTCTCAGCTTCGAGTACAATCCTAGTGGTTGGGCTAGAGACTATAAACTAGTCTCTATGAGTACTGTTCAGTTGGTAGCTGGTGAGCTAATTCCCATTAATATCAGTCCTACTGAGTACGCTCAAGAACCTTGGCCACTGCTGGCTGATGGTACTGCTGCACAGTACGATGCACTCGATGCAACTATGTTTGCTTTAGTAGCTCATGGGTATCCTAGAACAATAAATTTAGAAGCTGTTGCAGATTCAAATCCCGGTCAAGGTAAGAAAGAACTAACAATACCATGACAACAAAGAAAACCCCAACAACAGTAGGTGTGTTCCGCCCTGAAGACGCTAGGGAAATCAAGAAGAGAGTACTCGGTAATGACAGGGCCACTAACTTCCTACAGGGACATAGTGGTAAGTTTGATCTTGGTTGGCACTTCTGCCTACTATTAGAAAACTTAGGAGTAGCAACTAACCCTTTAACCGGCTACACTCAAGCCGATGCAAGGATTATATTCTACCCTGAAAACACCAATAGCCTAAATAATGTAGTCTCGACTGTAGATCCGATAACTATAACTAACAGATCACCATCTAACAGTGCCGGTATTGGTGATCTTCTACTAGTTAGGTTTATCGTACGCGAATGGGCACCTATGTGGTGTGGTGGTGGTCAGCATCTTCAAGTAATCATGAGAGAAGATCTGTTAGCTGCTGTAAACACTAAGACAGATCCCAGCACGGCACAGGCTAGGATCTTACGACGCAAAGAAGATGGGGATTTAAGACTGTCCCTAGATGAAGTCACAGTTGTTAATAGATTCAAAAACATCAGCATTGACAAAGGTGTCTATGCTAAGGTAGAGTGGATTGGTGGGGAGTGGCAACCGTACGCTGCTGACTGTCCGCCTGGTGAAAGTATAGATCCGGGGAGTGTATAATGTTACTGGGATGTTGCCACTGCGAAGAACCACCTTCAGAGTCTAGCCTCAGTGAATCTAATCCCAGCGAATCCGCACCGAGTGCGAGCCAAAGCCAGTCTGACAGCGGATCGACGAGTGAATCGACGCCACCACCGAGTGAATCCGATTCAACGCCCAGTGCGTCTGTCTCCAGCGATTCATACGAACTGATACCTGCAGTTTGTCTCAATCACTTTGGGTGTGAGGCGATACCGAGGTTTGTAACGGCTACAATAAGCGGCAGTCCCGAACCCGGTACAATTTGCCATTGCGGTATGCTTATCACCACGCAGCAGTTAGAGTTCTGCCATTGTGTATATTACCCGCACGGCGGGTACTGGGTTCTGTACTACGCTGCACGAAAAGCTAAGGTGCAGTTTATAACTCCATTTATATGTACTGATTCTGGAGCTTATACTTGGTGTGATAACCGTCAGTTAAGTTCCTCATGTAAATTTTACCTAGAAGTAACGTCAACCGGTACGGTTGCTCTTTCTACCGGGAGAATCACATATGTCGATGGTTACCAGTTCTCAGTTAGCTGGTATGCCAACAGTGTTACCCACAACTGTCTAACATCAACTATTACACTGCCGTGGGTTGCTAATATAGACCCATTTCAACTAACGTGCGGTTTTGGTAGTGCAGTCATCACCCCAGGATAGTCAGAACAATGCGTACGTGTATATTTCAGGAGGAATGTGGAATTCAGGGCAAACACAACTGCCTGAACACATACTACGTGGTAACAGCAGGTCCGATAAGCGAGACGTACTGTTCTACTTGTAGGTATTCTCGTCCAATACGCACCGGACCTGCTGACTACTTTACTCAGACAATGGATCTGCTAGTAGCTAAAGCCCGACGTGGAGAAATACACGTTGCGGCGAAACCCTGTGGTGGTTGTCGTGAAGTTAAACGAAGAGAAACTGAAACGATGCAGTTCGTATATCCGTACTGGCATAGCGGAGCTAATGACGACGAGATACGATGGTCTGTGCGATCTATTGAGCAGCACTACATAGGTAAGTCAAAGATAACTGTAATTGGAGATAAACCACCGTGGTACACAGGCCATTACATACCGCAGGCAAGAGTAGGCAAGCACACAACTAATAGAGCATTCCGGGACATGCTTACTAAGATGTGGACAATGGCGGTACATAGTGAGATTGATAGCGAATTTGTCTGGATGATGGATGATATCTATTTTATCAAACCAGTAACAATAGAAGAACTAGAAACACCAAGGGCAACTACATGGTCTGGGTCTGACTCTAATAGTTGGCAACGACGAAAGAAGAATACAATGTCTGCTCTGTCGACAGCAGGCCGCACTGTTCACGACTATGCGACACACCTACCGCATACAGTTGAGAAAGACAAACTCAAACATATCTACGAAGAGTTCAAACTTCATGAAAATACCATGCTATGGGAAGTTCTGTACGGGAATACTTATCGAGGCAGGCCAATATCGCCATTCCCATTCTTCAGACGTATTCAAAAGAAGGTAGGACTAGAAGAGTTAAAACAACTTACTGAGAAGGCCAAAGTGTTTAATCACACAGCATCAGCATGGTGTCCCGGCGTTCGTCAATTCCTTATAGATTTGTTTCCTACCCCGTCTACATGTGAGAAAGAACAAGTCTTCACACCAAAGTACCCAGCAACTAAAAATGCTCGCCCGCCAGTGAAACGAAGACCACCAGAGACTCACAAGGTGAATGTTGAAAGGCAAGGTCAATGATACCTCACATCATGATCGTCCAAGCGGCATACTCAGACGCTAGACTGTCAGAGCTACGACTTAACATTGCACGCCACACATCAATACCATCCTTAGCGTTCCAGATGGTCAGACCGACAGTTCATATTGCAGTGAACCCCAACGATCCGCACTTACAGGCAAGATTGGAAGCGTACCGATCTACTGGGTGTGTTGTAGTTCCTCTATTTAGAACTGAATGGAAACTATATAAAGAAGACTGGCAATTACCTGATGGGCGTAAGATCGTTAGTCGTATGGACGATGACGATGTTATATGTAGTAGCTACTGTAGAGAAATAAGGAATGCAGTACCAGAGTCCGGCGAATGGAACATGATGTTTCCGGTTGGATATGTTTGGTGGCGTAATACTGCCTACCTTTTAGACAAGCCCGGTATCCAATTCGTAACGCTAGTGACAGATAAACAAACAGACCCACATCAGGAAGGGCATTGGAAGTATCACGAGGCATGGCCAACAAAAGTAGTTAGTAGGTTGCCGTCTTGGATCTGGGTTAGGCATGGTGCAGCATCTACTAGTACGCTTTCGAGGTATAGAACTAGAAAGCTAAAAGGTATCGATGCTAAGCGTATACCAATTAACCTCAGAGCAATACAGCGAGCAATAGAACCCACAGGACTTGCATCTGGTACCTACGAACAACATCAGAACCAAGCCACCTTACGTCATGTCCTGCAACAGAACCAAATTCACACTGGTACTAACATACCGCGAGGTCTTGAGGTACCTAATAAATGAATCCATTCGCTACACACCAGCGAATGCTGGTCAAATACCTGATGCGAACGACAGGGCCAATCGTAGAGATTGGTTGTGGGGACTATTCAACGCCGCTAATTCACGAAATCGCGTCAGCACAGGGCCGCACAGTGCTTACACTTGAAAGTAATGCTGAGCGGCTGCATCGGTTCAGCAATTACAAAACTGATTGGCACTCGCTTCAATACGTCGAATCGTGGGACAACTGGCATCCAGAGGGCCGATACGGGCTGGCGTTCATCGACCACGCTCCAGGGGACCGCAGGCCGATTGAGTACTTGAAGCTGCGAGACATTACCGACATACTAATTCTGCACGACACAGAAGCAAGAGGCTACGACTGGCACGCGATTTACCCACACATGGACCACATTGAAACAGATGCTAATACTAAGCCGTCTACTACGGTGCTGCGTGGGCTGAATTCGTCTGTGCAGTTTCCTGACGTGGCAACACCTTGGCGGAATCACTGGACACTAGGGCTACGGTATTTGGTAGTCGTCCCTACGCATCGCTTAGACGTGGCTAAATCTACAATCGATCTACTTGAAAAGTCCCTGACGTATCCGACAGAATTTCACGTACTCGATGGATCAAAGGGTAAGTGCCACGCAATAAATGCAGCTATGGTAGATAGGCTGCGACTAGGGACACATGACATTTACTGCACGGTTGATGATGATCTGATTATGTCTCTTAACTGGCAGCATTTTATTGCATGTGCGTTTGATAGGGTGCCGAAGCTCGGAGTGTGTGGCATCGACTATCGAGGAAGCGAAGTTGGTGAATTATTAATGTCAGCGGCAATCAATGTGCCGATTGCCAGAGTCGCAGATATTGAATTCCGTGACTGTACAGGGGTGCAAAATGTAGCTGGTGGTTGTATGGCAATGCCTGCCGCAGTAGCGAAGAAAGTTGGACCGTTTCCGTTAGCAGATGATGGTAGGATCTATCACGTTGAAGAAGACGCTTGGCGATGTCACAGGGCGATCACTCTTGGTTATCGAATCGGCTATGTGAGCAATCCAAACGGCGTTGTTGAGTTGCTGGGCCATGCCAACACCCCGCAGTACATGAGCAGAAAACAGGATGATATCGCCAACTGGAAGCGTAACAGAAAATAATAACCATTACAGTAGCGTCATGACCTTTACATTTACGAAAACCCCACTATACTTCACTATTGAGTTCCTGCAAGTCTCTAACCCCCAAGTGAGTCCATGCCGCTAACAGATTGGTTCGTTTGCGTCACCACTGCCCCTAGAAAAGATCCCACTATAAGCAGTTGTCTGACGTCTATTACTGCTTGTGGTTGGAACCCTGTAGTATTCGCAGAACCAGACTCACAGACAGTAGAGGGGTACAGATTTGTTCATAACTCAGTAAGACTAGGAGCATGGCACAACTGGTTAAAGTCTATGCGTGCCGCCTTAGAGAGTAACGCTAAGTACATTCTATCAGCACAGGATGACTCGTTATTCCACCCAGACAGCAAGCAGTTCATAGAAAGAGTAATGTGGCCTAGTGGTAATACTGGGTTCATTAGTCTGTACACAGCAAAGCACTACTCGCAAAATCTATCTGGAGAGTTAAAACCACTTGGGTTAAAAAGACTAATCACATCCAGCTTGTGGGGTGCGTGTGCTTTGGTGTTCCCTAGAGATGTAGTAGTCCAAATACTGGATCATCCTCTTAGTCAAGAATGGACGGGTATCGCTCCTAATACCTTATCGGAAGGACAGAAATTAAAGTTACTACAAGAGAAGAAAGAAAAACCATATCTAATACAGAATGTAGATACCCTGATAGGCAGGGTGCTGAACGGTATTGGGTTGGAGATGTGGTGTGTAGATCCATCACCCGTACAGCATATTGCAGTGTACTCTTCTGTCGGTCATGCTGACAACAACACAGGTAAGCGTAATTGTCTACGTTGTGCCGATCACAAACTCCCCTTAGACAAACAGGTATTCCCTGATGAGGATATGTACTTCAATAAGTCCACGACGTAAAGAAAGACAGCAGAAGTGTATTAACTCGTGGCTGGCACTAGGGTGTAAAGTCACCTCTATACAGTCCGAAGGAGAATCATCTACTCTTCAGCAAGACTACCCGGAAGTTAATTTTATAGAAACCACTTCAGTAGGTAACGCATTCAATAGACCTAAGTTGGTAAGAATTCGTGCAATACTAGATCAAGCTATAAATAGTCCAATACTGATACTTAACTCGGACATCGAAGTTAGAACTACAGTAGCGGAATTTAATAAAGTTTGGAGACCAATAGAGGGTGACAACCTGCAGATGGGAATTAGATGGGATGAAGATCCTAAGACTAAATCTCTAAACCTTCTGAAGTACGGTATTGATGCTTTCTTAATCACTCCCAAAATAGCTAAAGATCTGAATGATATTGGGATGACTATGGGATGCCCTGCATGGGATTATTGGGTGCCTATACACCTACAGCGTAAAGGCTACCAACTACATACTAGTAAACACCTGAGTCTATTTCACGAGACTCACGAGCAGAACTGGAATAAGGAAGACTTTAAGATAGGTGTCTCCCTTCTACAGAGACACTATAACCTATCCTTAAAAGAAGCGTCTACTTTCATACTCAACATAACAGAAAGAACAAACCTCTAGTGTCATATTCTATCTTCATTAAGACTTGGAAAGAGGATGTTAAGTGGTTGCCCTACACTCTACAGTCTATCGAGAAGTACGGTACTGGGTACAAGGAAGTAGTAATTGTAGCTGATAGATCTTGCCTAGAGCAGGTTAAATCACTAGACACACTAGGTCTGTACGAAGTAGTTGCTGTAGAGGATTGGGAGAACGGTTATATACAGCAACAATGGATGAAACTAAATGCAGATGCTTTTATAGAGTCTGAATATACACTATTCGTAGACTCTGATTGCATCTTCCATACCCAGTTTGACCAAGAGTCTTTTATGCGAGATGGTAAGCCTATCTTGTTAAAGACTAGGTATGGTAATCTGGGAGGTGCTGAAGTATGGAGACCTATCACTAGTTCGTTTGTGGGGTTTGATGTTGAGTACGAGTACATGCGACGACTACCGTGGATGTACCGTACATCATCATTAATTGCATTCAAAAACAAATACCCACACACCTACAATCATCTAGCTGAACTGGCTACTCGTAACTTCAGTGAGTTCAATGCGTTAGGTGCATTCATTGACAAGTACGAGAACGATCAATACTGTGTATCAGACACTGAAGTGTGGATTCCTGATGCTGTAGCTAAACAGTACTGGTCATGGGGAGGTATAACCCCTGAGATACAAATAGAGATCAATAACTTCCTAGCAGGAGCAGTACGTTGAAGATACTCCCTAACGGCATAGCAGTAATCGAAAAAGATACTCACATCTCAGCATGGGTTCAAGAGCATGGTAAGTTATCAATAGCCGAAGATATGCTACTCCCATTCAAAAAATACATTCCACTGAATGGAACTGTCATCGATGTGGGAGCCAGTATTGGGGACCATACCATAACCTACGCTGAGTGGGTAGGTACAGGCGGTACAGTAGTGGCCTTCGAAGTAAATCCCCGTGCTTATGTTTGCCTGCAGCACAATACTAAATATTTACCGCAAGTACTGCCAATCAAGACAGGGCTATCTAATGTTGAAGATAAAGTGACCCTAGTAGAACTAAATAACTCAGGTGCTGCTTATCTGTCGAGTGATAAGTCTAAAACTAAGGTACCCGTAACAACACTAGACTCTTACGAGTTCGAAGATGTTGACTTCATGAAGATTGATGTTGAAGGGTACGAAGTCAAAGTGCTGGAAGGGGCTATCAAGCTAATCGAAGACTCCCGGCCTGTAATACTGATTGAAGTCAACAGGTACACACTGGAACGTGCTGGAACGTCTGCAGATGCGTTGTTATCATTGCTGACCGAACTAGGGTACTCAATGGAGATTACTGACAGTCGAATACCGTGGTCAGACCCTCAGTTTGATTTGATTTGTATTCCGCTGGAGAGAGTAAAATGTTAACAGCCGAAGAAGTTAGAGCAATGTTTTCGTACAATAAAGACACAGGAATATTGGTATGGGCTATACCAAAAACTCGAAGTGTTAAAGTAGGGTCTAATGCAGGGTGCTTGTTTACTAATAAAGTAACTGGAAAAGCATACTACAGAGTTAGTATCAATAGTAAAAACTACTTAGTACACCGAGTAATATGGTTACTGGTAACCGGAAGTTGGCCTGAACATCAAATTGATCATGAAAATGGTAATGGAATAGACAACCGATGGTGTAACTTGAGACAAGCCACTTCTCAAGTAAATAACAGTAATGCTAAGCAACGAAAAGATAATAGGTCTGGATGTACTGGAGTGTTTTGGGTTCCACAACATCAGTACTGGCTTGCGTACATAAACTACCAAGGAAAAAGAAAAAACTTAGGTTGTTACATACGTAAAGATGAAGCTATTTCAGTACGTAAACTGGCTGAAGTAGAGTACGGTTTTCATCCAAACCACGGAACTATAAATAAATAAAACCCACTAGCCATAGTTGACTAGTGGGTCTGAGAAGCCTAGTACATCTAATGTGTGTTAGGCTTTCTTTGTTGCCTTCCTATCTTTTGGTGATACGTAAATCAGTTCGTTGATTGCTCTTGTGATAGCAACAAACTTTAGATTCATCTCCTGAATCTTAGCTTCCTCACTCTTTGCCATTGGGTGAGGCACGTTACCGGGATTGTAGAAGAATACCTTACTCGCTTCTAGTCCCTTACTGCGATGAATCGATGATAGACGAATACACTTCTTCACGTCGCTATCATCAAAAAGACCATCAATGAACGTAGTCATCTCTTCAATTGACTCACATTCATCAGCAATCTGTACAATGCAGTCTGCCTGATCGTTGACAATGATCTGCTGTGCATCTGTATCTGACAGTTTAGCTGTTAGCTTGTCAATCTCCTTACCACGCCATGCTTCAATAGCCATTGCCAACTCTCTAATGTTATCGATCTTATTCTTTCCTTTACCCCTGATCTTGTTAATAAGTTTGATTAGTCCCTTACCGATATCTCGACCAACAACCTTGACATTCTTTCGTTCTTTAACTAGCTTCCATGCAATTGACATTAGTGGGGCATTCACTCGACTAACTAACATATCTCCTTCAGTTAGTTCCATATCTTCTTCGGCTACAGTAAACACTTTCCCTTCAGGATTAGTCGCACCGTAGTTGATAGCGTCACCAACAATCTTCTTAGCTTCCTCTACAATAGCCTTACCGCAACGGTACGTGTAGCTCAGTGGAAGAACTGATACATCCTCAATTGACTCTTCAATACTAGCAAATGACTGTGTATCAGCACCAGCAAATCCATAGATAGCCTGATTAGGATCACCAATGAAGATATAAGTATCGCAGTCTTGATTTAGAATTAGCTGCAACTTACCGTGTGATAGGTCTTGTGCTTCGTCAATCAACATGATATCGAAGTTAGTCTTGTAACCGTATCGTGCTGGCAAATAGATCATATCATCGAAGTCAATGTCAATAGGCTTAGCCATGATCCCGGTCTTGATCTTACTTCCTTCTTTAATAATCCAACTAACTGATTGAGCCAATACAGTGTAGTCTGCAGATGGTTCATACTGGCGTGTCATGCACATCATCTTTAGTGAGTCAGCAGTAATATCTGATTCAACCATCAACTGATCCTTACACATCTTGACTAGTTCTTTGACATCATCAAGAATGTCTCTTCCTTCTTTGTCTAGTTCCTTGATGTTCTTGACGTCAGTATACTGTAGATACAGATTAGCGGTCTTCCATGCGTCAGGTCGGTTACACTTAACACCTGCTGATCGTAGAATCTTGAAGCCAAGTGCGTGAATAGTACTTGCAGTACCGTGAGTAATACGCTCACTTAGTTCCTCAGCGATACTCTTATTGAATGCAAGAAACACAACATCCTTACTGCCATCGATTCGTTCCTTCATCCATTCCCAAATAGCAAGCTGTTCGTCCGAAGGCTTGTATCTTAGATCACTCATAATACTACGCTTAGATACGCAGTACGACAGACCGTCAACAATGGTAGTAGTCTTGCCTGATCCTGCAGTAGCGTTAACAATTAGTGCTTCACAAGTCTTAGTAGTCATTCTTCTGTCTTTCGTTCAAGTCTTTAACTCAGCAGTACTTTACTGCCTCACTCCAATAATTATACCAGAATCCAAAATCCATAACAGATCAAAAATCGAAAATATCAAAAGTAATTTAGACTTGACTGTCCGCCTGGTATCGACTATATTACACCTCGCCCCCCATTTGTAGCTGACTAGTCAGATCCTATCTGATGTATTCGTTGCACCCTGAAGCAACGTCTGTCACTTATGGGATCTGTCTAGTCAGCTATTTTCATTCACACTCCAAGGATTAATGATGAGCGACGTAACCCCCAACAAGCCTAGTCTAGAGTCAGTACTAGACAAACTGAAAGTAGATAGCAGGCTAAAGACATGTGTTATCCAAGTCAACAGCATCGAGAAGGCCAAGCTATTACTAGACAACTTCAATGATACTAACCGTCCACTAAGTAAGTCCCAGTACCGACTATACGGTAATGAGATGCTACGAGGTAAGTGGCGACTAAACGGAGAACCATTCATCTTCGGTATAGATGACCAGACAGACGATGAGTCTGCTATCTCAATGCAGCATCGACTACACGGTCTTATTGAGGCTATCACAGCTTACGAGAAGAACCCAGATAACTACCCTGAAGCTCAGTTAGACCTAACGGTAGCCGTAGTATATAATGTTCCTATGGATACTGCCGATACGGTAGACCTTGGAATGACACGTAAGCACGGACACGTTATCTATCGTGATGAGTTTGTAGACAGTGTAATTCCAAAAGAATGGTGCAATACTAACAGTCGTAAAGCCAAGTGGTGTAATACACTGGCAGGTGCTGCTAGACTTGTTTGGTTGCGTTGTGGTGGTGCTACTGTTAGCTCAGCACCTAAGTTCATTGTATCTGAGATGATGGAGTTCATCAAAGAAGACCACAAGAACCTATGTAAGTTCGTCTCAGCAGTACTATCGTCAAGCGAAGAAGAAGGGGGAGGGCTAAAGATTAGCGTACCTTATATCGCTGGTCTATGCTACATGGCATCACTTGATAGCGATGGCGATCTGCACAAGGATACTATGGATACCTTGCTAGATGCAGTACTGGCTATCGCTCAGAATAAGGTAACTCCCGGCACTGCTGAACATGCTCTAGTAACATACTGGAACAAGTTGTTCGCTACACCGGGAAGTAAGGACCGAGATCTTGAGATTGTAGGGCCATTCGTTAAAGCAGTGAATGCAATCATCATCGGTGAAAAGACCACTGCTGCTAAGATTGCACTGACGAAGAAAGAACAAGAAGGGTATACTGCTTTCCCACCACTACTAACTGGATACGATGAAGCCTGTTTTGAGTATGCAGCACAGGTAAAGGCTGATAATACTCTAGCTGCTGAGATTGCTAAACAGCAATCACAGATCCAGAAAGACGAAGCACGTATCCAGAAAGAAAATGAACGTGCTGAGAAGGAAGCTATCAAAGCTAAGGAAGCAGCAGCTAAAGCTAAGGAAAAGGAAGCAGCACTCAAGGAAGTAGAAGAGGCTAAGGCCAAGGCACCTATGAAGCCGGGTGTTATGTCTGTATTAGGTAAGGCTGTTAAGGCTGCTAATGACGCGAAAGCAGCTAAGAATGCTGTTAACAGCGAAGTAGCAACTAAGCCTATTATCAAGCGTAAAGCTGTTCCAGTAGGCAGTGGCAAGTAATGTTCGCTATCGGCTGCATCATTCTAGTGGCTTAGTCTTTCTCCACGACAGTGATGGCACAAGTTGATTGAGTGCCAACTTGACAGCGACGGACGCCCGTAACCGTCATTACTACCTGTTACAACAGATGGATAGTTGACACACCTAGCTAATACTTCGTGTGAAACGTAGGTTCGAATCCTACACAGGTAGCTGCTTTTCTAACTCTAACCTCAGAAAGCCCCCAATGCTAGGATTTGAAGAAGACGACACTACTAAATCTTGTCTAAACGCACAGCAGGGTGGAACTCACTACCAGCAAGGCACCATACAGCCAATTGAATACATCCATGCTAACGATCTTAACTTCTTTGAGGGTAACGCTATCAAGTATATCACTCGCAATAGCAGGAAAGGATCAGCAGTAGAAGACCTAAAGAAAGCCGTACACTATCTACAGCTTGAGTTGAAATTCAATCATGGTATCGATTCAGTAATGGAGTACAGTGATGCAGTACTTGGGGATTGATCCGGGACAGTCAGGCGGCATCAGCATACTAGATGACCATAGAAAAGTCATCAGTGTGTGTAAGCTATCCGAGACTGAACACGACATATGGACTTGGTTGAATGACACTACTGATATCTTATCAGCAGTGGCTACTATCGAACAGGTCCATTCAATGCCCAAACAAGGGGTAACTAGTTCATTCACCTTCGGAAAGAACTACGGATTCCTCATTGGGTTACTAACTGCGTCACAGATACCATTTAAGTTTGTAACACCTCAGAAGTGGCAATCAGGAATGAAATGCCTAACTAAGGGCGACAAGAACGTATCTAAAGCTGCAGCACAAAGACTCTGGCCTACTATCAAAATCACTCACGCTAATGCAGACTCACTGCTAATAGCAGAATATGGAAGACAAGCTCTATGGTTGTAAAGACTATATGGAATCCTGCTGAGAAAGGACTATCAGTATCGGCACTATCACTCTTCTGGGTTAACCCTGTAGCATTCGAACTCAAGTACTTCCAAGGACTAGAACCAGTCATCCCTTGGAATAAAGATATGGGGTACGGATCACTCATAGGTGCTGGTATAGAAGGATGGATAAAGACCAGAACCGATCAAGGGATGGCAGACTGTATCGATGCTCAGTACAAGAGAGAGATTGCTAAACACGATGAATGGGATGACATCGGTTGGTGGACAGAACTAGCCTACGCTCAGACTAGACTATTCATCTCAATCTACAGCAAGCACTTTGATGACTACGATATCACTCGTGCTGAAGAAAGAATTAAGACTACAGTTACATTACCGTCAGGCAGAGATATAACCCTAGCAGGTTACCTTGACGGTAGCGGTGACGACAATGTCTTTGAACATAAGTGCAGATCTGACTGGAATACAGAAAAGATCGCATCTGAGATAGATATGGATCTTCAGTTCAACTTCTACTTGTTATTGTACTACCATAAGTACGGTAAGCTACCTGATATCTTGTGGTATCAACACTCACGTAGACCTAGCGGCTTTGCATACCGTGGACCTAAGAAGAGGGATACTGAGACTAAAGACACATTCCTAAAGCGTACTATTACTTACGTCGTAGAGAATGCTGATAGTCACTTCTACCAGTTCATTGCTAGACCTAACATGGAGAGGTTTCAAAGATTCCTTTGCGTATGCCTGTACCCTAAGCTAGATCAGTTCCTGGACTGGTACGATTACATGGTAGGCGAAGATACTTATCGACTAGAGTACAATGGTATCAGACAACCTCAGTACAACTCTCTACACATGATGACACCTTACGGACTGTTTAACCCTTACGTAGAAGGAAGAGACGAATCATTTAGGAACTATGCAATGACAGGTTCAACACTCGGATTAAGAAAGACAAAGAGATGAAGAAAAGACCATCACAACCTACAGCAACTCATATCATTCCTCAGAAGTTACCACCAAAGTCATCACCATTCAAGTTTGCTAATACTAGCATACCCGACACTGGTAAGTTTATTATGATGTTTGGCGAGCCGGGAGAAGGTAAGACTACACTAGCAGCACAGTTTCCTGCACCTATCTTTATCATCACTCACGGAGAGACTGGTATTGACTCAGCTAAGAATGCTGGTGTAGCTGATCAAGACATTCCAGTAGTACGACTGGAAGAACTATACAACACCGACGACATACCTGATGGCGTTGGTCATCCAGCATACAACAAGTGTATTGAAACACTTAAAGCAGTTGCTGCTGGTGGGCATGATCGTCGTACAGTTGTAATCGATACGCTATCGGGATTTGAAAAGATCAACGAACAGCACTGTGCTAGTGTGGAATTTAAGGGCGATATGAAAGGACGCTCACAGGACGAATGGAACGCATGGGCTTCAGGACCACGCAGAGCAGAGGCATATTGGAGTAGTGAGTTCATTCCAGCATGTCTATCGTGTATTGAAGTTGGATACAATGTGGTACTGCTCGCACACTGTAAGACAGTAACTATCAAGAACCCTAATGGTCCTGACTATCAGAAATACCAACCTGATCTGGCTGACCGTATCTTAAACTCTACTTCTAAGTCATTGCAGTACCTACTGTACCTTGGCAAGCAACCAGAATTTGAGACAGACAAGGCAACTAAAAAGAGAACAGTAAAGAGCAATGAACGATTCATTGGACTAACCAATGAGACTTGGTACAGTGCTAAGAACTGGGATAACCTACAAGACCCTGTCTTTTGTGGAATGTCTGCAAAAGAGACATACAATAACTTAATCACTCAAGTAAAGATTAAATAATGGCATCATTTGAAGACATGACAGTAGATGTTAGAGTCACACCATCAGTAGAGCTAGACCACATGATGATGGTAGCTGCCCTACTCAAGCCGGGACAAGAAGTACTAGACTCGCTAACACCAATTAAATGTGACATCTGTCACGCAGCAGTTGGTGTTAGTGGCGAAGCAGGGGAGTTACTCGATGCAGTCAAGAAGTTTATATTCTACGACAAACTAATTGACGTTATCAATGTAATTGAAGAGTTAGGAGATCTTGAGTTCTACATGGAAGCTCTAAGATCTAAACTAGGTATCACTCGTGAAGAAACACTAAAACAGAATATGGAGAAACTTGCAGTAAGATATAAAAATTTAGAGTACTCAGATAAAGCTGCAGTAGAACGAGCAGATAAGGCTTAGTTGTTAGAGTCAATTGTCAATTTAATTTCATTTCAAAGGTAAGTTTATTATGGCACCTCCTAAACCAGCAGCAAAACCTTCTAATGCTCCACCTACTGAATCAGTATTTGCAGCAATGAAGAAGCAGTCAGCACTAGCTAAGAACATGGCTAAGGCTAAGAAAGTTGTAGCAGTACGTGAGTTTGATGGACCAGACGGGGACTATACTTCTAACCTCTCACGTCTCAGCCACTACACTAAGGACGGATCACTCGGTGCAGTACTTGAGTTCCGATGTATCGATGACGGAGAGTATTGTGGTCAGAAGATGGTTATCTTCTACTCATTCAAGACTACTGATCGTGAGACAGTACAGGAAGTACAGAATCGATTCTTTGAGACTATCCAGCTACTTGGTGTAAGCACTGACGTAGAAGATGATTCTGAACTCGATAAGGCTATCGGCAGCATCATCTCTTCTAAGGACGCTATCACTCTACGTGTCAAGTCAGGCAAGAAGCCGGGAAGTAAGTTCATCAACGTAGTAGGCGTTGCTAATGCTGCAGAAGAGATTGAAGCAACTGACTACGTCGAGGAAGGCACTGAAGAAGTAGAAGAAGTCGCTACTGAAGCACCAGAAGAAGTAGACGAATGGGAAGATGAAACTGCAGAAGAAGTAGAGGAAGAGGAAGAAGTAGAGGATACCAATGTTCCTTCAGCGTGGGTAGGGTACGCAATGCTCTACAAGGGCAAGGAAGTAGAAGTACTGTCTGCTAATGATCCTGAGATGAAGTGTACTGTCAAGGACGGAACAAAGAAGATTATTGTTCCATTCTCAGCACTCTCACCACCAGCTAACTAGTACTTGGATACACGGCAATGTGTGTGGGGCTGTAGCTTAATGGTAAAGCGGTGAACTCATCAGAAAGTTCATTGAACTGGGTTCGAATCCTAGTGGTCCTAATAACCTACCAGATAACTCACTGGTAGGTTTCTTCATTAAGGAAAGATCATGTACTCAATAGACACAGAAACAACAGGACTTTACTTCACTCATGGTTGCCAAACATATGCTATCGGTATCTACAATGGTGAAGACTTCTCAATGTTCTACAGAGGTATCAACCCTGAGACACGTAGACGCTATGTAAACTACGGAGAAGAAACCACAACAAACATACACACTATGTTTGAGTCTAAAGATCTGATAGCAATTCACAACAGTGGATTCGATATCAAAGCTCTAGTAGAGGCAGGGGTATTCCACAAAGACGAACCCACTAAACCAGAGTTCTGGAAGCGTATCGTTGACACCACTATCCTTAGTCATCTACACCACAACACTGATCCTAGAGGACTTAAAGAACTCACACCTCAGTATCTTGACAGAGACTATCTATCCGAGACCGCACTGAATACACTAGTCAATAAGTGTAGAATGTTCGTGCGTAAGCGTAGACCAGAATGGCTACTGGCAGGACCAGACACACCACAACTAAAACCTTCATCCTCTAGTCCTAAGTGGTGGAAGTCTGATATGTGGTTGCCTTACGAGGTAGCATCAGAGTTCACAAGGAAAGAAGTAGAAGACTACGGTATTGACTATGACCTGTGCGAGAGTTCAGTAGAGACTTACTTGAAAGACGACTGTGTCAATACATTCGATCTTGCTGAGTGTCTGATGCAGTCGGTAATAGAATCGTACGGTGAAGATGTAATGACGTATCTGGAAGTCAACAACCAGATTCTACATGTCATCTACAAGATGGAGATGCACGGCATCAACATCCATCAGCAAGAACTGAAAGAGGCAATAGAAACCTGCACACAGTGGATCAAGAAGCTAACAGAGCATACAGAAAGAATAGCACGAGTTAAAGACATCACCGACAGCAAGCTACGTAAGATCCTATTCGAGGACATGCGACTAGAAGTAGAGAAAGAAACTAAGTCAGGGCTAGGTAGCGTAGATGCTGCAACACTAATTAAGATTAAACGATCATTCAACCCTACAGATCCTAACACTCAGCAAGCCAATGAGTTCCTCACTAAGATGATGGCACTCAAGAAGTATGAGAAGAAGCTAGGCTACCTTACTAACTTTGACAACTCCAGAATAACCAGTACAGTACATCCTAGCTTCTTCATCGTGGGCACCGACACTCTTAGAATGTCTGCTAAGAACCCACCACTCCAAACTGTCAGCAAAGCTACTAACCCATTCGAGGATGAATTTGATGATATTACTGCACTGCTGGAGAAGTCACCACCGTTACGTAGTGTATTTGGTCCCGGTAGGGACCGATGGTGGCTTTGCAACGATTACTCACAGCTTCAATTGCGTATATTCGCTGTTGTCACTGACGAGACAGATATGGTTGAGGCATTCGCTAGAGGATGGGACGCTCATGACTACACTGCAAGAAAGATATTCGGGCTGAGTGACTTCGATACACCAACTAAGGGACAGAGGCGTATCGCTAAGAATGTCAACTTCGGCTTTATCTTTGGTGCATCTCCCAAGAAGATAGAGTCAACTGCAGGTATGGTTGGATTGTGGGACACTGTCTGTGCTATGTTCCCTAACGCACATGACTTCATTCAATACCAGAAAGAACTACTAAAGAATGGTGACCCTGTACGCACACTAGGAGGATACCCACTTGATGTTCCGATGAAAGAAGTTAAGTGGAAAGCAACACACGAGAAGGCGGCTCATGCGGCAGTCTGTTACATCGTCCAAGGCAGTGAGGGAGAGATTGTCAAACGTGCCATGCGTCTATGTGATGACTACCTAGCATCTAACTATCCAGCAGGGCATCTGTGCCTACAAGTACACGATGAGCTAGACTTCGATATGCCAGCTAAGTTCCCGAAGAAGCATGGTCTGAGACTAAAGCAACTGATGGAAGAAGCTGCACTCATCTACGGCGTGCTGGCTCCTGTTGAATGTGAGATAACTACTAGACGGTGGAATGAAACTAAGGAGGTGAAACTTGTCATCTGACTTCATCAAGAACCTAAAAGAACTAGAGACTGCTATAGCTACGACTAAGCAAGAACCAGAAGTTGTAAAGGAGCAAGTAGTTACAGAGGAAAAAGTACCCAGTATCTATAGAGTTGTACTCGACACCTCTAGAGATCCAGATCCTTATGGCTACCACGGCATACCTTTATCAACTCGTTTAGCATACATGGGGTGGCAGTAGATGTTTGATCTTATGGGGCAGACATTCGGAAGACTAACAGTTATAGAGTTTGCTGGTCACTTCCCACGTAAGACTGGTAAGGTACGTGCATGGCGATGTGTTTGTACCTGCACTACAAAGACAATAGTATCTACAGGTGACTTACGGCACGGACGTATACAAAGCTGTGGGTGTCTTAGATCAGACAACATATACCAAAGAAACATAAAGAAAGAAGGCAAGTAAATTGAAACTACTAGACCACCTACAAGTACCGTACAGTGGAGACAGTAACAACATAAAGACTGAGTGCCCATTCTGTGGATCTGATTCACTATCAGTAGACGCAGAAGCACCGCATCAGTTTCAATGTTTTAAGTGTCACGAGAAGGGCAATGCTTTCTCCTACCTCAGAAAGTGGTATGACAGCTTACCAAAACTAAGCAAGGCAGATGCTACTGAGCTATGTGGTATGAAGAAGGGGCTACTGCCAACAGTAATCAGACTAGCTGGAGTGCGATGTGCGTTAGGTTGTTACTGGATTCCAGTGTATAATCAAAAGAACCATTTGATGGCAGTCCACAAATATGTACCTGAAACCAATATTATATATAGCAGCCCTAAGCCTACCAGTCTTACTATCC
>Ga0209553_1000081_pt1 | contig 44391 bp, 34 predicted proteins | sample LauGreFBDMM110DN_2_FD_188217 | JGI IMG/M metagenome (GOLD analysis project Ga0209553, IMG submission 188217) | Freshwater lake microbial communities from Lake Michigan, USA - Fa13.BD.MM110.DN (SPAdes) (version 2) | ecosystem: Environmental > Aquatic > Freshwater > Lake | place: Lake Michigan...
CAGCTTTCAGGTAGTCGCCAATCGGATGTCGGAGTATTGGGAAGTGCGGCGGGTGTAGGTTGGACATTCTTGTCCGACGGTGATTCGACGGGCAGAAATGCCCATCGTACATCGTACGTGGGACAGAATTCGGAGGGCTGACGCCCTGCCGCTCGCCGAATTTGGTTAAGGAACTGGTGACATCACATGATTTTCAATGAACTGAAACTTTCAAATTTCTGCATTTACCGTGGCGAGCACGAGTTTAATCTCGCTCCGGCCACGCATCGCGGTAAGGCAAAACCGGTCGTCCTGTTTGGGGGGATGAACGGCGGCGGAAAGACGACGATTCTGGATGCTGTCCAGCTGGTGCTATACAAGACGAAGAACTCTGGAAAGCGTACATTCAGCTAACAGAAGCAGAGGCTGCATTTCGCATTCATAAGAGCGACCTGTCGATTCGCCCGATCTGGCATCAGAAGGAAGAGCGCGTCTTGGCACACATCTTCGTGTGCTTCCTTGCGTATGTGCTCTGGAAAACTCTGAGGCAGTTGTGCGCCAAAGCCGGGCTCGGCAGCGAACCGCGCCGAGTGCTGGCAGAACTTTCTGACATCCGCTCGATGGACGTCGTGCTCCCGACGCGCCTTGGTCCGGAAATCCGAACTCGTTACATTTCCAAGCCCACTGACCACCAACAAATCCTGCTGGAAAAACTCCGCCTCAAACTGCCCTCAGAAATAATTCAGAAGAAAATGTAGTGAGGAAAAACACCACGAAACCGATGACGAAATTTGTCTTTTTTCATCGAACTGGGGGAAGTCGGGCTAGAACAATGATGAGCCCTCGTCGGCCTTTGCGTCCCGACGCTGTCAATTCACCACTCTTAGTGATGAAATTATTTCTCACCTTTGCTGTTGGATGGATCGCAGACCAGAATAGGACTGAAGTCGCACTCGTCAGGTTTGTCGTGAAAATGGGAACCATGTGTGGCGGCCTTAATGCGGCAATTGTCCTTGTGTGACGACAAACCGCTAGTCTGGTATGACTGATCCAAATTTCCGATAGCGTCACTGAGATCGTTGAGTTCAAACACGACTGCACATTGCAGCTCCACAAGCCCAACGATCATTCCTAAGACAAGAATCGTGCCAACGAGCACGATTTCTGCAGACAGGATTACCCCAAATTCATCGTGCCAAAGTTTCTTCAACATTGTGATCTTCTTTACGTAATAGAGTCCAAGTGAGTTACCAGATTTTCGATGCGTCACAGATGGTTGCGACGTGAACTTCAATCTTCGACAGGAGTGTCGAGTCTGGGAACGACTTCAAGCAGACCCCGTGCCAAATCACAGCGACAATGCTTGTGGGAAAAAAGCAGCACACCCGGTTTAGCCGGTCGGCATCAGGGCGGCAAAATAAAATTGAGCGACACCGCGGCGGCGCATGCTGTAAACAGGTTGCAAAATGGCAACGATGGATATCAACCCAATTAACAAAAGGTATTGACACTCAACTGGCAGCCTGAACACCGTGGAAGAACGCGCGTTGCCAAAGTGCAACATCAAGGCTGTCGCCAACTTCGAAGCAGGGCAACGTTGTACGTGGAAAGTAACTCCAGAAAATTGGCAGACTTGAGCAACAGACATTACTCGTTTTGCAGTTGCTCACTGATGGCAGAGTCACCGGGATAACACACCCCATGTTAGCGAATTTGCCTTGCCGCAAGCGAAGTGTTGATTTTCCATCAGATAAGCTGCCAAAATTTCGTAGTTGGCCCAAAATATGGAGTTTTCTGCAACCGCGGCCACACGTGAGGCCTCCGCCGCCCTCAATTCCGACGAAATCAACGATTTGCGTGCCACCGGCGTGTCGTCGCGGGGGCGATAAACCCTTGGGACTATGGGCGGATCAGGACGCTCAAGCATTGACAACCGGCCTGTTCCGAGTTGTAGTGCTTCCTAGAACAGCGTTCTTGAAAAAGTTCGCTTGTTGAAAAGTAGTCGGTGGAACGTGTGTTGTTCGGTATGAGTCAGACAAACGGCGGGTGTCGTCATGGTGGCTTAGCTAAGTGTGGCTGTCGTCACTGTTGATTGAAAGTTGGCAAAGTACAACACGAGAACAACTGGTGTCGCAGGGGCCTTCTCAATTTCATCTTTGGGTTTTAAAGATGACACAACTACCAATCATCTGGTTGAAAAGCCGATCTGGTCAAGGTGTGATCTTGGCGCTGACGCTGATCTTGAGTAACTCGTCGATCGCTCAGGATGCAACGCCACCACAGCCTCTTGTTTCGAAAGCCGTCCAGCCGATTTCGCAAACCACGCAGGCAGCACAAACATCAGCAGTCGCTGATGAGAATGGACTCAACAAAAATGAGTTTGAGACTATTGATTTGTTGACGGATGATCTGACTCAGCGCTGGAAAATTTTTAGTTCTGCACCTGAGACACCAGACATGCCAGTCTGGAAAATTATGCGCGAGGGTGAGGATAAGGAACTCATTTTGATCTGTTCCGGCGAACCCAAAGGTTTCCTGTATACAACGAAGACTTTTTCTGAGTTTGAACTAACGCTGGAATGGAAGTACCCCAAAGATGCCGATGGCAACAGTGGCGTGCTTGTCTACACGCAGGACGAGCCACGAATTTGGCCGACATCCATCCAGGTGCAGCTGCATCAACCAAAGGCGGGCAGCGTGTTTCCAAGTGGCGATGCAATGAGTGATCATTCCAGCGAAGCGGAGGCCGACCTTGCGCGACCAGTAGACACTTGGAACGAAGGCAGAATTGTCAGCCAAGGTGGCCGGCTGAGCGTAGAAGTCAACGGCAGAAAAGCAGGCGAAGTGAGCGGTGCTAAACCAAGTAGTGGCAGCATTGCCTTACAGTGTGAAGGCTCACTCGTACATTTTCGTCGAATTCGCCTCCGCAAACTGCCAGTTGTCGCTCCAGAAAAGAACGGCGATGTCGTGCCCAAGAATGATACCGCCGCTGCTTGTTCCGACTGGGTAACTTTAGGGGCACCAAGTCTTCCGCGGTTGTCCGGCAGTGAACGCGGCAGCAGAGCCACGGTACGTCGTCATTCCAAAGTTACCGCGACAGTCTCCCGTAATCGGCTTCCATAATTTTGAACTGGCACGCACGATACCCTATCAAGCCCCGTCTAGTTTTCCGCAAACCGGAATGGTCTCCGCAGCTGACGGCACTGTGGCTGCTCCAATCGTATAAGTGATATTCTTAAGGCGAAGTGAGTAGTCTCCACAATTTTTAGCATGAGGATCTATACGTGAAGGCATTGGTGAAACGGCATGCCCAAAAGGGGCTCTGGCTGGAAGATGTTCCTGAGCCAAAAGTGGGCGTCAATGACGTGCTGATCAAAGTGGATCGCACTGGAATCTGTGGCACGGATGTGCATATTTATGAATGGGATTCGTGGGCGCAGAAAACAATCCCCGTGCCCATGGTCGTCGGGCATGAATTTGTCGGCGAAGTCATCTCAGTGGGATCCAATGTCGTCGATTTTCATCCCGGCGAAGTCGTGAGCGGTGAGGGTCACGTTGTCTGCGGTCGCTGTCGGAACTGTTTGGCAGGCCGACGTCATCTGTGCGCAAAGACGCAGGGAATCGGCGTAAATCGCCCGGGTGCGTTTGCCGAATACATCGCTTTGCCGATGACCAACGTGTGGCATCATCACAGCGCGATTGATCGCGACATTGCATCGATCTTTGATCCGTTCGGTAACGCCGTGCATACGGCATTGGCGTTTCCGGTTCTAGGGGAAGACGTCCTGATCACGGGAGCCGGGCCAATCGGCCTGATGGCGACAGCCGTCGCGCGTCACGCCGGGGCTCGATTTGTCGTAGTGACGGACGTCAATCCGTGGCGTCTGGAGCTGGCGAAGAAAATGGGCGCGACACGCGCCGTCAACGTGAAAACTGAAACGCTGGAAGACGTGCAGCGTGAGCTGGGAATGGCGGAGGGATTTGACGTTGGCTTGGAAATGTCGGGCAATCCATCAGCGTTTCGCGACATGCTGAAAAACATGGCGCACGGCGGAAAAATTGCCATGCTCGGCATTCCGTCGGAAGATATCGCCATCGACTGGAATCTGGTCGTGTTCAACATGCTCACAATCCACGGTATCTACGGTCGTGAGATGTATGAAACGTGGTACAAGATGACGGTCATGCTGCAAAGCGGACTGGATATCAGTCCGGTGATCACGCATCGTCTGCACTACACGGAATTTGAACAGGGCTTTGAGGCGATGAAGTCCGGGCAGTCGGGAAAAGTGATCCTGAAGTGGTAACTTCTGTAGCACTGGCGTTGAAGATCTTCGCACGGCGCACAAATCCCAGCCCGCATAAACGAAGAACACTCATCGAGGCTGATCTAAGACGTCTTCAAACTGCTGCAAATTGAGTGTCATGGGCTTGGTGAGATCTTTTGACTGCCGATCAGGCATCTGATTCAGCGTCTGTTCAAAAGCGGCTTTGAAGTCGGCGAGATGTTGTAAATTCCCGTTCCGTCAGAGTTGGTATTGTGTAAAAAGCCCGCTCCTAGCGATGATATGGAAGCCCTTCCGTCTGCCCATGGAAATTGACTTTCTGCAGAAAAGCAGCAGCCATGTCCGTAAACACAATGCCGAAGAACTCAGTTTCGACTCCGGACTTTACGGGAAAGCAACCACCACAAGTGGCCGTGGAAGCGTTTCCAATCTGCCCGGCATGTGGTCGCCCCGAGCAACAAGACACCACTCGACTGCGAATTGACTCAGCGCGGGGCAAATCATCGTGGGCAAAGTGTAACAGCTGTCGGGCGTACTACCTGACAGGCGAATATGATACTGCTGCGGAAGCGTGCCATACAGTTGATATGCCGTGGGGACAAAGGCAGGCTGGCGTTCGCCTGAACGACTTCAAGAAACGCATGTATGATGCAGCGCTGGCCGGAATCAAGAAGCATGCTCCCGATGCAAAAAAAATCCTTGATGTGGGATGTTCATTTGGCGGATTTCTGATGGAAGCTCGCAATCAGGGTTATGATGGATCGGGCGTTGACATCGTCCCGGAAGCTGTTGACTATGTTCAGCAACAGGGTTTTGCGGCAGAGAAATGCGGATCTTTGGAGCATTGCCAACTTTTTACTGACAAAAATCCAGTTGATGTACTGGCCGTTCTCGATGCCCATATTTATTGGCCAAATCAGCCAGCTGAACTCTCTGCGGCATGGAGATTGATTAAGCCCGGTGGCTTGCTGGTTATGCGCGTCATCACAAAGTCACACTTTGTCTCGATTGGCAGGGTCATTAAACCCATCGCACCGAATTTCAGCAACCAGTTGATTCGGCGTTCGATTGGTGATCATCGCTTCTGTATGCCGCTCAAAACTCTGCTACAGACTATAGAATTCAGTGGATTCCGGATTGAGGATGTTGTGCCGCGAGACGCGCAGCACAGCGATGATTCGTCGGTCGCCGTCCGAGCACTGTTTAAGATCGGCGATCTATCATGGAAAATGCTGCGGTGCCATCTGGCTCCGGGAGCCATGATCTATGCCAGAAAGCCGAGCGCATGATCCCGCGACACCGCCCACCTTTCAGAATGGCCGCACTTACCGGCTCCATGATGCCAGGTTTTGGCCCTCGCAGCGTCGAACAGCTTGAACAGGACTATGCTGACACACTGAATGTGCCACATGCGATATGGCTGCCATCCGCTCGATACGGAATCTGCCAGGCCATTGACTTCGGGCTGGGCTCGCAGGATCGAGTCTATTGTCCCGCTTTTACATGCAAAGTGGTGCATCAGGCGATCCGTCGATCCGGACGTACAATCGAACTCGTGGACTGCAACGACAACAGCCTGTTGATGGACACACGTTTTCTGCAGACGGCATTAGGGCCTGATCGTCAGCCACCTCAAACAACCTCCGCAGATGGCCGTCGGAACATACGAGGATACGGAGTCGTACTTTCGGAAGTCTTTGGTCATCGATATCCCAACTTAGATGGGCTCCCTTTCTTGCGTAATGCTGGCCTGCGGATATTCGACATGGCCATGTGTATTCCGACGGCGAGAGATATGCAGCGACTTGTCGACCGCGATGTTGCGTTGCTTAGTTTTGGGCTGGGAAAGTCCTTATATGCCGGTTGGGGTGGTATGGCATTTACCAAAGACGACTGGATGGCAGATCGACTGCGAGAGCAACGAGATCAGGATCTTCGCGCGAATACGAAGGTGGCCAATGTACGCCAAGTCGCCAAGGTCTGGCTTCGAACGTTCGCTCATTCAGCGTGGCTGTACAAACTTTCCCGCCGGCTTGTCGAAAGTCGATCATCAGTCTCCAGTGACAACAGCAACCCACTGTCTGCTGAATCAGAACTGCTGACACCGGAGTGGTCGAACGCGCCCACGACCTTTCACTTAAAACTCGCGACTGAAAACTTGAAGCAGTCCGCATCATTTACACGTGATCGTCTCGAATACGCGGAGATCTACAGGTCGGAATTGAACCATTTGACGCACGATGCCGCACCTGGAACACAAGGCTGGCTAACCCTGCTGCCTGATAACCAGGCTGCGTTGAGTCACTTCTGCCTTCGCGTTCGCTCTTCCCTGCGGGATCCCCTGAGACAATATCTGTGGCTCAAGGGAGTTGATACTTCGGTCCTGTTTCCGTTTCCCGAAGGTGCAGACTCAAATCAGTTGCAAAACACGCATCGCCTGACGCTGCAGATCATCGGATTACCATTGTCAAATGGGCTGGGTAGTCAAAACATTCGCCGTATCTGTTCGCTGATCAAAGACTTTATCGCCACGGAATATGCGGCATCAAACCGACCACACGTATCACGCAACGCTGCATGACACAGACCAACGCCCGGCTATGGGGCGGGCTTTCGCCGGGAACTTGCAGTCTGCAGGCAAGTGACAGAAATAAGCTGACCGGTCGCGGACGCAGTGGCTAGGCTTTGCACCGCTAGGCCCATCTCTGGAGAGCCATAACGCCGGCACAAAAATGCCTGCTGCCTGCCCAAGCAACAATCGCTTATTATGCTGTCCGGCGGATCACGGGCTGATCCGCATAAAGCGATAAAGCACCAGCCAATCGGGCAGCGTATTCGTTGTGAACGCTTCCCGCAGCCTTTCCTGCAAGTCTTGCCAAAGCTCGCGGTAACTTAAATCCCAGAGTTGATCGCAGTTCGATTCGCTGCCCAATTGGTTGCTCTTGGAATCCCATTCCACGTTTAAACATATCCAAAGAATTCATTTCAGCCTGCAGCGACTGCAGGCCAATGCAGACTTCAGTAGTCTCTGGCCGCCTGATTGCCTGTTGCAGGAATGTATAAAGCATTGCGTTGTTGGGGCGGAACTTGAGCAATTCTTCGCTCGACCGAACAATGCAGATATTCTCCACACTGCCAATCCGAAATGAGATCAGAAACGAAGCCAAAATTCCTTGATAACGTGCCGCCCAGACAGTCGCTGAGGGACACTGTGAAACAGCGCCAAAATACTTTCGCCAGTGAACCTCGTATCCGTCCGATATCTTTCTTCCCTGACGCCGAAGCGTCTGGGTGTGAAGCGCAATACCGTCGGTCGCCAGTTCGCGAGAATCTTCTGGACCGCATGTGCAGTTTTCAAGCCCTTGGCGAGTTTTATTGCGTGCTTTGGGATCCAGTGATGACAGACTGTAGTTTTTATCTGCCACAACTTGCCGAAAACTGAGAACTCCGTCTTCAACGTTACAGCAAAAGCGAGCCATGACGCCGCGATGATCCATGATCTGTGATAAATCAACAGTTGCTGGGTTCAACTGGGTCTCCAGCGGGAAGCTGATCCAGGCACGTGAAAAAACGTCAAACCAATGGACACCACTGGATTCTCGTACCGTATGTCCCATCCGCTCCAGAAACGCAGCATAATGGTGAGGCTGCATGACTCAATCCTTTAATTTTCAGAGAAAGCGCGACTTCTGCAGTACAATCACCCCGCACGAAGAGTCGAATTTTGAAGGTCAGCGGTCATTGAAGGTGAAACGGAAAGACATTGTGAGTGTGGCTTTTGAAAGATACACAGTTCTTTCGCACAGAAATTCAGGCGACCGTGTGTCGCTCGGTACAAGGCACCTGAAACCCCGTCGAATGCATTACGCGCCAGCTGCGTCAATCGATTACCAGATGTTGGCATACTCTCGGGATGTGATTCTTTGAACTCAAGACCTGCCATCGCGGCAAGCTGCGTTAGTGTCGCTCGTGTGTAATAAAAGAAATTCACCCCCGCATTCAGTCGCAGTGACCGACCGGTAAAGGTGCGGTAAAGCCATCCAGATCCCGTCATCATGCGAAATCGATGCCCAGGGATCTCAATTGCCAGAAGCCCTCCAGGAGTAAGGATTCGATTGAATTCCTGCATGTCCTCATGAGGTTGCCGATGACAGCCAAATGCGTCCAGCGAACAGACGACATCGTAGGAAGATGCACGAAAGTTTTGTTCCGACAAGAACCCTTCATGCACTCTCAGGCCAAACTGCTGACGTGCAAACTGAGCCGAGACTCTGGACGGTTCCACGCCCTCCACTTGCCAGTCACGGTGTCCATGAAATTGCCTGAGAAAAAAACCGGAAGCGGTTCCGACATCAAGCAGTCGCCCCCCCTGCGGCATGAGTCCACGAATACGGACTGCTTCTCGCTCCAGACTTTCCTTTCTGTAGTCAACGTAGGCCACTTGTGTTGACCGGCTGTCTTTCATGTGCTCTTTGCGGAACAATTCCAGCGTGTCGTCCATTGACGGGCATTCGGACACATACATCAAATTGCAGCCTTGACACGTGACGATCGGCAGTCCGTTGGAAACCCCAACCGGCGAAGTCTGCTGCGGGCCACAAATCGGGCAATGAACGCGTGCTGTTTTCTTACTGGAAATGTTCGCAATTGCAGGCTGGTCGCTGCTGTGGTCCATACTTAACCTCCATGCCGGAATGCTTCCAAATGTATGTGCCAACGGGCTTGTAAACACTTGTCCTAATCTCTGCAAGACATGAAAATGGCTGTCTATACCGGATTCTCTGTCCAGTTTCCTGAATGATCTCAGCCAGCCCTGCAGATAACCTGATCATATGCCTACATTGTTCAGCACTGCTTCCGTTGGTTTGCTGGTTCAGGGGTAACTGGAATAACGTTTCGACTCAAGGTCGGTCCCTCCGACAGGCCGCTTCTGCCGATTTCCGGATCAGATCTATCTCTCATGCGACCATTCCAGTAGCTTTCTCGCTCATTCAGGTATTTCAATCCCGCAATTGACCATAAAGTCTGGAAACTGGCATGTTTCTGTGGGCTATCACCCTCACTTCCACAGCAATCCTGTACTGGATTTACGACGGATACGGTCGCGCGCTGTTTCTTATGAACGGACTTCGAAAAGTAATTCGCGGTCCATCCGCAGCGTCGTTCGCTGAACAGGCTGACGAAACTCTGCCCTCCATCACAATTCTGTTGACCGTACACAACGAAGATTCGGTGATCCGTCAGCGTATCGAAAATATGTTACTGTGCGAATATCCGTCTGAACGACTGTCGGTTGTTGTTGCATCGGACGGTTCCACCGACAACACAAATTCCATCATTCGCAGTTTTGGCGATCGAGGCGTGCGGCTGCACCAAAGTCCGGGACTCGGTAAGACGGCGACTCAGAACGCGGCGATTGACACAATTGAGAGCGACGTGATTGTGTTCACCGATGCGGATGTCACGTTCGAGCCTCAGTTCCTCAGGATCATCGCCCGGCAGTTCAATAATCCTCACGTGGGCGCTGTCGATGGCCGTCTGCTTTACAGTTCAGAGCCGACACTCGATGTGCAGACATGCCAGGGTTATTACTGGAACTACGAACTGCGTCTGCGGGATCTGGAATCGCAGCTTGGGATTCTGGCTGTTGTTGCCGGAGCATGCTTCGCTCTTCGTCGCAGCCTTTTCTTGACCATGAATCCCGCCATCGGTGAAGACTGTATTGTTCCGCTCGACGTGGCGGCACAGGGGTTTAAAGTCCTGCACGAACCAACGGCGATCGCGTGGACGCGACTGGACGACGACGAAGCCATGACCATGCGACGGCGAATCCGCATGACTCTGCGAAACTGGCAGGGCACATGGACGCGCCATGAATTGCTCAATCCGTTTCGATCGCCCGGCTATGCACTTGCGCTCTGGTCGCACAAACTGCTGCGCTGGCTGTCGCCCGTGTTTCTGGCCACAGCCACTGTCTCGTCAATTCTGCTGCTGGCGATTCAGCCATCCTTCATCACTTTGGCGGCATTCCTGCCATTCGGATCGCTGTTCGCACTGGCAGCTTTTGGCTGGCTGTCTCTGCACTACAGGATCAGAATCCCCGGTGCGGGAACGGCATACAGTTTTGTCCTTGCAAATACAGCGTTCCTGATTGGTGTCTGGCGCGCGATCATCGGCCACCAGATTCATGCGTATCGCAACACTTAAAGTCAGGCTTTTTGAAAGATTCGCGTGTGGATTGTTCATTGTGCATCAGCACAGGCTTCTCCATCTTCGCTGCAACGCGTGATTCGACGGATACGTTTCAACGCATTCACGGAGTGCCAACTCCAGACAGCCCGGCGGCGGTGAATGAAAAGAACAACCAGAAGTAGTAGCTGTTAAACAACATCGAGAAACCGCGATACGTTGACAGATTAGGTAGTTAGGTCGCCGGAGCAGCAAACGATCGCTCAGTTCGGTGAGAAGGCAGGGCCAGTCCTGATCCATCAGGCAGCTTTTCGTGGACGATCAATGATCCCGGTGTCATTGATTCGGCTCCATTCATACTCCCAGGTCATTTCATCGTGACTCATCAGCTCACTGGCGTTGTGGCAGAACTGATTAAACAAAGCATCATCGTCCGAGAGCTTTTGCATCTGAGCTGCCAGCTGCTGAGGATTCAGATCGCCATCAATGAGCAATCCCACTTGCCTGCCTTCGATCCACTGTGGGATTTCACCGACACGAGTGCCGATCACCGGTATGCCAAGAGCTAGATACTCAAACAGCTTCGTGAAATTGGTTCCGCAAAGATTATACCGTGGAGTTCCGGCCAGTAGTGCCAATCCGCAGCAGCGATGTGTTGCGGTAAATCTCCGAAATTCCGCCGGGGTGACGGCATTGTGGACTGTAACACCCGGCATCGTGCCTAGTCGCTGGATGAGATTCGCATCTCCACCGCCAAAGACGTGCAATTCCGAGTTTTTTTTCACACGATCCGGCAGCAACTGAAACGCCTCTGCCGCCGCGCCGACGCCTTTCGCGATATAAACGCCTCCAATGTAGACGAAGCACAATTTGCCGGATGGTGACCGTGCCTGTCCCGATTCACGCCACACAGAAGTCGGATAATTGTGAATTTCCAAGATTGATGGCTGCCACCGTTCAAGGTGCCGCTTGAGCGTCTGTTTGTCCATATGAATACACGCCACGAGCGAAACCCACGGCAGGAAAATTCGGTGAACCCAGCGCACGAGCAAGCTGTAAAGGCGGCGTTTCAAACGTGACCCACGGCCCTCCACCGTATTGATCTCGAAGTGATCGTATTCGTAGTACAGCACGGGAACTCGGCGAATCAGACCAATGAGAACCGCCAGCGGAAGCACGGTCCAGTGAAAGCACATGACCAGTGATAGCGTTGCTGCAGTGACCTGTCCGATATCCACTGAAAATCGACCAACGCGACCTGGCAACGTGGGATTTTCGGACTTATCGAGTATCCACGAATACCGCGGAAGCGCCCAAATCCTAACGCCCATTCCTTCTGCATGAACACTTTCGATGCAGATGGCCATGCGTTTGTTCACAGCCCTGCCACCATTAAAGCATAACACATATCGAGGAACACAGATCTCCGACATTCGATTCTTCCGTGAATTGTTTTTGCGACTCCGTCACGTAAGACCAGTACACAAAAGGCCCTTCCATTTTACTGCACGATACACCCGAATTGATGAATTTCGACAGTAGGTGGTTCGGACCTATTCCGTGACTATCACTGCGTCAGATTCTTGTGTCATTTCGCGATTGTAACAAGAGCAATGTCGCGCACCCCACATCCTGCCTCTCTCCCGGTGACAGTCTTATCCGGGTGGCGCATTCAGTGTAAACTGCAGTTTCCCGGGTGTGCCAGGATCCCTTACTCGAAAAATTGACCTGCCACCGCCAGGCACGCTTGAGAAAACTCGCCTTGACGGGTATCCTGACCGGAATTCCGTCGAGTGGACCTGATTAATTCCGCAAATGACCGGGAATTCACGACGCAGCATCGTTCACGTCGCCATTGATGAAGCCGCACAGATCGATATTCATTGTTTTAGACACAACTACGGCGCGGAATAAATGCCAATGAAGTCATTTGCTCACTGGACACCAAGATATATCACAGCGCGAATTGCACACCTCTATTACAAGAAAAGGCACCCTGACGTTCCTTGGCTGACTCGCACAGCCAACGAAATCCTCGACACCTACCTCACAAGGCTGGACATTGGCCTGGAGTTCGGAAGTGGGCGAAGCACAGTGTGGTTTGCCAACCGAATCGCGCGTCTAACGAGCGTAGAGCATAACGAAGACTGGGCGGCGAATGTTCGTGAGATGCTCAACCGGGCCAACATCAAAAATGTCGATTACAGGTTCCTGCCCAAAGACAAAAGTGAATCGGAAGGTAGTGAAGCTGCGTATGTCAGAGTGATCGATGGTTTCGATGCCAACAGTCTGGACTTCTGTCTGGTGGATGGTGCTTACCGCGATTTCTGCGCCTTGAAAGTGATGGACAAAATCCGTCCTGGCGGCGTTTTGATCATTGATAATATCAACAGGTATCTGCCTTGCAGATCCTATTCACCGGAATCAAGAAGTCCAGCCGAAGGTCCAAAAGGGGCCGTGTGGAAGGATGTTGCACAGCGTATTTCCGGATGGCGCTATATCTGGACGACTTGCGGCATCGGCGATACGGGGTTCTTCTTTAAGCCATGCACAAATCCGTGAGACACATTCGGGCACAGCGTCGCAACTATCCGCCGGAAATCGGCGGGGGCAGGATGTTGCTCAAACTCTTTTGCCGCGTCAGGCAGGCTTCGTGGCATCCAGAATAAGCGATGTGTACCTCAATTCGCCACCGACATTTCTTTCGTCATATCTCATTGACCGATGACCCAACGACGATTCTAAGAGGAGACCGGGGGACTGCCTGCCGCAGCAAGTATCGCCCGTGATCGTTCGGCCCAAAAAAATGTTTTGCGTGCGACGGTGTTCAGGATCGGTGTGTTCTTTATCAGTTGTTTCATCTGTACTTCTCTTGATGGCTGATGGACAATGTTAAGCAGCACGTGCCATGCTTTGCTTCACCGGTAGTCGTGTATAGTTTTCCAGCGCAGGAATGGTTCGATTTTGTCGTTGCATCGCGACTCGTGCTTCATGCACGCACGCTATCAGCAGAAGAGTTGTTCCAGGCTGTGACATCGGTAACTCGGTGCATGAGTTCGTGAAATAGGCGAGGATGGGCAGCGTGTACACAAATGCTGCCTGACTTTGAAGGATTGCTTTACCAAAGAGGCGCAAAAGCAGCAGAACCAGCAGTGTGAAAATCAGGCCAGACGGAATCCCTGTTTCCAGCGCCACCTGCATATAATTATTGTGGGCGTGGTAGGTGTCCAGCAAACCAAGTGTTTTTTGGGGACCGCCGGGCCCAACGCCAAGGATTGGATGGAGTTTCATATCGTTCCAGGCCAATTGCCAGATCAATGTACGGGGAGTTGCGGAGGTGTATCCCACGAATCGCATTTTGGTAAGGACTTCGTTAACCAAAGGCAATTGCAGAATACTGTCCAGTGACACCACGAGCCCCATGATTGTACTGCTCACTAGGACCGCCAGTCGCTTGTAATTGAAAAGTACATACAGCGCGAGAATAATCAGCATGGTGCCAATGCCGTTACGTGACATGACCAGCATAACGGCCATACAGTTCAGGCAAACCAGCGCTACGTAGGCGAATTTCTTCTGTCCGGTTGAAGCTGTGATGCGTGCAAGTATCAGTGGTAAAGTCATATTAATTTGGGTGGCCATGGAGTTTGCTGCGCCAGACGGGCTGGAGATCTGCCATGCCTTCACGGTTTCGACATGTTGTCCCTGATACAGGATAAATGCCGTCAGCAGAAGATTCGTTCCTATCATGAACTGCTGACAGAAATTCGAAAGGTGAGGCGACGAAAATGCCAGACCGAGGAGTGCTGTGTACATGCACAGAACATGAATCGTGCTGGAAAACGGTGCCGTCGTTGCCTCGGATGACACCAGCGCGATGACGATCATTGCGACCGTCCCAAAAAGAAATGCAGGATAGACGTTTGCGTTAGGGCGAATGGCGACTGAAGCAGCAAAGATCACCGTCGCGATACTGCCGCCTATGATCGTCAATTGATGAGACACGGTGGAAGTCATTCCGGTGGTGAACAGCGTGGCAATCAAGGCAGCGATGGTAGTTGGCATGGATGTTTTTGGGTTGATGGTGTGAAGGCTTCAGCCAGTTGTTGATCCGGGAACCAGACTGTCTCCTTCACAAATCGTCGTCTGAAACATTTTGTGAACACATGAGCATTCAACAACTGGGTGAGACTCTACGCTAGTGAAGCGGATGGGTAAGTTTCATGGGTTGTCGGCCTGCGATACGATGAATGCCGGGGCTGTGGATACACAATGAGGGCAGCGACACAATTCGCTGGGAACGATAGATGATTCCAACCACCATTGTGATCCATAGAATACGAGACAGCAGCAGTCCGAACGCGGCACCTTCCAGCCCCAGCCAGTGACTGAAGCCGTAGACCAGTCCCAGTTGTATCGGAATGAATCCCAGAATGGATCGGGCAAGGCTGTGTTCCATGTTCATGGCCTGCATCACCGCCATGGACGGACCTGAAACGGATTCTACAATAGCGACGAGCAGTAAAGTGGGCAGAATCTCCTGCACGCGAGCGTAGGATCCACCGAACAGATATGGCAGAAATGGCGTCGCCAGCCAGGTTGTCAGCGCGATCAAAAGCGCCATCACAAAAGAGAGTGTCGCGGCGTCGCGAACTGATCCGGAAACAGCCTGCATTTGTCCCGTGCGGAACTGTCGTGTCCAGCGGGGCAGGATCACCAAAGTTGCCACCCCCAGCGGTATCGTGGGAAGACCAGCTAACTGCTGAGCCACTGCAAATTGCCCCGTCTCCGTGAATCCGCAGGTCAGCACGGTGATGAGGGGAAGACATCGCTGGAGCAACATGCATCCGACCGACAGATGCAGGAAAGGTACTGCACTGCGGACATAGCTGGCCAGCTGTTGTGGCTTTGGCAACGAACGTGCCGCCGATAGATAGGCCCCATGAAGTGATGGAGTCAGGAGAGACACGCACCAGATAATCATGCCGATGACCGCATAAGTCCATGCGGTAGAACTGGCCGTCATCGGAATGCCGCGCGCGAAAGCGACTCCCAGCACCGACAAGAAAACGATCGGAACCAGCGTCTGCTCGGGAAGCACTGCTAAGCGAGTCCCAATCAATGGTAATGCAATCCGCTGCCGCAGGTTTGTCAACGTGACGGGCACGACCATGACGACAGCCAGCATCGACGTCTGCAGCCACAAATCAGGGATCGGCATTACCGCCGCAAACTGGCGCTGACAGGTCGCAAGTACAAAAAGACAGGTTGCTGCTAGCAGACTGCTCATGTGAGCCAAGGCGATATCCACGCCGGCCTCGCCGGGAGTTCGTACCATAGCCAGATTCCTGGCGAGGATTCGATCGGTTCCCATCGGAAGCAGACTGGCCAACAGAAGTGTCAGCGAAAGACCAGCGTTAAATGCCCCATATTCCAGAGGCCCCAGAACATTGGCACTGGCGACGGTTGTGGCAAAGACGAGTGCCATCCCAAGTACGCGCACAGCCATCGTGCCAAAAGCATCCGAGATCACGCTGACGTGTTTGATGGTAGTAACTGACATGAAAACTCATAGAAACGTGGAGTAGTGTTCCTCGGGAGGGCAACCGACAGCGTCCCAGCTCCACTCGTGAATCACAATTTGTCAGCTTCAGGCAGCGCGGTGAATCGTCAATGGCTGAGTTCGTGCTTCTTGTATTGAATTGGGCGCTGTTCGGAGATATTGATTGAGCAGCCCATTGACTCGGCAAAACTTCTTTAATGCTTCACGAGCCATGGAATTCTCGGGAGAACTGACATATGCCTGATCTACAGTACTGCTGACGATATCGCTGTAGTCGTACGCAATGTCCTCGTACACACTTCGGAAGGCAGGCAAAACACTGAACATCTCGGTCAGTTCCACCGTGCGGCGAGTCTCTTCCTCGCTCATTAATTCTTCGTACAGCTTTTCACCAGGCTTTGATCCAATTTCCGTTACGCCGATTTCAAGAGGATTGAATCCATAGGCCACTGCCAGTTCATCGATCATCAGTCGCGCCAGATCGGCAATCTGAATGACGGGCATTTTGGTGACGAACACTTCGCCGCCGCGGGCTTTTTCAGCGGCTAACAGCACCAGACGACAGCTTTCTCCCAGAGTCATGATGAAACGCGTCATCCGTCTGTCGGTCAGCGTTACCGGACCTCCGGCTTCAATCTGTCTCGCAAAAATCGGGATAACTGAGCCCCGTGACCCCAGCACGTTTCCGAATCGTGTCGAGCTGAAGATTGTGCGGCGACCCATCTTCAGGCTGTTGGCGGCAGTAATCAGTCGTTCGCCCATCAGCTTGGATGTTCCCATCACATTCGTTGGATTTACGGCCTTGTCCGAACTGGTGAAGATGACGCGTTCCACGTCGTTCAGGAGTGCCGCCTGAATGACATTCTTGACTCCCATGATATTGGTCTGCACGGCATCAAAGGGGGCTCGCTCGCAGAGGATGACGTGCTTCAGAGCGGCGGTGTGCAGAACGATATCGACGCCGGCACACATCATGTTGAGCTTGTCAACGTCGCGAATATCACCGATCTGGCAAAGGCTGGAGATATTGCTGCTCGGGTTGTGGCGGCGATGATCCTGGAGTTCCTGTTCAAGGAAAAAGATCTCCGATTCGTTCGTATCCACGACTCGTATTTCGCGGGGAGCATGATCCAGCAACTGCCGCACAATTTCGCGACCAACTGTGCCGCAGCCACCGGTGACGAGGACGGTCTTGTTCAAGAAGAATGACATGGGAACAGGCCTTGAGATTTGAGATTTGAAATTTCAGTGATTATGCTGCTCGATGCCGGTAGAGGGCGGGATCTACCGTCGCGGCCATTGCGTTCAGGTCGAGTGATTCATCAAAGTGTCGATTGATCTGAGCAATTAGTGATTCGGGACGAGAGAGAAGTTCGTTGTAGCTGACGTTGATGAGTTTCAGGTGTGTCTGTGATGGGAGCCAGATGTAGAATTTTCGAAGTTGGCGTTCAAACAACGTCTTCATTGTATTGTCGGGAATGTCAGTCTCGATGCCGTTGCGTTTGAGCATCGCCTTTTGTGACTGCAGGATTTCACCGACATCACGCCGCATAAAGACGATGCGATAGTCGAGGTCGGTGGGCAGATGTTCGAGGAGGCTGTACACCATTTTGACCGAATGTCCGGGGGCTCGATCAATCCAGGTCGTATAGTTTTCGATGCTCTTCACATCTTCGAATTCGTAGTAGCCGTTCGGATTGTCTTCGTCCGGTGTTCGCAATTCGTCCGTGAGTGCCGGGATGCCGCCGGCCGCCAGCATTCGCATCATCATGGATGTGCCGGAACGCGGCAGACCGGAGACGATCGTGATGTACGGCCGCTCAGAAATCTCCACTTCGGATTCAGCCTGTTCCGCGACAGAATCATCGGCGATTTGCGGCATGGATTCCTCCGCTTTTTTCAGGAGAGTCATCATTTGCCCTTCCGTGAGTGCACCGGTCCTGCGATCGACCGGCTTGCCGTCTGCGAAGGCGATGAATGTGGGAACTCCGCTGACCTCGTATTGTCCGGCCAAGTTGGGGCAACGGTCGATGTTGACGGAATATACGTCAGCCCAGTCGTCAACCGTTGTCGCCATTCGATCGACGACTGGTTGCATCATCTTGCACGGCGGGCACCACGACGCCCAGAAATCCACCAGCACCGGCCGATCAGAGTTGAGCACCATTTCTTCAAAATCAATCTCGCGAATTTCCATGGGAAGGAGTCTTCAGTTTTCAGTGTATAGTTTTCAGTGAATCGCAGGGTTTACCACAGAGGTCATTCTGCGGCTACGCCGCTGGACGCCATGTTTCCAGCACTTCCAGCTTGCCATGTTCGCCCGACCATTTTGTTTTCGGGAACAGCGTGTCGCGCTGCGACAGGATGCGCGCACGAGCCTCGGGTTGTGTGAGGACTTGAAACAGATGCCGCACTTCGGATGCGAAACCCGATTCGGACTGGAATCCGAAACGTTCGCTGAGTTTCTCGTGAATGACCTCGTAGGGATGCTCTTCCGCCTCGACACGAGGATTTTCGATTCGCTGGACTGCGACATCCAGTCCGAATTCAACGCCAATCGCGGCCACCATTTTGGCAATCTGCAGCACGCTGAAGACATCCGTGACCTGATTCACGACGTCGTATTGACCAGGTTCCGGCGGAGCGGCGATCAACCTCGTAATGCACTGCATCGCGTCTCGCAGCGTGATGTAACCTCGCTTTTGATTCCCGCTGCCGTAGATCGTGAGGGGCATCCCGATGACAGCCTGAGCCACAAAGCGATTGACGACCGTGCCCCACCATTCGTCGATATCCAGCCGTGTATTCAGATCCGCATGAGCCGTCAGTTCTTCGGAGTAGTTGCCGTAGATGACTCCCTGCATGACGTCGTAACTTCGCAGCCACCAGTATTTGCAGGCTTCGTAAACACTGTACGTGCCTTGGACCTTGCTGACGTGATAAAAACTGACCGGATCGCGCGGCGTGAGTTCTCCGCCAAGGCTCCATTCCTTCCCCTGATACTGCAGCACTGCATCTCCGGGGAAGAGGCCTTCGAACAGCGGGCGACCGGTGAGGGGACTGCCGTATTCACCCATTGTTCCGAGCTTGATGATGCAGGCATCCGGAGCGTGATCGCGAACGCCGAACAGCAGACCCAGTGTGCCGACGACGTTGTTCTGAATCGTGTTCACCGCCTTTTCGACGGACGCCATGCTGTAGGGAGCACTTGGGATTTCTGCGAACTGCACGATGGATTCCGGCTGGACTTCTTTGATATACGCAAAGAGTGCCTCACGATCCATCAGATCGATTTCACGGAAGTTGATGTCAACACCCAGATGTTTATTAGCCGCTTTGATCCGGTCTTCCATCGATTGAATCGGCGTGACTGAATGTGCACCGCGTTCTTCCACGAGTTTTCGTCGCAGCATGTTGTCGATGCCGTAGACTTTGCAGCCAAGCTTTGCCAGCTTGAGTGCCAGCGGCCACCCGAGATAACCGTCCATCCCAAGGATCAGGACGCGCATTCCGTCGAGCAGATAGCCACTGTCGGTCTTCTTCCATTCCGAGCACGATTCAAACGTGATCGACATCGGATCGAAGTAACCAATTTCCGGTCGTCGCTTGCACTCCACGACCAGCTGCCCCTGAGCCGCTTTTCGAAACGCCGCCTGTCCGCAGGCGCGAAAATCGACGTGGCCCTTGAATTCCACCGCCGGACAACTCCAGCACGTCTGATTGGCATTATGGCAGGATGATTCAGTCATGTTTCGAAAATCCGTTTCCATTCACTCAGCGATTCGGCGAGCGGGGGGTGGCGTCAGCCCCCCGGTACATTGCAATTCATTGGATCTTTAGTGATTCAAGTAGGGTGTGTGCAGCGCCAGCGGAACACACCAGTTTCTCACGGCTTCCTAAAATGGTGCGTTGCGCTTCGCTGCACGCACCCTACGACGAAGTACCCGAGGGCTTATGCCGCTCGGCTCACCAACTGCGATTGGCGTGGCATAACAACGTCCAGCACGTTTTCGACTTTCATGTCGGCGGGAATCTTTCCGAGACGTTCGCCTCGGACAAAGAACGAAGATTCTTCATACGTATGCTTCCCGTTAATACGTGTTGTTTCCACAAGTTCAGACAGATTCACGCGGCCTGAAAGTGCGATGTCCTTGGCAGCCATCACAATGAGATCCGGGGCCCGGTGAGCGAATGGGCCGCTGTAAACGTCTTTGCCGCGAATCACTTCGCTGGCGATGGGCTGACCGTTGACGCTGGCGTTCTGGAAGAAGGTCGTCAGTTGCTGCATCAGTGATTCTGCTTCGTCGGCGGCCACAGTGCCACCGGGATAGCGTCCCTGACGATGCAGGTAGATTCGACCTGGATCCATCGCGAAAGCTTTAGTTTCCGGCAGCATGTCGATATAGGACGGTCGCTGAGATTCTTTAAGCCGCAGGAAGCCATTTTCCGCCAGCAGGCAGTTCAGGTTTACACTCATACGTTGCCGCGCAAACCCGTGATCGGAGACGGCAGCGAGCGTGACGTCGTCGTCGAGTCGTTCCAAGATGCGGCCGATCTGATGATCCACTTCGTGATAGTAATCTAGAAATGTTTGATGGAACGGCGATGTTGTGTCTTCGTAATCTTCCCACAGGTAGTGATTCAACCGATCGGTGCCAGTGAACACGAACATGATGTTCTGCCACGATTCCCGATTCCAATGATGATGCAGAGCCTGACAACGCGCGGCCATGACGCGATGCAGTTCGTCCACGAATTTCTGCTTGCCCTTTTCAACCAGCGACATGTCAGCATCGACCGCGTAGCCAATACTTTCCAGCCATGCGAGTTGCTCCGGTGGATGGACGGCTCGCTTGAGATCCAATGCCACAAAGCCGGATACCAGCATCCCGGGCATAGGCTGAGCCGGATACGTCTGCGGCACGTTCAGGATGAGACTGGGTCCGCCACCTTCTCGTGCCCAGAATGGTTTTGAACGAAAGGTTCGCGACGACGTGAAGCCCAGTGTATAGCTGCCGTCCATCAGATCCGTGAAACCGAAAACATTGTGACCACCCGAGTTTTCACCCGTCACAATTGAGGCCCAGGCGGCGGATGAGACTTCCGGCAACGCGGATTTCATTGGAACCAGCGTACCTGTTTTCAACAACTGCTGACTGTGAGGCATCACACCGGAATTGGCAAATTGCTGCCACATCCAGCGCGGTAGTCCGTCGATTCCGAGTAAAAACATGTTCATGATCACGGCCTCCGTTCCGGGATCTCACTTTTTCTGAATTCGAAATCTCAAATCTCAAATTAGAAACTTCAAATCGAAAATCAAAAAATCAGAAATCGAAAATCAAATATACCCCAATTGCCGGAGTCGCTCGGTCACGGCCTCAGTATCTTCTTCATCCATGAAGGCATCGGAGTCGCAGACGCACATCAGAGTGCAGTGCAGATGCGGAATTCCGTGAGTATCGAGTTCTCGTGTCACAACAGCAGCGTCGCTGCAGTTTTCATCCGAAATCACAACGATCCGATCAACTGTCGAGGACTGAAGTTGCAGAAGCCAGCGTGACATTCCGAGACGCCAATGCACCGCTGACGGTGTGTCGCGGAAAGTGAGCCGGTCGTCATGGGCGGCAATATAGAGTGTTCCCGCGACCGTATTGAGCGGCTGCTGCGAGAGATTCAACACGGCGTCGCCAGCCATTAAGACGCCAGTGATCGCATCGGCGGTACTCGAACACTCGATTGTCATAGTCATCACCATCCGTGGTGGAAAACGCGTTAATGCTCAATCCTTGAGCGCTCTGAAATCGCACGATCCCAAAGTTCCTGCGGGAATTTAACAGTCCGGCGGAAATGAGACAACACAGGTTTTGAAAGGCAAAAACTGCCGGACATTTGCTCAAGCAGGTTTCGCGGTGCGGAACCTGTGACTCGCGTCGCCGGGTTTCCCGTAATTCGCTTGTAAACTCACAGGCGAGCGGCATGCGGCAGCTTGCCCTGACAAAAAACGCGATACCGGACGGCTCACCCCCACTCCGCTCGCCCAACTCATTTCTGCCCACACGCAGGATAAAAATGGGAGAGTCGCAGCAGGCAGGAAAAACTGCGAGGGTTCGAGGCGCTTCAAAATTCCGCTAAAATCGCCACAATGGCAGTCTGAATAGGGCCGCCCGTGACCTCAACCGTACCGTCGGCGTGGATGTAGATGTCGATTTCGCTGCGAACTCCGAATTCTGGAAGGTAAATGCCGGGTTCGATGGTGAACAACGAACGCGGCAGGATGCGGCGGGTTTCGTGAGTTTCCAGATTATCAATGTGCGTGCCATTACCGTGGGTTTCCTCCGCCATATTGTGACCCGTGCGGTGGCAGAAGTCGGGACCATATCCGGCGGCTTCGATGACGCCTCGGACGGCATCATCCACTTCCCAGCCCTGAAGTTGCCGGCCCGCAGCGAACGCAGACTTGACGCATTTGATGCCGGCATCGCGCCCCGCAGCGACGATGTTGAAGACTTTGGTGAATTTCTCAGGGACAGAAGTACCGACATAACCAGTGCGCGTCAAATCGCTGTACACCGAGCCCGGCTTATCTTGTTTGGCCCACAGATCGACGAGCACGAAACTGCCTTCGACGATTTTTGTGACAGCCCCCGTGCCGGTTTCGTAATGCGGATTGCCGCCATTTCCATTCACACCGACGATCGGAGGATGGTAGGTCGTCATCCTGTGTTCGGCGAAATGTCGCATGATCTCATCCGACACCGCCATTTCTTCGACAAAACCGTGAGTTCGCACCTGATCAGCGATAAATTTCCAGACACGTCCATAGGCAGCGTTCGTCACTTCAGAAGCTTCGAGATGACTTTTCAACTGTGCGTCGGTGAGCGTTGATTCGAAGAGCGAAATCAGATCCCCGGACGAAACGACTTCCGAGCCAAACGACCGCACGAGTTCGATTGTGCCGGCATCGACTCTGGAAATGTAGGGATTTCCGTTCCGAGGCGAATACTCCATCGCGACGCTTTTGTGACCGGTGACGACTTTTTGAATGGACGCTTCAAGTTCCTGCCACCGAAGATAAATAGATTTTTCGCCGGGAAGATGATCCAAAACGTCAGATTCAATGCGGTGCACCAGTTTTGTCGGCATGCCCTTCGCAGGAATAAAATAGTAGTAACGGCGTGACCCCGCGAAGCCATGCGGCATCTGCAAAATGCGTTGAGCCAGTACGTTGCTGCCTCGGAAGTCATACAACAGCCAGCCGTCGAAGTGGAATTCGCCCAAGGCTGCCTGAATTTGTGCCAGATCAAACATTGACGATGACTTTCTGATGAATGAATATGCGGCCCATGCTAAGTTGGGTTAACCTTAAGGAATTGTGGCAGCCAAAACCACGATGTACCCAAGGAATCTCAGTCGGCGGAGCGAGCGTTAGCGCGAAAGCCCGCAGAATGGCAATCCACACGAAGATCCTCCGTGGGGGTTTGCCTGAGATGTTTTGTTGTCGCTGTATTCGGCAGAATTAAGCCATGAAACAGCCCCATCTCCGAATGCTTCCTAATCCGGCGACACACCACTGGGGGCCGGCTAGGGGAAAACATTAAGGGATGAAAAGTGGCACGCTCACATCATTTAAGAAAAAGCGTGGGAATTTATCCGTTCGTTCGTCCAGATGAAATGCGATGAATCCCACTTATGTTTAGCGGCGAAACAACGTCAGTGCTGCCACGCATGGATTTTTTTTGAATTGCAGGTGGATTTTGAGTTTATAACACCGAGAATGCAGCCGGAAATCTAGGTCGGAAGTTTTTTATTAGGATGCGTCTAAGGAGCAGGTGCGACAATGTGGTTCGAGAGACTCATGCAGCCAAACCGACGGCGAACCTCCTCGACGCGAGCATTCCGCAAGGATGCCGTGGAACTTTTGGAGCAACGCTCCCTGTTAAGCGCTTTGACGGTGCAACTGGCCGCAGAGCATGACAACACAATCTACGATGTCGTGCCCGGTGACATGTCAAATGGCTCAGGCCAGTACATTGTTGCTGGCGGTGCGACGGGAACCGCAGCGGCGCGACGCGGACTGGTGTCTTTTGATATTGCATCAGCCAAGATCCCCGTTGGTTCCACAATTTTAGATGTGGTTTTTAGCATGAATCTGGCGGAAACCAGCGGGGGTTCGGCCGGCGTTAGTGTGCATAAATTGCTAAAGAAGTGGGGCGAGTCTGGATCAAACGCGGCGGGCAATGAGTTTGATGGTGCGGCGGCTCAACAATTTGACGCGACATGGCTGTTTTCCATGTTTGACCAGACAGCATGGTCCAATGCAGGCGGCGATTTTTCAGGCAGTTCAGCGTCGGTTTCAGTCGATTCACGCGGCATCTATGAATGGATTGGCGGCGGCTTGATTGGTGATGTGCAGGAATGGTTGGATAATTCAGGATTGAATCACGGATGGCTGATTCAAGGCGGCGAAGTTGCCGGCAACGTCAAGGGTTTCGACAGTCGTGATTCGCCAAATGCAGTCCTGCGACCAACATTGGAAATTACTTACGAAGAACCGGTGCTACCATCGATCGTGGAGGGTCGTAAATTTCTAGATCGCAATGCTGACGGGGTTCATCTTTCGACCGCCGTCGCCAATTTGCAATTGGAATACAATCCGGAGAAAAATTATTTCAACGCCTTTGGTGGTCAGGAATACTGGTATCGTTCGAAGACGAATAATTCTTGGTACTTTTTGCAATCGTCAGGAAGCTTGACGAAGTGGGACGGCAAAACGAAAAGCCTCACCGGGCAAAAATTTGAATCGCTAGACACTCACGTCTGGTACACACCATCGACTTTAATTTCGAAAGATCCAAGTGCAGCGGAACCATGGTTGAATGGGTTCAAGTTTGAACTTGTGAATTCTGTCGGCACTGTTGTCGCTGTATCGACTTCGGGAGACATTGACCGAAATGGCGACAACATTATTCAGGAAGAAACCGAACGCGGTTGGTATCGGTTTGAAAATGTGAAAGCAGGCGCATTCACGATCCGAGAAGTGCCTATGAGCGGATGGACTCAAAGTGCTTCTAGCACTTCACCGCTTGCCACGACCGTGTATGCCCTCGACACGTCTTTGGGACTCACATTCACAGGGAACTATGATGAAAACCGCGGTGGTCGAGGCGAACGCTGGCTGGGGGCAGTCGAAAAAGTGCCCTACTACGTGACTCCGACCGGCGATCTCTACCAATGGAACGGAGCGGAAATTTCCAAAAGCGTGTTGGTTGAAGGAACGCTCATCGCTTCACTGGGAATGTCATATTACAAAGATCCAACATTGATTTGGGCTGCCTCGAATCCGACTCTCATTGTGACAGCAGGCTCGGTTGTGCAAGGCGGAAATTTCGGCAATTACCAACCATCCGTCATCAGTGGTCGAAAGTGGCACGATCGCAATCCGGACGGCGTGCGAAACACGGTGGTCTATAATGACGCCCTCCCGATTCTGCAGGACTCGAAAAGTTCACGCGAACGCTCGGGCTACCGAGTTTGGGTCAAGAATGTGCTGACTGATCAACAGGCGCAGGTGACGTACTCTCTGAATTCCACGACTAATCTCATAAGCTACCCAAACAGTAGTGGCACGACGCTGACTGTCAGCCTGCCCGGTATTGTGGGATCCAGTCCGGCAGCAGTGTCCGCATATCTGTTCGCAAATGAACCTTGGTTGAACGGCTGGACATTTCAATTGCTCAACGATCGTGGTTATGTCGTGGCTAGCTCCGTTTCCGCAGATCGTGATCTCAATCAAAGTTTGACCATCGAACCAGAACAGGAACGTGGCTGGTACTTATTCGATGGTCTCTTGCCTGGTAAATATACCATCCGTGAGGTGCAGCAGTCCGGCTGGCTTCAGGTCTCTCCGCCGTCTATAGCTCTGCAGCCAAAGGTGGCTGATCTACAGACGCAGTATGGCTTCAAACCCGCAACGAAAGATTTTTATAATTTCGGTGCTCTTAACGAACGCTGGTTCCAAAGTTCTACAAACGCATGGTTTTACCTTTTACCGAGCGGCATGCTTTACGAATGGGACAAAAACAGTGGCGGTATGAAAGGTCTTGCTCGAGGTAAAACAATTGCCCAACTGTCCAGCAGTGTCTACCTCAATCCCCACCTGTTGTATTCACCAGCGAATGCCACGGTCAATGTTTTGAACGGTTCAATCATCAACGATCGCCATTTCGGAAACCATAAGCTGCTTGACGGCTTATTCTCGTCACTCGTTGGCCAGATCATCTACTGAGAGACCTTGTCCCATTCGAATCGGACCCGAGGAATGACTCCAGACGGGCGACCGTGTGGATGTGAGGCATGGAGTATCACATGCCGCGAATGGATTGATTACAGACCAAGGTCTTCTCACGCCTGCAGACTTCAAGATCCGCTTTGGCCGACATCCGCGAGGACATCTGCGGCCGAGACCATGCATACCTGTGGTGTGAATTCGCGTGCTAAGTAAGCGTAGAAATCTCGATCATAATTTCAGCCTTTCGATAAACTCGCAAGCGATTCCCGCATTTTAGTCGCGTTGCCAAATCGACAACCTGGATCATGCGCTAGACCGCGATTAAAAAAATGGATTAGTTGCGCCGTGGCTTGGGGCACATGCTGCTGAATAGGGGTCGGCCCGTTGCTCAGGATCGTGTCAATTGATACACGACCGTTACTGCAGGCATAAACTGGGGCATCACTGATCAATGTGTACAAAGTCGCTGCCACAGAAAACAGGTCGGACTGCGGTGTGGCGTCGCGACTGCTTCGCATCTGCTCAGGCGCCATATACGAAAGCGTACCCTTGATTTCATGTTCGCCGCTGAAACGGTCAAGCCCGGCATCTGCGAAGCATTTCGCTAGACCGAAATCTGCTAGCTTTGCTTTGAGACCACCGTCTTGCTGCGACACGAGGATGTTTCGAGGCTTGATGTCGCGATGAATCACACCCTGTTCGTGGACATGACTCAGTCCGTCAAGAACCTGACGGATCAAGCCACAGGCAACGCGAATCCGGACGGATGTCGTCATTCCACGGAGAATAGCCATCAAATCTATGGCAGCCACATACTCCATAATCAGAAAGACATGACCGTTTGCAACTCCGGTATCGATAAACCTCACGATCCGTTTATGACTAAGTTTGCACAATACCGAGGCCTCGCGAACCATGGAGTTGATGATCAGATCATTTGTGATCATTGATGGCGAGATCAGCTTGACCGCAACGATTTTCCCCGTTTCCTGCTGAACAGCTTTGTAAACAACTCCTGTTGTTCCGCTCCCAATCTGTTCCTGCAACTGATATCCACCGACACGGGCTGGCGGAAGTTGCATCAAATCTGTTTTGCCCAATGACACGAAAACGTCGCCAGTCTCAGTGACCCCCAAAGATGCTTTGTCGGTTTCCTCGATGCGAACTCGAATGAACGTCCTGCCGCCACTAATGGTGTCACCATTGTCCAGCCAACGCTCGACAATGCGTTCCCCGTTGACGAACGTCCCATTGGCACTCTTCAGGTCGCGCACAAAGCAGCGTGGCGGGTCAATTTCGATCTGTAAGTGATTGCGCGAAACTACTAGATCGTCGTCTAGGCACAAATGGGAATTTTCTGAACGTCCCAATAAGAACGTCTCGATTCCACGAAACGTAAAAACTTTTCCCGCCGCAGGACCCTCCAAAACCTCAAGCACCACTGATCCCGAAGGCATGCCACTCTCCTTTAGTTTTGATGCGAGCAATCCCCAAAGCGTCGCGGCCACCAATTTCGAGCATCACCCCTTCCTACGGTTGAGCAGGCAAGGTACGAACTCGATCGTCATAAATTGTGAATGCGCTGGATCAGCAGCAGCATCCCGAGAAGGTAAAATTTGTCGCCGTGCAATTCAATAGTGCCACACTAGTGCTCTGTCAAGGCTCAATTTTCGGGTACGACGGACTTCCAGTCCGTCGACAACGGTTATCGCCGACGGACTGGAAGTCCGTCGTACAAATACAATTCAACCCCAACTTTAAAGGTTGACAGAGCACTAGGCCGTCTACGCTTCGACGCTAGTCCTGCACTTACGGCACAATTCCGCCGACTCCCGGAATTCCTCCTGGAAATTTATCAAAGTGCGGAGGCATGGAAGCGTCGCCGGGTTTCGCTGCTTCTTTTGGACCGACGACGTCCGCTCGAGCTGGCCGCAATTTTTCAAAACTGTCGGCTGAAATTACGTAGTACCATGCCTCGAAGCGAGCCGACAATTCTTTCGCAAGTTTTTTGCCGTCCTTGCTGCGATCTTCCCACGACTTCAACGCATCTGCGAATCCTGATTTCTCCGCTTCATATTTGCCGAGTGCCTGCAGGTACTGCTTCTGAGCTTCTGCCTTCGGATCAGCAGGTGGTGCTGGCTCCTGGGGAGCTGTCACTGGGAGCACTGGTTTTTCGGCTCCATCAACGGCAGGAGTATCAGTTTCGACCTTTGCCGATTCTGATGGCACTTCGTTTGCAGGAATGACTTCCGGAGTTTCATCGCTCGTGGCTGATTCGATCGCGGCAGGCTGTGACTCGCCGTCTTTTGCGGCAGCAGCAGAAGGCTCACTGCCCGTCGGCTCAGGGCTCACAACATCGGCTGCGGCGGGTTCATCACATGCTGATTCACCAAGTGCCGGCTCGCTGGCCTCATCCTGTTCAGCCTCTGTGGAACCACCTTCGTCTGCTGGTTTCTCTTCGGACTCAACAGGAGCTTCCTCCGTCGGAGGAGCAGCATCGTCTAGTGGAGGAGCAGCATCTGCAGGTGCCGCATTCTTGGGGGCAACTCCATGGCTAGGCGGCGCGTCATTGGCTGGCGTTTCTGCTTTGGCATCTCCGGGCGTCTCGCTAGGAATTACTCCTTCGTTCAGAATGGCTGGCATTTCTGGTGCGACGGGCTCAACGGGTTTCTCACCCATTAAGGCTTCATCAAAATCAACCTTCACGAGCAAATACCGCCGAGGTCCGGATTCAACATCACCCGGTTTGCCTGCCGGCTTCGTTAGATCGTCACTGCCGTCTGCCGTGGCATCCTGCTTCTCTTCGTCAACATCGGCCTTTGCCGCGTCTCCTTCAACTCCCGATTTTTCATGCAAGCCAGTTTCAAGATCTTTGGCTGTACCACGCGCCACTTCGCCGAAATACAGGGTGTAACGAACGCCGTTCTTTGTCCCCGCAACGAGTTCACCTTCGTTCGAAACGAGTTTCTTCTGACCATTCTCGCCGCGTGCAATAAAAAATCCTTGGCGTTGCATGTCGGCTTGAAGAATCTGCATGACAACAGGATTCCCTGCCATCTCCTCAGATACGGTCAAATCAGCATTCAGGCCTTCCGGCTTGGGACGCACACCCACAATTTTCAACTGATCTAGGTTTTTTGCCAGATCATTGACGGGAGCTTCCTTTACCGATTCTGTTTCGACATCTAACCCAGTTACAGTCCATTTGTTGTCCGTCGTATTTTTATCGAACTCAAGCGTGTCTCCCCGGAGAATTTCTCCTTTGTCTTCGTCAACTGAATACTTATCAACGATCACCTGCACAATATCGGCCTCACTGAGCTTGAGTAGATCGGGTTCGATCCAGTCACTGAACTTCGCCGAAAGATCAGTCCCAATTTCAGCAATGTAGACATTGTTTTTTTCTGGCTGACGCACATAATAGCGCTGGTTTTGACCTTCCACTGGCTTGCCAATGATCAGATCAACCAGAGGATTGCCACCGACATCTCGGAGCGTCACCCGCGTGCCACGCGATTCATCTTTTTCGCCATCTTTGGCCGCTAAATCAACAGCCACATCCTCGTCTGGATCAGCCACTCCGTAACGTCCCCAGTCGTCTTTATTACGACTCTGCAACGCCATCTTTTTAGCGCCGATGAAAGACGATGCAGTCCGCGCCAGACGATCAGCTGCTTCCGCAGGGTAGTTGTGATGCGAGGGGATTACCCAAAGGCCCTTGTCGTCCTGCTTCACAGAGAACGCCATTGGCTCCTTGGCCTCGGTGTCGTACTTCGCTACGCTCAGCGATGTGGCCTTCAGTGGGTCGGTGAATTCCGCAAAGAACTCCTGACCAACGTCAGCAAAGTCAGCATTCGTGACAGGACGATTGATGTATTTCACACCCATCGCGGACAGAACTGCAAATGCGGCAACGGCACCAAATGTCAATGTACGATTCGTTGTGTTCATAGCAAAAAACCTGACTCAACAGGATGTGATCACGAATAAAAGTCAAACAGCACACACGAAGCTCAACCCTTCCGCCGATTTGGATTGATCGACTGGTTCTCAGCCAGATTTCGCAGGCCCAGAAACAGCATGCCAAAACAGATCGGGAGAATGACAGGAATGATGCATGCCACAATGCGGACCGTGTTTTCAATCCGGCGAATTTCACGTTTCATTTCAAGGCCAGATTTACGAACCTTGGAATTCAGTTGGCGTTCAAGGGTTTCACTCTCCAGCTTGAGGCGTCGATTCACCTGCTGCTCTTTTTGTTGCAACTGGGTGTCTTTACTGCGAGGATCTAAGGTCTCATCTTCGCTGATCTTCTTGATCTCAGCACGCAAGTCTTCTTCCGCCTTTTTCAGACGTGCATCTAGTTCCTCTTGCGCATTCTTCTCTTCCTTATTCAACGACGTCCGCAAGGCGCTCGTCCGATTTTCAACAAACTTCAATGTTCGCAGACTCTGGCGGCGGGATCGAAGCGAGATAAATGTCTCATCACTCGCCAATGCATCCACTGCGTTCAATACAAACGTGACATTGTCAAACTTGACTTCGAGATTGCCGCGATTACGTTCTAGAAAAAACCAATCCGTGATCATGTCAATATCCGAGCAAAGCACTACGTTAAGGGGCGTTTCCGAACTTTTGTTTCGGATCTGAGCGGCCAAAACATGCGTCTTACCGTCATCATTCCGACGCGGGTTCGGATTGATTTCTGTGCCACCCTGTGAGAATGGATTGAAACCGGCTTGCGACGTAAATTTCTCCCACGGCAGGAGTCCTGATTCGTTACTGGTCTTTAGTAACGGAATAAACTCCTGCTCAGAGCGTCCCGCTCGATCAACAATCGTCCCCGGATACAGCATTACCAAGTCTTGGAGGTTCTGGCTGATCTTACTGTCCGGCGAAAACGGACCTTCAGCACCCTCCTTGTAGCCAGATCGTGAAACAAAGATGTATTCTGGGGGTAGCGTCGCAAATTCAGAATGCGGATTGTTTCGGTCATAGACGATCTGATCGTACTGCCACGATACGTTCAGCATTTTCATCAATGCGGTCAATTCACCGCCATCCGCTTTTTGTTCGGGAGGTGCACCACCGCCGAACATCTGATTGCCTCCACCCGGCTTTGGCAATCGTGGTGCCATGGCCAATCCAGATTGATTCTGAAAGACAAACGGACATGGATCATCAAAGATCAAGGTCGGTTTTCCCGCCTTCACGTATTCTAAGAAATTCGCCATTTGTGGTTCCGTCAGCGACGACGGCATGACCGCAATCAACACATCAAAATTCTGTTTGGCGAGGTCGGGCTTCGCCTCCGTAACGGCAGACTCCTTTGCTGCGGCCTCGTCGTCGCCTGTTTTTTCGTCCGGCTTAGTGGCGTCAGTTACCAGAATTCGCTGCGAGGGGTTGACGGCGATGACCTTGTACTGCTTTTCGAGCTCGCGAACGATTTCCCATTTCCCACCAGGACCACCGCCCTCAGCGATCGCTCGGGCATCGGTCAGCAGAATGCCCACAGTCAGACGCTGCTCCTGAGACACAGTTCGCAGAGATCTCGTGAGTTCATATTCAATTGGCAAACCCTTACCGAAGAAAGGGATCACCAACTCATCGTTGGGACTCTGCAGAAACGCCCCCATGAAGACATCTGACTCTTCCCGTTTCCCGTCGCGATCGTACGACAGTCGAACGGGATCGATCCCCAGTGCCCGAGCCTGCTCAGCCGCTTCACTGAAAGGTTCGACCGAGACATCACGCCACTCAATGGATCCACCACTCTCTAATTCAAATTCACGCAACAGGCCACGCAGTTGACGTCGAATTTCGACGTAGTCGCCTGGAACGTCGGGGCTAATGAACGACTGAATGGTAATTTTCTGCGACTTTTTCAGAGCCTGCATCGTAGATTGAGTTGCGTCGGACAGCGTAAAAAGCTGCTCTGCCGACCAATCCGCTCGAGCCGGATAAGTCCAGAAGATTGCCAGCAGGCTGCCACATGTGATCAGAAGACATACGGCTCGGATTGCAAACTGAAATCCTATCCCCAATTGTTGCGTCGCTGCCCAACGGCGTTTTGAAATGGCAATCAGATTTAGATAGAGCATCACTGTCGCGAGAAAAACGAACCACGCAATTCCGGACAATGGCAGGATACCACGGCTGAAGTCTTGCAACTGCTGTTGCAGACTGATTGACGTGACAGCAGTCCGTAGGTCATAGAGACTGACTCTTGCGCCAACAGCGCTAAAGAACCATTCGATGACGTCGGTTACGTAAAATAACATGACCGGCAAGCAACAGAATACAACCCCCAACACAAACGCCACTGTCGCGTTGTTCGTCAACGACGAAGCGAGCATTCCAGCCGTCAGCAACGCTGCCCCAGCCAACCAATAACCAAGATAGGTGCTGAGTAACGCACCTGTGTCTGGTGACCCCAGCCATGCCAACACAAGCACATTGATCATCGAAAATACGAGGGCAACCGTATAAACGAACAACACGGCTAGGTATTTTCCCGTCAAAATCTCCACGTCCGTGGCGGGCATTGTAAACAGCAATTCGTCTGTTCCCAACTTCCGCTCGTCAGACCACGTCGTCATCGTGATGGCCGGAATCACAAACAGCAAAAGCCACGGATACCAAGCCGTCAACTGATCTAGATTGGCCTGATTCGCAGCAAAGAAGGCCGACGAAAACGCCAGCGCTGCCGACGCGACACAAAAGACGATAATAAACAGATACCCCAGAATTCCTGAGAAGTAACTGCGGAAATTTCGTTTGGCGACTGCCAGAATCACATGACTTCGAACCATGAACACACCTGCGTCTTGTAGTCTCGACTGTAAGATGTATGACCCGCGATGGCTGGTCAACTTCAAGCTGCGCTATGGGTCAGCTTGCGAAATTGTTTTTCCATATCGACTTCATTGGCACCGAGATCTGAGGTCGGGCCATCAAATACAACGCGCCCGTTGTTCACCATCACAACGCGACTACAAACGGCACGCACTTCTTGCAGAATGTGCGTCGATAGCAGAATCGTCTTCGTCTTTGCCAGTTCCACGATTAAATCACGCATATGGTGAACTTGGTTCGGATCGAGACCGCTCGTGGGCTCGTCCAGAATCAGGACTTCCGGATCATGCAGCATGGCATGTGCCATGCCGACGCGCTGGCGGAATCCTCGCGACAACTTGGAAATCGGTTTTCGCCAAACTTCAGACAGTGAACACTTGTCGGAGACCCAAGCCATGCGTCGCGCCAAAGTGTCCCCGGAAAGACCGCGCACTTCACCCATATATTTGAGCAGACTCTGCGGAGTCATTTCGACGTAAAGCGGGCCATTTTCTGGCAGATAACCAAGCGATTCGCTGGCTTTGATTCGATCGGTGCCCACATTGATTCCGGCCAGAAAGGATTCGCCCCGGCTGGGCGCCAGGAATCCTGTCAGCAATTTCATCGTGGTGCTTTTTCCCGCCCCATTGGGACCCAGAAATGCACAGATCTGTCCTCGTGGGACAGAAAACGTAACGTCTCGCGTGGCCGCAAATTCACCATAAAATTTGCTCAAACCACGAGCTTCAATCATGACGTCAGGTGACGTCTTTGGCGACGAACTCATCTAATGACTTCCTCGTGCGACTATTGTTCAAATTCATAAATCAACGCGGAATCAGTTGCTCTGAGGGCATCCTCACGAGTTTCCTTCAGATTGCAATCGAACCGATAAAATTGGCACCGGGACTGTCCGTCCAACGGGAATGACACGTTGCCCATAACTTTCTGCCAATCCGGCAGGGTGTTAGAAACAACCGCCCCAGCATGCAAACATTGTTCCACTGAAACTTGCGGGATTGTGATGCGTCTGCTTGTGGTCCGTGCCGAAATGTTTAACCTCCACGACCGCGGGGCTGGCTTCTAACTCCACGCGGTCGTGGTTTCAGGAATTGGCGAGCGGCAGGTTTGAGCTTGCCGGTGCAGAAACGCAGTACCGGACGGCTCACGCAATTCTGCACGGGGTTTCATTTCTGACATTGCGGAGTCTCAGCATGCCTCGTCCGCCGGAAACTTGCGTCTTCAGCTCCGCAGGCTGGAAGCCTTCCCTCCCAGCGTAAATAAAACATCCCTCCGCCAGAACACGATGGAGTAAGAACCAATGTCCGAGGTGTCGCGTCGAGCTTTTATGCATGTGGCAGGTGTGGCGGCGGCAGTTGTCGGCGCAACATCGACGAATGCTGCGGTTGGCAATCCGTCTCGTCCAACTGCGGGTAAAATCAAAGTTGTATCTTCTGCCAATGGTCTGGAGGCTACAAGAAAAGCGTACGAGATGATCTTAGCGGGATCCGACCCCGCGGATGCCGTCGTGGCTGGAGTCGGGATTGTGGAGGACGACCCAAACGACACCAGTGTTGGTTACGGAGGATTACCAAATGAACGTGGCATTGTCGAACTTGATGCAGCAGTAATGCACGGGCCAACCCATCGGGCCGGTGCAGTGGCTTCGCTGCAAAATATTCGTCACCCAGCGCTGGTCGCTCTCAAGGTGATGCGGCGCACGGATCATGTGCTGCTCGTCGGTGCCGGGGCGCTTGACTTTGCAAAGGCACACGGATTTCCCGAAGAAAATCTGCTGACTGAACTTTCTCGGAAAATCTGGTTACGGTGGAAGGAAACACTCAGTGACAAAGATGACTGGATGCCTGATCCAGCCGACAACGATATTCCTGTGGCTGATTTTTTTCGCAGCCGTTCGGTTCCCTTGGTCCAATCGGCGGCAACGAGGGATCTGAAGGTCGCGTCAGACATCTCTCCCATGAAGTTTCGTCGGCCGACCGGGACAATTCATTGTGCTGCCATGACAAGTTCCGGCGACTTTGCCTGCACAACCACGACCAGTGGCCTCGCGTTTAAGATCCCGGGGCGTGTTGGCGATTCTCCCATCATCGGTGCGGGATTGTACTGCGACAATGAAATCGGTTCTTGCGGCAGCACAGGTCTAGGTGAAGTCAATCTGCAGAACCTGTGCTCGTTTGCCGCCGTGGAATTGATGCGAAATGGAGCGTCACCGGAGGAGGCCGGAATGGAAGTCCTGCGGCGAGTTGCCAAGAAAATCGAGCCTCGATTGCGGGACAAAGACGGTCATCCGGATTTTGGACTCATCTTTTATCTGCTGGCAAAAGATGGGCGCCATGCGGGCGTGACTATGTGGGGACCTGAAAAGTTTTCCGTCACCGATGAAAACGGCACACGCCACGAAGACTGCACGGCCTTATTCACACGCCCATAGGGATTATTTGCCATGACGACAATTACTGCTCGCCGATTTGATACGTTGCAACCGATTCGCATCACCCTTCGTCATGGGCGAATTGCGTCCGTCGTGCCGTTAGATATCCCGCCGCACGAATGCCGCGAGCTGCCGCTCGTGGGGCCGGGACTTTGCGATATCCAGCTCAACGGATTCAAAGGCATCTGGTTCAGCAGCGAAACGCTGACAATGGACGAGGTAGAAACAGTGATCCACTGGTATCTTGAACGGGGAATCACGCAATGCCTGCCGACTCTTATCACAAATTCAACAGCCGCAATTGAGCACGGCCTAGCAACCATTCGAGCTGCTCGAGATCGATCACCCCTCTTGCGTCAAGTTATTGCCGGGTGCCATGTCGAAGGCCCGTGGATTTCACCGAAAGACGGGCCGCGCGGAGCACACCCGTTGGCGCATGTTCGGCCTGCCGATTTTTCAGAATTTTGCCGTTGGCAGCAGGTCTCAGCAAATCTGGTACGCATCGTGACTCTTGCTCCGGAAGTGCCCAACGCGATCAATGTCGTGAAGCAAATGGGGCATGCGGGAGTTCGTGTTTCGATTGGCCATACGGCTGCAAGTCCTAGCGAAATTACAGCCGCTATAGATGCCGGTGCTACGCTAGGAACGCATTTGGGAAACGGCTGCACCGGGCTGATACCTCGTCATCACAACGTCTTCTGGCCCCAACTTGCCGACGATAGATTGGTCTGCAGCGTGATCGCTGACGGCTGGCATGTTCCCGAGGCGATGCTGAACTGCATTGTCCGATGTAAGTCGCTTGACCGGCTCATTCTGACGTCCGACGTCTCTGGCTTTGGTGGCTGCCCAGTGGGACGTTACAACACCGGCGAGGTGGCGGTCGAAGTCCTCGACGATGGTCGAATTGTCGTCGCTGGGCAGAAGGAGTTTCTGGCAGGCTCCGGCGTTACTACAGGCGACTGCGTTGCGCAGTTGATGTCCGCTTGCAATGTTCCGTTGCACGCCGCATGGAACCTCGCCTCAACCAAACCTGCCGCGATCCTCGAATCTCACAGTGGATTTCTAGAGGAAGGACAATCGCCCCGCCTGACCGTCTTTCGAATCTCTGGGATCACCGCCGAGCCAGCATCACATGCAACGCAGGGCCCAAAGTTCCAGCCTGTTGTCACCGTTGTTGATGGTCAAGTTGTTTTCAACGCCTCATAGCTGATTCTAGAGTTGCCCAGAAGCTGTTGGCGCGTCAGACGCTTTGCGATCACAACGATCGATACTTGGAGAAACGGCAGACTTCCGATGGTCGAATGGCCACTTGAGTGAAGCCGAGGCTGACTCCATGTATGGAATTACAAAGAGCGTGGGTTCATTTTGCAGGGATGTGAGTGACCTCAGCGCGTACGCGGGATACCACTCCGCGACTCGTCTGCCAACATCACGTTGGACAATGCGGAGCTCGGAGTCTTCGGAAAGCTGATCGTCTGTGAAATCTAACAGGGAACACCGCGCGTGTAGTTCCGGGTGTGAATGTAGGACAGGCATGGAGACAGTGCGGTCCTCGAACACAATCGGTCCTTCGGGAGGAAGGTTTTTCAATTGTGTCACGAGCTCGTCGCGGATCCGGTCGATCTCGTGCCATTGATGACTACAGAACGCGACACCCTGCAGAAACATGACACCGCCAGCAACGATCATTAGCATCTGAAAACGAGGACCACAGCGGGACAGGAGGAGGGCGAAGATGGCCCCGAAGCCGAGGATTCCGGGGACCGCGTAACGCGTCACCAACGCCGGCTGCACACTCCACGAAAGCAGCACAATCACGAGCGGCAGCAGGGCCAATAGCAGGCTCGGGGCCAGATGTTTTGCCTGTTCGCTGAGAGTTGGAACTGCGTCAAAGGTCGCCTCATGTTCTGCCACCGTCAGATCCGCGCGCCTTTCTCCCTCTTTGCTCAACGCCGATGAAATGACAAAGGCTGCGCCGCAGACAATGATCGGGAGCACAGGAAACATGGCCGTCAGAAAGCCGATGCTGTCGTCGAATGTTGCGGGGGAAACCCATGTCGCGCGTGTGATTGCCGCCCGCTGTCCGATCAGAAACGGCAGACACCCGACAAGACACAGGCCGCCTGTCAAGGCAACCAATCCGATCGTCCTCCGGCGACCTTCTGTAATGTTTGGCACGAGCATCGCCCCGACGCAGATGAGACCGAGCGTCAGAATCCCAAAATAGTGCGTCGTCGGAATGATGCCTGCCAGCAGGATCGCCACGATATTGTTCAGACGCAGCAGCCACAGTCTATGAATGACTTGACCATCCAGCACGACACACAACCACGCACATGCCGCGCACCACAGTGGATAAAATCGAATCTCCGCCGCCTGATGAATCAAATGCACATTGGAGGCCATCATGAGTACCGCAGCCACACACACAAGTAACGAAAAACGACGATACAAAACAACAAAAACACCGACGATTGCCAGAAGCATTAGGCTCAGGGAAAGCCCCCGCAATGCGGATTCTGTAATTCCTCCAGGCAGTTACTGCAGTTGTCGAGCTAGGAAAACGTAAGTCGGTGGGTTGTAATCTATCTCGGCGCCCAGCGCTTGAAGTGAGCGTTGTGGCTGCGGTTCCTGAATCAGCAGCCATGAGTGAACCTCATCCATCCACAATTGCCGCTGCAGCAGATAACGCCCGCCACCGGCCCACGCAATGGCCAGCACGAGACATATCAGCAACGCCATGCAGATGAATTGGGGGCCGTGTTTTAATCTCTCAGTTGACATGATCTACCACCGCGCGACTGTCTGAGTCGAGCCTCGTAAGAGCTGAAGCTCGTCGTCACACGCGCAATGCGGCTAATGCAGCCGCGACGCGCACAGTCGCGCTGCGATCTCCGGTTAATGCGCACATCCTGCGCCGATGTTTTCAAAGAAGTCGTGGCCCTTGTTGTCAACTAGAATGAACGCGGGGAAATCAATCACGTCAATTTTCCAGATGGCTTCCATACCGAGTTCAGGAAATTCAAGCACTTCGACGCTGCGGATATTTTCTTTCGCTAAAATTGCCGCCGGTCCGCCAATACTGCCAAGGTAAAATCCCCCGTGCGTGTGGCAAGCTGCAGTCACCTGCTTGCCACGATTCCCTTTCGCAATCATTACCATACTGCCACCTGCGGATTGAAAAAGATCGACATAAGAATCCATCCGACCTGCGGTTGTCGGGCCAAATGAACCACTCGCATAGCCTTCCGGTTTCTTTGCCGGACCTGCATAGTAAACAGGATGCTGCTGAAAATACTCAGGCAACGGTTGACCAACATCCAGACGTTCTTTCAGCTTCGCATGCGCGATATCCCGAGCCACCACGATCGGACCACTCAGCAGCAGTCGGGTCGTTACAGGATACTGATTGAGGTCCGCCAGAATTTCCAGCATCGGCCGATTCAGATCGATGCGCACTGCGCCTTCGTCCTTGCGATGTCGGAGGTGCTCGGGAATGTACTTCAGCGGCTCTGTTTCAAGATGTTCAATAAAGACGCCGTCTTTCGTGATTTTCCCCTTTGCCTGACGATCCGCGCTGCACGAGACACCGATGCCTATGGGCAACGACGCGCCATGTCGAGGTAACCGAATCACACGCACATCTAGGGCGAAATACTTGCCGCCAAACTGCGCTCCAATGCCACACGTGCGCGCCTGCTGGAGCATCTGCGCTTCCATGTCCAGATCCCGAAATGCGCGACCTTGGATGTCACCACTGGTTGGAAGATGATCTAAGTATTTGGTTGATGCCAGTTTGACGGTCTTCATCGTGGCCTCGGCAGATGTCCCGCCGATGACAAATACGAGGTGATAGGGCGGACAAGCGGCGGTGCCCAGCGTCAGCATTTTTGAGGTGAGGTATTCGACCAGCGATTTCGGATTGAGGACCGCGCGGGTTTCCTGATAGAAGAACGACTTATTGGCCGAACCGCCGCCTTTGGCAATGAACAGAAATTTATACTCATGGCCGTCGCAGGATATTAGCTCCAATTGCGCCGGTAGGTTTGTATTGGTGTTCTTCTCCTCCCACATTGTCAGGGCGGCGTTCTGTGAATACCGCAGATTGTTCTCCGTGTAAGCGTTGTAGACGCCCCTTGCCAAAGCCTCCTCGTCGCCGTGCGACCAAACGGCGTGACCTTTTTTCCCTTGGACGATTGCGGTCCCGGTATCTTGGCAAAACGGCAGTACCCCCGCACTGGAGACGTCGGCATTTTTGAGCAGCGTTAGCGCAACGATGCGATCATTGTCCGATGCCTCCGGGTCGTCCAGAATTGCGGCGACCTGCTGCAGGTGCGCTGGGCGGAGGAAAAAATTAATATCGTGGAATGCCTGAGAACACAGCAACGTGAGCGCCTGCGGATCGATGCACAGTACATCCTGCCCCTCAAACTGACGAACCGTGACATGATCTCGCGTCAGTAGTCGGTATTGAGTGTCATCGACGCCGGTGTCGAAAAGTGGTTCGTATACAAATGGAGCGGTTGGCACGTGAGGTTTCACAATTCAAAAGAGAGATGCTAATCGAAGAGTTCCCGCTGATCAGGGTTTTCGGAGCCGGATCGGGGATGTTTCGGATTTTGCTTTTGCGAAATTCCCAGATGTGCCATGGCTTTTGCCGTGATCATCCGACCACGCGGCGTTCGTTGAATAAATCCCTCGCGGAGCAGAAACGGCTCCACTTCATCTTCCAGCGTATCTGCCGGAATATTCATGGTGTGCCCCAACGCTTGAACGCCCGCGGGACCGCCGGCAAAGACATGCATGATCGTGTGCAGGTATTTCCGATCCTGTTCTTCCAGTCCGGCGTCGTCAACTCCCTTCATCTTGAGTGCCGCACGGGCTACCTCCAACGTAATTTTGCCATTTGCCCGAACGTCAGCGTAGTCACGGGTCCAGCGGAGCCAGTTGTTAGTCTTGCGAGGCGTACCGCGGGATCGGATGGCAATTTCCTGAGCAGCCTCTGGGCAAATTTCTGTTCGCAACTTGCGGGAGTTGCGCGTGACGATGGTGGCCAGCTCTTCGTCGGTGTAAAAATCTAGATGCTCTCGATTGACGAAGCGATCACGCAGCGGCGCTGTCAACATACCACTGCGTGTTGTGGCACCAATGAGTGTGAACGGCTGCAGTTTCATATTAATCGTGCGGGCGTTCAATCCATCACCCAAGGTGATATCAACTCGAAAATCTTCCATCGCAGGATAGATGAATTCTTCAACTGCGGGCGGCATGCGGTGAATTTCGTCAATAAACAGCACGCTGCCGTAAGCCGCGTTGGTGAGATACGGCAACAGATCCTTGGGCGCGCTGAGTGACGGGCCTGCCGTGATCTGCAACTCCGTCCCCAGTTCACGCGGGATCACGGTGGCTAACGTCGTCTTACCCAGTCCTGGTGGGCCGTCCAGCAACAGATGCCCCAGCGGCTCTTTCCGCCTCTTAGTTGCGTCGAGTAGAATTCGTAGGCGTTCAACCACTGCCTTCTGGCCGACAACGTCTTCTAGTCGGGACGGGCGCAGTTCATCATCATATCGTTGTTGATCTGGTTCATCACCGCCGCCATCGCGCGTCGTACCCCGCCCTGATCCGATGCCTTCCCTCGCGGATTTTTCCGGTTCGTCGGGTTCATCATCGTCGTTTCGGATCGTTGTCTTGCGGGCCATGGGGGCGCGTTTTCCTGCTCGTCAACCATCGCGTTCGGGAGAGCTTGAGCTCAAAAGCTGCAGATTGCCCTGAGGCTGAAAGCCGTAGCCGTCGGGCAAACATCCCCCGCGATTTTCGCGAAATTCGAATTCTTGATGGTCTCATCGTTCAGTCTTGAGAGCCATAAAATCACTTGGCCTCTGCCGGTGTGGTATCTCCAATTTTTGATTTCAGCCTTGCGACAACCTTGTTGTCAGGTTGGGGAGATTCCAGTTCGACCGTCAACGATTGCGACCACAAATCACTAGCTTCTTTTGTTTGCTGCAAAGCCTGATGCACATCACCCTGATGTTCGAGCAGCGTTGCATCACGGTACTCTGGATTACCGTTCGCTTTTTTCAACGGTTCCAAGGCCTCTGCATTTTTACCCAACTTGAACAGCACCCAACCAAGACTGTCCAGATAGGCGGGGTTGTCCGGTTGATCCGCGACGGCAATGCGAATCATCTGCTCTGCCTTTTCAAGTTCCTTACCTTGGTCTGTGTAAAGATATCCAAGGTCGTTGTTGACACCGGGATCAGTTGGATCTTCCGCATAGATGGCTTCCAGCACTTTTTCGCCTTTGCTCATATCGCCGCTCTGCACGTAAGCATTCGACAACCCCATCCGCACCAACCGCAGCGTGGCCGCCGTGATTGTTGGATTTTCGGTCGCCAAGAGATACTGCTCGATCGCACCATCCCATTTGTCCCCACGAGCGTAAATGCCCGCTAGACGGATGCGGATCTCCACAAGCAATTCCGAATCTTCAGCCAGTCCTTCCAAAGATTTCTCGAGCAACTTTTCGGCGACTTCGAGCTTTCCATCAATGGCTTCAACCATTGCTAACCGAGCCAACAACTGAGGTTCATTTGGAACCATCCGCAACGCTTCTTGGAGTGCTTGTCGCGCAGCACTAATATCCTCAATTGAAGCGTAGGCTCCAGAAATTCGAAACAGCGTATTAATCCGAACACCAGGTTCTAACCCTGGAATCGTTAATAACTGTTCAAAAATCTTGGCCGCCATGGCGTACTCATTGAGTGTCAACTGATTCAGGCCGTAGTTCTCAAGCACCTTTTCCAACAATGCGCGATCAGGATTCAATTCTAAGGCGGCCTTAAGTAACCCTGATTCTTCCTTTGGCTGCTTGATTGCTTCCGCAATCAAAGCACAGAAGTACGGAACCATCGGATGCAGGTCAGCAGGTTTTTCGTCATACATGGTCTGACAAGCGCTGATGGAAAGCTTGGCAAATTCATCGCCAGCAGCAATACTGACTACCAAGGGAACCAATTCCTCAACGCGAATTCGGGACCGAGCGGCACGGTTCACTGTGGCAATGAGCGCACTCGTGTCCTGTTGCGTGATCGCCACCCGAATCAATCCAAGATAGGCGTCCGCTTCGCCAGTGGAATCAAGGATTGCCTGATAGACGGCACTGGCTTCGACCGCTTTTCCCTGATCCAGCAACACCTGACCCAAAAACATGTTGACAGAAGTCGCATCCGGCGTATTTTCACTCAACTGATTCAAGCGTTCGGTCAGTGAGCCTGAGCGACTTGTGGCACTGTAGAGGTCGAGCAGAATCTGGAGGGATTCTTTACTACGTCGCCCGCTGCTAAAATATAAATTTAGATTCTTTTCGCTGTCCTCCAATTTGTCTTTCAAAAAATACGCACGCGCCAACAGTAAGTTGTGCTCACTAGGCTTATCCTGTTCCATCCGCCCCAGAGCTTCAAATGCCTCAATGGCTTTCTCATAACGCCCGACTTCCAGCATCACCCGACCAATCGCTTCGTAACCCGTGGGACGATTCTTGACCATCGCCTTATGGTCGCGGTCGGTTATTCCAAAATCTTCGGGTCGTTCGAGTGCATTCAGCAATACTTCGTAACTGTCAGCTGCCTCCTTCAGATTCCGAGTTGCCAGAAAGACGGCGGCGCGGACCTGATGAACCTGCACGAACTCAGGTGACTTCTGTTTCAGCGTTTTAGACTCCAATGCTTCGTTCAACAAAGCGATGGATTTTTCAATACGCTGCGTAGTGGCATAGAATACCGCCATCTGAAGTCGCATCTCAACGTCATCTGGATCCAGTGCGATAGCTTTTTCGGCAGTGCTAATTCCCTCTTCTGTGCGGCCAAGTCGCAGCTGAACCATCGAAAGGGCCCGCAAAGGAACGGCAGATTTTGGTGATGCTTCTGCCGCTTTTTCGAATGCGTCTGCAGCAGGCTGGAGGTCGCCGCGCCTCATGGCCTTCTGACCCGCCATATACCAAGCCAAGGCGTCTTTGTTGGCAGGGTCAAGCGCCTCACTTTCGTCCCGTAACTGATTGCCGTCCGTTTTCGGTTTCAATTCTTGAAGTGCCGCATCAGAATCCGAAGTCGGTTTCTCATCGACGATTGGTTCATCTGCCGCTGCTTGTGTCAAAGGTGTCATGAGGTTTGCGGCAAAACACAGCGCAACCAATGCGAACACGATAACTTGCGTTACTTGACGCCACCACGATGCCGAATCGAAATGCTTCATTGTCAGTCTCACCGAAAGCTGTAGGCAGAAACACAAAACTCAGCGGAACGGGAATACCCGCCCGTGTTTCGTCGGCTTGATCCAACGATCGGAAACGGCGGTCAGTACCATCTCGCTCATCCGGTATTATTGATCCGCTCTGGCGTTATGTCGAGTTCGGTTCACGCACCACGGAATTAAGTCCCATTCTATTTCTTCTTCACCGGCTTTGCTGTTCCCTTTTTGCCAGATCCGGGTGATTGTCCACCAACTGGCGTCACTGTCTTTTTCTGTACGGGATGGAGCGGTTTCGCTTTGGGCAGAGTCTTCGGTGTTGATTTTGACGGTGTCGTAATTTTTGCCTTTGCCACCGGCTTCGCAATTTGCTTGGCAGAAGCTACGACAGGCTTCGTTTCCTTTGAAGCCTTGCTATACGTTTTTGGCGGTTGGGCCGACGCAGTTGGTTTCGACGAACTTGCTAACGCGGACTTTTTGGCGATTTCAGGCTTTGACGGTTTTAAAACCTCTTTTACCACAGGCGGCTTGTTGGGTTTTCGCTTGGGTGGCA
>Ga0209553_1000082_pt1 | contig 44248 bp, 27 predicted proteins | sample LauGreFBDMM110DN_2_FD_188217 | JGI IMG/M metagenome (GOLD analysis project Ga0209553, IMG submission 188217) | Freshwater lake microbial communities from Lake Michigan, USA - Fa13.BD.MM110.DN (SPAdes) (version 2) | ecosystem: Environmental > Aquatic > Freshwater > Lake | place: Lake Michigan...
GCCCACCACGACCCGCCAATCGCCACGGTTTCTCGCCGCCGTTTACCCCCGTAATTGGACCCACAATTGGACCTATTGAAGCCAAAAAATACAGAAAAATCAACACAACTGGCAATAAACCAAAGAAAAAGGCCAATTTGCGATTGCTCACAAATTGGCCAAAATGGAGGCGGGGGGAATTGAACCCCCGTCCTGTTGTCCCACAACCAAAGCCTCTACGTGCGTAGTTCGTTGATTAAGTCGTGCGGGAGAGGTTCAGCGAACAAGACCATCCCGCACCAGTCCATCACAAATCTCACATCAGCCGTAACGGACGGTTGAACTGATGCCAGCCCAAATTTGCAACTGACGGTCGGCTCCTTAGGCGGGGATCCTTAGGTCAGCGTAGCTTATTTCTAAGCTGCGAGAGAGAACTGCGGTTTTGCAGTTATTGGTGATCGGCTTTTTACGAGGCCAGCTGATCAACCTCGGCACGCCACCCTGATTGCCAGTAACCCAGTCAAATCCGATCGCCCCCGGTTACGCTGAATCAGGTTCAGCATCTTCAACGTTTGGGATTGTATCCGTCTGACTTGAGGTTTGAAGGAGTTGTTTGCAAAAATGTGGCAGGATGGAGAAAAGAGCCATGAACGGCCTGCGCAGGTCGCAAACGCCACAGCCCAACCTTACCGAAACTCAGCTCTTGTCGTTCCATCGGCATTAATGATCGGTGCGGCGTTTTCGACGCGGCCCAGCGCGCGACATCCTGGGCCAATCTTCTCGTTGCCAAGATCATTGTCCATTTCCTCTGCGAGAGTCCTGAGTTCAGCCACGATTTCAGGGTGTTTCGCTGCCAGATCCGTGGATTCACTCACGTCTTCGTCGAGTTGGAACAGTTTCGGAGTCGGCAAGGACTTTGGTCCCGGCAGTTTTCCATTTTTCTTTTCAGCCTTGTCGTTGCCCACCGGTTCGCTGACCGCCAGATGTAACTTCCATGCACCCTTTCGGACGGCTTCCAACTTCAATCCTTTGAAATAGTAAAAAGCTGTGTGCGGTGATTTGGCAGAGGTCACTCCGGCCAGCAGCGGCCCGATGTTTCCACCATCGATCCTGTTTTTAGGCAACTTAGCGTTAGCCAACGCGGCAAATGTAGGCAGAAGATCCATCATGCTTGTGATCTCTTTTGTCGTCGTATCAGGCGGAATCTTACCCGGCCACCATGCAATTGTGGGAACTCGCATCCCGCCTTCCCAGGTACTACCCTTGAATCCTCGAAGGGGCGTGTTCACAGAGCGTGCCGTTCCGCCGTTGTCCGACGTGAAGATGACCAATGTATTGTGGGCGAGCTGAAGTTCGCGCAGCGTGTCGAGCACCTGCCCGACGCTCCAATCCACTTCTTCGATCCAGTCACCGATGAGTCCGTTGTTGGATTTCGCATGAAACGCTTTCCCTGGATACAGAGGAAAGTGAATGGCCGTATGGGGCAGATACAGGAAGAATTTTTCATTCTTGTGATGATGCAGAAATTGTACGGCTTCCTCGGTATACCGCTGTGTAATCGTCTGCTGTTCAGCGGCTCCCACGACTTCCAGTAACTGCCTCTGCTTTAACAATGGCAGAGGCGGCTGGTCGTTTCCCTTGAGTCCGGTTGGGTCAGCTTCGGCCGGAGCGGCCTGCTTCTTCTCCGTGTTCGGATTTCGGTTTGGCAGTGGCGTGCCGAGATCACTCTTTGAGCCCTCTGACGGTGTCCCCATGTCGTTTGAATAGGGAATCCCGAAATACGAATCGAACCCCTGCTCGGTCGGCAGAAATTCCGGCTGGTCGCCGAGATGCCATTTGCCGACGCAGGCGGTTGCATAGCCCTGGGTTTTCAGCACTTCTGCGATTGTCACTTCCTGCGGATTGAGGCCCACCGATGCAGCCGGAAACAGCACTCCAGGAATCGGCAGCACTCGCTTTGGATAACAACCGGTCATTAATGAAGCGCGTGACGGCGAACAAACTGGCGCAGCGTAGTGCGAAGTGAGCAGCCGTCCTTCCTTCGCCATGCGATCGAGATTTGGAGTCCGATTCAGTGTCGATCCAAAAGGACCGATGTCAGCATAGCCAAGATCATCAATGTTGATAATCACGAAGTTCGGGGTATCCGAATCGTCTGCCATCGCTGCGACTGCGAAGTGGCATATGGCTATGACCGCCCGAACGAATCGAGCAAGGATCGCGAACGTTTCGTGCATTTTTCAGATCGCTTTTCGTAAGTTCCAACAGTGGCGATTGGCCACGATCCTGTGCAATTCGGCGTAGGCGACGTCGCTCCGCGACTTGCACCTCCCCCATAAAACTGTGCGATCGAGACGCAGCAGCATGGTGCCCATAATTCGCCTGAGTTAACAAGTCCCTATTGTCACCAGTAAATCTCCGTCGACGGAGCGACTGGCCTACGTCACTTTCCCACAGATCGCGTCCAAAGAGAACGCAGCGTTGAATCATCGATGACCGTCCCTTTGGCTTGCTGCTTGATCAGATTCGCGATCGCCGCAACTTCTTCGTCGGTGGCATTGAGGTTGAGTTCTGCGAGGCGGTGCGCTACGGCGCGGCGCCCACTGTGGCGACCGAGGACTAGCTGAATATCGCCGCCGCCAACCATCTCCGGTCGGAATGGTAAGTATGTATCAGGATTCTTGAGAAGCCCGTCCTGATGAATTCCCGCCTCGGTTGCAAAGATGTTGGCTCCACCAATGGGCTTCATGCGCGAAATGGCCACGCCCGTGAGCTCCGCGACCAGATGGCAAAGCGGCGCGAGTTTCGTCGTATCGATCGAAAAACGACGATCGAATTGATCTGCATGTAGCGCCAACGCCATCACCACTTCTTCCAGTGATGCATTTCCCGCACGTTCACCAATCCCGTTGACAGTGCACTGCACAACGTTGACGCCTTCTTGAATGCAGGCTAGCGTATTAGCAACAGCCAGTCCCAGATCATTGTGAAAGTGAACGGCTAACAAAGCCCGGTTGAGATTGGGGACACCGTCCTGAATCGCCTTGATAAAATCGCGGGCTTTCTCAGGGGTCAACAATCCGACGGTATCCGGAAAGCCGATCGTCGTTGCGCCGGCGTCAATCGCTTCGCGATAACACTGACACAGATAGTCAACTTCTGTACGACTAGCATCTTCGGGGCTGAAGGCGACAATCCGAAAATGTTGAGCGGCATAGGAGACCGTGTCGGTAATGATTTCTAAGACTTCACTGCGGCTGCGATGGAGTTTATGCATCCGATGCAGCGGACTGGTGCCGCAAAACAAACTCACGCCCCGCTTGTGAGGCGGATTGCCCTGCAGCGCGTGATTGGCGACATCGATATCGGCACGCACCGTGCGACAGAGGGCCGTCAACACGGGGCGCGTCACTACACCAATCATCATTTGAATGGCGGCCACGTCTGATGCTGAACTGGCTGGAAATCCCGCGTCGAGTGAATGCACTCCTGCGTCCTGCAACGCGAGGGCGATACGGAGTTTTTCGTGCGGCTCCAGGGTCGCACCTGGCATCTGTTCGCCATCCCGCAGCGTCGTATCACTGAACAGGATTTTGCCGCTGCGTTTATGACGGCTGATGATGGCCTGACGCACTTTGTCGATGACGGTCTTGGAAAGCTTTGGGAAGAACGATGATTGTGGCATGCACATGCTTTTTGCGCGGAGCAATCGGTTCGGTTTGATCCGTCCTAAGCGTGTTGAAACCGCCTGGTGCCGGCAAGCGAACGCATACCACTTGCCGGCATCCCTGATCGCGGGTCTGGACGTTAGAGAACCTTTGTGACGCCCGGTGTGGGAATGGCGTAGGTCAGGTCATCATTTGGCACGACAGGAGGTGTATCGGTAAAGCTATGAAACTTCTCAACCGGTGACACACTGATGTTGGACTTCAGGGCATCATCCCACTTGATGACCTGTCCCGAATACGTAGCCATTCGTCCGAGCACTGAAGTCATTGAACTGTATGCACCGTACTCCGCTTCGTTTGGAATATCGCCACGGCGCAGCGCAGCAAACAGGTCGTGATGTTCTTGCTGATGCCCGTCGTGGAGATTTTTGCGTTTGTCTCCATCCATCCGAGGATACTCCCACTTCAGTTTGCCTTTGGTGTCAAAAATCCGACCATTGGCAAGGTCACAGAATCCTTCTGCACCATGTGCAAATTCGGCAACTTCACTCCAGCAGTTCGAAATGTGACGGCACTGGCTGAGCAGCACTGAACTGTCTCCATCCTTTTCATACGTGAACTCCACAAAGTGATGATCATAGATTTCACCATACTCTTTGCCTGTTCGTACCTGACGACCACCCTGTCCCTGAGCCGACACAGGATTACTACCCATCAGCCAGTTGATCACGTCAAGATTATGAATGTGCTGTTCGGTGATATGGTCACCGCATAACCAATTGAAGTAATACCAGTTGCGCATCTGATATTCCATTTCCGACTGACCGTCTTTGCGTGGTCGAACCCAGACGCCTTCGCCGTTCCAGTAAGCTCGCGTGGCCACGATCCGGCCAATCTCACCATCCTGCAAGCGTTTGATCGTATCAATATAGATGGGTTCATGATGCCGTTGCAGACCGACTGCGACAGCAAGATTTTTTGATTTTGCCAGCTGATTCGCATCGATCACTTTGCGCACGCCGATCGCATCGACAGCGACGGGCTTCTCCATGAAGATATGCTTGCCAGCATTGACTGCCGCTTCAAAGTGCAGCGGTCGAAATCCTGGCGGCGTCGCCAAAATCACCAGATCAACGTCCTGTTCTAAGACTTTCTGATACGCATCAAAACCGACAAACTGTCGTTCCTTCGGAACATCCACTTTATCGCCATGCTGGCGCGCGACGGTTTGCAGCGCACTTTGCAAATTGTCATCAAAGGCATCGGCCATGGCGACTAGCTTCGTCGGGCCTTCGGTGTTCAACGCCTGCTCGGCAGCACCACGACCACGTCCTCCACAGCCAACGAGGCCAATCCGAATTGTTTCGTTACCACCGACATGAGCAGCTCGTACGGGGCTGAGGCCTGCCAGCAGAGAAATTCCCGTAGCGGCCATTGTGGACGTTTTAAGGAAGCCTCGTCGTGAAGTATCAGACAAACTATTAGACATGAAATTTCTCCGCGTGATAATTGAAGAGTGTTCCACACATCGACTTGGTACCAACAGGTTGAACCACGATCCTTGCATGAGCTGAACGTAGGAGGAAAACGTCCCCAAGCAAACGCTGTTGCAAAGGCCATGGCTCCTACATGTTACGCATTACCAGTAAGATTCGCAAATGTACGGGCTACAGTTCGGCGGTGCCAGTGGAGGTAGGGTTGCCGCCGGTCCGGAGGATAATTTCAGCCTTTGCGATGATGTTTTCTTCAATGCCTGAATCTCGCATGTGCTGAATCGTGCGATCGATGTCGTAGGTGACTCTGCGAAACTCCACACGCCCGTCTTCGATAATGGCGTAGGCTGCGCGCGGATCACCGTCACGCGGCTGACCGACGCTGCCAGGGTTGATCACTTGTGTCTTCCCGATCTGCAGTTGCATCGGAATGTGCGTGTGGCCGACACATACAAAATCTACATCGACATGTTCCAGCCGCTGTTGCCACTGTTCCACGTTGTCACCGATGTACTCATCCATCGGATCGCGCGGCGTGGCGTGGACAAGGAGAAATCGATGATCGCCAATCACCAGATGTCGCGTGGCGGGCATTTGAGCCAACCAGGTCAGTTGTTCATCGTTGAGGACATTAAAATGGTGCGGCCGCATTGCTGAAACCATTTTTCGAAACGTTCCGCCTGGTCGTACCATCACGCGCTGCGCGACCGAATGGTCATGATTACCACGCACGACGCTGGTGGCATTGCGGCGCACCCAGTCAATGCACGGAATTGGATCGGTGGCGTAATCAACCACGTCGCCCAGAAACAGGCAGGCATCGAATCTTTCATCGATCGCCGCCAGAGCGGGCCAGTTTGAATGAATATCGGCAATCAGAAGTATGCGCACGTTACGGATTCTCGTTGACAGTCACGTTCAATTGCAAGGCAAGCGAGTCCTTTTCGTGCCGCAGTGTGATGCCAGCGCCATTGATGCAGCGGACAAATTCAAACACCAGATCGATCGCCGCTTCGGCTTCTTCGCGTGTGTGGCCTTCCTCCAGCATGTTTTGTGAAATCAATTGCTCCCGGTTGTCACTCAATGCGTCGCTGATGGCCTCTAAATGCAGCGCCAGCTGAGTATTGACTCCACTGTCTGAGGCACGTGCGGCAGGGGCACTGGCCAGTTGTTTCGCCAGATCCGCAGTGCTCGCAAGTATGAACTGGTCACCCGAAAACGCAACCGAAGGAGAAAAGTTGAAAATCATATCTGCCGTCGTGGAGTCTTTATCTTTCTTCTCGGGAACGTAGTGCGAAGTAATCAGATCCACATCGTTGACCTTCGCCATGTCCATTTCAAGTTGTGGGCGTCCCTCCATCGCACCGACGATATTGAAGAAGCCGATCACACTCTGGAAAGTACGCCGAAGTTCGGGACGCATGGTTTCGGCATCGCGGAGTTTCAAAATCAGCGCGAAGGCTGGCAGTTTAAGTGCCGGGACAGGCGTCACGTTTTCAAAACTCTGCCGAGTCACAATCAGTCCCATCTGCGGATCCAGCGCACCCAGAATTTCTTCACCGAAATCCCGACCTGCGAAGATTGTGGAAAGCCCGCTGTCGGCTTCGGCGAGTTGGTCGTTCATTTGTTCGTCAAACAGATCTCCGGCACGCAGCCACATCTGCGAGATGTCCCGGTAAGTGCTGAGCATCATCAGGGTGCCGGGGATTTCCGGCAGCAATGGTGCGGAACCATTGCTTTCGGGACCAAAGAAATACGCTCGTTCTTCAGGAATCCAGTCGCCCTGCCATGGCGTTGCGAATTGCAACGTCAGTCCGGCATCGGTCAGTTTCATGTCGGCAGTGACAAACGGAGCGTGTTGCAGCACGCTTTGAATTCCACCGACCAGAGCCTCAACCAATGGGTTTTCAGCCTTTCCTTCAAAGAACTTCGTCGCAGCACCTGCGTCGCGAATTGTCTGAATATTGCCGTACGCCCATGCTTGGGAATCCGCGTTCCGTAAAGCGTATGTAGTTCTGAACTGAGCGTTGGCTGAAAGCGTGCCGAAAATCTCTGCGTCAGAGCCGGAAGCTTGTTGGCCCAGCAATCGATCAAGAATACTTTTCCCAAGTTCTCCTTTGTTCGTCAGGACGATCCAGTTGCCGACGACGGCTGTAGCCGATTGTTTATCGACTTTGTAAACCGTGATATCACGATATGCATCCGTCTTGCCGTTCTGTTCTTCATTCAGGCGTGTCAATTCAAGGATCTTCACTCGGAAGTTCTCCGCGGTTGCGTCGTCTTTCGTCTTGATCAGAATGACTGCGCCCTGAGTTGCCGCGTCAAAGGCAGCGTAAATGCCGCCAGCAGACAATGTTTCGAGTGCAGGACGCCAGTCGGAACCAATCTGAATCTCCAGAAATTTACGACCGGTCAGGAATCCTCGATACTGTTCGGTCTGCGTCGCTGTCTTCCATGCTTCCAGATTCTGAATATGATGGCTGACCGGATGATCGTACAGACTGGCCATGATGGCTGCCGTGTCTGTGACTTCGACATAGCCAACTGTGGTGTCTGGCAACAACTGACTGGCGGTCAGATCGCCGGCGCGAAGGTCCGCTGCGACGAATAGTCCGATGGAACAGCAGCCGAAAGTGATCAGTCGAAAATGCAGCATGAGCTTCCCTTTGTAAAGATCGGTCGCGCGGTTTGAAATGAGTTCGGCGAGCGGAGCGGCGTAAGCCCTCCGGTACCTCGTTTTGTACCGGCAAGCTGACGCATGCCGCTCGCCAACTCTCTCACTGAGGACCTCTTTGAGTCTAGTCATCCCCGTCATCGTCCGCAGCAGCAACCCCCGTCTGTTCGGCCAGAGAGCCGGAATCTTTTACCGAGCTGAAGATTTCGCGAAGGACAACTGTGGCATATGTTCCAGACGTCACCGCAAACGTTACCTGGATCGAACCATCATCAGCCAGCCGGGCATCTGCTTCGGCAGGAAATTCTATCATTTTGCGACGAATTCCGGATGTCAGCTTCGAATACTTCTGAAAATCTCTGGGACTCAGGCGGAGCGACGACATGATCTCACGTTCCATGTCGGCGACAGCTTCGGTTGCCACAAGCATTTCAGGACCGGGCATCGGGCCTGCCGGGATGATGTCTTCCGTTGGCGCATCGACCGGCAAAACGTAGGGCTTCGTTCCGTTCCGACGAATGACGACCTCGCCAGGGATCGGTGTTCGCAGGGTTCCATCGGTGACGCGCTGAGCGAGCACCAGATTGAAGATTCCGGACTGCACGGCACTCAGCACCAGCCGTCGCATCGTGCGCGTCTTGTTTTCCGGCCAATGATCGTTCGGCAGCGTGCCCTTCAGCAGGCTCAACCCATCGACCATTGTGTTGCCGTGATGTCCGAAACGCTGAGTTCCAAAGTAGTTTGGAATTCCAACCGTCGCCAGCGTTTGAAGTCGTTGGTGTACGGACTGTGCGTCTTCCGTTGTGAATGCGCCGGATGGGCTGCGAAGGACAAGACAAAACTTGTTGCCACGCAGATGACCGGTCTTCAATTTATTGGGATGGGCGGTGACAAGCAGAACTTTGATGTTGTCATCGTTCAGCTTTGCCGCGTGTTCAGCAAATCGCTTCGGGATCGAAACGAACTGCCGTGTCACGGCGTGGCGGTCTTTCTGACCGGCAAGTCCGATCTCTTTGGCTGGCACGCCAAGATTACGCACGATGCGATGAATCAATTCCGGTGACGTCAGGCCGCGTTTTTCAATCCACAGGTATCCGTGCTCTCCCTTCCCGGTCGGCTGATAGGCCGGAACTTCATCCACCTGAAAGTCTTCGGGAGTACTGCGAATGATGCATTCCGGAAGCACGGGCGTAAAAAGTTTCGGCGGGTCAATAATGCGGGACAACAGTTCTGGAGAAATCGACATCGAGCAAGGTTTTCCTGAAGACGCAGCCGTGCCAACCATGAAACAAACAACTGCCATTCAGCGGCGACTGCGACCACACTGTATCGCAATGGTGCTTCAGATGCTCGCATAAAAAAAGCCAAGCGGCGTCCGGCTGGGCTTTTTTCAAGGTTGAACAAACGTGATTGGAGTTGTTGGCCAAAGCAAGTTTTCCTGAACCCGCATTCGCCGGAGATCTCATTTACAGGACAGTGATTCGGGAAATTCCAAACCACATCCCGGATCTGAGCGCCTGACCGTGGAACGTTGACAAGAATGCGGTAAGATCGGTTGAGGAAATGGTTTACGGCCAATAGAAAGTTGGCAGCCGGATAACATTCACGTCGCACTATACTTCGCGCGGCCAAAGATGAGTCCGGCGAGCGGAGCGGCGTAAGCCCTCCGGTACCTCGGTTTTGTACCGGCAAGCTGACGCATGCTGCTCGCCAATTCTCTCAATCATGACCGCGAGGAGTGTTGTTGGACTCGACTCAAGGAGAAACAGGGCGAATGAACGAAGACGGAGTTCGAGTCACGCGGATTGACTGGCTGACAGCAATTCCGTCATTGCGACTGGTGGAGGCAATTCGCCTTGGAGTGTCGCTCCGCGTCTTTGTGCCGGTGTTGCTGCTGATGTTTCTTGCCTGGGGCCCGACCCAGCTTTTGGGTGAGAAATCCGATCAAATGCGAGGAAGGAATCCAGGGCGCGGCCTGTTGAACGTGTCTGACTTTGAACTGCCAGAATACCTGGACGTGATCAACGAGTCCCTGTCACTGGTCGCCACAGGAAACGCATCGCAGACGTCAGCGGGCGCGGCAGCGCTCGGTTTGTGGATGCTGATGCTTGGGTTCTGCGGAGTGGCGGCAATCAGGTCGGCCGGTTGCCGCTTCTGCACGGGAACGTCATGTGGCATGTCCGCGTCCCTCAGGTTTTCTCTGGAAAGCTGGAAAGCCATTCTGGTCGTCGCCTTGCTGAGCTGGACAATGCTGGGGTTACTTTGTGTGGCGTTGCGGATTCTGTCTTGGGCTGGCACAACGACTCATGTGAGCGTCACGGCTATGGCGTCACTGATGTATATCTTCGGGTGCGTAGTGCTAGGAATCGGCTGGCTGTTGTCACTCGCCGCAATCGCGATCGATCTTTGCGATGGTGCCGAAGCCCTCAGTCGTGGAATCAGTTACGTGCTGTCACAATGGCTGCGAGTAGTGCTCTACGCGACCGCATTATGCTTGACCATGATGGTCTGCGATCTGGCAATTCACAGGCTTACTGATCAAGCCTGTGTGCTGGCAACTTCATGGCACGGGAACCCTGACCCATTGATCCGGGAAGAGTTCCGCACAGCAGTCGGACGAACCTTGGATAAGTTTGCTGAAATGATTTGCCTGAGCATCTGTCTCTGCGAAATTGCAATTGCCTACGTGCTGCTCCGCAACGTTGAAGACGGCGTCTCCTTGCGAGAAATCGACGGAGGCATCAAGCGATAAGTCCCACCGCTCGAATTGTGTCTGCCGCTTGAATCGGAGTTGCGATAGCACAAAATGCATCTCACCCTATGTTTTCAATCGATTCTGCAGTAGGTCACGCAGTTTGTTTAAATCGCTGGCGAAGCCACGGATGCCTTCAGACAGTTTTTCCGTAGCCATGGCATCTTCATTCAACATCCAGCGAAACATCGATTCATGCATCTCGATCCGTTGGATTGGAATCGCGGCGTTATCCGACGCGTTGAGTTTCTGGGGCACATCAATCGAGATTGCACTCAATTCTGCCAGTAGGTTGGGAGCGATCGTCAGCAAATCGCAGCCACACAAAGCCATGACTTGTTCCTTCGTGCGGAAACTGGCACCCATGATTTCCGTCTTATAGTTGTACTTTTTGAAGTAGTTAAAAATCTGCGCCACGGATTGCACGCCAGGATCGTCAGCGACGGGAATCTGATCGACCTTGCGTGCCGCCTTGTACCAATCGTAAATGCGACCCACAAACGGACTGATGAGCGTCACGCCAGCTTCGGCACACGCCACCGCTTGGCCAAATCCAAACAACAGCGTCAGATTACAGTGAATTCCTTGCCTTTCCAAATGCTCAGCCGCCCGAATCCCTTCCCATGTGCTCGCAATTTTGATGAGTACCCGGTTCGTATCAACTCCGGCGTCCTTATACAATTCGATCAGCTTATAGGCCTTATCAACCGTGGCCGTCATGTCAAAGCTGAGGCGGGCATCGACCTCAGTGGAAACCCGCCCCGGCACTATGTCGAGGATTCGTCGGCCAAAGTTAACAGACAGGCGATCGATAATCGCGTCCAGCAGTTTGTCTTGTTTGGGGGCATGCGCAGAACCTGCGGAAATGGCTTCATCAATCAACCCACTGTACTGCGGCATTTGCGCAGCTTTGAACAACAGCGAAGGATTCGTTGTCGCATCCTGCGGCTGATGCTGGGCGATGGAGTCGATGTCGCCAGTGTCAGCCACGACCACTGTGTGCTGCTTCAATTGTTCTAAGCTATTCACGTCAATGAGGTTCCTGAAACGAAAAATGATCCAAATATCTGGGGCTTAAAGAATCTGACCACTGACAAGTGGGTCATCACGACCACTGATGGTTCCGTAAAAGACGTTGAGCCCGACAGGAGTATCCCGCTGGTCCTTGGCACCGCCACGATCAAACCAAAAGCTCCTCAAGTGGTCCCGCATGTGAGCAGCCATTTTGTTTAAGCACAAGATCTTCGTTGCCATAATACTTGATGGGGTTGCCATAGGCATTGAGTAGAGTGGTCCACCAGTTGCCGATGGTACGGCAGCCCTTTTCACCATATTTCGGGTAACGCAGATAACGACCCGGCAGCTTGAGTTTACTGCCGCCTCCGCCAACAATGAGATAGGGCCACTCCATTCCGGATCCATGGTGATTATCGCTCGAATCAGAGAGGAAAATGATCATGGTGTTGTCCAGCATGTCTCCATCACCCTCAGGAACCGCTCTCAGTTTCTTGGCCATCGTAGCCAGAAGTTCTGAATGATGTTGTTGGATGATGTCACGGTATTCAGTCTGGCTTTTAGTGCCTTCGTTGTGCCCGATGCCATGGTTATGTTGGTCGATACCCAGTCTTTTGTAGGTCATGTCCACATTATCTAGGCGAATGGTGACGACGTTGGTGAGGCCTGCAATCAATGCAGTTGTGGCCAAATCAAATTGTGCTTCCTGACGAACCTCCTCAACAGTAGAAGTGAATTTGTCAGAGTACTCAGGGGCGTTTGCCGCAACCTGTTCTTTCATACTCGACAATTTGCTGTGACGTACCTGAAGCTCCTCAAAAGCATTGAGGTAGGCGTCCATCTTGCCATGTTCCGACGAGGGGATAGCGTTCGTAACCTTCTTGATATCATCCACCATGAAATCAAGAAGATTCTCTTGCAGCTTGAACCTCTTTTCAGCCCCGCTACTGGACGAAACGGCAGAGCCAAACAGTTGTTCGTAGGCAATGTCGGGAGACCCCTGAAAGGGAAGTTCTTGTCCCGGCCCGATGGCGGTGATCCCAGGATACATGGTTCCACCATAGTCGCTGCTTAACGCCTTCCCTTTGATCGCCAGTCCTAAATGATTAAAGGGCGCTGGGTTGAGTTTGGCCAATTCTGCATCGGCGGTGGCTCGAATGACCGCACCTGCATCAAATTCACCTCCAGTCATGTAGACACCCATCATGCCAAACCAGCTGGAGTGACCACCACGGCACATTTTCCCCGAGAGCCCCTGCACGATCGAAAGCTGATCTTTAAAGGGTTCCAAGGCGTGCATTGATGACGGCAGAGAAACGTTTGTCAGATCCTGATTGAATAAACTGCTGCTCGAATCTTTACCTTTGAATGCGTCAGGCGTGATGCCATCGGGAAGGACGCCGCTTGATTTAACAACAAACACAAAACGATTTGGAATCGCGCCCGCATTGCCTGCGGCTTGGAGTTCTACCTGACGCAGAAAAGGCGACAAGAGAAAGGATCCCGCCCCCAGTGAAAGACTCTTAAGCGTGTTGCGTCGTGTATGGTTCATGGTGCTACCTTGACTTTGGTTCAAGTGTTTTGCGGTAAAGAAATGAGTCAGACGAAAGAAGGGAAATCAGAAGTGCCTTAAAACTGCCACCGCTTTCGAGGTAAGCCCGATCGGCGGAAATAAGTGTTTTTGAATCGCTTAACAGTTCGTTTCTACCCATAAAATAGCGAAATACATGCCGGATCATGCATTGCCGAACTTTACCTGATTCGGCCAGTCTATCTAACAGTTCCAAAGCATCCTTGAATTCGCCATCCAATTCCTGCTCACCTGTGTCAGCCAGTTCACTTCTGGCATTGACCGGCTTGGTGTTTCCCTGTGCCAGATTTTCCTCTGTTCGATACCGTCCGAAGTCATCATAAATTTCGAAGGCATATCCCAGAGGATTCATCTTCTTATGACAACGCCAGCATTCCTCTCTCTCTGTTTTTTGAAGCCTTTCTCTCAACGTTTTGTTATGGTCTTCTGGGATAGAGGCATCCACTGTGATGGGAATATCCGGTATCACGCCTCCCAGTAAATGTTCCCTCACCCATTTGCCTCGGCGAATGGGGTCCGTGCTGTCGTTCAAAGAGTGTGCGATCAGCCAAGCAGGATGAGTCAATATACCGGCACGGTTTGGTCGCCTGTAAGGTTGCGGCAACAGGAAATCCTGCTCATCATCCCTGAGGTCGTAAACCATGGGATATTTTCCAAACAGAGCTTGCATGCGATGGAGAAGTACATTTTCGTCTTTGGTATCCATCCAACTATATTGCTCATCTACGATCTGCTTTATCGCCGCGACACTGCCATCGAATCCTTTATTAAAGTTGTGCAAGTTGTATTTTTCATTCAGTTCATGCCAACCCTTTAGGTTCAGTCTCTGCAAAAGCTCTTGCTGCTTGGATTCCGGATATTCCCCTGCATCAAGTTGCTGTTGGTTCTTCTTGTAAAAATCGTAGACCGTGTTCCGAAATGTGGCCCTGTTGATGATGTAGTACTCGTCTGACGTCAACAATTGCCGAAATACATCCTTGTCTTTCTCGAGGATGTTCATGACGAAAAAATCCGCGTCTTTCTCGTACATTGCAGGATAGTTTTCGCCGTAGTAAGCGAATCCACCCGAGCGATCTTCGTCCTTAAAAACCTTATGGGCCTGGGCGTAGCCAAAAAACTCTTGGAAAAAACGCAGAATCCGTGGTTTACCAATCGCATCATCTTGAAGCATGCGTGCAACTTGAAACTGCGCATCCATGCTGCTGTTCAGCTTCCCCGCTTCTGCGGCCTGAAGCAGTGCCGCATCAGGCGGGCGATCTGTTAGCGCAAAAGCAATAGCAAATGCCATTTCAGTACCGGACAACATGCGACGCCCGTGAGAATCTTCTTCGCCAAGACCAATCTCAACTCTGTAGACGGATTCGTGGTGTAACATGATCGCCATGAAAACCAATCGCATGGCCTCGGCATTGCCGCCTTCTTTGGCTGTCTTTCTGAAAAGCTCGGAGTATTTGCTAATCTCTTCTCTCAGGGGTTCTCGACCGACAACCTGTCTGAAATGTTGGCTGATAGCCGAATCAAGCATTTCATCAGAGGGACTTGTGTCTGATGAAGCGATGGGAGAATGCTTGATGAGTTCATCTGCAGCACAAGCGGCATTGCTCAACAACACGCTCACAACCGCTGAATCCGCAAAGAGGAGGTTGGCATAATCTTTGATACCAACTTTATCTTCCAATGGAAAAGGCTGTCTAAAATCCGTCGCTCCCTGTCCGTAGTTGGATTTCACATTTTCGAAAACTTGAGGACTTGTTCGCCATAAACGTGCAGGTGAAAAAGGCTCATTAGTGATTTCGCCACTGAAAAGCTTTTCATGGTTCACATAATTGCCGAAGCTCGGACTCTCCAATTTCGCATACAGATCAGAGACGTTCCCCGATTTTTTTAATTCTGAATTGATCCAGAACATCACGGCGTCTTTTTCATGTTGCTCGGGTTGTTTACTTTCGGTCGGTGGCATCTCTTCCACGTGCAGTTGCCGGAGTACCGTTTTCCAAAGCTCCATGTCATGGCCGGATGCCAGATCAAAACTGATACTAGACAAGACGACATCTGACTCATTGCTGCTCTCGCCGTGACAGTCGGCACAGTACGTACTCAAAAAAGGAGAGACGGTATCGTCGAAGGCCTTTTTGTCAGCCAAAATGGGAGTGATTGTCTTGTCGGACTGAGCAAAAAGTAAGTTCGAGGAACACAACAAAGCGGCGGTCAAGGCCATCGCCGAACCAAGAACAGACGTATTCAATGTTTTTGTCAACAAGGCGATTTGTGACTGAAAATCAGTATTTGTTTGCAAACCTCGTGGGTCAGCGTTGATTTTGAGATAGAGACTCATTGCTCCGGCTTTCCATCAAAGGCAAAAACGCGGGACAACAGAGGGGTTGGCCGGGATTCCCATTCCGCATGGGTCTAGAACCGCTCCGGACACGTTTCGCTCCGCATCTTGACATCGTCACCCCCTGTTGTAAATGACATAATGACCCCCTGTTGTAAATGACGGCGAGAAACCGTGGCGCTTGGCGGGGGAGTGGCGGGCAGTTGAATTGTGCAGCGCCCAAATGTTCAGTTGTTGACTTCGTGATTCGCCCGCAAGGTGGTCAACGACGCTTTGACACGGATCGAATGCATGCCGGTCGAGGAATCAATCTTCGGCACGGAATATCGCAGTGCTCAGCTTCCACCATTCCAAGAATCGATTGTTCAAAGAACTGCATCTGCGTGGCAGGTTCAACAATGAGTGCTGACATTGGGAAGATGATCAAAGATGCACGGCAGGCCCGTGGCATATCACTCCGTGCATTGGCCGGTCAGGTCGGCATTCACTTCACCCATCTGTCAAAGATTGAAAACGGCAAAGACAAGATCGGCAGAGAATCTTTGGCAAAGATTGCCGAGGAACGTGGTATTGATCCTGATTTCATGTTGGGAGAAGCTGGGCATCAGCAGCTGCTAGGCATCTTTTGACGGAGTGACTGAGTGTCACCCGTGAACGGTTACAAGGAAAACATGTGAAAGTTGCGTTGATCTGTCGAACGGAACGCGCTGGGCATGAGCATCAATTGATTTGTCTGGCTGAAGGCTTTCAGGAAATTGGTGTAGCATGTTTCGGGAGCATCGATTGAGGGATAGTCCGGTGTCGGCAGGTGAAAGATCCGTCGGCAGCGTTGTAGTCTCGGCGGCAACGCTGCATTCATCTGCTGGCCAAACTTTCATTTGTCCCACCACTTCCGCCGTTCCCCACGGCAAAGTGTGTATTCGCTGCGGAAAATCGGACGATCTCCGGGTAGGAATTCTGTGATCAAAGAGTTAGACTGCGAGCTCGATTTTCTGTGTTCCGTTTGCCGTCTTAAACAACTGAGTTGTGAGCTCCCAGCCATGCGATTCTGCAAGACTCTAAAGGGTCGTGTTCTGGTACTGGCGTTTGCCGTTCTGACCTGTATCGGGCAGAGACAGGGTGTGGGTGATCAGCCACAAGATCTGGCGGACGCGCTGACTCCGCTCGCATCGGTTTTGTCTGGTCGGATGCCACAATTTGAAGTGACGGGGCGTGTGTCCGTACCAATTGATGGCAGCCCGCAAACGATCGAAGTGCGCATCGTACGTTACGATAGCAAATCATTTGATCTCGCATTGACGCATGCCGACTATGCCATCGAAATTCGGCGGCGTGCGGATGTCACTGCGATGGCACTGTCAAAGCATGGCACGGTCTTTATCGGACGTGGTTGCGTCGATGCGGCAGACAGTTTGCAGCCGGTAGCAATTGCAGATCGGATGATTTCTAAAAGCTCCAGCCTCGGCACAATATCCTTCGGCTTAAATCTGCTTGCGGCCGGCGACATTGAGGCGACTCTGCGCGGTCTGCTGGCTAACGCCAATTTTTCCCATGATCCCAGCAAAGGTTGCTGGAAATCTGGCGCCGCCACGATAATTTGTCCGAAAGACGAAAGCATTGGCGTCAGCGTCAATGACGTGCACATTTCACTCGACACGAAAGCGGACGTGGGTATTGCTCCATCCGCTGAAGAATGGCCGGGGATGAAAATCCTTGAACTGCCTCGCGGCGAACTAGAACGCACTCTGCTGTGCGGCGTGCGGCGTGCGACGGAAGTCCTGCGGCCGAGTGTTGATTTAACAGAGCCATCGCAGTCTCCACGTGCCACCCAAAACGGCAGTCTGACATGGATTGATGGGCAACGCATAGCGACGTTGTGGGGCACGCCGGAAGAAATTGGCACGGCTCATGGAAAACTCTTGCCGGAGGAATCCCGGCGGTGCATTGAGTCGGTTCTCTATAGTTTCGGCGCGGTCAACACCGTTCGCACTGGACGCTGGTTTCGACATGATTTGGAAGCAGCGTATGCACGACTGTCACCGCACATTCCTGAACGCCACAAACGGGAGACGCAAGCTCTGGCTTTGTCGCTGGGGATGGAACCAGAAATTGTGCAGGTTTTGAATGTGTTCCCCGAGCTATTTCATTGCTCAGGCTTTGCGGTCTTTGGGACGGCCACAAAAGATGGCAAGCTGTACCATGGTCGCGTGCTAGATTACATGACCACGATCGGGCTGCAGGATTCTGCCACGACATTTATCGTGCGTGCGGAAGGACAAATTTCGTTTGCCAATGTGGGCTATGCGGGTTTCATTGGCAGCGTAAGCGGGATGAATGCGGCAGGAATCTCGCTGGGCGAAATGGGTGGCAGGGGAGAGGGTCAGTGGGACGGAGCGCCCATGGCGACGTTGATGCGGCGTGCGATGGAAGAATGTGACACGCTGCAAGAAGTTCAGGATCTCTGGACGAACAGTCCACGCACCTGTGAATATTATTACGTCTTCGCTGACGGCAAGACCAACGAAGCTGTTGGCGTAGCTGCAACGCCAGAATCGATTGAATTCATTAAGCCTGGCCAGACGCACGATCGCCTCGGCGAAGGCATTAAAGACGCGATTGTATTATCTGCGGGAAGTCGTCTGGAAGAGCTAAGACGACGTGTGACTGAAAAGCATGGCCAGATCGATAGTGAAGTTGGTCAGTGGCTGATGAGTCGCCCAGTGGCAATGAGTTCCAATCTGCACAACGTCTTATTTGTTCCGGCTGACGGGGTGCTTTATGTGGCTAATGCCAGTCATGACAAGCCAGCCGCCGAAATGCCGTATGTGAAAATTGACCTCAAAAAGATGCTGGACAATATTTCTGATAAGCCACGTGTGGCCCTCACACCCTAAGAACTTCATTCGGAGAGCGGCGGCGAACTCTGGACTGAATCACTAGCACACTCTAGAAAACAAAAATGGTCACTACCTTCGATGTTGCCATGGTTGCTGCGCGTGAAGCGGGCAGTATTCTGTCACGATTTTTCCACGAAGGATTTTCGATTCGCTTGAAAGGAGTCGCCGATATGGTGACGGATGCGGATGTCGCAGCCGAACGCCGCATCGCCGCCGTCATTCACGACGCGTTTCCGGACCATGCAATTTTGGGTGAAGAAGAAAATGCGGGCGACATTAATGCGGAGCACCTGTGGGTCATAGATCCACTTGATGGGACCACCAACTTCGCCCATCACATCCCCCACTTTGCCGTCTCGATCGCATATTTGCATCACGGCAAGGCCGCATGCGGGGTGATCTTAAATCCAATTCGTGATGACTTGTATGTGGCCCGACTCGGCCAGGGCGCGACGCATAACGGAATTCCAATTCGCGTGGGTGAGCAGCAGAATCTCAACGAAGTATTGCTCGGGATTGGTTTTGCCTATGATCGCGGAGCGATGATGGAAGCGACGCTGGCAGCGGTTGGTGATTGTTTCCGTCAGCAGATTCACGGCGTGCGCCGATTCGGCACCGCGTCTTTGGACCTCGCGCATGTGGCATCAGGTTTGTATGGTGCGTTCTTCGAGTATCAGCTTTCACCGTGGGACTTTGCTGCCGGGCAGTTACTGGTCGAAGAAGCGGGTGGTATCGTGACAACCTGTAGCGGTGAGCGTCCGCCGCTCAAAAAAACTACGCTGTTGGCCTCGAACGGCTTGTTGCACGCTCAATTACTACCCATCGTCCGCCAGCACATGCTCCCATTATAAGTTCCGTTTCATGCGTAAAGTCGTCTTCGCGGCCCTGACATTTTTAGGAGCAGCCGTAGTACTTGTGCTTGTGATCTCCACGACGGCAGATCCGCAATCGCGGCGTAAGGTACGACCTCATCAGCAGTCTTCTCAAACCAAAACAGCGACGGCGCTAGACCCCGAAAACTCTGCAACACAGCCCCTTGTGATTTCGGCCCAACCCGCTCCCAAGACCGCCGATCCTCGCGTCGCCTCCATGCAGTGGATACCTAGCGGCCAATTTGAAATGGGTACATCGAACACGGTGCCTGACGAATTTCCGGCGCACATTGTCGCGTTGGAAGGATTCTGGATGGACACCACCGAGGTTACGAATCGGCAGTACCAAGATTTTGTGGAAGCTACGGGCTACGTGACCACAGCCGAACGTCCCCCGGAACTGCGCAGCATTCAACCGGAGTCAAAACTGGCGAACGTGCCGATCCTGCCAGAAATGAATAAGCCCGGGTCCATCTGTAGCCTGCAACTTTCCAATCGGGATGACATCGATCCTCAAAAAGGAGCATACAGTTGGTGGCAGTATGTGCCCGGTGCCAACTGGAAGCATCCCGAAGGAGCGGAGTCGGGAATCGTGGATCGCATGGCACACCCCGTGGTGCATGTGAGTTGGCTGGATGTTAAAGCCTATTGCGATTGGGCTGGCAAAAAACTTCCGACCGAAGCGCAGTGGGAATTCGCAGCGCGAGGAAGACGCAGGGGTGCTGCCTATCCTTGGGGCGACGAACTGCAGCCGGACGGAAAGTGGCGGCAGAATATCTGGCAGGGTGAGTTTCCGATCCGCGATACTGGCGAAGATGGCTTCACGCGGACGGCACCGGTGAAAAGTTTTCCGGCGAATGATTTTGGTCTGTACGAGATGACAGGTAATGTCTGGGAGTGGTGTGCTGACTATTATCAACCGGAATACTACGCCACCAGCCCGTTAAAAAATCCCCTTGGGCCTGCATTCAGTCACGACCCGCAGGAACCCGACATCATTAAACGCGTGCAACGCGGAGGCTCATTCATGTGCAGCGATCAATACTGCGTCGGCTACCGCGTGAGTGCCCGGATGAAAGGTGAAGAAGACACGGGCGCATTCCACACGGGCTTCCGTTGCGTCGTCACGCGAGACATGCTCCAAAAGTAGGGCAATCCCTTCACTCACAGTCGCCTTGTCAGATTCAGCTGATAATGCCGTGGGCTACTTGGCCCTGCACATCCGTCAGGCGGAAGTCACGGCCCGCAAACCGATAGGTGAGTTGTTCATGATCCAACCCCAGCAGGTGCAGCATGGTCGCATGCAAATCATGGACGTGCATTCGATTTTCGATTGCATCCCAACCCCATTCATCAGTTGCGCCGTAAGCCAGACCGCCCCGGACACCACCGCCAGCCAACCACATTGTAAAACCAAATGGGTGATGATCGCGGCCATCTTTTCCCTCGGCCGTTGGTGTCCGCCCAAACTCACCGCCCCAAACGACAAGCGTCTCGTCAAGGAGACCGCGGGATTTCAGATCGGACAGCAGACCGGCGATCGGTTGATCGGTTGCCGTAGCATTTTTCTGGTGGCCAGCCTTGAGATCGCCATGTTGGTCCCACGGCTGAAATCCGCCGGTGGTATGATACAGTTGGACAAAGCGAACACCTCGTTCCACAAGGCGACGGGCCAGCAAACACTGACGGCCAAATTGTTCCGTTTCCGGCCGGTCAAGACCATATTGCTGACCAGTGGCCGCGGTCTCCCCTGTCAGATCAAATGCCTCAGGGGCCTCAGTCTGCATTCGAAACGCCAACTCAAATGCGGCGACACGGGCGCTCAGACGATCATCGTCAGTTCGTTGCTCAGAATGCAGTTGATTTAGCCGTGCCAACGCGTCCAATTCGCGTCGCTGTTGCGTTGAATTCACTTGAGATCCACGCAGATTGCGGAGTGGATCGGCTGGATTGGTGACCAGCGTTCCCTGATACGCCGCCGGCAAAAAACTTGATCCGTACTGCCGCGCACCTTCAATGATCGGACCCGGCCCAATCGCCATAAAACCGGGCAAGTTCTGATTTTCGCTTCCCAGTCCATAGGTCACCCAGGCGCCTATACTTGGTCGCGAAAACACGCGTTCCCCGGTATTCATCAGCAGACATCCACCGGGATGATTCGGATCGTCAGTCACCATCGAACGCACAATGCATAGATCGTCGATGCAGGTAGCCGTCCGCGGAAATAATTCACTGACAGGCAGGCCCGATTGTCCATACCGCTGAAATTTCCACGGCGAAGCCAACAACTGGCGTTGTTGGCCCAGATAAAGTTTGGGCGACGGCTTTCCATCGTTCCGCGTGAGCTGGGGCTTCGGGTCAAAGGTATCTACCTGAGATGGTCCACCCGGCATGAACAGAAAAATGACTCTCTTGGCTCGTGCCGCAAAATGCGGACGTTTGGGAGCCAACGGATTTCCGGCAGCGACAGTCTCGGCTTGAATCTTTCCTGCGGCGGCGCGTGTTTCTTCGCCCAGCAACGCGGATAATGCCAAGGCACCAAACCCAACGCCACTTCGCCCAAACATTGCCCGACGGCTGAGATTAGTCCACATAGAGAAACTCATTCGAACAAAGAAGGAGACGACAATAACGTACCCATGGATCACCCACACTGGTCTCTGTTAGCAGTTGCAATCCAATGTCAATTTCCTCAGTTGTCGGCTCTCGTCCCAACACAATTTCGTACAGCGTACCGACATGGACTTCAGCGTCGCTTGACGGAGATTCTCGGACGATTCGTGCGGCCAAGGCAACCGAAACCTGATCAATCCATGCTTCATTCATGAGAAACAAAGCTTGCGGAGCAACGATCGACTCGTTGCGACGTTCAATAATCCCCCCGCCATCTGGCCCGTCGAACAGGGAGTTAAAATCTGCCGTTTTCGTACCCGTGCGGACCGACATTAAATAGAGAGTCCGCCGCGGTATCTCAACTTCCAAAAAACCAACTCCACCCACGGTTCGATCCAACAAGCCCGAAACTACCAGCAGTGAATCACGAATCGCTTCGGATTCTAAACGACGACGTGGCATCCTCGCCAATTGTCGATTCTCTGGATCGAGCATCTCCGTTCGGCTTTCTTGCTGATACACCCGCGAAAGCACGATCAATCGCTGCATGGCCTTCACGGACCAGCCTGAGGTCATGAATCGACTGGCGAGGTAATCGAGTAACTCTGGGTGACTGGGAAGTTCACCACGCACGCCAAAATTTGTCGACGTACGCACCAATCCCACCCCAAAATGATGCTGCCAGAGACGATTGACCATGACCCGCGCGGTGAGTGGATTGTTGACTTGTGTCAACCAGGCAGCCAACTCACGGCGGCCGCTAGCCGCCGAAATCTTGGCAGGAGAAATCCTGCAGTCGTTGGCTCCAGCCAATGCCTGCGGAAATCCACGTGGCACTTTCATGCCAGGCTTAGCCGGGTTACCACGAATGTAGATCGCGGCATCTTGAAATCCCTCATGCTTGGTACCCGGCGGACCACCGTCTTGAACGACAACAGCCCGGGGGACCTCGATGGGTTTCTGGCTTTTCAAAGATGCGAGTTCGTCGCGTTCAGCCGCCAGCTGCTGCCGCACTTCTGCCGGAAGACTCTCCGCCCGTTGTGCCGCGTCAAGCCAGTACGGGCTCCGTGGTGACAGCAATTCGTCGTACAGTTCAGACAGAGGAGTCGATACGACAGCCGGCAACGACTGTTCAGTTGCCGCGAGATTCTGCGGTGGGGCCAGCCAGCGACTTGTGAGCTCAGCTTCAATTTGTCTCCGAGCTGCTTCATCGAGCGGCGTGGAACAGACGCGCAATTCGCATAGGTCTCCGCGAAAACGCCCAGCGACACCTGAGCCAGGGCCGCCGATATGCAACGCCGTAATTTCAGGATCAACAGAGACACAATCCAACGCGGGATTGCTTCCGACCGCTTCCCCATTCCGAAATAAAGCCACACCATTTGTCCCCCATGTGAGGCTGATCAATTGGAAATCGGAGCTGCCACCGGCTGCAGCCACAACATCTCCGCTCGCTCCAGCACGCCGCAGGACAGCGTGCAGTCCGCCATCCGCGGTGGGCATTAAACCCACTCCATGTTGACCGCCAGCAGAATCTTCCCAACCCACGAGGCGAGTTCCCGCGGCATTCGCATCCGGCCTAAAGACCGCAAACAAGGCGCCTCTTGCTGGAACGCTACGGGGTGCCTGCAACATCGCACCGCCATCAAATCGGATGACAGGACGAAGGGCCCCGTGAATCATGGCCGTCGCCATTTTTGGGCCCTGCGTCTCGCTGACAGCCACCGCATCGTGACCAAAGCCGCCACGGTCAGGCCAGAGCGTGATCTCGCCCGCCGCATCGCTTGAAATGGAAAAATCGTCGGCGCGAAACTCCAACATTCGAGCGTCGGCGACTGATTTTGCAACCGGGTCCTGCCTAAGACGCGTTTGACGCGTGCTCGCAAGCATCACTAAATTGGCAACCAATGCTTCGGACGCGTTCGCCGTCTTTTCCACCTGTTCTGCGCTTCCCGGAGACTCCTTCAGCAACTCAGTCAACGCGGACAACGTCGGTTGTCGATGCAAAAATATGAGCCAACGATTCAGTGTTTCCGCATCCGTGCCGTGAGCTGCGGCAAACTCCACCGGTGAGAGCCGATCAGGCTCATGCACGCCGTGAAAATATGTTACAGCGATTGGCAGATCATCAACTATTGCAGATACCACGCGAGTTTCCAAGGCGGCCACATACTGTCTGTCTGCTGCCGTCTCCACTCGTTTCGACAACTCCTCTAGCCGCTGTTTGTCGCGTGCTGCCTGCGTCTCAATCGCTTTGATTTGCGTCGCAGACAGTAACGGAACTCGGACCAATGGTGTGTTTCCAAGGACCGGACCTGGAATCAGACGTGTGCTGAAAAAAATCCCAGCTAACGCATAATAATCGTGTGTTGAAATCGGATCAAATTTATGATCGTGACAACGCGCACAAGCGATCGTCATTCCAAGGATTGCTCTGCCGACGACGTCAACCTGATCATTGACATAGTCGGCAATCATCTGGTCTTTATTGACGTCTCCTGGAACAAAATCGGCGATCGCGAGCATTCCAGTGGCCACTAATGCATCGGCATCAATCTGCGCAGGATCCTCCGGCTGAATCAAGTCTCCCGCGATCTGCAGGGCAACAAACTGATCGTATGGCAGGTCGTCATTGAAGGCCTTCACGACCCAATCGCGATAGCGCCACGCCTCGCGAAAATCACTGTCGATAGGCAACTGAATCAGATCTCGGGCATCCGCATAACGCACCACATCCAGCCAGTGCCTGCCCCACCTTTCGCCATACGCCGGAGACGCCAATAAACGCTCGACAACTTTCGCGAAAGCGTCTGGAGATTCGTCGTTCAAAAACTCATACATTTCTGTCGGTGATGGAGGCAATCCGGTGAGATCGAACGCCACGCGTCGCAAGAGCTTGCGTTTCGAAGCTGGTGTACTCGGCATCAATCCGTGCTGCTCTAGCTCCGCGAGAATGAAATTGTCGATCGGGGAAATCGGCCAACTCAGATCTTTCACTGCGGGCGGTAAAATGTCACGAACGGGCTGAAGAGACCAAAGATCCTCTTTTGTCGTTGAAAAAATTGCGGTCGATGGTGTCTGATGGCTTTCGTCGTCGTTTGGCCATACCCCACCGTCCTCAATCCAACGATTCAGATCGGCAATCTCGCTCGCGGACAACTTTCCATCCGGTGGCATCTTCAGCTCACCCTCGTAGCTCACGGCTTGCATCAGCAAACTCTCCGCAGCATTGCCAAGCACGAGAGCTGGCCCCCTGTCTCCACCAATGAGCGTCGCCTTCTGACTCGTCAAACGCAGCCCGGCTTCCTGTTTTTTCTCCCCGTGGCATGCATGACATTTGGCTACGAATAACGGTCGAATTTTGGTTTCAAAAAAATCGTTCGATGCACCATTTTCCTCAGCGAATGAACAAATCGGCCGCCCCAAACTTATCGAACACAAAAGAAACACGAACAGTCGGGAAATGGTGGCAAGGTAGCCGTAAGCGTGACTCTCGTGTCGGGTGACGCACGGTTGTTTAGGTGCGAACGTGTTGGCAGTACGCACGATTTTTCCCCGTGGTTCGACAAGTGGCGGCTGCATGTTAGTGGTGACAGATGCGTGAACATCTGCAGCAGTCGGTTGGTAGATTTCGCATTCAAGCTGATGTCGGGCAGTCGTTAGCTTTGAGGTGTAGGGTGACATTATTTCTTCTCCATCGCAAGCTGCGACAGTTTGCGGGCCTTGGCGTTGTGGGGGCGTTCCTCTTAGCCGCGACAGCTCTCTCTATTTCAGAGTCCTCGATAGGCTTGACTGATCGCCTCGCCCTTGGTCTTCGCAAACACGCGACATGTCTTAAAAATGCCAGCCCAAAGGTTTGTCCGTGAGTCTCTTACACTTCACTTTGCCACATCCCTGACAAGAGAACACTCCAGACTGACGCACCAAGACAGCAGCCAAAGTTAAACCGGATGAATTTGCTCGCCACACAAAATTACGCGAACGTGGATATTTTGCGATCAACCGTGAAGTTGAAAAAATAAAGCCTCTCATCACGGCATGTCAACGGTTTTACCTGCGCCACAGCCACAAGCTGTTGAAAATCGAAGCGGATGAGATTGCGGATTATGTTGTGCTGTGATTGTCTGAGTCGTTTTGTTTGGCAACCATCGTTGGGTGCGTTGCAGAACGCTGGCGGGCATTGAACGACAAATAGTTCGGGGGTTTTGCAAGAGTCTTCGAGATCATCTTCCGCCAAAGTGTACTACAGCGAGTATCCTGAAGCGAAACGTCGACTATAATCGGCGTCTGCAAGGACGGATGCGAAAAAGCCATTTGTCACGATAACAAAGCGGCAATCTAAGGATCGAGATTCAAAATGCGCGTCGGAATTATGGCCGATATTCACGACAATGTGGACAATCTGCGGCATGCGATAGGGCTTTTTAACGCGCTCGAATGCGGCGCCATTCTGCTAGCCGGCGATTTTGTGTCGCCCTTGGTCGTGCCCTCCATGAGGCGATTTACCTGTCCGGTGATCGCCTGCTACGGTGATAATGATGGTAACCAGATCGGCATTGCCGGAGGAATGAAGATTGTGGGGACGCTGGGGCATCCGCCGCTATGCTGGAAGTCGCGGGATGGTGTGAAATTTTTGATGGCCCATGAACTGGACGGACTGCGGGACGTGATCGACGGAGCAGACGTCGTAGTGTTCGCCCATACACACCGCCCCAGCATCGCGACAGATAGGCATGGCCGGGTGTTTATCAATCCCGGCGAAGTTGGTGGTTGGACGTTCCGTAAACCCACAGTTGCCATTTTCGACACAGAATCACGCGTGGGTGAAATCATCAACTTACCTGCGATGCCTCCGGCAGTGATGCTGGAAGAACGATAAGCCTGTCGCCTGGAACAATTTTTGTGATTGCCTATAATGTGAGGTGGGATCGGCCCGTACCGATTGACCTCCATTTTTATTCGGCTTCGTATTGAGTGAGCAAGTAATGTTGAAAATCGACATGAAGCGTTGTCTGTTGTGGGCGTTGACTTTAACTTTGACAACCGTGGCTGCGTCTGCCCAGCAAAGCACGCTGGACCTAGGGAAGGACGAGTTGGTATTGGGGATTCCCGGATCTGGGCCACTCACGAATGAACGGATTGAAGAATGGTTGTCGCAGGAACTGAACCATCAGGCGTTGACAGTGAAACTTCCGCTCGGGCTAAGTCTAGGTGAAAGCCAAATGAAGGGGCTGCAGAAGAATCCGCTGACGTTGGCGAAGATTGAACTTGGTCGGCAGTTGTACTTCGACACCCGACTGTCAGGTGATAATACCGTAAGTTGTGCGTCCTGCCATCACCCTCAAGACGGATATTCGCGTCACACGCCGACAGGTGTCGGCATTCGCGGGCAAAAGGGCGGCAGAAATTCGCCTTCCAGCTACAACCGGATTTTGAGCGACGCACAATTTTGGGACGGGCGTGCGGGGTCACTGGAAGCTCAGGCCGTTGGCCCGATTCAAAATCCGATCGAGATGGGGAACACGCATGCCGCGGCAGTCGCGACGTTGGAGAAGATCGACGGCTACAAGATGCAGTTTATGAAAATATTCCCTGATTCCGGCGTGACCATAGACAACGTTGGGAGTGCCATCGCTGCCTTTGAACGCATTCTGGTAACCGGGGCAACATCGTACGACTACAACGAATCGTACAAGCGATTTGCGGCGTTGTCAGAGGAAGATCTTGACGATCTCAAGACTGACTCACCCGAAACATACGCTGAGTATGAGGAGGTCAAGTTACTCGCAGAACTGAACCCGATGTCCGAGAGTGCTCTTCGAGGTCAGGATTTATTTTTCAGTAAACGTGTGGGCTGCAGTAATTGCCATGTTGGTGCGAATCTGGCGGACGAGCAGTATCATAATCTAGGGGTTGGGATGTCTGCCAAGGAGCCTGATCTAGGGCGATTCGCGGAAACTAAAGCCGAAAAAGACAAGGGTGCTTTTAAAACGCCAACCATTCGGAATGTCGCATTGTCTGCTCCGTACATGCACGACGGGAGTCTCGCGACGTTGGAAGAAGTGGTGGAACACTACAACAAGGGTGGTGCCAAAAACCCGTGGCTCAGCGACAAGATTCTGCCGCTCAAACTGACGCCACTGGAGAGCAATGATCTTGTAGAATTCATGCGTGCGTGTACAGGGTCATTCCCGTTTGTAACGGGTGCGAGGTTGCCGCAGTAATTGCTTTGAAGCCAGCATGGATTGGAGTGCAGCGACTAAGAGCCGCACTCCAGTGAATCAGCGTTGAAGACGATATGCTAGGCTGTTGAGGCATCGATGAGCAACGAAAACTCCGGTGATCATTCGTTTTTGCTGTGCGAACTGGCGGCGATTCTGGCGATGCTTGCTGCGGCACCATTGGCGGCAGGTCAGCCCGTTATCGTTCAAGCGGTGATGCCCAAAACTTCTCCGGAGGCGAAGGAGTCATCAGAGCCCAGTTTGCGAGAATCTATCACCTACGAGCACGTCTACGGCAACAAACTGATTTCAATCGGAGCGTTCTCGCCCACGCGAATCACATGGCTTGACGACGAATCCTACATTCAGCGTGAGAGCGATGGGTGGCAAAAGGTCTCGGCAAATACAGGTGACAGCCAGCTCTGGTACGATGCTGCGGCATTGGCAAAGGTCTTAGTTCAGGTTCCGGATGTGTTGGAATCCGACGCACAGCGGATGGCCGCGGGAGCATGGATTGAGTTTTTACCTAGCAAGAACATTGTCGTGTTTCGTCTTGGTCAGCGGTTGATTAGAATTCAACTGGATGGTTCCAATGTTTCCGTTGTCGAAGATGTACCCACGGACATCGAACTCACGACGCTGAGCCCGACAGGTTCCGGCTTAGCGTACATTCGCAAGCACGAACTCTGCGTCGTGGATTTCGAAGCCAAGACAGTCCGGCAGTTGACGCATGATTCATCTAGCAATGTACGGAACGGTAAAGCCGACTGGGTATATTTTGAAGAGGTTTACGGCCGTAATTGGCAAGCGTATCGCTGGAGCCCTGATGGCCGACACTTGGCCTACCAGCAGTTTGATGACACCGATGTGCCTAAGTTTCAGGTCAGTGACCACGCGTCGGTGGGGCAGTCTTTCGAGACGGAGTTTTTTCCGAAGGCCGGGGATCAGAACCCCCGCGTACGACTTGGCATCGTGGCAATGTCCGGCGGGCCAACAACATGGGTCGATACGTCGCAGTATCCGGCTGATGAACTACTACTACCGTACTTCAACTGGTTACCGAACAACTCCCGACTTTATTGGTATGCTCAGAATCGCATTCAGACATGGCTCGACGTCCTAACCACTGCGGTGGATGATGGAAAAACACGGAAGTTGTTGCGAGATGAAACCGAAGCGTGGGTCGATAATCCCCGGGATTTGAGATTTCTGGCCGACGGCAGTTTTCTCTTCTTTAGTGAGCGGACTGGATGGCGTCATCTGTATCGCGTTTCCTCGGATGGGACACAGATGACACCAGTCACCACGGGTGCATGGGAAGTTCGCGTCTTGCACGCTGTTACTACCGATGAGACAGCCGTGCTTGTGTCTGGGACGAGGGACTCGCATATTGCTGAAAATGTGTACCGCGTTTCTTTGGAAAAGAAGGACGACGTGGTGCGATTGACTACCGAAGATGCGACGCATGTCGCCAGCGTGAGCATGCACGGCAGTTATCTTGTAGATTCGTACAGCAGCATTGCTCAACCGGCAAGAGTCGTCGTACGAAATGCAAGCGGTCAGGAGCTGCGCGTGATTTCTGAACCAGTGTCGGTGCCGTATGACAAGTATACGTTCGGAACCGTAGAACTTCGCGATATCCCGATGGCGGATGGTTCCACGACAAAAGCACTTTTTGTGATGCCGCCGAATTTCGATCCAGCGAAGAAATACCCAGTTTGGTTGCGAACGTACGGCGGTCCACATCATCCTTTAGTGAAAAATTCTTGGGGCAACCGGATGCCCGATCATCTGTTGGCGAATCTAGGGATTGTCGTCATTATCTGGGACCCTCGAACGGCGAGCGGTTACGGGGCGAAAAGCGCATGGCTAGCCTATCAGCAGTTGGGTGTCGCAGAGACGAAAGATTTGGAGACTGTATGCAATTGGCTGCATGATCAGCCATGGGTCGAAGCCAAATGTATCGGACAAAGCGGTCACAGTTACGGCGGCTACTTTACAGCGTACGCAATGACGCACTCAGATAAACTCTGTGCTGGAATTGCCGGCGCTCCTGTCACAGATTGGGCGAACTACGATTCGATTTATACCGAGCGATTTATGTCGACGCCGCAACTCAATCCGGAAGGCTATCGCAAAGCATCAGTCGTTGCTGGAGCATCGAACTTGAAGGGACGCTTGTTAATTCTGCATGGCTTGAAGGACGACAACGTGCATCCCGAGAATTCGATTCAACTCATCCATGCCTTGCAAAAGACCGAGCATGATTTCGAAGTTATGTTTTATCCGACGTCTCGCCACGGAATTCACGGAAAACATTACAACAAAATTTGTTTCAACTTCATCGTGGATGCGATGAGAAAACCTCAAGCCAGACAGCCTTAGATCGTCTGCAGACCACAGGCAGAAAATCTTGGAAAAGGTAGCATGGTTTGGGAACACAGTAACAACTCAGCTGTTTTTTTGTCAGCAAAAATCGCCATTGGTAGTTCACATGTCAACTGGTGAATCGAAAAAAACATGGGTTCCAATTTCTTTCGGTGCCAACAACGTCCTGCAATTATTGGCAGCGCTGGCTAGTTTTCTCGCAGCGTTTGTGTTGCCTGCTAGTTTTCCTGAATTTGAAGGATCTCCCCAAAAATTATTGATTGTGCTGGGCGTTGGATTCTTGCTCGTCACTCTGCTGTCAATGCTTTTGCGTCCTTGGTTAACGCTGCTCGCTCAGAAAATCGGGATTCGATCCCGGATGTTGCTGCCGCGGGAAGGGATGGTGTATTTAGGAATCATGTTGGTTATCGCCATTGCCGCGTTGACCGGCGGGAACCCGGACACGGGCAACATGCTGTTGTTAATCTTTGGCATGATGGCAGGGCCATTTGTCTTCAATGGTTGGGTTGTGGTGGCGATGCTGGCCCGCGTCAAGGTATCGCGGCATCTGCCGGTTTCAGTCGCCGCAGGAACTTTGTTTTCCGTGGAAATCCGGCTGCAGAACGGCAAAAAATTACTGTCGTCGCGGCTGGTTGAGGTACGAGACGTCATTCAAGGTCTAAAAGTCCGGGATGAGGGCAAAGTGGTATTTGTCTGCGTCGCACCGGGACAGCAGCGTTCGGCGCACTACGACATTAGCATTTCGCGACGAGGTTTGTACCAGTTCGGTCCCATCCGATTGAGTTCGCGGTTTCCGTTGGGGATTGGTGAACGGGGCCATGTGGTATCTGCCGACGACGAAGTAATCGTGCACCCGAAGATAGGACGTCTGTTGGCAGGGTGGACACGTCGCGAATGTGAATTTGCGGAATCCGGAGCGAGGTCGAACGCCCGTATCGGTTTGTACGATGACGAATTTCACGGAATCCGCGAATACCGTTCCGGCGACAATCCACGAGCCATCCATTGGCGGAGTTCAGCTCGGCACGGACAGATCATGGTCCGACAGCATGAACAGCATCGAGAAGCCGATCTAATCGTGCTGCTGGATTTGCACTCGTCGCAGGTTTTTTCGGAACCGCTGCAAGAACGTGCGATCAGTTTGGCCGCCACGATCTGCGTTGAGCAGACTCGGATGTCAACATCGGGCCGTTATCGGCTGATGATTGCCGGGCACGAGCTCCAGCAGGTGGAGTGTTCCGGCTCTGGAGGTTTCCGCGACGCGGCACTGAAGGAACTGGCGGTTTGCCAGCCGTCGGTGAGGGCTCAACTTGCATCAATGCTGCTGGCAGTGTGCCAAAGCTCTTTTGCTCCGAATAGTCGCTTTGTGTTGATCACACCCCGGCCTGAAGTTGCCAGATTGCTAGCCGATTCGATTGCTCAGGAAAACCTCCGCCATGAGCAACAGTTTATTGGGCGTTTGATGATCCTGACGGCGGATGAGGCGACACTGAGTGCCACGTTAGCGCTGGATCTGGATACGTTTCCCGCTGGGGATGAGAAACTGACATCCACTGTAATGTCATCCGCCGCAGATCTCGTCAGCGTTCCGCGACAAGGCGATCCAACGCGCGAGTTGGAGGTATCGGTTTTGGGCGGCAGCGACCGAAAATTGCAATCCGCCTTCTTTCGAAGCATGACGCTCACGACGGCCGCGGCGGCGTTGCTTCTTTGTCACAGTGAAGGGAATTTTTTTCCCGCCGCGCTGATCCCGTTCATTGCCATCATGGCGTGGATTTTTGTCGATCATTTGGGTTGGATTCGGCTACCGACATGGCTTGCGAATGGGTGTGGTCTGGCTGCGTTGGCAATGTCAATTTACGAATTTAGCCGGGGTACAGTGGAGGGCAAATTGCTGTCTGGAGCGCACATGTTGGTTTACCTGACATGCATTGTGCTGATGATGCACAAAGGCTATCGCCAATACTGGTGGCTGCTGGCATTGATATTGCTGCAGATGGCGGTAGCAGCGGTGCTGCAGACGGGTGTATTCTTCGGTGGTTCGATGCTCATCATGATGGCCCTCTTGCTATGGACCCTGTCGATATTTTCGCTGTATCGTGTGATGGATCAGTATGTCCGTCGGCAGTTGAAGCACGCAGTCTTGAATTCTCGTCCCCGCCACGATTCGCGATCAGTCAGATCATCATGGCAGCACAACAGCAATGATTTGTTGATTCAGATTCACAATGGTTTGCAGCGTGACACTTCTGAACCATGGGTCGGGTGGCGATTCCGCACGATGGTGAGTGGCTCGTTTGTGGTGTCGTTGATTCTTGCGGTATTTGTCTTTGCCGCGTTTCCCCGCGTATGGGTCCCGGCGACAGACACGTTTGCTGCTGAGACGTCAAGTCAAGGCGGGCGTGGTTCTCGCAGCGGCTTTAATGACAAAGTGACGTTGGGGCATGTCGGACGTATCATGCTCAGTCAGCAGCGTGTGCTGCTCTTCAGTGTCACAAGACTAAAGTCGCAAGAACCTGTATCCGCCGCAGATTTTGCCGCAGCGATCGACATGGATGAGGTCCGATTTCGAGGCAACGCTCTCGGGACCTACCACAGTGGAAACTGGAACGTGGGAGTGCGGGAACCCGAATTGGTGGTTTCGGAGTCTACGCCAGGCCGATTTGCGGGCAGCGACAGTTCTGATGCTGAATTTCAAGTGGAGATTACTCAGGATGCGCCGGTCGGGATGTATGCGTTTGCCCCATACCCCGTCGTGGAGATTCGCGGCGCCGGTAACTCTCCGCTTCGGATGCGTCCGGTTACAGCAACGATAACTTGGGCGGGCAATCCGGTATCTGACCAGCCTCTCACATTCACAGTGAAATGCCCCCGCATTGATCCGACCTCTGAGATGCCAGCCACATTTGCATACTGGACAATCTTGGATCATGCCTCAGCCTCCAACATCGATGACATGAAACGATCGGCCCAACGCACAGCACATGCCCTTTATGTGATGGCGAATATCGATGCTGAATTACCACGTCTCCATGGGCTTGCCAGTCAACTGTGTCTGAAAGATGGCCGTCTGATTTCGGAAGCTGAACGGGTCCGCGTGGTGCTGCAGTATCTGAGTGCTGAAAATGGATTTCAGTACTCTACCCTGCAGACGCGAGATGATAAGTCGCTAGATCCGGTCGAAGACTTTCTCTTCAATACAAAATCGGGCCATTGCGAATACTACGCATCTGCCTGCACACTGATGCTCCAATCAGTGCAGATTCCCGCTCGATTGGTCAATGGATACTACGGCAGCGACGTTAATTCGATGACCGGCTCCAATGAAATCCGGCAGCGGCATGCACACAGTTGGGTGGAGGCATTTCTGAACGGTCGCTGGCAGACGCTGGAGCCGACACCCGCGGCGGCACGGCGTGAGACGGTTGCGGCAGGAAAGGCGAATTCACTGATAAACAATCTGCAGACGGCGATTTCCGACATGTGGAATGATGGTGTTCACAATATGTCAGCAGAGCGGCAAAAAGCCTTCTTCGCGCCAGTGATTTCAAAGTCAAAGTCGATGTTTGAATCGATTCACCAACAGGGTTTTTTGACCGCAACATCGAACGCAGTTCAGGCGTTTCTGAGGTCACCGGCATCGTGGTTTAGCTGGCGTGGAGGCCTTGTAACCTTTCTTCTGCTGCTGGCCAGCGGACTGATTTTGCGACTGCATCCGTTGGCCCATTTACTGAGGGCTGTGCAATCTCTTGTGACGCGATTTTCTGAAAAACAACGAACTCGTCGATCGGTGATTCGGTTCTACGCAAGATTCTGTGGCTTGTGCGAACAATACGGCATGCAACTTTCAGCCGCCGACAGCGCCCTCGAAAACGGGCGTGCATCGGTTTTGCGATTCGGGGAAAGATTACAAACTGTCGAGCTTCGTGAAATGCCCATGAGGATTGCGACAGCGTTTAACGAGGTTCGTTTTGGAAAGGTAGAACTGACCGATGAACAGGCTGCGCGGATTGGCCAAGATCTGACGGACTTTGCAACAGCGTTGTCTCATCACCAAAATTTGCCTGATCAACCGCTGGATCTTCATAAATTCTAGGATTCTGTCAGACTCTGAGACTCTGACTGTGTAATCGGAGATTTAGAATCTGGCTTGATTGCCTGTTTTGATTTGCCGGCGGTATAAGAATCGACTTCAATGACAGATGTTTGCCCGCACTGCCAACATGCTGTGGCATTGAACTCCGGATTGTGCCCACGTTGTGGAAAACTGATTATGGCAGATCCTCGTGGATCGATGCGTGACACGGTGATTACGAACGCTGGCGCCGCGAATGCTGGCGAGCTATTAACAGAAGTTGAACTTGACCAATTACTCCTGCCCGGTCAGGTTCTCGACATTTACCAGTGCGAAAAAATGCTGGGTCGTGGGGGGATGGGTGTTGTGTATCTTGCCCGCAACACAAGCCTGCATCGGCTTTGCGCGCTCAAACTCCTCTCACCCCGCCGTCTTCAAACAGATATTGATTACGTCGCCCGCTTCGCGAATGAGGGCCGCGCCGCAGCGGCACTTGTGCATCCAAACGTCGTCACGACACATGCAATTGGTCGCGTTGACGATTTTCATTTTCTCGAAATGGAATACGTCGCTGGAGGTTCACTGCAGCGTGAAATTGATCTGCAGGGTGGGATTGGACCAATTCGCGCGACGACGATGGCAGTCGGGATCGCGTCGGGTCTCTCACTGGCTCATCGGCTCGGTATCATCCATCGGGATTTAAAACCCGATAACATCCTTGTGACACCGGGCGGCATTCCCAAGATCGTGGATTTCGGGCTGGCAAAACGTGTCGTTGGGGCTAACGTTGAAGGGCAAGCAGTCGTTGGTACGCCATATTTTATGGCACCGGAATTGTTTGAGGGGCAACCGGCGACGCGAACTACGGACGTCTACGCCTTAGGTGTGTGTTACTATCTGATGCTCACGGGAAACTATCCGTTTCAAGGTGAATCTGTAAATGCTCTGATGAAGTCTATTCTGACGGCACAGTACACCAGTGTCCGCCGCATCAACGAGGCTATTCCACTGGACATCGCCGAATGCGTGTCGCAGATGCTGAATCGCGAGCCTGATCAACGACCACGCGATGGGGGAGTAGCCTCCCAGTTATTACAGGCCGTGCTAGGCTCGGTGCGAGATCTCGACAATTTAATTCATGATGCGTTCAGTGGACTGCCAAATATCCACTGGGAACGCGAGAGCAGTGAACGTTTTAAGGTGTCGCTGACACTCCGTGGAGAACGCACTCAGAGGGTGTACATTGAAAATAGCGAACATGCGGCCGGTGATCGACTGCTGATCATCTACAGTCTGTGTTGTCGGGCAAGTTCCGATTTCTATGAAGACGCATTGCGGCTCAACGCTGTCGTTCATCATGGAGCCATTTCGATTCGTGATGTCGACGGTCAACCACACTTTGTGATGGTCGATACTTACCCGCGAGGCACGGTGAGTGGCGAGGACATTCGACGTAGCGTGATCGAACTAGGCTGCCGAGCTGATTTTGTGGAAGAACGACTGACCGGTAGGGATTTTAATTGATCACAATTTGCCTTTGAATGCGAGACAAACTTCGCGAGATCATGCTGTAAAGACAATGAGTTCTCGCGCAATCCTGCACTATTTTTCACAAGTGTCATACCATGAAGCGTTGTCAGAATCCGTCAATTTCCCCTTGCCGTCAGTGGCTGTTAGTTACGTTGTTTGTATTTACGGGCGTGGGCTGTACGGGTGAAGGAGTCCCTTCTCAAATCAGTGACATTGAACCGCGTAAAAAAATTCTGAAACAGGAACGCATCCGCATCGCGCTCGTGATGAAGTCGCTGGCAAATGAGTTCTTTTCGACGATGGCAGAGGGGGCCACTCAGCATGCCGAAAAACATGCTGACCAGTATCAACTGATCGTCAACGGGATTCCGGATGAAACCGACTTGAGTGCTCAAGTGTCACTCGTGGAGCAGATGATTGCGCAGGATGTGGATGCGATCGTGATTGCTCCGGCTGATTCGCAGGCACTGGTTTCGGTACTGAAGCGTGCCCACGAGGCTGGAATAGTGTTAGTGAACATCGATAATAAGCTAGACGCCACTGCCATGCAGGAGGCAAAACTGGTCGTGCCATTTGTTGGGCCGGACAATCGAATCGGTGCCAAAAAAGTCGCTGAATTTCTAGCGTCAAAACTAACCGCAGGCGATCAAGTGGCAATCCTCGAGGGCGTTCAAACCTCATTCAACGGTCAACAACGAAAACTTGGATTTGAAGATGCGATGCTTGCTGCTGGAATGGAAATCGTCGATTCACAGTCGGCGCGTTGGGAAATGAGTATCGCCGATCAGACTACCGCGGGAATGCTTACCGCACATCCGGAACTCAAGGCGGTCCTCGCTTGCAACGACAGCATGGCGCTGGGGGCTTTGTCAGCGACAAAGGCAGCCGAAAAAAAAGATTTGGTCATTGTCGGGTTCGACAACATCTCGGCTGTGCAGCAGGCGATCCGTGGTGGCCAGATCCTAGCAACAGTCGATCAACATGGTGACCAACTCGCGGTCTTTGGAATTGAACTTGCATTCCAATTAATATATGCCGCAACGCCTGATCTGCAAGACAAAGAAACTCCAGTCGATCTTGTGACCGCTGAGACGTTAAAGAGGTAGTCCACGATGCTCAGAAATATGATTCGCCCATGATGGTGTTGGGAAATTTTCGATGTAAGTGTCGATCTTGCGACTGTCTGTTGGAATTTTCTGGTGCGTATTTTGGACTTATTTTGCGCACGCGGACAACGAGCCGGCTACGCGAACCAAAGAGGGCAACGGTCTGGCGTATCTCGACGAATCCACTCCCCGGTCTCCGCAGAAGGATTTCCCGGCCGTCCCGGTCGGCCCTGCGGTCGTAGACATTACGCCTGCATCCCCTTTGCGGCTGACGGGTTAACTCAGCACATCGACTTCACCCGCGCGCTCGAACCTCAACTGGTGCGCACGTGCGCTCGGGTTTTGCTATGCTCCGCAGCACAGGGAAGATTGATTCTGCATCGTCCGCAGGATCACCTGTGCGGAGCCGGGGGCGTAGAATTCCGATTATGCTGAGCTTCATCCAACAGGCACATGTCGGCACTCAACTGCACAGACGCGAATGGCTACGCATCGGTGGTCTTGCCGGCATGAACTGGGCTTTGCCGGGGCTGATTCCACGACGTACGCTGGCTGCGGATTCTGTTGCCAACGCGGCACCGGGATTTGGCAAAGCCAAATCCGTGATCGTGGTATTTGCGAGCGGTGGTCAGAGCCAGATTGATATGTGGGATCCCAAGCCGGATGCCCCGGAACAAATCCGTGGTGCATTCGATTCAATCGGCACGGCCATCCCTGGTGTGCGGTTTGGTGAGCATATGCCACAGATTGCGAAGATCGCCGACCGACTCTGCATTGTCCGCAGCATGGCGCATGAAGATCTAGATCATGGTTCGGCGTTTTATCTTTCCATGACGGGCCGCTACCATCGGCAAAAATCGGGCAACCCACTACCGTCGCCGGATGACCTACCTTGTCACGGTGCGATCCTGCAGCGTGTGCGTCCGAGTGTAGCGTTTTCGCAGACGGCCATTCACTTGAACGGACCAGCTTATGTTCCGCTGATCGAAGGACCAGGGCAGTTCGGTGGACTGCTAGGAAAAGGATTTGATCCGCTGACGCTGGGAGATGTGACGAAGGATGAAATCGCTGTTCCTGCATTGTTGCCGCATGCGGACCTGCCGCCGATTCGCATGACATCGCGGCAATCGCTGCTAGCGGCCATCGAACACAACATGCAGGCCTTAGAGCATCAGAAGTTAGTGTTGGATAAGAATGTGTTGTATCAGCGGGCGTTTGAGATGCTGGCTCGTGAAAATGCTCGCGAAGCGTTTGATCTTTCCAAAGAGCCAGAAACTCTGCGAAACCGTTATGGTCGCAATCGTTCCGGACAGGCGTGTTTGCTGGCTCGCCGACTGGTTGAGGCGGGTGTTCCGTTAGTGACCGTGATCTGGTCACACAACAGTCGCGGACAGGATTTGGATCCAACCAATACAGATTTGTACGGCTGGGACACTCACAACGACATTTTTCACGGCCTGCAGAATCACTTGTTGCCGCGATTCGACCAAGGGTTCTCGGCCTTGATCGAAGACTTGGATCAGCGAGGTCTGTTAGAGACAACGCTGGTCGTCTGCATGGGGGAATTTGGCCGCGCTCCGCTCGTTGCTTTGGAGAGAAATTTTTCGGGGGCAACTCCGGGACGTAAACACTGGAGTTGGGTGTATTCGATCGCCCTCGCTGGGGCCGGAGTTCAGCGTGGATCGGTCGTAGGAGAATCGGACAGTCGAGGCGCATATCCGCATACGGAAGCGTACGGTCCTTGGGACGTGATGGCCACGATGTTTTCCAGCCTAGGGATCAATCCGCAGCAGCACTACTTTGACCCCGTCAACCGCCCAATTCAGATTTGCGACGGACGCGTGATGAACGCGGTCTATGGTTAATTCACCTTTAACGGCACAACAGTTCCGTGCGAACTGCATTCCGTCGGTGCGCCGCAACAATTGCCATCTGCTGACACGTCTTCAACCGGCGTTGTCGTCCCGACAAGAAAAGGAGCTGCGGTCTTTGTGTGATCATGGCCTTTGTAAACGCCAAAGTCGTTGAACAGGAATTTCTTAGCAATGCGATAGTACACATTCTTCTCGGGGATCTCATGCCCCGGGTGATACTGCGACGTACGCGGGATCATGCCTTTCAGTTCCTGCATCGCCGTGCCGCGTGCCGTCGAATCTTTTGCTCCGTGGCGTTCCACAAGTTGTTGCAGCAGATCAGGACGTTCTAGCACGATGCAACCGCGTGTTGTTTCCTGAGACAATTGACGAAAATCGGCGAGGTATTCGGATTTCGTGAACTTATCGAATAGCGAGCGAGAATCGTCCTTCGCATGAATTGATTCGCGTGAGAACTGGACGATCGGACACGGTTCAATATCGCCCCACGGATTGATATGGTGACTGATCCCGTTTGCCGCCGGACACAGCGCCTGACCTTCGCCATCGTAATACGCATCGATGATGATGATTGGTTTCTTTGCCCGCATATCGACGACAAACTGCCGGGCTTTGCGTTGTTGTTCAGGCGTCAGACACAGTTCGGGCTTCGCATCCGGCCCCATCGGGCGGTAGACGTGAAACCAAGTGTACAGCACGCCCATTTCGATCAGGCGGTCGACCCACTTTTCCGTGAGCAAATGATCAATGTTACTTTTGGCGAGACTTGTGCAAACGCCCGTCATCACATTGTGTTTTAGACAGTTTTCAATGCCGGCCAAGGTCTTCTGATAAACATCCGATCTGCCGCGACGTTCATCACTGATAATCTCGTTACCTTCGACACTGATCAGCGGCGTGACATTTCCCAGTTCGAACAGTCGTCGAGCTTTCTCATCGGTGATGAACTGGCCGTTCGTGAAGACTTGAAAATAACAGTCCGGATGCGCCTCTAGAATCTGGAACAATTCCGGATGCATAAAGGGCTCACCGCCCACGATGCCGAAGAACGTATTCCCCTGCTGCTTGGCTTCTGTAATGAGTTTGTTCATTGCGGGCAGATCGATAGTCTGCTGCTTACTCGCGACATCGACCCAGCATCCTTGGCATCGCAAATTGCAGGTATTGATAATCGAAATATACAGAAAAGGCGGGAAGAACTGCCCTTTCTTCATGCGTTGTCGATGCTTGAATACCGACAGGGAACCCTTGACGCCAAGATTCCAGACGAGTTTCCAAAGCAGTCGCTTGTTCGTTTCGAACAACATCCGTTTGGCCATACGCAGTGTGTACATTTCAGACTCACCAACAGATTGAGGATCCACTTTGTGTCCGTAGTTTATCCTGTTCCTGCGATTTGTCCTTCTACGTTTGCCCTGCTTTCAAAGAAAACACAACCTAGGAATCCAGCAACTCACCCGATTGGGACCAGAATGATGCGCGGAAAAATAGCCCATCTCGATGGAACTATCGAGAATGCTAGCTTGCTGTGGATCGCTATCGTGTGGCAATTCAGGCTACATTCGTGATTACCGAGGCGATACAATCGCGAGGTAAAATTTGAGGTGCGTGTTGCAATTCGTGCAACCCCGGCGAAACAACATCTTTACTGACGTCCCTGAATGACACATGGCTGCCAACCCACTCACTCGAAACCGCCGTCGCTTGCCAATAAAAAAACGCGTACTGTTTCTGACGCTGATCGGCACAGCACTTGTCTTGTTCCTTGAAGGAGTTTCTGCCATCGGACTTTGGGTCTCCGACGGCCATATTTCATTCCCTGAACTCCACGAGCAACAGGAATTGTGTTCCACAAGCCCTGCTCACGACTCGTTCGACACGGAGGTCCTGCATCCCTATCTCGGGTGGGTCCTGAACCCGGACGTTTCGGGTGGTGTTTCACTTCTAAGCGATCAAAAGTATCCAATTAACGAATACGGTTTTTTGGATACTGGAGGCGACATTGTCAAGCGGTCACCAGGCAAGTTTGTGGTCGCCATTTTGGGGGGATCGGTGGCGTGGTATTTTTCAATTGAGGGTGCTGAAACCTTCCGGGAGGAATTAGCGAAGTCGCCGCAGTTTTCTGATCAAGAGATTATCATTGTGCCGTTAGCGTTGAGTGGGTTTAAGCAACCTCAACAACTCTTCACGCTGCAGTATTTTCTCATGCTGGGTTTCGAGTTTGACGCGGTGATCAATCTTGATGGGTTTAACGAGGTCGCGCTCCACCCAGCTGAAAATGCTCTCCGAAACGTTTCGATTGTCTATCCACGGACGTGGTATCATCGAGTCCATGAGCTGGCGACTCCGGAAAATGTTGAATCGGTCTATCGCATCCTCTCTCAACGCAGGTCACGGCAGGAATGGGCAACGAGATTCGTTCGCATGCCCTATCGTTATTCGACCACACTGAATTGGATCTGGCGTTTACGCGATACCGCATTCGGTCACACGATCCAGACTGAACAGCAGGTAATCATGGCGAAAAAGGTGAGTGGTCAAATCCCCTTTCTGCAGACCGGGCCGCGCCGTGATTACGCGACTGAACAAGAGTTGTTCCTCGCGTTAGCGGAGTTGTGGAAGAACTGTTCACTGCAGTTGGACCGCATGTGCGAAGCGAACGATATCGCTTACTATCACCTCCTCCAACCCAACCAGTATTTTGACGGCTCAAAGCCGATGAGTGCAGAGGAACGGGCAATTGTGATTCTTCCCGGACACCCTTACAGCACAGGGGTTATTCAGGGATATCCGTTCCTTAAACTCGCGGGAACTGAACTTCTCAAGCAAGGGGTGCGATTCACTGATTTGACGATGCTATTTGAGAATACTCAGGATCAAGCGTACCGGGATAATTGTTGTCATTGCAATGAACTTGGGGGCACACTGCTGGCCCGAGCTGTTGCAAATGCCGTGATTTCCAAGGATTGAAAAGTGATCCGCTGCTGGCCACGACGTCTGGGGCCTGAGGGGTACGGAACCTAGTGCTCTGTCAAGGCTCAATTTTCGGGTACGACGGACTTCCAGTCCGTCGACAAAGGTTACCGCCGACGGACTGGAAGTCCGTCGTACAAATACAATTCAACCCCAACTTTAAAGGTTGACAGAGCACTAGATAAGAATTCAAATTTACTGATCTTTGCTTTATGTGAGCAACCCAGCCCAGGAATTTTGGGAAACCATGTCAGCGTCCGTCAAGTCAGCCATCGGATTGACACCACCGACTTTCAGCAGCAAGAATCGCATGCGTTGCTTTCTGACGAGCACGCTGTTATTGACTTTGGCACTGCCTTTCGTGCCACCCTCCGCCTTGCTGTTAGAACTGATGGAAGTGTGGCATGAATTGCTGTTTTTACTGGCAGTCGTGCTGAATTTGTTAGTCGTAATTCGGCGTTGGCGTCACAGAAAAACACAGTTGTTAAAGTCAGGCGTGGACGTCCGGGAGGAATGCAGCACGGGGTTTTCATTGATGGAGATAATAGTTTGGAATGTTGTAGCGTTTGCTTTGATCGTGCTCTTGATTCAATTGGCGATTAGACCTGCGGTTGCTTGGGGACTTGTGATCAGCCTTCGGATCAGCATTGCGTTTGTTTATGTGTGTGTGATGCTCGCGGCTCCCTTCGCCTTCCGCCAGATTTACCATCGTCGAATTTTGCCTGTTGCGAAGTGGGTCAAACCATGGTTTTCGCTAAGCCTGCTGCTGGTATTAAGTGAAGCGGCCTGTTCGCTGATTCTGTCATTTCCACACAACGTGACACCGCTCACGTTTCCCGAACATCTTCCACAGCCCCATGACAACAATTTGCATATCGCCAGTACTGGAGGATCGACATCACTGGGATGGCCATGGCATCCGCATTACAGCATCTCAAGAGTGGCCGAGTGGCAATTGAACCGACTTCTCAATTCAGTCCGAAATTCATCCACCGCAGGGCCACCGCATGTCGACGCAGTTCCGAGGTATCGCAACGCAATCGTGCACAATGTGGCGCAGGCTGGCGATTCCTTGAAACTCGACATCGCGCAACTTCATCGCCTGCCAGTGAAGCCCGACGTCCTGATGGTGTGTACCGGGCACAACGAAGTTTACCACGAAATCGATTCACAGCTTCGAGCGAGTGGAAACGTGGTGCCAGCGGTGGATCGATTTTTAAACTGGTCCCCCACGTTCTGCCTCATCGACAACGTGATCACCGAACGCATCAGCGTTCTTTGGCGCATCGTCCAAAGAGAACGCGGATTGGTGGATGATCCTTACCTGACGGATGACCAAAGAAAACAGCGTCTCAACGTTTTTACTGATCGACTGCGAGCTTTGTCACAGTACTGCCAGCGGCAAAACATCCTGTTGATATGGTTCATTCCCGCTGGCTCCGAATCAACCTGCCCGCCGAATCGTTCAACTATTCGTACCCACAACCGCTCTGCGCGGGATCTTGTCGCTGTCAGGGCGCACCAGCAAGCCGCGCTTCTCGAACAACAGCAGGCATGGATTCAGGCGGCTGAGGTTTATCGATTGGTGCTTAGTGACCATCCGGACATGGCCGAGTTTCATTTTCGCCGAGGGCACTGCTTACTGCACATGAACCAGCCCGAGGCCGCCGCTGTCAGTTTTCAGCGTGCGCTCGAAACTGATGCATTTCCGGTTCGCGCGCAGGCCGACCATCGGGATGCTGTAGCGCAGGTCGCTCGGGAATATAGCAACGTCACGATTGACACGGCAGCGATTCTCAGACGCATGACACCGCACGGAATCCTCGACGATTCCGTCATCATAGACGATGTTCACCCAAGCCTGAGAGGTGTTTTTGCGCTCGGGACAGAATCAGCTTCTCTTATGCAGCATCTCATTCTCAAAGACATCGACACAAGCGACGCCGAAAAATTCGGCTCGTTCCGGGAATCCCTCACCGATCTCAAAGTCGATCCGACCGTCATTGCCAGCGGCTATGAACTCATGGCTGCTGCGATGCTGAACCGCGGATGCCTGCGTTTCGAGCAAAGCCACTGGAACTCACTTTCAGACCGCCTTCGAACCGCAGCTTTGGAACTGCGGGAGCGAACGTCGTTACCCGAAAGCACGCAGATTGAATCGCTCCGGGATTTTCACTCGAGCCAGAAATAAAG